>RRZT010735091.1_pt1 | contig 28851 bp, 23 predicted proteins | sample 2165551 | NCBI WGS metagenome assembly RRZT01 (sample SAMN10456910, study PRJNA506462) | wastewater metagenome | biome: wastewater; feature: sludge; material: wastewater sludge; isolation source: wastewater sludge with Escherichia coli K12::gfp cells carrying plasmid... | place: USA: Moscow, Idaho...
ATGGCGACGGGCAGAGCGACACACTGACCTACGCCTACACGCTGACCCAGGATGCCTCGCTCACTACGACCATCGAGGATGCGGCGGGGCGCGTGGTGCGCTCCATTGATGCGGGCGCACCGCGGGAGGCCGGGATGTTCAGCGTCACGTGGGACGGACGCGACGACTCCGGTGTCATCGTTGCCGACGGCAGGTATCTGGTCGTCGCCCAAGGGACCAATGCCTATGGCACCGGACCACGAGCCGCCATCGAGGTCGGGGTGGACACCACGGCGCCGGCGAGTGTCACCGCGCCGGGCGCCGGCAGCACGATCAGCGGCGCCGAGGTGCCGTGGCAGGTGCAGGCCCGCCCCGGCCTGCGGCTGGATTCCGCGACGATCCGGTGCGACATCGCCGATGGCTACATCTCGGCGACGGCCTATCCGAACCCCGACGGTTCGGTGTTGGGCACGCTCGACGTCACCCGCTGCGGCAATGGCCCGAACACCCTGTTCGTCACCGTCGGGTGGGTCGACGACAGTTTCACCCAACGGTTCTGGACGGCTGCCCCGGTGTCGGTGTTCATCGCCAACCCGCCACTCGTCGCGTGGGCATCGTCCCCGCAGTACCTCAGCCCCGACGGCGACGGTCAGGACGACTATCTTGTCGGCTCGTACTACTACTCCCAGAGCGGCGCGTACACGACCGTGGTGCGAAACCCGGGTGGGCTGGTCGTCCGGACACTGGAAGCCGGCCTCGCCCGGGAGTGGACTCCGTTCCAGGGCCCGGTGCAGCTGGTCTGGGACGGCACCGACGATGCCGGTCACGTCGTCCCGGATGGCCGCTATCAGCTCGAGGTGACCGGCACGAACGCTTATGGCGCTGGTCCCAGTGCGAGCCTCCAGGTGGGCGTCGACACGGTCGCGCCGGCAGTCGTCACCGTTCCTGGTGCCGGTGCCGTGATCGCCGGGTCCGCGGTGCCCTGGCAGGTGGTGCCACGCCCGGGGGTGCAGCTGAACTCTGCCCTCGTGTCGTGCGAGCGGTACTCCGTCTGGGGGTCCTCCTCCGGTGAGCCGGATGCCCAGGGCACCATGTCGGGCTTGCTGGACGTCACCGGCTGCATCAATGGGGACAACTCCTTGCGAGCCGACGTGACCTGGGTCGATGACTTCGGCACGTTCCGGTCCTGGCGGACCCCGCCGACGCCGGTCGTGGTGGCCAACCCGGTGACCGTCGCGTGGTCGGGGGAGCGTCAGTACTTCACCCCCAACGGCGACGGACAAGGGGACCAGTTGGTCGTGTCCTACACATACAGTCAGGCCGGCGACTTCACCACCGTCCTGGTGGACTCTTCCGGCGTTGCCGTGCGCACTCTCGAGGCCGCGGTCAATCACCAGTGGTCGCCATTCGGGAACTACGTGTTCCTCAGCCTCGACGGCAAGGCTGATGACGGAAAGCCATTGGCGGACGGGGTCTACGAGCTGATCGTGACCGCCACCAACGGGGCCGGCATAAGTCGGTCGCCGGGCCTGCAGATCGGGATCGACACCCGGCCTCCAGCGACGGTGGTCGCGCCGGCCGCAGGCGCGACGATCACCGGCGCTGCTGTGCCGTGGCAGGTCCACCCCACCCCGGGCGTGGCGGTCACCCTGGCGCAGCTCAGCTGCACGGCATCGGTGGACTTCGCCGTCTTCACCATGGAGCCGGACGCCATCGGGCTCCTGTCTGGCACGTTCGACTCGACCGGTTGCCGCAACGGTCCGAACGCGGTAGCGGTGCGCGTCCACTGGATCGACGGATTCGGGAACACCCAGGCCTGGGACGCTCTCCCGGTCGAGGTCCTCGTGGCCAACGTGCCGCGGCTGGTGTGGGTGAGTGCGCCACAGGCCATCACACCCAATGCCGACGGCGAGACCGACGACGTGGTCCTGATCTACTCCTTCACCCAGAGCGGGGAATTCAGCACCGTGGTGCGGGACGCCGCCGGCACCCCCGTCCGCACCCTGGAGTCGGCCGTGTCGCATGACGTGGTCTTCGGGAGCTACGTGGCCCTGCCCTGGGACGGCCGGGACGACGCCGGTCGGGTGGTCGCCGACGGCCGGTACCAGGTGTCCGTGACGGGTCGCAACGCGATCGGCAGCGCCCCCCCGATCGACCTGCCCATCAGTGTCGTCGCTGCAGTCCCAGGCACTCTGACGAGTCCGCTGTCCGGTGCCACCCTCACCGGAGTGGCTCGGTTCAGCTATCGCCCGGCCGACGGAGTGGTCGTGCAGTACGTGGAATTCTGCCTCGGGGACGCCTGTGGGTTCGGTGACCTCTCGGCGATCGGTGAGTTCGAGTTGACCTTGGACGTCTCCACACTGCTGGCGGGTCCGTCGGCCGTGACCACACGGGTCTACTGGACCGACGAGTTCGGCCAACAGCAGATCCACCGAGCCGCACCGACCCCCGTCGTCGTGGGCAGCACCGGACCGTCGGACTCCACGGCCCCGTTGGTCTCCGGAGCCATCAACCCGGCGGCCAACGCGGCCGGGTGGAACCACGAGCCGGTCACGGTGACCTGGACTGCGACCGATCCCGAGCCGAGCTCGGGATCGGCCACGACGCCGGCACCGACGTCCGTGTCCAGCGAGGGCAAGGACCAGGTCGTCTTCAGCGGCCAGTCCTGCGACCCGGCCGGCAACTGCGCCACCGGCCAGGTCACGATCAGCCTCGACAGCACGGCACCGGCGATCACCGGGAGCCTGCACCGGGCGCCCGAGGGCAGCCCGGCGGGGTCGGTGCTCGTGCACTTCACCTGCGCTGATGCGCTCTCCGGGGTGCAGGACTGCACAGCCGACCAGGTGACGGCGCCGGGCACCGTCGTCGGGACCGCCACCGATGTCGCCGGAAACACCGCGACCAGCATCGTCGTGGTCGACACCCCGCGGTTCACCTCGGCCGACCCAGGCGCGGCGCTGGTGGGCGCGGCATACCGGCATGAGTTCGCGGTGACCGGGTTGGTCGGTGCGATCTTCACGGTCGACCCGAGCACCCTGCCCCCAGGTCTGACCCTGGCCGAGGACGGCATCCTGACCGGCACGCCGACGGCGGGCGGCTCGTTCCGGTTCACCGTGCGCGCCGCGAACGACATCGGGCAGGTCGCCACCGCCGAGGTCGTCATCGAGGTGCGGGCCACCCCGGCGATCACCTCCGGGCCGCCGCCCACGCCACTCGTGGTGGGGCGCCCGGTGTCCTTCCCGATGACCGCCTCCGGTTACCCGGCCCCGACCTTCGCGGTGGCCTCCGGCAGCCTGCCGGTGGGCCTCACCCTCACCGCTGCCGGCCTGCTCGAAGGCACGCCTACGGCGTTGGGTGACTCGTCGTTCACGGTGGCCGCGGCGAACGTCGCCGGGGTGACCAGCGCGGCATACCGGATCACCGTCGTGCGGGTCGCCCCACGCGACCTGCGGGTGCGCACCGCGGTGTTGCCCGTCGCGCATGTTGGAACGGCCTACGAGGCCGGTCTCTCCGCCACGGGCGGCACGTCGCCCTACCTGTGGCGGATCGTCTCCGGGGCCCTGCCGCAGGGGCTCACCCTCGACCCGGCCACCGGCCGGATCACGGGCACCGCGACGCGCGCCGGCACGTATGCCGTGACCGTCGCCGTTGTCGACGGGGCGCAGCCGGCGCTGCAGGCCCAGGCCACGGTGAGTGTGCGGGTGGTGAACAGGGGCGGGCCGCCGCCACGGGGCGGGGCGGCGGCGGCACCGCTCGACCCGGCCAGAGCGGCCGGTCAGCGCTGATCATCGGCGCTGATCGGGTGAGCCTTGGCGTCTCCTATGCTGCGACGTCATGGGCCCAGCCGCACGCTCGGAGGTAGTCATCACGGCCGGTGAGTTGCGCGAGCAGCTGGCCGGGCCGCACCCGCCGGTGCTGCTCGACGTGCGTTGGCGCCTCGGCGAACCGGCCGGGGCCGGGCAGGCACGGTATGCCGCGGGCCACCTCCCCGGGGCGCGCTGGGTCGACCTCGAGACGGTGCTCACGCGGCATACCGTTGACCCGCGCGACGGCCGGCACCCACTGCCGGACGCCGCGACCCTCACGGCTGGCTTGGCGGCGGCCGGGGTCGCCGCCGACGGGCGCCCGGTCGTCGTCTATGACGAGGGTGGGTCGTTCGCGGCCGCCCGGGCCTGGTGGGTGCTGGGGTGGGCCGGCTTGACAGTGCGGGTGCTCGACGGGGGTATCGACGCGTGGGTCGCGGCCGGCGGCCGGCTGGTCGCCGACGCGGCCGAGCGCGACACCCCCACCCCTGTATCCGCCTCCGGTGCAGCGGCCGAGCCAACCATCGAGCCGACGGTCCCGCCGCTGATCGAGCCGGGGCAGCTCCCGACGGTGACCGCCGACGAGGCCGCGGCCACCCCCGAGCGGGGGGTGCTTGTCGACGTCCGAGCGCCGGAGCGCTTCCGCGGTGAGACCGAGCCGCTGGACCCGGTGGCTGGGCACATCCCGGGGGCGATCAACGTGCCGGTCGCGGGGCTGTTCACCAGCACCGGGGCCTTGCCGGACGAGGCGACCCTGCGCGAGCGGCTTGCCCCGGCCCTGGCCGCCGCGGCCGCGGGGCGACCGGTCGTCGCCTACTGCGGCTCAGGAGTGTCGGCCGCCCAGGCCGTGCTTGCGCTGGCCAGCCTGGGAGTGACGGCCGCCCTCTATCCCGGGTCGTGGTCGGCCTGGTCCAACGACCCCTTCCGGCCTGTCGCCAGGGGCGGCTGAGCCACCAGGACGTCAGCGGCCGCCGGGTGCGCGGCGAGAGAGCTTTCGTGATGTCGCGAGAGGGCGTGCTGGCACGCCACCTGCGGCGCCGTCATCCGCGCCATCCCGACTCGCGGCGCGACGAGCGGGCCGGTCGCCTCGGCGGAGCATTCGGCAGTCCCTACGAGGCACGCCTGGTCAACGGGCCGGCACCGCCCAGGCCGCCCACACGGCTGCGTGATCCGAGCCGGGCACGACAGCAGCGCCGACGCTGAGCACTGCGCCGAGATCACGGGCCAGCACATGATCCAACTGCACGAACGGCGGCACCCGTGACTCCTGCGGCCAGGTGCGCACCCACCCCGCGCCGCTCGCAGCGTGCGCGTCGACGAATCCCGTGGTGGCAGAGCGGAACGCCGGGTGATCGCCGCTCGCGTTGAAGTCGCCGGCCAACACGACCGGTATGCCGCGGGGCTGCCCCTGCGCCCACACCCCGATCGCCTCGAGCCCGGCCTGCCAGTGCGGCATACTGCCCGGGTTCGATGGCGGGTACGGGTGCACGGCGAGCACGGTGATCGGCCCGTTCGGGGCCGCCACCCGCGCCGCCGGTTGGTTCAGGTCGCGGCGGCCCTTGGGCAGCACGACACCGTCGAGCGCGGTGAGCGGGTGTCGGGAGCGGATCACGGTACCGTCCGCCCCGGGGCGCGGTTGACCGACCTCGTGCGGCAACAGCGCGTCGAGCCCGGCGGCCAGCAACGCCTCGCGGGCCGACGGGGTGAGCTCGAGCAGCACGAGCACATCGACCTGCTGCGAACGCACCAGGCTCAGCAGCTGCCCGGGATCACCTTGACCGAACTCCAGATTGCTGCTCAGCACGACGAGACGGCCGCCGTCCGCCCCGAGGGCCCCGGCCCGCCAGGGCCAGCTGCCGGGCAGGGCGACGAGCAACACGAGCGCCGACGCCACCGCCCCGAGCCACTGCGTCCGCCGGCGGCGCAGCAGCACGGCCGCGACCGTGCCGGCGACCACGGCGAGCCCGGCGGCCGGCACGACCGACTGCACGACCGCCACCGGCCACCACGGCAGATCCACCCACCGGCTCGCCCACCCGAGGATCGCGAGGATCAGCAGCAGGCTCACCAGGCGGCCGAGCCAGCGGCGGCCCGGACCCGACCGGGTCGTCCGAGACATGGGGGTGCTCGTCACCACCCCATCATCGGATGTTGTCATCCACAGGGGTGTGCAGAAACTGTGTGGACAACCTGGTGATCTCGGCCTGTGGCTGCATAGATGCCGGCACCGAAGCGCCGGCCGCCGCGCTCGCCCAGCCCAGCGCCCCGGCATACCGGCAGGAAAGCGTCGCGACCCCGGCGCCGAAGCCGAGCACCCGGGCCAGCGTCGCCTCGCTGAGGCCGAGTCGAGCCACCGCGACCGCCGCCGCACCGTGCAGCACGTCACCTGCGCCGAGGGTGTCGAGCACCTCGACCGCCGCGACCGGCACGACGCCCTCCGTGGTCGCGGCCCCGGCCCGCGCGCGCCACCGCAGCGATCCGGCGCCGGCGGAGCGGGCGGCATACCGGCATGAGCCGTGGCGCAGGGTCCAGCCCAGCGGGTCCGCGTCGTCGGGGGCGTGGAAGTCGGCCGACAGGATGGCCAGGTCGACGTACTCCAGCAGCTGCGCCGTGCCCGGCTTCAGCGAACCACCATCCAGGACGACCGGTATGCCGCGGGCCCGCCCCCGCCGGGCCACCGCCACCGCCCACGGGTGGGCGTGCCCGTCGAGGAGCACCGCGCCGACCCCGTCGAGCAGATCGTCCAGTAGATCGTCGTGCCGGCCATCGAGTAGATCGTCGCGCCGGCCGTCGAGTAGATCGTCGGGCGGTCCGTCGGGATCGGTCGAGTGCGGCAGCGGCGGCGCCCCACCGGCGACGACGGCCCGCTGCCCGGTGCCGGCGGTGACGAGCACTGTGGAGACCGGGGAGGGGTGGCGCACCTGGGGGGTCGGATCGACCCAGCTCACCCCGGCCGCTTGCAGCTGAGCCGCCACGACCGGCGTGAACGGCGACTGCCCGAACGGCGCGAGCAGTCGGCTCGGCGCGCCCAATGCCGCCGCGGTCGCCGCCGCATTGGCCGCCGGCCCGCCGAAAGCGATGTGCTGCGATCGGCTCCAGGTCTTCTCGTCGGGCTGTGGGAGCCGGTCGAGCACGTGCACGACATCGAGGGTGAGCATCCCGACCGCGAGGACGCCGCGGGGAGCGCCCACGCCCGCGCCCGCGGGCGGTGCCGGCGAGGCAGGTGGAGAGGGAGGTGGCGAGGGAGCCGCGGACGGAGGCTGAGTCGGAGGGTGATTCGGAGTCGGAGTCGCCACATCGGCATCGTGGCAGATGCGATTGGGGCTGCTTTGGGGAGCAAATCGTTTGGCAGACTCCCCAAAGCAGCTCCCGTGACCGTGGACAACCGTGGAGGTCCCGGCCGGACACGCGGGCGTGGGGCAACGGCCGATGGCCATTGCCCCACGCCGACTCGTTCGATGGGAGTCCCACACGCCTAACGGCGTGGGTGCTGCCTCGCCAGCCGCCGAGTCCGGGCGAACGCAATCACGACGAACAGGACCACGCCGATGGAGACCACCGCACGAGCGGTCTCGCCGAGGGTCAGTGACGGGAGGATCACCCCGGTGCAGACGATGAGCCAGAAGAACGGGCTCTTGGTGGTGACGACCTTGGACATGACTGCCTCTCTCATCTCTGGGCTTGTCGGTCGACGCCGACCCGGTGGGGTGCTCCCCGTGGTGACCGGGCCGGATGCCGTGATTCGACACTAGGTCCGGCGCCGGCGACCTCAGTAGGCACGCCCGTCACCGGCCCGGGATGACATCTGTCATCGATCGGGTCGCATTGTCACACAAGGGTGTTCAACGCCCGGGGCCGGCAGCTCGCCGGCGGTTAGCCTCGTGCTGACCCGATCGCCGCTACCACCGAGGGACGCTGCCCATGCCGATTTCGCGCCCGCCACGGTTCCCTCAGCAGGGGCCGGCCGTGTCCCCCGCCGTGCCGGTCGTCTCGCTGCCTGCCGTCTCGCTGCCGGCCGTGCCCCTGCCGGCAGTCTCGGTGTTGTTGCCACTCATGCCCGAGCGCCCCGAGCAGCTGCCGCGCTACGCCCGGCTGGTGCACGACGGCCTGGCGCAGCGGCTGTGGCAGGGCCAGGCGGTGACCGTCGACCCCTCGCACGGCTTCGCGTATGCCGCCGGAGCCGGCCTGCGGGTGCCGGTCGGGCTGGCCGTGACCCTCATGCCGATGCGCCACCCGTTCCAGGCCGCGATGGAGGCCCGCAGCCTCGCCGCGACCACCGGACACCCGGTGATCTACGGCATGGGCCCGGGCCCCGAACTCTTCCAACGCCTGCTCACCGGGGCGCCCTACCCGAGCCAACTTGGCGCCGTCCGCGACTACCTGACCACGGTCCGTGGCCTGCTCGACGCAGTGCCGGACGCGAGCACGGCCCGGTATGCCGCGGGCCTGCCCCTACCCGCCCTGAGCCACCCCCCGGTGCTGCTCGGGCTGGGCGTGCTGCGCCCCCGGATGGCTCGGCTGGCCGGCGAGCTCGCCGATGTGGCGATCACCTGGCTGGCCCCCGCGGCATACCTTGCCGGGACGGTGACGCCGGCGCTCGCGGCCGGGGCCGCCCGGGCCGGGCGCGCCACCCCGAGGATCAGTGCGCTCGTGCCCGTCTCCCTGCATCGCCCGGGGCGCAACCCCTACCGGGTCGTCCTGGGCAGCGCCTATGGTCACCTGCGGGCGCCGCACTACCAGGACATGCTGGCCAAGGCCGGCGTCACGGCCGACCCCGGCGACCCGCGCGCGGCCGCGAAGGCACTCATCGACTCGGGGTGTTTCCTCTACGAGGACCCTGCCGGGCTGCGTCGCCGCCTCCAGGAGTATGCCGCCGCGGGCGCCTCCGAAGTGGTGCTCAACCTCACCGGAGTGCACGCCCAGGACGGCGCGGACGCGGCATACGAGGAGCTCGTCGAGATCTTGGCGGCCGTTGCCGGGGCAGCCGACCGCGCCGCCGGTTGACCGCGGCGCCGCCCCCTCGATCACCCGCGAGCGAGGCTCTTCTCGTCAAGCCGACTGCAATACGTCCGACGGCACGGTTCGCGGCACTGCTCGCCGCGTTGTCCGTGGCATCGGTGTGGTGAGCCCGGGGGCGCCGGGGAAGCAGAAGGGCACGGTCCCGCCGCGACGCACCCAGGCGATGCCCGTGGCCCCGCTGGCCAGGTCGCAGGACATCTTCAGGCCGTGATCGCCGAGATAGCCGTGGATCTCGCCGACGTGCACGGCGTGCAGCCGGAGCAACCGGTGCTGGGTGGCCAGTCGGGCGGCCGGGTCGCGCCACAGCGGGCCGACGTGCCGCACCGCGGCCATCATGCCGGCGCGCCCGGTGAACAGGCCGGGCTGCTCGTGATGCCACAGGTCGTGCGCCGGGTCGAGCCGGGCCAGGGCCACGGTGAGCGCCGGGTCGGGGGTGTGCGCCAGGGCGTCACGCAGCACCATCGCGGTGCCGGCACTTCCCCGGTGCAGCGTGGCGCGTTGCCACGGCCCGGGCGAGCTGGGCTGCGCCGGATCGGACCAGTCCAGGCCGGGGAAAAGCCGATCGAGATCGGTGGCCAGGGCCGAGCGGGCGCCGTCGAGGAAATCCCCGATGCCGGTGGTCTCGAAGAGGCGCAGCAGCAACAGGGCCACCCCGCTCGGGCCGTCCACGAGACCCCAGGCCGGCCCGCCTCTGCGGGTGCGCAGGCCCGTCCAGGCCTGGTCGGTGAGTAGGTCGACGCCGATCTGCTGGGCGCACTGACGCAGGGTCGGTCGCCAGGCCGAGGCCAGCAGAGCCGCGACCCCCAGGCCGGCCCGGCCCCGGGTCAACGAGTGATCCGTGCCGGCGGCGCTCAGGGCGCGGTCCCACATCTCGTCGGCGGCGGGCGCGCACCCCAACTCGTCGAGCACGAGAGCCACCCCCGAGGTGCCCTCGAAAAGCCCCGATGACGAGGTCGTCATGGCGATCGCCTGACGCCGCAACCACTCCAGGTGCGCGTCGGGCAGTGGCACGCCGGCCTGGGTGAGCCCCCAGGCGACCCCGGCCGCGCCGTAGGCGACGCAGACCGCGCCGCCGGGAGTGCGGAACAGGTTCGCCGCACCGGGATAGAGCCGGTCCGAGCGCTCCGGGGAGGCCACCGCCAGGGTGAAGTCCGCCATCGACGACAGCTCCTCGGCTGTCTCGCCGTGCCGGTCGCCGTGCCTGTCTCCGAGCCTGTCTCCGAGCCCATCTCCGAGCCCGTCTCCGAACGAGTCGTCGAACGAGTCGTCGAGCGAGTCGTCGAGCGAGTCGTCGAGCGAGTCGTCGAGCGAGTCATCGAACCCCTCGGGTCGTTCCGGGTGACCCAGATCGGCCAACACCGCCGCGTCGAAGGACAGCGGGACGACCGAACCCACGCCGTTGTCGTCGAACTGACGATGGATCTCTCGGAGCAGTCGGTGCGCCGAGCGGGGGTCCCAGCTCAACGTGATCGTCGCCGGCAGCAGCAACGCCAACCGCAGGCAGGCCAGCCCGTAGCGGTCCGCCGCCGCACCGCCCAGGTGCGCCGGCGCCCGGAAACCCAGCGCCCCGATCCGTTGCGGTGCGTGGTCGGCCACCGCGGTCGCGGTCTCCAGATCGATGAAGGCGATCCGCGGGCCGGGCCCGGCGGCCTGCTCGGCGAGCGGATCGGCGGTCAGCAACACGTTGTTGGGATGCACGTCGCCGAACGCAACTCCGCGGGCATGCATGTCGGACAACGCGGCAGCCACCTCGTCGCCCACGGCGAGGGCCCACGCGGCATACCGGCGAGGGGTCATCCGTCGCGGCCCCGGCAGATAGGGGTGCAACGCGTGGGTGGCCGCGAGCACCGACTCGCCGGGGACGAACTCCCGGGCCAGGTAGTAGTGCTCGTGGCCGCGGCGGTAGTCCAACACCGCGGGCACGTATGCCGCGCCGGCCAGCGTCTCCAGCGCCCAGCGCTCCCGCTCCAGCCGCGCCACCGCATCATTGCCGGCCTCGTCGAGGCCGGCTCCGGGCCGGGCCTCCTTGAGCAGTACCGGACGGCCGGTCTGTGGATCGACGGCCTCGTAGACCCCGCCGCCGTTGGAGAAGTGCAGCGCCCGCACGACCCGGTAGGGCAGCCGCGCTGCGCCGGTCCGGCGTCGGCGCAGCGATTCCTGCAGGCAGTCGGGGATGGGCACCCAGTCGGGGGTGTGGAAGGTCGGTCGGCGCCGATCGGGCTCGAGGGTGCCGTCCGGCCGGCGGATGCAGGGCACCGGGTTCCCGTCGGGGTCGGGGCCGGTCAGCTCGACGAAGCCGCCGTAGCGCACGAAGACCGGCGCCGCGGCATACCGCAGATCGGTCAGCACGGCCGGGCCGCGGAAGCCGGCCAGGAGCCCCTCCAGGTGCTCCAGCAGCTGCTCGAGGGATCGCTGCGACTGCGGGTAGATCGCGATGAACTTGCCGCTGGCCGTGCGGTCGGCGTACTTGCTGTTGCGGGCCACCAGCTGCGCCCGGGACCGCAGGAACTTGACCGGCACCGCACTGCGTAGACACAGCTGGGTCACCAGCTCCAGGACCTGTTCGCCGTCGTCGGGATGGGCCGAGACATGGATCTTCCAGCCCTGCTCGACCGTGTCGACGGCCAGCGGGTTCAGATAGCACCACGTGGAGTCGAGGATCCGCACCCAACCCGCCGGCAGGTCGCTGCTGACCAGCTCGTAGTCGCGGCTGGCGCCGGTGCCGATGTCGAAGAACGGGGTGTTCTGCAGGCAGAAGTCGATGATCCCGAAGTCCACGAGCGTCTCCTCGGCGGGTGCGGTTGCAGTGGGTGCGGTTGCAGTGGGTGCGGTTGCAGTGGGTGCGGTTGCAGTGGGTGCGGTTGCAGTGGGTGCGGTTGCAGTGGGGTGTGGTTTCGGCGGGCTGTGGGGCGTCGTGCGCGACTAGCGCAGCGGGAGCAGGTAGGTGTCGCGGATGAAGACCCACAGCGGCACCCGCGGACCGGTCCAGGTCGCGATCCCGGCCGGCGCCGCCGTCGTGTCGACGGGCGCGAGCGGGACTGTGCGGGCATAGGTCGTCGTGAGGGTCGTCGTCACCGGCGCGACCGCGCTGATCGGGCCGACCCGGCCGGCGGGGGTGGGGTCGGCCAGGGCGGTGGTGCCGATCTGCTGGCGCCCGAAGATGCCGCTACGGAACAGGTCGACCGGGTCACCGGCCGTCATCGAGCCCTCGGGCACCGCCGCCGGGAGGATGAAGTGCAGGCCGGCGGCGTCGGTGAAGTAGCCGCCCTGCACCACGCGGGGCACCTGGATGCCGACGAGACCGGCGATGGCCGCGCCGACGAGCAGCGTGCTCGCCACGGCGATCCGTACCCGGCTCGCCCCGTGCCGCAGCCCGTCGACGACGATGGCCCGCCAGCCGCGGGCCACGACGAGGATCCCGCCGCCGATCCCGACGAGCATGCCGACCAACCCGAGGATGCCGATCTGGGAGAGCGCGGTCGCCCACAGGGAGACGCCCTGGGTGACGAGCACGAACGGGAACAGCAGACACCCGATGCCGTAGGCGACGGTCCACCGGAACTGCGGCAACGCGGGGGTGCGCCGGGTGCCGATGAGCACCCAGCCGAGGAACTGGCGGGCGTCGGCCATCGCCTTCTCCCGCAGCCGGGGCACGTCGACGTGACTCATCAACGCGAGATAACCGTCGAACTTCACGAACGGGATGAGATTGAGCAGGCCGCCGAGGAAGGCGCCGGAGGCGAAGAGGATGAGCTCGCTGCGTACCGGTGCCGCGGCGGACAGGCACGAGGCGAGGGCCGCGACACTGCCGACGAGCGCCTGGGTGCTGATCCCGGACATCGCGATCTGCACCCGTTGCCAGCGGTGTGGCAGCCGCCACCCGTCGGACACGTCGCAGAAGAAGGCCGGTGCCAGATAGAAGAGCATGACGCCCATCCGGTGCGGGTGCCCGCCGTGCCCGGTGAGCACGGCACCGTGCCCGAACTCGTGGATCGCAGTGGCCAGCACGAAGGCCAGTGCGACCACCCCGTAGGACGTCAGCGGCAGCGGGGTGGTGGCCGCGAGCCAGACCTCGGTCGGCCGCAGCCCGAGGGCGGCCAGCCCGGCCAGGGTCAGCAGGGTCTGGGCCACCAGCCCAGGCCGGCTCATGACGACCCGGATCAGCGGGGCCAACGGCGCGAGCGCCGCGGCCGGGTCCAGCACCCGGAACTGGACGGTGAGCGGCGGCACGTAGCGCCACCGCCCCGAGGTGCCCGTGGGCTCGCGGGGCGGGCGATCGCCGAGCAGCCCGAAACCCTGCAGCCGGGTCACCACCGTCTCGACCGATTCCGGGCTCCACCGGGGCCCCAGGTGGGCGGCCACCTGCGCCACGCTGCGTCGCCCGTCCAACGCCGTGGCGACGGCGGCCACGTCGGCGGTGATCCGGAAGTACCGCTCCGGGCCGTCCTGGATGATCCACGGGCCACCGTCGCGCAGCGGCGCGACGATCTCGACGCCGGCCGCGAGGCGCAGCTGCGGGTGCCCGAGCACCTCGGGCGCCGGCCCCCGGTATGCCGCGGGAGCCGGCCCCGGGTATGCCGTGGGAGTCGGCTCCGGGTATGCCGAGCGCGTCGGCTCCGGGTATGCCGCGCGCGGTCCGGCAGGGGTGGGAGAGGCCGCTGCGGAGGGTGGTACGCCCCCCGGCGCGACGTCGAGTGGCGGGGTCACGACCCGATGTCCTTGGTCGAGAAGGCCGACCAGGCGGCGCCGCCGGCGACGACGACCCAGCCCAGGGCGACCGCCCAGGCCAGCGGCACGGACAACAGGTTGGGCAAGACATCGCGGTAGATCGAGCTGAGCGAGATGGTGAACAGGTACTTCGCGACGTCGGGCGCCAGGCGCTGCAGGCCCGGTTCGAGCAGCAGGGTCTGCACGAGCAGGAGCATGAGCGCGCCGGTGGCATGCCGGGTCAGCATGCCGACGAACAATCCGAAGAGCGCGGCCAGCACGCAGCAGGCGCCGATGCCGAGCACGATGAGCGTGGCCTCCCCGGTCCAGACGAAGGGCACCGACAGAGCGGTGTTCATCGCGTAGGTGCTCCCGATGGCCAGCGCGGCGGCGCCGAGGCCGAAGGCCGCACCGACCAGGGCCGCCACGGTGGCCTTGGCGGTGAAGACCGCGCGGCGGCTCGCCGTGAGCACGCTGCGGGTGAGGGCGCCGGTGCCGAGGTCACGGGTGAAGACCATCGAGGCGAACAGCCCGGCGAACAGGAAGGTCATCATCCAGCTGCGAGCCTGACTCTCCACGAGGGTGCCGGCCGCCGCCGCAGTGAGGGCGGTGTCCTTGGCCCCAACGGCCAGCGAATAGCCGGTGACCAGGCACAGGAACACCGCGCCGGAGGCGAAGAGCGCCAGCTGGCGACCTTGGACGGCGCGGCGCAGCTCGGCCCGCAACACCGCCAGGCCGGCCCGGGATCGACCGGCCGACCGGCGGCCGAGGCCGACGTCGGGTCGGGGTTCCCGGTGGGCCTCAGGCCCGGCCGGGAACGGCTCGGGCCGGGCCGGGGACACTTCGGGCCGAGCAGGGGACACGGTGCGGGGAGTGGGGCTAGACATGGTGCCCTCCGGAGGCAGCGGTGGGAACGGCCGTGGGGTGCAGTAGGGCCAGGAAGCTCTCCTCGAGATCACCGGCCTGGGAGACCAACGAGGGCGCGGTGCCGGTGAAGAGCACCGACTTGTCGAGCACGACGACGTCATCGACGGTCTTCTCGATCTCGGCGAGCAGGTGGCTGCACAGCAGCACCGTGCGACCCTCCGCGGCGAGGGTCCGCAGCAGGCCGCGCAGCCAGATGATCCCTTCGGGGTCCAGACCGTTGGTGGGTTCGTCGAGGATGAGCAGTTCGGGGTCTCCGAGCAGGGCGACAGCCAGCGAGAGCCGCTGGCGCATGCCGGTCGAGAAGGTCGTCGCCCGGCGGTCGGCGGCCGAGTCGATGCCGACCAGCCGCAGCACGGTGTCCACCCGGGCGGCAGGCAGGTCGAGGGCGTCGGCCCAGATCCGCAACTCGGTGCGTGCCGTGGCACCGACGACCGGGCCCATCCCGTCGAGCATGACGCCGACCCGGCGACCCGCGTCGGGCAACCGGTCGTAGGGGTGACCCCAGAGCCGGGCGCGCCCGCTGGTCGGCGTGACGAGCCCGAGCAGCATCCGGATGAGCGTGGTCTTGCCGGCACCGTTCGGGCCGAGCAGCCCGACGATCCGGCCGGAGGTCGCCACGAACGACACGTCGTCGACGGCCCGGAACGAGCCGAAGTCCTTCGTGACGTGCTCGTATGCCACGACCGGTGCGGTGGTCATGATGTCCTCCTCGGGCCGCCGGAGGCCTGACTGCGGGCCAGTGCCGCCGCGGCGGTGGTCAGCGCGGTGAGCCATGGGTTGGTGGTGGCGTGCCGGGGCCGAGCGCGCAGCAGACGCGGCAGGACCCCACGGAGCACGTCGGTCGCGCTGGCCTGCCGCCGACGCGGGCGCAGACCGGCGGAGCGGGTGACGGCGTGGGACATGGGGGCAGTTCCTTCCAGAGTGCGGGCAAGGGGTGGGCGGGTGGGTCTGACCGGCCCTCGGTCGGGGTGCTCGCGCACCCCGACCGACGAGGCGTCACGGACCGGAGCGGGTGCCGATCAGGTGGCGGTGACGATGGCGGTGACGATGGTGACGCCGATCGTGACGCCCTCCCAGAAGCCGGGGGCCGACATCTCCTCGAGCTCCTGCAGCTCCAACTCGGTCGGGTCGATGTTCTCGACGGACTCGGTGCGATCCGGAGCCTGGTTCTGGTCCTTCTTGGGCATGAGCTGTCCTTTCGTGCAGTGCAAATGGCTTGCAGATGGGTGCGTTGTTTCGGGTCGCCGGGCGCGGGGCCCGGGGCCCCGGACCACCGATCCGTCGGTGGTCCGTCAGGTGGCCCGGCGGGGGGCCCAGTGCTGCCCCGAGGGTGTGGGCGCTGGGCCGTGACGGGACCGAAGGGCCGTCAGGTGGCGGCGATGACCGTGATCGTGATGCCGACGACGACGCCGCCGACGGTCCACCATCCGGGTGCCTCGAGGGTCTCGAGGTCCTGCAGGTCCAGCTCGACGCGGTCCGGCTGCTTGTCGTCCGGCGTGTTCTCCTGGGACTTGCTCATCGAACGTCCTTTCATGGGTAGGGAATTGGTTCTCTTGCCCCCTGGTCAGGTGAGGACGGCGAAGCCGACCGCGACCAGGAAGATTGCGCCGCCCGCGGCGAGGCTGCCGGTGGTGACCCAGTCCGGGGACTCCAGCGGCTCGAGTTCCTGGATGTCCAGGCGCAGCGGGGCGAACTCGGGTGGTGTCTCCGGGTAGGGCGGGTAGGCGGACGAGGAGATCGATGCCATGACGATTCCTTTCAGACCGGGGCGAGGGCGCGGACCGGGAGGTGACCTGTGGTGCTGACGGCGGTGCTGACGGCGGTGCCGACGGCGGTGCTGGTGACCGGGTCGCCTGGGCGGCCGGATGGGAGGCCCGATGGGCCGCAGAGGGCGGCCTCGAGCAGTCCGCGCAGCTGGTCGGCGGGCATGCCGCCGAGCATCGGCAGACCGCTCCCCCACCCCAGTCGGATGCGCTCGGTGAGCATCTCGGGGGTGACGGCCCCCCGGTGGGCAGGACCAAGACCGGACACGCCCCAGTGCGCGAGCAACTCGGCGATGCCCGGCCCCGGATCGGCCGGCAGCGGCCGGTCGTGCGTCGCCCGGATGTCGGCCCAGACGGTCCGCAGCCGATGCCGGTCGCCCAGCCAGGCGTCGCCGGCGTCGAGGTGGGCCCAGAAGGCCGGCCAGAGTGTGACCGTCGCGGGGATCTTCGGGGTCGCCGTGGCGGCGCCCAGCTCGTTGGCCAGCGCCCAGAGCCGCACGCCCCACGGGGAGTGCGGGCGTTGCACCGGGTCGCCGTGACTCAGGGCGCCGATGGCGGCCACCTCGGCGAGGGCGTCCAGGGGGCCGGGCGCTCCGAGGGACAGCGCCCCGACGATCTCGTCGCCGCGACGGACCAGCCGGCGGAGGGCGCCGCGGCATACCGTGTCGGCGAGCGGCGCTCCGGCCCGGTCCCCGACGAAGGGGCCGACGAGCCGCGACAGGATCTCGACCAACCCCTCGCGCACCAGCTGCGCCGGCAGGCTGCGGTAGGCCTGCGGCGCGTGCCCGTATGCCGCGGGCCGCAGCGCACGCCCCATGACGAGCCGCCGTCGTTCGTGGCCGGTCACCGCGACCGCGCTCGCCTCGGCGCCGGTGCCCAGGGTCGTGGGCACCGCGACGAGCGGGACGGGGCGGATCACCTCGGGAGTGAGCACGCTGAGGTTGCTGCGGGTCCGGGCCATCCGCTCCAGGTCCAGCCCGCGCATCGTGGCCAGCTTGACCCGGTCGAGTACCGCTCCCCCGCCGAGGACGGCCGTGACGGCGGCGTCCTCGGCGGGGCGGTACGGCTCGATGGGATGGGTGTCCTCGGGCGTGGCGTCGGTCGTTGGCGCGACCGGCACGACGGTGAGCTCGCGAGCCGGTATGCCGTGCCGGGCCAGCCAGCCGCGGACCTGCCCGTCGACCTCGGAGCCGAGGACGGCCGGGTCGACGTAGAGCACGGCGTGTCGGCGCGGCGCGTGGGCCACCGCGGCGTCGACGACGTCGCTCGCCGCGAACCAGGTGTGCGTCACGAGGCCACCTCCAGGGCGCCCGACGGGGCCGTGGGGGCCGGCGCTCGGAGCCCGCCCTGGGCCGCAACCACCTCGAATCCGGCTGTGACGCACTCGAGCAACTGGTCGACGTCGGCGTGGGTGTAGGTGAGCGGGGGGATGAGCTGGATGCCGGCCGGGCCGGGGTGCACGACGGCGCCGGCCCGGCGCACGGCCGTGACGAGGGCGGCGACGGCCGAGCCGGGCACGGGCGTGCCGGGGGCGTCCGGGTCCTGCACGTGCAGGGTGCGGAACAGCCCGCGACCGGCGAGTGAGGTCGGTGCCGGCAGCCCGGGCTGCAGCCGGCGCAGGCCGGCGTCCAGGGCGACGGCCGCGGCGGCCCCGGTGCGTAGCGCCCCGAGCCGCTCGAACTCGGCGATCGTCGCGACCACGGCCGCGCTCGAGACCGGCGTGCCGGCCTGTGTCTCGGCGTGCACGAGGATCTGCTCGTGGCGGTCGAAGCACTCGACGATCGCCTCGCTCACGAGGATCGCGGCGGCGGCGCTCGTGCCGTTCGTCATTCCCTTCGAGGTGACGAGAACATCGGGGCGGCCGGGCCAGGTCGACGAGGCGAACATCGGGCCGGTCCGACCGAAGCCGGTGGCGACCTCGTCGGCGACGAGCAGGAAGCCCCACTCGTCGCGGAGCGCGACGAGGGTGTCCAGGTATCCCTGCTGGAGCTCGACGGTGCCGGTGCCGAGGACCGGCTCGACGACGACCGCGGCGATGCGGGGGCCCTCGCGTTCGAAGAGCTCGACGAGGTCGGCGGGGACGTTGGGTCGCACATGGCGCACGAAGCGCGGGTCCACCCCGTAGAGCTGCTGTCCCAGGTTCTCGCCGGTCAGCGAGAAGCTGCCGTAGGTGAGTCCGTGGTAGGAGCCGAGCAGCCCGACGACGGTCCGGCGCCCGGTCTGACCGGCCAGCGCCGGCAGCTGCCGGACGAGCTTGAGGACGGCGTCGTTGGCGGCCCCGCCCGAGGTGGAGAAGAGCACCCGCGCGTAGTGCTCCGTGCCCGGCAGGGCCAGCAGCGCCTCGGCGGCGGCGCGTGCGTACTCGTTGGAGTAGCGGAAGACACTCAGGTAGGACGCGTCCCGTAGGGCGCCGGCCGCGGCCTCGGTGATCGCCTCGTTGCCGTAGCCGAGGTTGGTGTTCCACAGTCCGCTCGTGCCGCACAGGGCCATTCGGCCGTCGGCGAAGCGCACCTGGTGACCGGTGGCCCCGACGAGGCACAGCTCGTCCCGGTCGCGGTCGGCCGGGCCCATCAGCGCCGGCCAGAGGCCGCGGCGCACGGGGTCGGCGGGGCGGGCGCTCATCGGGCCACCGCCCATACCTGTAGGCCGGCGTCGAGTCGCTCGGTGAGCCCGCCGAGGGTGATCTCGTGAACGAGGACGAAACCAGCACATCGGAGCTCGTCACCGACGACCCGTCCGTCGAAGAGCCCCGGTCGGGAGGTCGCCACCGGTACCGGCCGGGCCGGTGACCCGGGCGGCTGGTGCGGGATGACGGTCACGGTCCGGTATGCCGTGCCCTCCTGCACCTCGTCGTACATGTCGTAGCGGGTGCCCGACAGCCCGGTGGCCACTCGATGCACGGACGCCAGGTGTGCGCCGGACTCGGCCGGGAGCGGCACGGTGACGATGAAGCAGCCGTCGGGCTGCAGGTGCGTGCGCACACAGCGGTAGAGCGCGGGGCGCCGGTCGGGGGGCAGCAGGGTGATCGTCGTGCTGCCCAGGGCGATCGCGGCATACCGGCTGGGGAGCCGGAAGTCGGCCATGTCGGCCGTGACGAGGTGGGCGCGGGCGGCGGCCGCCGGCACGAGTTCGCCGAGCCGGCCGCGCAGGATGCCCAGCAGCGTGTCGGAGGAGTCCAGGGCGGTGACCGCGCGGCCGCTGGCGAGGATCGGCAGCGTCATCCGCCCGGCCCCGGCGGCCAGTTCGAGGACCGCGCCGGCCGGGGTGATGTCGCGCAGCAGGGTGAGCACCTCACGCAACTCGCTGTCGTCGGCGCCGGTGATGTCGTGATAGATCGGGCCGCCGTGCTCGTCGTAGAGATCGCAGGGCAGGGCGTGCTCGCCCAACCCCGCGACGGCCGCCGCGGCCGGGCTGAGCAGTTCGACGCTCATGCCGCAACCTCCCGTCGCCGGCTCGTGTGCGGGAAGCCGCGCCGCCCCAGTGCAGCCGCCACCTGCGCTCCCAGGTATGCCGCGGGGTCCCCCGGCGTGGCCGGCGGCCCGTCCAGATGCAGCTCCAGGGCGACGGCGCGGGTCTGGTCCAGCGGCACGCAGCGGGAGCTGGTGGGGTCGACGACGAAGGCACCGTCCCGCCCCCAGAGCAGCACCGGGCGGGTGCTCGGCGCGCTGCCGTCCTCCAGCGGCAGCCACGGCGACATCCGGACCCCGAAACCGGAGACCGCGTCGACGAGCAGGCCACGTGAGCGCAGTGCGCGGATCGCGCCGACGGCCGCGAGGTAGCGAGGCAGCCACGGAGTGTCGGCCAGCACCGCGCGGCGCCGCTCGTCGGCGACCGCGTGGGCCACGGCGACCGGGCAGGAGATTGGGCCGGAGTTCGGGCCGGCGTCCGGCGAGCCGGCGAGCTCGAGCCACGCGCCTGCCAGACCCGTCCGGGACAATGCCGGATCCGACACTCGGGCGAGGGTGGCCCCGGCCGCCGACACCGACACGGTGCCGTCGGCGCGAACGTAGAGCCGGGTGCCGGGACCGCCGCCTGGCACGCCCGGGGCATCGCCCTGGGCGGGGCCGTCCGGTCCGTCCGCGGGGCCTGCCCCCGGGTGGTGGCCGAACGCCGGCAGATCGGCCAGCTGGACGGCCGGGCTGGTGTGCACCGGTGGGAAGACCCCCGACTGTTGGGCCAGCGCGGCGTCCGCAACGAGTGCGTCGAGATCCTCGGCCCCGGTGATCCGCACGAGGGTGGGGCCCCCGACGAGCAGGAAGCGGCTCACGGCATACGCCTGCACTTCCAGAACGAAGTCCGGGTTGACCTCGAAGCGATCGCAGGCCTGCGCCAACCGACCCCGGTAGGTGTGGACCGTGGCGCGGGTCGACCCGAGCGCCGGGCGCTGTGGGGCGAAGACGACGTCGCCGGGCCCCAGCGCGAGGGCGGCGCTGAGGCGATCGACGTGCGCAGCGTCCTCGACGAGCACGCACAGCGGGCGGGTGTCGCCGGCGGGGTGGCTGGCGGCGTGCATGGCGCCAGTGCTGATCGTGGCCAGCGCGGCCAGCGTCGTGGGGTCGGGCATCGTCGGCCTCTCGGAGCGGGGTGTCGACTGCATGCTTCGACGCTAGGAATCCGGCCGCCGGCCGGGCAGGGTGCGCCGTCACCGACCGCCCGTGACCTGCTGGGGTCTGACGACATGACAGCTGTCAGCGGCCGTGAATGTCCGTCGTAGGGGGCGGTAGGCGCGTGCCCGGTCGGATCGCCGGTCGGATCGTCTGGTCGGATCGCCCGTCGGATCTTCTGGTCGGATCGTCCGTCGAACCAAGGGACATGACACCTGTCATGTCGGGGCATTGACACTCGGCACTGCGCAGCCGCCGCACCAGGACAGGAGGATCACCACAGGACGCCACTGGTGCGGGCCCGCCCGGCGCGGCGCCTGCCGTGCGACAGGGGGACAAGGGATGGCCCGTGGCTCGGGGTCTGCGCAGCAGGGCGCCGTCGTGACCCGGCGCAGCATCGACTACGTGCCGTACACGGTGGGCGACCCGCTCCACTACGACGTGCCGTGGGCATCGGAACGGCCGGGCGACGAGCCAGTGGCGCCCACGGCCCAGCAGGCTCCGCCGGGTTGGTCGGTGCACGAGCGCGGCCCGTGGACGGGCTTCCGGGCCCCCGGGGCGATGCCCGCCGCGGGTTGGAAGGTGCACGTGTCGACCCTGCCGGAGCAGGCGCGCCGGATCGCTGGGATCGCGGTGCGGATCGCCTGGGCCCACGGGGTGTCGGTCAAGGTGCTGCGCTCTCGCGCGCTCGTGCAGGTGAGCCAGCACAAGTACGCCCCGCTCACCTCCAGCGGCAAGGTCGTCACGGCATACCCCGTGGATGACGCCGCGGTGGTGCGGCTCGTCACCGCGCTCGCCGAGGGCCTGTCCGGCGAGATCGGCCCGGGGATCCCCGGTGAGCTCGCCATCGCCGGCGCTCCGGTGTTCCTGCGGCACGGGGCCTTCACCAGCACCTGGCTGGTCAGCGAGTCCGGGACCCTCGTGCCAGGGGTCCTCGTGCCCGGGCAGGACGGGGCCCGGGACGCCGTCGTGCGGCCGGACCGTCGCGGGCCGGGTGCGGCCGGCGAGCACGAGCCGCCCGCGGCGCTGCGCCCGCTGCTCGCTGGGCCCGGCTCGGAGCGGCTCGAGGTGACGGGCGTGTCGCTCGTGCAGCGCACCAATGCCGGTGGCGTCTACCGGGCCACGTGGTGTGACGGGCGCCCCGTCGTGCTCAAGGAGGCCCGCCGGTATGCCGGTCTCGACGCCGGCGGGGCCGACGCCACTCAGCGTCTGCGCCACGAACGCGACGTCCTGCTGCGCCTGGCCGACACCGGCGTCGTGCCCCAGGTCCGCGACTATCGGACGGTCGGCGACAGCGAATTCCTCGTCCTGGAGCGCATCGAGGGCACCACCCTCGCCGAGGCTCTCGGGGCACGGCATCCCGGCCTCAATCCCGAGGTCACCGCCGAGGCAGCGCGCGCCTACCCGCGGTGGGTGCAGCAGACCATCAGCCGGCTCGTGGACATCGCCCGTCTGCTGTCCGAGCACGGGGTCGCGCATGGTGACCTGCACCCGAGCAACGTCCTCGAGACGGCCGACGGTTTGGTGCTCATCGACTTCGAGTCGGCCTCCCTGGACGGCCGGCGGGTGGCCACCGGGATCGCCGCGACCGGCTTCGGCACGGGTGGGCCGGTCGGCCTGTCCGAGGATCTCGCCGGGATCGACCGGTTGCGGTTGACCCTGCTCAACTCCGCTGCGCAGCTGCTGGACTGGCGCCCTGAGTTGCGGGAACGCATCGAGGCGAGTGGCCTGGCCGATCTGCACGCCGCGCTCGAGGCACCTGCAGCGGAATCCCTGCCGCGGGATGCGTCGGGGTCGTTCACGGGGTCGTCCACGACACAGCTCACGGAGCAGCTCGTCGCGGGGATCGTGGCGTGCGCCACGCCGCACCGGCGCGACCGGCTCTTCCCCGGCGACATCGCGAGCTTCGGCCGACCGGCCGGTGGGCTAGGAGTACTGCATGGTGCCGCCGGTGTGCTGCTCGCGCTGCACGCGGCAGGGCAACCGGTGCCCCAGGCCTGGGTGGACTGGCTGGTGGTCCGAGCCCGGGAGAGCAGCGATCCGACGGGCGGATTCGCCCACGGCCCGGCCGGGGTGGCCTTCGCGTTGGCCCGGCTGGGGCACGCGGACGAGGCCGGCGCCCTGGCACGGCGCGCACTCGCCGACGAGGCCGACGCCGGCCACGGGATGCGGGGCAGCGGGGGTGTTCAGGGCAGTCCGGGGGCGCCGTGGTGGGAGCTCGGTTCGGCGGGGCTGTCGGTCGCGTATGCCGAGTTGGGCCTGGCCCTTGCCCTGCCCGAGGCCCTCGCCGCTGCCGGGGGGCATGCCCGACGATGTTTACGGCTGCTGGACGAGATCGGCTCGACGGTGGTGTCGGGCGGAGTCCCGGGTGTGACAGCCGACGCCGGCCCCGGCCCGGTCCATCCGGTCGACCCGGCAGTGGCTACGGCCGCGGCCGCGGAGACCCGCTTCGGCCACGCCCCGGGGCTGCTACGCGGCTGGTCCGGCGTGGGTCTGGCGCTGTTGCGCCTGCTGGATCTCGCTGACGTCGCGGGCCCGGGGATGCTGGGCGCCGACCTGGGGCGGGCGCGGTTGGTGGCCACGGCGGCGCGCGCGGTCCGGCTCGATGCGCGGCATACCAGGGTCGACCGGGGTGTGCTCACCGCCCGACACGGCCGCCGGCTGCTGCCCTACCTGGGGGTCGGCTCGGCGGCGGTCGGGCTGGCGGCGCAGGCCGTGCTCGAGCGCGCTCAGCCCGGCGAACTCACCGAGGCCGAGAGCCACCACTTCGCCCACCTGGTCGCCGGCGCCGCCGGAGCGGCCCGGATGCCGCAGGTCGTCGGAGCCGGGTTGCTCGCCGGGCGCAGCGGCATCCTGGCTGTCTCCAGGCGACTGTCGGGCCCAGCGGGTGCACCGGGAGCGCACCCGGGCGGCGCGCGGCATACCGCCATGCACGTCGAGCGACTCGGTTGGCACGCGGTCACCGTGCCCCAGGCGCCGACAACCGGCCACGTGCCGGCGCGGGTGCTGACCGGTGAATTCAACCTGCGGCTGTCCTGCGATCTGGCGACGGGCAGTGCCGGAGCGCTCGTGGCCCTCGCCGCCGGCGACCCGCTGTGCGCTGTGCTCGCGTTGCCGCGGACGAGCTCGCCCGGGTCGGGCCGCCCATGAGAGCTGCCGCCGGTGACGGTGACACCCGTCATGGCGACCCGCTGACGTCGCCCACTGGGCCCGGTCTGCGGCCCGGACAAGACTCCTGTCAGTGGAATCGACGATCGCATCCGGTTCCCGGCACGCCCCCGGCACGTCCCCCCGGACGTTCCTGCGCACGTTCTCCCCACAGTTCCCCCGCACGAGAAAGGCTCGTCATGTCACTCCAGGAGATGCAGCAGCTGGACTTCGACCCGACCGAGCAGGACGCGACCCCCTGGTTCTCGTTCTGGTCGCACCAATGCTGGTGACCGACGTCGCCTGAGCCCGCCCGCGCCGACAGCGTCGGCCCGCTGCTCGCACCCACCCATGACCACTGGGGATCGACAATGACCGGCACGCACGATCGAGTTCCGGATCCGGCCGGCCTCGTCGACCAGACCGGTCGACGCGCGGCCCGCCCGTCGCTGAGCGTCGCCCGGCTGGTCGGCGTGTCGGTCCACGGTCGGCCCGACCCCTGGCTGGCGCCGTTGCACGGCGTCGACCTGCGGATCGACGCCGGCACGCTCACGGTGCTGACCGGCGACCGGGACAGTGGCAACGCCACCGCCCTGCTCGTGTTGGCCGGCCTCGTGCACGCCGACGCCGGCCTCGTCGAGGTCACCGGGATCACCCTCGGCGGCCACTCGCCCGACCCGATCACCGAGCCCGAAGTATGGCGGGGGCGGGTCGGCTTCGTGCCCGACTCGCCCACCGCACTCGGGTATCTCACGGTCACCGAGAACCTCGGCCTGCCGGTGACCTTGGCCGGAGCGCGAGCCGAGCACGGCCGGCAGGACCGGCTGCTGCGCCGGGTTGGACTGCACTCCGTTCGGGATCGCTTCCCGGACGAGCTGTCCCCTGGGCAGCTGCGCCGGCTCGCGCTGGGTCAAGCCCTGACCTACGCGCCGGACCTGCTCGTCGTGCCTGCCGACCCAGCCCTGCCTGACCCAGCCCTGCCCGATCCGGCACTGCCCGATCCGGCCCCGGCGGGTTCAGCCCCGGCGGCTTCAGCCCAGGGCAGCTCATCCGGCCCATCGGGAACGCCGAGGCGATCGGACCTGGCCGCGAGCCTCATCGACCTCGTCGCCCTGCAGGGGCACACCGTCGTCACGGCGCTGACGGATCCGGTGCTGCAGGCCACGGCACACCACGTCGTCGAGTTCGTGGACGGCCGGATCAGCCGACGGCGGCGGCGATGATGGCCGCCGCTCGCACGCGCCTGCTCCGGCGCCTGCGCTCCCCACGAGCGGGCGATCCGACCCGCTTCCAGCTGACCGCCGCCATCTCGTGTGGGCTGTTCGCCGGTCTGTCGACCACCCTCGTCGCGGTCGCCGGCAGCGGCACGGGCGGTGCCCGAGTGCTCTCGGCGCTCACCGGGTTGGCCGCCCTCGTCGTCGGAGCCATCCCGCTGGCCCGGGCCCTGCCGAGGTGGCGCCGGGCCGTGCGCGCGTCGCTGGCCCGGGATCGCCGCGCCCTCGTCGACGCCCGGGTCACCCCCGCCCAACAACTGAGCACCCAGCTGCGCTGGGTCTGCGTGACCTCCGGCCTGGCCGCCGCGGCCGCGGTGCCGTTCACCGTGGCGGTCGCGCTCGCGGCCCGGACCGCTACACCGGAGCTGGGCTGGGGGATGCTCGTCGTCGTCGCCCTCGTCACGGTGCTCGGCGCCGCACTGCCCGGGTCGGTGGCCTGGAGGCTTGCTCGCCGCGAGATCGGACGCCCGAATTGGTAGAGTCCGGTGCGGCGGCCGTGAGCGTCGGGCCGTCCCTTCGCTTGCGGGAGATGTTGCCGATGCGAGTGTCCCGAGACGGCTCTGCCGAAGATGCCGTCGCCCTCGGTGCCGTGGTGCTGGTGGCGGTGTTGCTGGGCGGCTCCGCGGTCGTGAGCCTGGTCCTGTCGGCCGACCCTCGCTTCGACATGTCGCGGCGGATCGGTGGCATCGTGCTCTCGGTGCTGTGCCTGGGCCTGTCGGTGGCCGTCCAGATCGGGCTGAGCCGGCAACGCTGGAGCGCCCGGGTGCCGCAGCTGGCCATCGTCGCCGCTGCCATCTCCGTCGTGCTCTTCTTCTTCTTCGACTCCTGGACGCTGCTCGGGATGGGTCTGGCGGTCATCGCGTTGGCCTTCCGAGGGCCCCGCCGGTGGGTCGTGGTGTTGCTCATCGTCGGGGTCTGTCACACCTATCTGGTGAGCCAGACCTCCACCTTCGACGCGCGGATCGGCATCCCGATGGTCAACTGGGTCACCGCCGCCGTCCTCTATGCGATGACCCGGCTCGTCGTCGTGCTACGGGAGCTGCGCACCACCCGCGAGCACCTGGCCAGACTGCAGGTCGACGAGGAGCGATCCCGGATCTCGCGCGACCTGCACGACATCATCGGGCGCACCCTCGTCGCCGTGTCGCTACGCAACCAGACCGCGATGCGACTCATCGACGTCGATGTGGCCAAGTGCCGCGAGCAGCTCGACCAGGTGCAGAGCTCCATCACCGCCGGCCAGGCCCAGCTGCGGGCCCTCACCAGCGGACCGGTGATCATCGGGCTGAGCAGCGAGCTCGACACCGCCCGCCGTCTCTTCGACCGACTGGGCATCCGGTGCAGCGTCGAGACGGTGACCGTCGAGGACCGTGCCGTCGATCAGGCCCTGGCCGCCGTCGTCCGGGAGGCGGTCACGAACTCCCTCAAACACAGCCGGCCGCACGAATGCCGCATCACGGTGCGCCGCGAATCCCTCGCGACGGTGCTCAGCGTCGTCAACGACGGAGCCGGCGCCGGGCTCGATGCACGGGCCGGCGCGGGGCCGTCCGGCGGCGGGACCCCCGTCACCGAGGTCGCTGTCGGCACCGGGCTGGACGACATCCGGACTCGCCTCGAGATGCTTGGAGGCACCCTCGACGCGGGCGCCGTCGAGGGCCAGTTCCGGGTCATCGCCCGGGTCCCCCACCGCTCGCTCACCCCCATGCCCGACGGCGCGATCGGCGCCCCGGTCGGCCTACGGAGCGCCTCATGACGGACCGATCGACCACCGCGACAGTGCGCCTGCTCATCGCCGAGGACGTCGACCTCGTCGCCGAAGCGTTCGAAGCGCTGTTGAGCACCGAGCCTGGCTTCGAGGTCGTCGCCCGGGTCGGCCGCGGCGACCTCGTCCTGCCCGCGGTGCTGGAGCACCGCCCCGACGTGGCCGTCCTCGACGTCGACATGCCGGGAGCCACCGGCATCGAGGCGGCGGCGCTGATCACCGCGGCATACCCGGCCTGCAAGGTGCTGCTGCTCACGGCGCTGCCCGGCAGCGGCCACCTGCACCGCGCCCTCGCCGCCGGTGCCTCCGGCTACCTCGTGAAGGCGACGACCGCGGCCCGGCTCATCGACGGGATCCGCACGGTCGCCGCCGGCGGCACGGTCATCGACCCCCAGTTGGCCGCCGATGCCCTGCGCAGCGGGCCCAGCCCGCTCACCGACCGCGAACGCGAGATCCTGCTGCTCGTGCAGGAGGGCGTCGACACCGACTCGATCGCCGGGCGGCTGTTCCTGTCGCGGGGGACCGTGCGCAATTACCTGTCCAACGCGATGACGAAGCTCGACGCCACCTCGCGCATCGAGGCCGTGCGCACCGCCACTCGGCGCGGCTGGTTGTAGTTCCACCGCGCCGGCCGTATGCCGCGCCGGCCGGTCGCGTCCGCTCTCGTATGCCGCGGGCGCCCGCGGCCCGTGCGGCTCGGGGGGGTCCTGCCCTGTTCGCATTTCCGGGCCGACGTTCCGGCGTCCCCCATTCGGGGGACAATTGTCGTTCGGAGTCATCAAAGATGTCCCCACTTCGGGGGACATATTCGTGTCGGGGCGCTTCTCCGGTGGCGCGATCGTCCGAATAGGTGCACACTGCGAATTATCGACGCCATCTCCCCATTCTCCCCGCGGCGTCGATCTTCCGCCGATGGAGGCATGATGCGAAAACGACACACCCGAGCGGCCGCCGCCGCAGCCGCCGCCCTCACCGTGACCGGCCTGACCGCACTGACCGCGCCCCCGGCGTCGGCGGCCACCGTCGACGAGCAGACGTTCTACTGTAACCAGCTGACCAGCGGAAACGTCCGGCAGAACGTCTACTCCACCGGGGACTGCACCAACTACCTGCTGTCCCTCAACGACTTCCTGCCCGGCGAACCGCTCTACCAGCTCTACATGAGCCAGGACATCCCAGCCGTGGGGACCTTCGATCGGAACTTCATGTTCTGGGCTCCCGCGACCGCGACCGAGTCCGGCTCGGTGAAGAACACACGCTGGGCCTATTGTGCCGTGGGTCACGATCGCGGCACCTTGTGCCCGGCGAATCAGATCACCTTCGCCGGCGCCAACACACCCGGGGAATTGATCTCCGGGTCGGTGCACGTGCGGGTGGCCACCAACGGGGTGTTCATCGGGATGTTCTGCGGCAACGTGACCTCCTTCTCGGGCGTCGCCGCCGGGCCGGTGCCGACGATCAGCGGCGCGAAGTACGAGGATGTCAACGGTGACGGCCAGCGCAACCCGGGAGAGCCGGGGGTGGGCGGGGTCGTCATCAAGCTCGCCGTGGATGGCCGGCCGGTCGCCGAGACGACCACCGACGGCGCGGGCAACTATGCCTTCGCGCTCGACGCCAACGCCAACCCGGCGGTCCTGCCCGGCACCTACACGGTGACCGAAGTGGTCCCCGGTGGCTGGGTCCAATCGCAGGCCCCGGCCCCGGTCAGCATCGGCCTCGGCGAGGGCGGCACGGCAGTCGACGACGGCACCGTCGTCAAGGCCGTGAACCGCACCTTCGCCGGCCGTGACTTCGGCAACTACCGCCAGGCGAGCCTGAGCGGCAGCAAGGTCGAGGACCAGCTGGCCGACGGCTCGCCAGCCGGTG
>RRZT011727330.1_pt1 | contig 28841 bp, 28 predicted proteins | sample 2165551 | NCBI WGS metagenome assembly RRZT01 (sample SAMN10456910, study PRJNA506462) | wastewater metagenome | biome: wastewater; feature: sludge; material: wastewater sludge; isolation source: wastewater sludge with Escherichia coli K12::gfp cells carrying plasmid... | place: USA: Moscow, Idaho...
GATAGAGTATCTCATATCAGCAATTCCACCTTGGAACATAAGGTCAACGATAAGTTTTAACTCATGTAAACATTCAAAGTATGCAAGTTCAGGAGCATATCCAGCTTCTGTTAATGTTTCAAATCCAGCTTTTACAAGTGAAACTGCTCCACCACAAAGAACCGCTTGCTCACCAAATAGGTCAGTTTCAGTTTCATCTTTGAAAGTTGTTTCGATAATTGCAGTTCTTCCTCCACCAATTGCAGAAGCATAAGAGAGTGCTAACTCTTTTGTAGTTCCACTTGGATTTTGTCCAACAGCGATAAGGTCAGGAATCCCTCCACCTCTTACAAATTCACTTCTTACTGTGTGTCCTGGAGCTTTTGGAGCAATCATAGTTACGTTAATATCGCTTCTTGGAATAATTCTTCCATAGTGAATGTTAAACCCATGTCCAAATGCAATAGTTGCACCTTGTTTTAAATTTGGTTCAATCTCATTTTTATAGATCTCTGCTTGGTTTTCATCTGGTAATAAAATCATTACTACATCAGCAGCAGCAGATGCAGCAGCAACACTCATCACTTCAAAACCTTTTGCAGCAGCTTTTTTCCAACTACTTCCACCTTCTCTAAGTCCAACAATAACCTTAACTCCGCTATCTCTTAAATTTTCAGCGTGTGCGTGACCTTGTGATCCAAATCCAATCATTGCTACTGTTTTTGATTTGATAAGTTCGATATTACAATCTTTATCGTAGTAAACATTTAATGCCATATTATTTCCTTTTTTTCATAATTTTTTTAAATTTTGGGATTGTATCTAATTTTAAGTTAATCCCAAATCAACTAAACAATATTTTTATTCTTTGGCAAGCTAATTCTAAAACAAGCACCATTATAAACTATTCCATCTAATTCTTGAACAATATTTTTTACACTTAAACTTCCATGCATATTTTTTTCAACGATATCTTTAGACATATAAAGCCCAATCCCAGTCCCTTGAGACTGATGTTTAGTTGTAAAATATGGATCAAATATTTTTTCTAAAATTCCTTCTGGAATCCCTCCTGCATTATCTTGAAAATATAAAGCATTCTCATTTTCTGTGTTTTGAGAATAAATATAAATACCTCTAAAATCTGGTTTTTTCTCTATAATTGCATCTCGTGCATTGTTTAAAATATTTAAAAAAGCTTGAGCCAACTCACTTGGCATCCCATACGATATCAATGGCTCATTACTAATATTCAACTTCACATTAATATTATTATCTTTGTAAGTTGCATTTGTAATTGCTAATGCATTTTTCAAAACATCCCGCATATCAAAATCAACTTTTGTCTTATCTTCTTTGAAAAAACCTCTAAAATCTTCAATTGTTTGAGTTAAAAACTGGACATAATTTTTAATATCACTATATGATTTTTTAATATCCTCATTTGAAGCAATTCCAATCTCCATCTGAAGCTCAACCCCTGAAGCAGTAGAGCTAATTGCACTTAGTGGTTGTCTCCATTGATGAGCGATATTCCCTATCATTTCACCCAGTACAGCAAATCTTGATTGTTGAATCATTTGCTTATCTTTTTCTCTATTTTTTGTAAGTTCTTCTTGAATTCTCTCTTCAAGCTTACTATTAAGTGACTGAAGTTCTTTTGTTTTAACTGCAATAATCCCTTCAAGGTTATTATTAAGCTCAGCTAGTTGTTCTCTTGATTTTACCTCACTTGTAATATCATTAAGAACAACGACAACAATAAAATCTCCTTTATTATTTAAAAACTTTTTATTTGCGACAATAGAAAAATGATGATTTTCTCGACCATTATTCATGATGACTTTAAAATTTCTATCTCTATTTTCAAGCATATAGTGCAACCATGTAACTTCACCATACATAGTTCGATTAATATAGCTTTCATCTGGAATCTCTTTTTCAAACAAATCACAAATACATGCATATCTTGATTTAAATTCCTCAATAGAATCAATAAAATCAAAGAAATTTGCAATCGCTTCATTTGCATCAACCATTTGTTTACCATCTGAAACAAGAACCATATTTTCTTCTCCATCTAAAATCGCTTTTACAAAATTTTCTTTTAGCTCTAACTCTTTGTTTGCTACTTCTAATTGATGATTTTCATGATTTATAATTTGACTAATCCAAAAACCAAAAAGTGTGGTAATAACAATAACAGAAATAGTAAGAAGCAACCGAATTTTTAGATATTCATCTTGTTTTTGAAGTCTCTCTTCTTGAATACTTTTAAGTTCAATATCTCCCTCATATAAAAGTCGTTTAATATTTTCACTCATACGATTAAAAAAAGCAGGCGTAGTTTTATAATACCTTGAGAGTTCCCCATTCACCTCTATCAAATCTTTATAGTTTTCGTCCATAGTGCTTTGATATCGTCTATCTAATAGTAAACTTACATTAGTAATCATCTCTCGAAGTTCAGCTAGTTTTGGTTGAATATCAATTACTTCTAAGGAAATCGTTTCTCCACTGATTTTTGGATCATAAAAGACTTCTGTGATTGTTTGATCTTTTCCTATAATATTCAACTCTATATGTCGTCTAAGTGTTCCACCTTTTTCAAGAACAATAAGAGCGTCATTAATATCTTCTGTCATATGCTCAATTTTAGCTATCACGATTTCCCGTGATTTTGGCGTATTTGTTGCAATTGCTAATTTAAAAAAAAGTGCTTTTAGACCTTGAATGTCTTCAGATACAAACTCTGCAATTTTCATTTTCTTTTCATAACTTTTAGTTTTTTGATTGAGATCTTCAATCAATTCTGAAAAGATATGATTTACTGTAAATAAAGAGATAAATCCAAAAACAAACAACAGGACTAGAAGATGTACTTTGCTTGCAGTTTTTATATTTCTCATAAATAACTATCTAAATCCATACTTTCTCATAACATCTTCGCCATGTTTTGATGCTGCAAAATTTACAAATTTTTCAGCTAATGCTTTGTCCTTTGCAAAATTAAGTGTTGTTAACACAATTTTTTGTTTTGGTGCATATTTTTCATCTATAGAAACCATAGTGATATTTTTTTTAATTTCAGGTGCTACACCAGCTGCTATCCAGTTGATAGTCATATCTACTTGTGGTTTTAAAAGACTAGCATTTAAACTTCTAGAATCAGTTCCAACCTCAAGAGCTGAATCAAATGCTTGATTAAAAAACTTTTCACCTTTATAGTTTACAAGAATTTTTTTTGTCATCTTCCCAATACTTCCACTCTCTGGATTACATAAACAAGTTCCAAGCTTACCATCTATCAAACTCTCTAAATCTTTAATTTTTTTTGGATTTCCTTTTTTCACAAAGATAGCTGCTTGATTAAATCCAACATACGCTTGTTTTCCAAACAAACCATCTTTCCCATATTCTTTGAGATAATGTTCTGATCCAGGAAGATAAAAATCACCTTGTTTTGAAAGTTTCAATGAGTCATACAAATCTTCACTCCCACCTTGAATAATTTTAATCGTACAATTATTTGTTTTTTCGAATTCCATAGCTAGCTCTTGCATTGGCTTCACCATTGTAATACCACAATAAAATAACATTGTTGGCTTAACAGCACCAAATAACGAACCTCCAAATAGAGCCAAAATCATAAACGATTTTAAAAGTAACTTGAACATAAAACATCCTTTTTAATTGGTTATTGAGTATTATTCCATAAAGAATATATGGAGATGTTTAATTTGACACCATTCTTAAATGAAAAAATTACAAAAAATATACAAATTCTAACAAATTATGATAATAATGCCGTTACATTTGATGATAATGTTTATATTATAAATAAAAAATACAAGATTGGGCTTATTGCTGTACATAATGGAAAATTTTACCTTACTTCACAAATTGATGGAAAAGATATTTTAATTGATAAAGATGATTTATTAGGAGCAAACGAAGGAGACTTTGTACTTAGCCGAGTTATTTTCAATCCAAGGGGTAAAGTAAGAGTTAAAGTTGCGCTTATTATAGAAAGAAATACCGAACAAGTTTTAGTAATATATAAAAATAATCACTTTATCTCTGTAAAAAACAACAACAATTTACTAATAAACAATAAACCCATTTGTAAAGAGGGTGATTTATATCTTATAAATAATGATTTGTGCGAATTTTTTGGTAATATCAACGATCCTACAATAGATGAAAAGATATCTCTTTATCTTTACAAAGAGGAATATCGGCTAACGCCTTATGAGTTAGAAAATGTGGATAAAAAAATATCTTTTGCCAATAGAGTTGATTTAACCCATTTAGATTTTTGTACCATTGACCCAGTTGGTGCAAGAGATCATGATGATGCGATATATTATGACTATCAAAATAAGGTTCTTTATGTTGCTATCGCTGATGTAAGCCACTATGTTAAAGAGGGAACTCCACTTGATGATGAAGCGAAAAAAAGAGCTTTTTCAGTCTATTTTCCATCACGTGTACTCCCTATGCTTCCGTTTATATTAAGTAGTGATTTATGTTCATTAAAACCAAATGAGTTAAGATATGCTTTTGTATGCAAAATAACACTTGATTTAAAAAATCTAACCGTACAACAAAGTGAATTTTTTGAAGCGGTTATCGAATCTAAAAATAATTTTAGTTATGAAACAATTGATGAAAAGATATCAAATAATGAACTCCCAAAAGAATTAGAAGAGTTACTCCAGCTAACTCAAAATTTGCGAACAAAAAGATTATCAAATGGTTATAACTTTAGGAATGAAGAGTTTAAACTTATTTTAGATAAAAAAGAAGAGCTTATAGATGTATCAACTAATCATAGTACACTCTCTCATCAATTAGTAGAAGAGTGTATGCTTTTAGCGAATCAAGAAAGTGCCAAAAAGATAGGGAATATTGGAATTTTTAGAATCCATGAAGAACCTGATATGAAAAAAATAGACAAGCTTATTGAAGATTTGATTGGGATTGGTTTGCTCGTCAAAAAGAAAAAAGATATACACTCTACAATTTTAAGTATTCAAAAAGAAGCTTCAAGATTTTTTTTAGAACAAGAGGTCGATAAACTTATTATAAAAGCACAACAACAAGCCAAATATAGTAGCCATATAAGTAACCACTTTGGACTTGGTTTTTCACATTATAGCCATTTTACTTCACCAATTAGAAGATATGCTGACCTTACTTTACATAGAATTCTAAAAACTAAAAAAGTTCCAAAAGAGATTGATGACATTTGTGAAAAAATTAGCAATTGTGAACGAGAAATTGCTAAAATGGTCTGGGATTTAGAGGGACGAAAATATACAAGATGGGCTTTAAAAAATCTAAACCAAAATTTTACTGCGATCATTAGCGAAGTGGGTGATGTAGTGTATGGCGAATTATTAGAGCCAATTTGTGGGCTTAAGTTTCAAATACAAAATCACAAAGGGGAAAAATTATATAATAAACTCAGAGTTTCTTTAACAGAAGTTGACTTGATTTCTAAAAAAATTTATGGGAAAATCATAAGATGAAAAAACCAATTGCAACTGCTTTTTTATTATTTTGTATAGTTCTTTTTTCTGCATATAGCAATCAAGAATATATAAATTCACTTGCCATTAGTCTCTTTATTTTACTTTTTATTTCAATCCTACTTTTTGTTTACTATTCTTATGAGTTGTATAAAAATCAAATTTCTCTTAAAAAATTTGTTCAAGCTGTTGAAGGTAGTGATAATATAGTGATGATCACAGATTTTAACCAAAATATAAAATATGTCAATCAATCATTTACAGATGCTACAGGATATACTTTAGATCAAGTAATTGGGAAAAATCCTGGTACTATTCAAAATGGACAAAATGCAAAAACTTTCTATAGAAAATTAAATAAAACAATTTATAGTGGCAAAAAATGGAGTGGTATTTTTATTAACAAATCAAAAGAGGGGAAAAAGCAGTATGAGAAAGCGACTATTATCCCTATAACTGATGATTCTGGAAAAATTATTGAATTTGTAGGTTTAAAGTTAGATATCACAAAAGAGATTGATGACCAAAATGCGTTGCGAGAGAAAGATAGAAAATTCTTTCATCAAACAAAAATGGCAAGTATGGGAGAGATGCTTTTTAATATCGCACATCATTGGAGACAACCTCTTTCACTTATTTCAACAGTTGCAACGAGTATCGAATTACAACGGGAAATGAATATGCTTACAGATGAGAAACTCCTTAAAGGGATGCGAGATATCAATAAATCTGTACAAAGTTTATCTTCAACTATTGAAGATTTTTCTAATTTTTTCAATTTTAATAAAGAAAAAGTATATTTTACAGTTGATAATATTATTACTCGTGCACTTAACTTAGCTGGTTTAGAATCCAACACAAAGGGAATAGAGGTCCATCTTAATATACAAGAGATTGCACTTTATGGATATGACACTGAGCTTATACAAGCTATAGCAAATATTCTTAACAATGCGCAAGAGGTAATCTCTTCTAAAGAGATAAAAATTATAGAAATTACCACATTAAATCATCAAAATGAACTTGAAATTATAATTCAAGATAATGGAGGTGGTATCCCTGAAGAGATTATTAAAAGTATATTTGAACCCTATTTTACGACAAAACATAAAAGCCAAGGGAGAGGAATGGGGCTTTATAGTTCATATATTTTCATTACAAATAAAATGGATGGAGAGATAAGTGCTACAAATGATCAGTTTTTCATAAAAGACACTAGATATTATGGTGCTAAATTTACAATAAAGATTCCAAAAAATGTATAAAAATGAATTTGATAAAGAACTAAAAAAGGGTACAGTTTATAATAGCTATCTATTTTATGGTGCTGAAAATTATTTAATTGAAAGTTATGCGGATGCCATTGCAACAATCCTAGCAAATGGTGAAGAGGTAAATAAACTTTATTTCGAAGAATTTACTGTGGATGTTGCGATTAATATACTTTCACAAAGTTCGCTTTTTAGTACAACCAATATTTTACTTATAAAAATTAATAAAAAAATTCCTAAAAAAGAACTTGATAAGCTAGTGGAAACTTGCTACTCTAACAGTGACAACAAGCTTATTCTATCGTGTTTTGGTGATAATGATTTTAAAAGTATGGAAACAAGTTTTACAAAAAAAACAAATTCTGTTGCGGTTAGATTTTATCCACTTGAAGATTATGAAGCAAAAAATATTTTAACAAAAAAAGCTGAAGAACTGGGGATAAAAATACACACCAATGATTTAGAGTTTTTGTACACCATGCATCAAAAAGATTTAGCTCTTTGCATCGCTGATTTATCAAAACTTGCTATTTTAGATGGAGAGATAACTTCAAAAACTATCAGTTTGCAATGTTTTGGACTAGGAAGTGTCAATGTTGATGAATTTTTAGAAAAACTAGTGTTGGGCAAAAATATTAATAAAGATCTCTATGATTTACTTGAAGAGGGGATGAATGAAGTTGCTTTAGTCTCAAGAATTGCAGCTTTTATCCAAACACTATTTATGATAAATAGCTACCTAAAACTCTATGGAAATTTAAATATTATTGAAATTTGGGGATATCCATTACCTCCTAAAATTGCCAATAAACAAGCTGAGATTGCAAAAAGATTTCAAAAAGATGATTTTCTTTCTATGCTCCATTTCCTTCAAGAGCTTGAACTTGAACTTAAAAGTGGCAAAATAATAAATCTGAATACTCATCTACAATCAAAATTGAGAATTTTCTTAAAATAAGTTTTTTTTAAGTTATTTATTATAATCGTTTAGATAAAATCCACCTCCAAAAAACCTTGCTGGGCTTATTTTTTATTTATAACTTAGAAGCTTGGCTAAATCCAAAAGGAGAAATTGATGGCTAGAATTAGACATTACGAAACTATGTTTATAGTGAAAACAACTCTTACAGAAGAAGAGATTAAAAATCAAATCGACACTGTAAAAGCGAACATTGAGAAAAATGGTGGGACAATTACTGCATGTGATAACATGGGTAACAGAGAATTGGCTTATGAAATTGAAAAACAAAAAAGAGGTTATTACTATGTAATCTACTTCCAAGCACCTTCTGAGTCAATCGTTGAGCTTGAAAGAAACTATAGAGTAAATGAAAATATCTTAAAGTTTATGTTTATTAAATTTGAAGGTAAAAATGAAGTTGCTGAGTGGACTAAAATGAGTTCTGAAGCTGCTAAAAAAGAGCAAAAATAAGTAGTTGAAGTTTTTAAGAAGGAACTATTATGTATAACAAAGTGATTTTAATTGGTAATCTAACAAGAGATATTGAACTTAAATATATTCCAAGTGGTGCGGCTATCGCAAAAGGTGCGATTGCAACTTCACATAAATATAAAGCTCAAGATGGAAGCCAAAAAGAAGAAGTTTGTTTTCTTGATTTTAATGTATTTGGAAAAGCTGCTGAAGTTTTAAACCAATATGTTAAAAAAGGTTCTAAAGTTATGCTTGAGGGTCGTTTAGTTTTAGAAAGCTGGACAGCTCAAGATGGTACAAGTAGAAATAGACATTCACTCAGAGTTGAAGAATTTAAATTTTTAGACTCTAAAGGGAATGAAAGTGTTCCATCAAACGACTACCAAGCACCAAGACAAGTTGAACAATATAATAAGCCTTCTTATAGCAATACACAACAAGGTGGTACGAGAGAACCAGAGTATCAAGTACCAGTAATCGACATCGATGATGACGAAATTCCATTTTAGAAAAGGATTGTAACATGGCTGAAAAAAGAAAATTCTCAAAAAAATTCTGTAAATACAGTGCTATGAAAATAGATAGTATTGATTATAAAAACATGGAGTTATTAAAAATCTCTTTAAGTGAAAGAGGTAAAATAATGCCAAGAAGACTTACAGGTACTTCAAAAAGACATCAAGAACTTGTAGAGTTAGCGATAAAAAGAGCAAGACACATGGCACTTATTCCATATGTTGTAAATACAAAACAATTAACAGGTCCTGCATACTCTGCAAGATAATCTGTGAAGATAAACTAAAAAGGGGTTGGAGAAATATCTCCAGCCCCTTTTTTATTTATATAAAATTTATACTTATCACTTTTGGCAAATAAAAATAAGTTTGTCTGCTTTCTCATCATCATGAAGATGAAAATTAATAATCTGTTTTATTTCAAAACCACATTTTGTTAAAAGCTTTTTGATTGCATTTTTCTCATGGTAATACTGTGTAATAAAATCTTGCTCTTTTGTGTAGTGTCCATCTTCATTTTTAGTAAACAATACAATATCAGTGATTAGCTTTTTATCACTAAAAAATGCGTCAATTCCGATAAATTTATCTTCTAAATTGATATTTAAAGAGCCTTGTGCAACCTCTTCAAATCCATAGAGGGTATTAATATCAAAGATAAAATATCCCCCCTCTTCTAGTAGATTATAAGTATCTTTTACAAACTTTTCTAAAATTTGCTTATCCATATAATTCAAAACATCAAAAATAGCAGTAGCACAATCAAACCTATCTTTCACTTCAGCTATATCGATACAAGCTACATCAAGCCCTTTTTCTTTACAAATTTTGATTTGTTCACTACTCAAATCACATCCAAAAGCCACCATCCCTGAAACTTCAAGGGAAAGTAAAAACTCCCCTTGCCCACAGCCGATATCAATAACTTTTTTAACACGTAATTCTTCACATATTTTTAAAAAAGCATCATAAAGTTCTTCAACTTCTGCTTGAAAATCGAGATGCTTTTCAATCTTAGAGTATAAATTAAGTCCGTTCAAGTTTTTCCTTTAGGTCAAGTATGGCACTTTTTTTACTATAAAATGAGTTTTTATTTGCTATTAAATGTGCTGAAGTTTCCATAATTGTATCTCCCACCACTAATCCATTTTGTTTCATCGTTTCACCAGTTTCAACAATATCTACAATACAATCACTTAAACCCACAAGAGGAGCAAGCTCAATAGAACCGTATAATTTTACAAGTTCAACTGCCATCGCTTTACTTTCAAAAAACTTTTTTGCAATTGTTGTATGTTTGGTAGCTACCTTGATTGAAGATCGATTCCAATCGATGCTATCACCCGCTTTTAGCCCAATAGCAACCTTACACTTACCTATTTCAAGGTCAAGTAACTTTATCAAATCGTATTCTTTCTCTTCTAGTACATCAAGTCCAACAACACCTAAATCAGCACTTCCATACATTACATAAGTTGGAACATCTTGATTTCTTACATTTAAAAAAGTAAATCCAGCTTTTTTCAATATCAATTTTCTATTTTCAAACTCAAATTTTTCACCAAAAGCTTTTTCAAACTTTTCTAAAGTTTGCTCGGCAATTCTCCCTTTTGGAAGTGCTATAGTTATCATCTTTTCTCCTCGTTTTCTTTCATAATCCCAGAACTTTGTATTATTTTTTTCATACTCTCAAAAATAAGTCTTTCCACAAACTCATAGTTATCAAAATAAGATAAAAATGGCTTCCCGCTCTCTCCTGTAATCATCAACTTTTTCTTGTATCTTTTTTGGATATCTACAATCGGAGCTATAATCATTTTCAATAGGGCAAAACTAATTGCCTCATCAGTATTTTGTGGAAGTCTATCAAAATCGATATTAGTTTTAAATTCAAATTGAAGTTTAGGGGAAATTTGCGGATACACCATCTTTAAACTATCAATTCCAGGAAGAATAAATCCTCCGAGATGTTTTTTATTTTCCATCACATCCACGGTGATAGCACTTCCAAAATCAACAATAATTCCATCATCAAATAACTTGCAGGCAACTATTCTATCAATACCTAAAGTAGACCCATAAGTTGTTTGTAAAGAACATTTCTCTTTTAAATCGATACTCTTTGGGAATTTACTCTTAAAGGCTTTTGTAGCTACTTCATTCACACTTATAAAATAAACCTCATCATCAATATTAGCTAAAACATCTCTATCTAAATTTTCATTTATCCCAATTTTCAAATCATTTTCACCAATTAAAAAATGGAATGTACTATTTCCGATATCACACAAAATCATTGTAAATTTTCCAATTATCACTTTCTAATTGTTTGATAGACTTACTACAAATCTCCCCTTTAATAAGAAGCAAATTCGATTTGAAATTATGATCTTCTATGAGTTTTAATTTGTCTCTTAAAAGTTCTAATTCTTTTGCATTTTTCAGAATAAACCTAGCTTTTTGCTCCACAACAAAAACACTGATAAAATGTTTTTTTATATCACAACCACTATAAATTTCTATCTTTTTCCTGCTTTCTAGTTGACTTGGATTAATAACTTTAAAGTGACTAAATAGAAATCCCTTGCCAGCTAAAAACTCTGTAACTCGTTTCATTTAATCCAATTTAAGCAGCTTGTTCTCAAAATATATTTTATCCCCAGCTACATAGACTTTTTCATCATCATAAAACGGAAGATTATAAACCTTTTCCTCTTTCAAATCATTTGTAAGTTTTAGAATATACCCTTGTGATTCTATAAGAAAAATATTTTTCTCTTTATCTAATGCAATTGCGTGGAATTTTGCAAATTTGAATTTTTTACTTGCTACTATATTTAAATCAAAATCAAGTTTTGCAACCGTTCCATCAAGTAAAGCTAAATATATAAATTCATCATCAACACTATAGGTTTGAATAATCATATCTTTTGTTGTATATTTTCCCTTATTAAGTGAGACAATTTTATTCCCAGATGCAGCAATAAGTGTATCGCCTATTGTTTTTAAAAGAATTATATTTTTTATATCATTTTGGGAGTCTATAAGTAGTGTTCTTGAAGCTTTAAAACTTTCTTTATCTACAATAACTATCTTTCCATCTAGTGTTGGAAATAATATTATTTTATTCAAAATCACAGGAGAAGCTATTCTTGTATCGTTTAAAAATGAAGTTTCAAGATACTCTTTCAGTTTAAATTTATTCTCATTTATATCATAAATACCATATGAATTGTCGCTAAAAATGAGCGCTAGGAGGTTATTTTGTAAAGTTGCGGCAACCACATTGGTTCTAAAATCGATTGTTGTGTTTGTATCGCTAATAAGGATATCTCCTTGCTTATTTGCAGAGATTATCCCTTTTTCTGTATGGTTTATGTATTCAAAACCATCAAGAAGTTTAAATTCTGAAATCCCAAAATTATTAATAATTCGATTATCTTTTGTTGTTGCACCATTTGCATTTAAAGAGGCTATATAAGATGGAGTCGTAATAATTGATTTATCAATCCCAAAAATGCTACTATCTTGTGGAGTATAGTATTTTTTACTTGAACATCCTTGAAATAAAATGAGTACAAAAATGAATAAAAATAACGATTTCATAAAAGGATTCATTACTTTGTCAATAAAAAGTGTTTTATCATATTAGCCAAAGGCAAAACACGGCTTTTTTCATCAATTCTCGATATTGTCTCTTTCGCTTTTTTGTACTCTTTTTTCTCAATCAAAATGAGCGCTTTACTTAATACTGCAAAATCCTTCAATAAAAAATCTTGCTTCATAATCATACCATCTAATGCAGCCAGATCTCCCTTTGTAACAGCACTATTATAAGCTGCTATATCCTCTATATATTCAACATTTGAAGCTGTGATTTTGTCTTTTGAAATTTGGAAAAGTGCTATATTGTAAAGTTTTTCATTTGCATTTTTTAACTCATCCAAGCTCGCCTTATCAGTGTTATTTAACATCACTTTTGAATAGGCATTATTTGCGCTAATCGTATTTTCTTCGTCTATATAATTCTTGACACTAAATCCAACTACTCCTAATATTAGCAATACAGAAGTTATGAATATTACTTTTTTATACTTTTTATAAAACTTCTCAATTTTAAAAAAATTTTCAAAGAATTGCTCTTCTGTCGAAATTTCATCTTTGATATATGATACATTTTCTTTTAAACTCATTGTATTACCTTACTCTTCATTAATTTTAAGGTAGATATTTTACTACAAAGATTATAAAATATTACTTTTATACTATTTTAGCTAAAATCCCCTCTCAAAAAAGGTATAAAGGTTACAAGTGAAAATGGATAGAATTATATTTTTAACACTTTTTATAGTGTTTGGTTTTATGTTTGGACTTGACGAAAAAGGATCCACTCCAACCGATACCAATACTACTGAAAATAAAAAACAACCTACAAGATTAGAATCTTTTGCAAAACTTCAAACTGTTATTTCTGCTGTTGAAAACTATTATGTAGATGATGTAAAACTCAATGAAATAGTTGATAAAGCGATTGCTGGTCTTATGAGTGAACTTGATGCGCACAGTGCATATCTGAACCAAAAAGCATACAAAGAGATGCAGATTAGTATGGATGGTGAATTTGGTGGACTTGGAATTGTTATAGGAATGAGAGATGGTGCTTTAACAATTATCTCTCCAATAGATGACACCCCTGCGCAAAAAGCTGGTGTAAAAGCAGGAGATATCATCTTAAAAATAGGCAACAAATCTACACTGAAAATGACAATAGATGAAGCGGTTAATATCATGAGAGGGGAAGCTGGGACTCCTATCGATATCACAATAGTAAGAAAAAATGAATCAGCACCAATCACTTTTCATATCGTAAGAGATATCATAAAAGTAAAATCTGTAAATGCAAAAACATATAATAATGATATTTTATACCTTAGAATTACTTCGTTTGATAACCATGTTGCAGAGCAGTTAGCACAATTTATCATACAACACAAAGCAACTACAAAAGGGATTGTTTTAGACCTGCGAAATAATCCAGGTGGTTCACTAGAACAATCTATTAAAACAGTTGATATGTTTGTAGATAGTGGTGTAATAGTTTCGCAAAAAGGGAAAACGAAATCGGAAGATAGTTCATTTAGCGCTACAAAAAAAGGAACTCTGACAAATGTTCCTATGGTTGTTCTTGTAAATGGTGGAAGTGCAAGTGCGAGTGAAATCGTAAGTGGTGCTCTACAAGATTTTAAAAGAGCAATCATTGTGGGTGAAGATACTTTTGGAAAAGGCTCTGTTCAAATTCTATGGCCAATAACTTTAGATAAAAGTGAAGCGATTAAACTTACAATTGCAAAATATTACCTTCCAAGTGGAAGAACAATTCAGGCTGTTGGTATTAAACCAGATATTAAAGTTGCTTTTGGAAAAACCCCTACAGCAGATAACGATAAAATTACAATCAAAGAAAAAGATTTAAAAAAACATCTTGAATTAGAACTTAAAAAAGTTGATACCAATAAGGTAACAGAACAAAAAAATTCAACTGAAGATGAAATTCTAATGGACGAGAAAAAAACAATTATTAATGATGATGACTTAGATAAAGACAATCAACTCAAATCAGCGATAGATATACTAAAATCATTAATCATTTTAGAAAAAAAATAAACAACACACGGGAGGAAAAAATGGAAAAAACAGAGTTATTGTATGAAGGAAAAGCAAAAAAGATTTGGAAAACAAGTGATGAAAATCTTTTGATTTCAGAATTTAAAGATGATTTAACTGCATTTAATGGTGAGATGAAATCAAGTGAAATAGGAAAAGGTGCATTAAATAATAAAATTTCGACAGAATTATTTAAAATGCTAGCAGACAATGGTATCCAAACTCACTTTGTAAAAATGTTAGATGATAATCATATGCTCCATAAAGCTTGTGATGTTATCTTAATTGAAGTTATCGTAAGAAATATAGCGACAGGTAGTTTGTCAAAAAATTTAGGTATTGAAGATGGAACTGTTTTACCATTTACTTTAGTTGAGTTTGATTACAAAAATGATGCTTTAGGTGATCCAAAATTAAATGACCAACACGCATTGATTTTAGGGCTTGTCGAGTTCCAAGATGAGCTTGATAAACTCAGAAGAATGGCTAGACAAATCAATGATATTTTAAGACCATACTTTTTTGAAAAAGGTTTAAAATTGGTTGATTTCAAACTTGAATTTGGGAAAGATAAATCAGGTAATATTATCTTAATTGATGAAATTAGCCCTGATAACTGTAGATTTTGGGATGTTGAATCTGGAGAGTCATTAGATAAAGATAGATTTAGAAAAGGGAAAGGTGGGCTAAAAGTAGCTTATGAAAATGTTCTCAATAGGATTTTAACTAAATAGTCTCAAACTTTAAGATTCAGATAGACTCTATCTTGAATCTTAATCATTCTTTTTTACACTAATACTAAAAAATTAAACCACCATTTAACAAACCATTAAGCTCTCTCAAGTATAATCCTTCTACTACTTATATTATAAGTTTTTATTATTACAAAAAAATTACATTTATTTTAAATAGAGGTTGATGATGAATAATTTTCAAGAAATTGTTAAAGTATCAAAAAACTTAACACTTCTTTATGTTGAAGATAATGAAGAGGTGAGAAAAGCAACTCTCTATTTTTTAGAAGAGTTTTTTGATAATATCATCCTTGCAAATGATGGGATGGAAGGGTTTTCAATATTTTATGATAGAAATATAAAGAATCATAACTCAACAAAAATAGATTTAATCCTAACAGATATCAATATGCCAAATGAGAATGGGCTTGGTATGTCAAAGAGGATAAGAGAACTTGATGAAAATATACCCATACTAATCCTTTCTGCTTACAGTGATACTAAATATTTTTTAGAAAGTATCTCGCTTAATATTGATGGCTATATTTTAAAACCAATTGACATAACTCAATTTATCAAAGTCCTCAATAAAATCATTACAAAAATAAATAATGAAATCAATCTGAAAAATAATCTTAATCTTCTTCGACAATACCAAAATCTTACTGATAAAAGCTCTATTATTTCTAAAACTGACAAATTTGGAATCATCACCTATGCAAATGATGAATTTTGTAAAACTTCAAAATATTCTAAAGAAGAACTTATTGGTAAAAGTCATAGAATTATACGACATCCTGATAATCCAAGTTCTTTGTACGCTGAGATGTGGGATACGATTAAAAATAAAAAACAAATGTGGAGAGGAGTCGTTCGAAACCTCAATAAAGATAAGGTAAGCTACTATGTTGATGCAACAATTACTCCTATTTTAGACATAAATAATGAGATTATAGAATATATTGCACTAAGGAATGATATTACTGAGGTTATGAATCCAAAAAGGCAACTCAAGGATGCCATTTTTAATTCTGCTTCTCCACTTGTTGTAATTTTGAAAATCCAGAACTATGAAAATATTGAAAACTTTTTTGGGAAAGATATGATTGAAGAGATAGATAAAAGATTTTCTAAAATGATTCTTGAACAAGTTCCTGCAGAATGTAATTTTGATATCGTTTATAGTTTAGATAATGGAAATTATGCTCTTACAAAAGATTTAAAAAATTGTAGGAAAACAATAGATGAAATTATAGAAAATCTAAAGTTATTTCAACAAAAATTAAATGAAACCAAAGTAGATTTGGGTGATATTGACTACGATATTAGTGCTATTTTGAGTATTTCATATGAGGGTAATGTATATGAAAATGCAAAACTAGGGATTAAAGAACTCAGAAGTTCAAAACAAAAATTTATCATTGCAAATAATTTAAGTGAGAGTAAATATGAATCTGCAAAGAGAAATATTACAACTCTAACAAAAGTAAAAAAAGCTATTGAGGATTATAGAATCATCTCTTACTTTCAGCCTATTGTTAATAACAAAACTGAACAAATTGATAAATATGAATCACTCGTCAGGCTTGTGGACGAGAATGGGGATATTTTAACACCTTTTTTCTTTTTAGATATTGCAAAAGAGGGACAGTATTATAGTGATATCACAGCCATCGTTCTTAGAAATTCATTTAGTGCTTTAAAAAGTACAAAAATGAATATCTCTATTAACTTATCTGCCTTAGATATTGAAAAAGCATCAACAAGAGAAGAACTCTACAAACTTTTAGATGAATATAAAGAGGATGCTTCTAGAATTGTGTTTGAACTTTTAGAAGATGAAAATGTACATGAAATGCAAATTATTAAAGAATTTATTAAAAAAGTTAAAAGTATGGGAGTTAAAATAGCGATTGATGATTTTGGGGCTGGCTATTCTAACTTTGAAAGACTTCTTGAATATCAACCAGATATTTTAAAAATTGATGGAAGTTTGATTAAAAATATTGAAACAAGTGAGTACTCTCTAGCTGTTGTCAAAACCATCGTAACTTTTGCAAAAAGTCAAAATATCCAAACAATTGCAGAATATGCGGAAAATAAACAAATATTTGAAATTTTAAAATCGTTAGATGTTGATTATTCTCAAGGATATTACTTCGGAAAACCACTTCCCCTATAACCTAAAAAATGGCAATCTTACTTTCCTTCTAAAATAATGTCAATTTATTGGTGGAGTAATATAAGTCAATTTTAGGTAAAATCCAAAAATATTGAATTAATTAAATAGAGGTAAAAAATGAAAGCAATCGTAAATATTGGACTTAAAAAAGGTGTACTTGATTCACAAGGAAAAGCAACTCATCACACATTAGATACTTTAGGATTTTCTAGTTTAGTGAAAGATGTAAGGGTTGGGAAACAAATCATTATTGAATTAAATACAAATGATGAAAACGAAGCAAGAGAATCTGTTGCAAAAATGTGTAAAGATTTGTTAGCAAATACTGTAATCGAAGATTATGAAATTATTTTAGAGGCTTAAAAGATGCATGTAGTAGTTTTACAATTTCCAGGTACGAACTGTGAATATGATACAAAGTATGCTTTTGAAAAGTTAGGAGCAAAAGTTTCTATTGTTTGGCATGAAGAGACAACTATCCCAGAAGATACAAAACTTGTAGTACTTCCTGGTGGATTTTCTTATGGAGATTATCTACGAAGTGGTGCATTAGCAAAACATGCTCCAATTATGGATGCAGTGAAAGCTTATGCAAGTAAAGGTGGATATGTTCTTGGTATCTGTAATGGTTTTCAAATCTTAACAGAAACAGAACTTCTCCCTGGTGCACTTAAAAGAAATGATAATCTTCACTTTATCTCAAAACACCACCATATCAAAGTTGTGAATAATAACAATAGATTTTTACAAGAACTTCAAGTTGGAGATGTTTTAAATATCCCAGTAGCTCACCATGATGGAAATTTTTATATTGATGAAGCTGGACTTGAAGAATTAAAACAAAATGGACAAATTTTACTTCAATACTGCGATAAAGATGGAGTCAATAAAGTTTTAAATGGAAGTGTTGAGCAAATCGCTGGAATTTGTAATAGTACAAAAAATGTATTTGGTCTTATGCCACATCCTGAACGAGCGATGGAGATGTTGCTTGGTTGTGATGATGGGGTAAAAATGTTAATGGGTTTTTTAAAATAACTACATCATATGGCACAGTATTTTAAACTTCTTGTTTTTTTAGTTCTTTTTTTACAAGTTTCACTTTTTTCGGCAGAAGAGGATATACCATCTTCTGCTGAAGAAAGTACAAAAGTTTTGTATGCTAAATATACTTCATACCCTACAACTGTTCATACAGGGGAAAAGTTTAATGTAAAAATTGAAGCGACCATTCTACTTCCTGATGATAAAGAATTTTCACTCTTTACAGATATTCCAGATACTGATAATCTTGTAAAACAAACAGATGAAATAACTTGGTATAAAAAAGAAGATTCTAAATATGAAGCTACTTTAGTATTTAAAGCGAAAGATGAGCCATTCACATTTCCAATTATTGGACTTTCTATCTTAGATACCAATAATACGATGATTGATAAAAGTTTATTAATTATCGATAATATTGAATTTAATAAACTTCCAATCAATAAAGATTTATATGCCAACATTTCGGCATCTTATCTCAACATTCAAAATCTTAAAATTAAACAATACAACAATGACGAGATCCTATGTTCTATGGAAATTCATGCAAAAAATAGTAATCTTGAAGATTTTAGAATACCGCACTATACAAATCAAGGGAGAAAAGAACTAATTAATAAAAATGGGGAACAAATTTTATATTATTATATTATTCTCCCTCTTGATACACCTAGCATACAATTTGAATACTATAATCGCACAACACAAAAGCTTACAACCTTAGAAACTCCAATTGTTGTTGAAGAAGATTTAGTAAGTACGCAAACAGATCTTAATCCAAATCAGGGGAATATGGGATTCTTCAAAAAAGTTTTTTTTGCTTTTATGACAACCATTTTTGCAATGATTTATTACTATAAAAGATACAAATTTGCACTCTTTTTTACAGGACTTTTTGCGATAATTTTAATTAATATGATGCTTCCAAATTCTCATATAACACTAAAAAAAGACCAAAAAGTTTATATTCTGCCAACATTTAATTCTACTGTGTTTAAAATTATTCAAGAAGAGGAAGATGTTGAAGTTCTTCTTGATAAAAATGGCTTTAAGAAAGTGTTATTCAAAAACAACCATATAGGTTGGGTAAAGAATGAGTAAAGTAAGAGGAATATTGATTCTTGTACAGTTTGCTTTTACTGTATCTGTTACCATTCTCTTTATGTATCTTTTCCAAAAATCAAATAGAAAAGTACGACAAATTTGGGCTAAACTTCAACTCAAACTTATGGGTGTTAATCTTATAACTACAGGTGAATATGATCCAAATGCTGATATGCTTATCTTCAATCACCAATCGATGATGGATATCATCCTTTTTGAAGCGATAGCTTCACGAGATATCGCTTGGGTTGCAAAAAAAGAGATTGGAGATATCCCTTGGTTTGGACATATTTTAAAAGCTCCAAAGATGATAATGGTAGAAAGAGAAAGTAAAAAAAGTCTTATTGCTCTTCTCAAAGATGCAAAAGAACGGCTTGAAGATGGACGACAACTGTGTATCTTTCCAGAAGGGACACGAACAGATGGAAAAAATCTTAGAAAATTTAAAGCTGGTGCAAAAATAATAGCTGAAAAATACAATCTAAAAGTACAACCTGCAGTTATAATTGGTTCGATTGATGTGTTTGATTCAAAACGAGCGACACAAAAAAGTGGAGATATAAAAATCGTCTATCTTCCAACAATAGAAGCAAATAAAGAGACAACTTGGTATGAAGATACAGAAAAAAAGATGGGAGAGATATTACAAAAAAATATCATAGATGAAGGGAAATAGATGGAAGAGCTACAACAGGTCCAAAGGCAAATAAGAGAATATGTTTTACAAATAGCAGATGAAAAAAGTTTAGAGCTTTTAGAACTCCTCCCAAATGGGAAAATGCTTAGAAGTAAACTTATTTTAAAGATTGCTGGGATAAATGAAGCTTCTATCAAACTCTGTGCTGTTGTTGAGATGATTCATGCAGCTTCACTCCTTCACGATGATGTCATTGATGATGCGACAACAAGAAGAGGTCAAAAAACAATAAATGCCCTCTTTGACAATAAAACCTCTATTATGTTTGGTGATATCCTTTATTCAAAAGCATTTACAGAGCTTACAACTATGGATAAAGAGATAGCTTATACTATTTCAAATGCCGTTACACTTTTAAGTGTTGGAGAACTTTTGGATGTTGAACTTTCAAAAACTTTCAATACCTCTTATGATAAATATCTTGATATGATTTATAAAAAAACAGCCTCTTTAATCGAAGCGAGTGCTAAAAGTGCTGCTATTTTAGCTTCAAAAAATAAAGAAAATTTTGCATTGTATGGAAGAAATTTAGGAATTGCTTTTCAGATGGTAGATGATATTTTAGATATCACCGAAGAGAGCAGTAAACTTGGAAAACCAGCTATGCTTGATTTTGTTGAGGGGAAAGTAACTATCCCATATCTTTTTACTTGGGAAAGATTAGAGGTAAAAGAGCAAAAAAAACTAGAACTTCTCTACAAAAAAGAGCTTCTAGCAGAAGAATCTTTGTGGCTCAAATCACAATTTGCACAAACAAATGCTATTACAGATAGTATCGACCTCGCACGAAAATTTGGATTTGAAGCGATGGAAGCTATCAAAAGTGAGAACAATGATGATTTGATTTTGATTATGAAGGCGATGATAGAGAGAGATTTCTAATCTCCCTCCCCCCCTTTATTTTCCTACAAATTGTTTTTGATTTGCATTCCCCACAAGCTCATCAGCAAGTTTTGAAGTAGCAAGTGCAATATCTTGGGTTGTAGTTGCGATATCAGCATTTTGATGTGTTTTCTTATCTAAAATAGCCACCGTTTCATTAATTTTCACAATACCTTGATGTTGTTTTTTTGAATCGATATTGACATTTTCTATCAAATCGATTGTTTTTTGGATATGTCCAGTTAACCCCTCATATCCAACTATCATCTCCCCTGCTATCTCTTTCCCCTCAATCGATTTATTTGTAGCATTTTCTACCAAAGTTTTTATCTCTTTTGCAGCATCAGCACTTCGATTTGCAAGATTTCTAACCTCCTGAGCAACAACTGCAAAACCTTTACCAGCTTCTCCAGCTGTAGCAGCTTCAACTGCAGCATTTAAACTTAAAATATTTGTTTGAAACGCTATTTGATCAATGATTGATATCGCTTGATTGATAGAGGCTACCTGACTAGCGATATCATCCATCGCCATAGCAGTTTTTCCTGCCAACTCCTGCCCATTTTTAGCAGAATCTGTAACCATATCTGACAAATTAGCGATTTGTGATATCTTTGTAGTTGTCCCCGTTACAATATTTGTCAACTCTTTTAATGCAACTGTTGTATCTTCTAATTTTAATTTTGTTTCACTAGAAGATTCTTGAAGCACTATAATATTATCCAATAAACTAGAAGCAGAATTTTGGAGAGTAACCCCTGTATTTTTATTTTCAATCAACATATCAGTGATAGTTTTTTGAACTGTATTCAACCCAAAAATAAGCTTCTCAAAAACACCCTCTTTTTCATCATTTGGTGCTAATTGTAACTTCTCTAAATAATTATTTTTTGAATATTCCTCTAAAATCAAATTGATTTTTACAAATCTATCGTATGTACTTTTTATCATCAAATTAACATTGTCTTTAAACTCTTCAAGTGATTTGTTACTTGTTTTTGATTCTATAAATTGGCTATACCAACCATTTCTTACCCTAGAAATAACTTGTTTTGCATCATTTATAAGTGCATTATCCTCTTGAATCGTTTTTTCAACTTGTTTAATATTCTCATTGACAAACTTTGACATCTCAGCTATTTCATCTGAAGATTCTATAGGAATTAATTGGATAGATTGTTTTTCTCTATTAAGATAAGCAAAAAAAGACATCAACCCCTCTTCGAATTTTGCAAGTGGTGTAGTGATATATTTCTTACTCGCAAGATAAATAAATACCATAACAATAAGAAAAAGGACAAAAGCCATAAGCCATAAAAATTGGATAATTTGATTGATTGCATTGGTAGATTCAGTGATATCTATCGTAATACTCGTAGCACCTAAAACATCTCCTTCATTGACGGTATGGCAAATCATACAATCAGTTCCTCTGAAGTTTTTAGATGCTTTATAAGGATAAACAATTCTAAGGGTATCTTTCCCATCAATATTTTGGTGAGTAATAGCTATCTCACCCTTTTGTAAAACCTCTTTATCAAGCTCATCTTTTGGTGCTTCCGCTTCAATTCCTGCACCATATTGTCCAATAACCTTAGGGGAACGAAAAATTCTAAAATCGATAATATCTTCACTCGCTTTGGTTTTTTCAAAAAACAATTTTCGATTTGCTTCATCTGAAATAAGTCCAGTAAGCATAAACATATTTAGGGTATTAAGCGACATCACTGCCATCTCTTTGGCTTTTTGTGTCGTTGTCTCTTCCATTTGTTTTTTGAACTTACCATTTAACCAAATCACAGCGATAATCGATGTACAAAGTAAGATGACCCCAATAATAATTTGTATCTTTAGTCCGATAGTAAAACGATTCTTCATCCCATTCTCCAAATATTTTATTATAAGCAATTATGATATAAAAATTATGATTAAACCTACCCTTTATAAATAAATTACATTATCCTTACTTTTTTTCAATCCCAAAATATTGTGATCGAAGCGTTAAGTCTGTAATCGCTATTGGAGAGGTTAATACCTCATAAACAACATCTGCAACTTCAGAAGCCAAAAGATGATTCTCCTCTTTACTTGAGGGTTTAAATTGTAAAGTATCAAAAAATGGTGTCATAGTCATATCTGGATTGATTGAAGTGACTTTTACTCCACTTTTTCTCACCTCTTCAAATAAAGAGAGAGAAAAATCTCTTAAACCACTTTTAGTCGCAGTATAGAGTGCTGAAAACTTTGAATGTCTTGTTGCTTCAATTGAAGTGATATTGATGATATTTCCTTTTGTTTTTTTCAAACTTCGTAAAACTAAATTTGACAATAGTATGGGTGCAGTTAAATTAATAGCGATAAGTTCCTCTATTTTTTTTGGGTTTATCTCTTCATGGGGTTCAAAGATTCCAATCCCAGCACAATTGATAAGAAAATCAATATCATTAGCTTTTAAAATCTCTTTCACTTCTTTTTCGACATTTTTTACATCCTCTAGTCGTGAAGTTAATTGTATAGTCTCATACCCATTCGCTTCCAATTTGTCACAGATAGCCTTTCCAATACCACTGCTATAACCTGTCACTATCCCCTTCATAAAGCCTCTTTTTTCATTTTTCTAATATAAATAAAAACAATACAAATTAATACAAGAAGAACACCAACTATGATACTATGTAAATACTCTTTGACTAGAAGTTCATTATCTCCTATAAAATATCCCAAAAGGGTAAGGATAATCACCCAAATCCCAGCACCCAAAGAGGTGTAAAATGAAAATTTAGCCAAATCCATTTTTGATAATCCAGCAGGAAGGGAGATATATTGTCTTACAACTGGAACTAACCTCCCTACAAAAGTAGAAATCTCCCCATGTTTAGCAAAATAGGTTTCCATTTTTATCAAAGTTTCCTCTTTAAAAAAGAAATATTTTCCAAATTTCAAAACAAAAACTCTTCCAAATTTTAAAGCCAACCAATAGTTAAAAACAGCCCCAGCCAAACTTCCTAAAATTCCAGCCATCACCACAAGATAAATATTCATCTCCCCTTTGCTTGCCAAATAACCAGCAGGAATCATCGCCACTTCAGATGGGAAAGGGAAAAAAGAACTCTCCAATAACATCATCACAAATATCCCAATATACCCCAAATCGCTCACCGTTTGGACTATCCAACTAATCAATTCACCTAGCATTTATCTTCTCCATATAACTCATTTTCATCATCTCTTCCATTTGATTATTACTCCCATACTCATATCCAAAAACATCTTTCCACAAACTATGGGCTTCCATACAAAGGTAAAAATAGACCTTATGATGCCAAGGGGCAAAACTCTCATAGAGTGTTTGAAACATCTCTTTTTTGATCGGGGTTGGATACGATTTTTTCCCATTGATATCCTCAAATGGCATCTGTAATATTTTTGTTTTGAGTTCTCTTTCCCGAAGTTTTTTTATCACAGGTTTTATAAAAGTAAGAGTCCCCATCGAGATAAGCACCACTTCTTCAGGGGTAAAAGTTTCGATTAATCTCTTTACGACTGCTTGGTACTCTTCTAAATAATTTTTATACACAACTATCGGATGGAAATGAAACCCCACCAAAATACCCTTATTGGCTAACTTTCTAGCACTTTTTATCCTCTCATCCAAACTAGCCGTCAAATGCTCTTCATTATCAATAATCATCTGTGTATTTAAACTCCAAGTGACAATAATATTTTTTGGCACTTCAACTTCTTCAAAATAACTAATATTGGCTGATTTTGTTTTAAACTCCAAAATCACATTTGGATATTTTCTAGCAAATGCAAAAAGGGTATCTAAAATCCCATTTCGATTCCCCCACATCAAACTATCACTACTTTGCCCTGTTCCGATATGGTAAATCTCATCAGAATTCAGCACAAGATTTTCAATTTTTGACTTAAAATCTTTATCAAATCCAATTTTATTTTCATTATAAAAACTCTGAATCGAACAATAACTACAATCAAACCCACAAGATTCAACGGCATCCAAAGTAAGTAGATTACAACATCTAGTCCCCTCACTAGCAACTGGACAACTGCCAAGCCCAAGCCCCTCTTTTTCTATAAGTTCAAAACTGTATTTTCGAGGAGAATATTTGATATTTTTAAATTGTTCATAATCGTTTGGTTTTTCTAAAAGTTCTTGATGCATCTTCACATAATACTCAAATATTTTTTTGCTAAGTTGTTTTCCCTCATACTTTTCTAAATATTCATTTGGGAAAATAGCATCGAAATCGCACTCATTCCACATCAAAAAATCTTTTTTTGTTGTACCGTAAAATTATATTTTTCTATATCCACTTTTCCCAACTTTTCAAACTATTTTTTATCAATTTTTTTACTTTATCTTTTGGTAGAATTGTATCATCAAGGTGGTCTGAAACAACTTTGAGTACAAAAATATCCTCATTTTTAAGATACTTTTGTGAAACTTCCAAAAAATAGCTCCCCTCCATATCATAAAGAGATTGAGTATCACCAGAGGTAGTTTGTGGATTGTGAACCGTTTTGAGTTCTTTGTATCTTATATTTTCTAGCTTTTGATTTGTACAAAACACCTCACCTAGTTTTACTTCTCTATCACCACATCCAGCGATTCCTATATTTATCCCTTTTTCTATCGTGTATCTTTTATAAATAGTTTCCAAAGTCTTGATAGTATTAATTCCTCCAACGCCACCTATAACAACTAAAAGTTCCCCATTTTGATAAGTTTTTGGATTATTATCAATTTGAGTTAATCTATACTTCTCAATAAGACTTTGAGCTTCACAAAGAAGTGCTGTATAAATGAGTGTCATATCACCTCTTCTATAGTTGTTTCATTCTTTTGTAAATAGACTAAATATCCATATACACGACAATCTGTTATCCCTTTGATATATCGCATATAATTTTTTACTTGCATAATATGACTCTCTTGTTTCTCGTGTGTCGTTTTATAATCCACCACGATATACTCCCCCTCTTTTTCTATCAGCAAATCAATTATTTTTAATTCATCTTCATAGATGAGTGGTTGTTCCTTTAAATAATTACCACCTTGAAGAAGATTCATAAAATCATTATTGAAAATTAACTTTTGTATTCTTTTTTCAATCTCTACAAAATCACCCTCATCTAAGATATTTGAATATTTATTTTTAGAAAACTGTAGCGCAAATTGAAGTGACTTTTCATCAAATGCTTTCATCATTTCAAGACAATAATGGGTCGCTATTCCAAAGTATCGCCCTTTTATATCATCACTATTTTCTAATTTTTCTGTTGGATTTATCTCTTGATGCCCCAAAGTGCACGGTTGATAGGAAACAACCTCTTTTGTATCTTTAAGATGATTGTTATCGTTACAAACAAACAACTCTCCCGCTTTATATCGATCCAACTGTGCATCTAAAATATCATAGACACTTTGTTTATCTTTTTTAAAAAGTATCAAATTATTTTCAGCCCGTGTAAGAGCAACATATAAAACATTCAATTCATCATCTCTTGCTTGATTTTTTTCATTTTGTATCGCCTCAAAATACTCTTTATCAAACTCTTCTCGTATTTTTTCTTTGTAATATATTTTACGTAATTCAATCTCATCGTAAGAAAAAAGTAATGGTGACTTATCTGTATTTTTATTTTTCATCCTATCCAAAACCAACACAGTATCAAATTCTAACCCTTTTGATTTAAAAATAGTCAGTATTTGTAGCCCAGAATTTTCTGAGTTTACCATTGTTGTATCATCTTTATCTGCATCATAAACAAAATCTACAATGTCGTTGTATTGTGTCAATCCTTCGATAAATTTAAAAAGATTTTCCTCTAGCAGATGATAATAACTCCCAATCGTTTTCACAATATAAATCAAATCATATTTTTTAATATCAATTTCCAATCCAATATCTTCTAAAACATCAAATCCCATAATTGCATTAAAATTAGCCTTATAGATATCTTCTTGAAAATAGAAATATTTTATCAAATGGATAACAGCTTGGACATTTCTCTGATGTATCAACTTCGATGTCATATCTGTCACTATTTTAATCTGAGGAAAAGAACTTTTCAAGTACTCATAAATCTCTAAAACATCACTATTTGTATAGGTAAGTATCGCAATATTGTGAGGATCTATCCCTAATAAAAACAACTCATTGAGTTTCTCTTTTAAAAATAAAAAATCATTACTTTTTTCACTATTAATAGAAACAACTTCCACAAACCCCTCTGTTGTAGAATGAACATTTTGTTTATGGTACTCATAATTTGGAAGATTCAAAAAAATTTGATTTACAAAATCAACAATACTTCTACTACTTCTATAGTTTGTATCTAAAACCTGCAAATCTATTGTATCTTCAAATTTCGTTGCTACATAATCAAACAGTTCTTTTTTCCCACCACGGAACCTATAAATTGACTGTTTTGTATCTCCAACATAAAAAAAGGTTTTATAGCTACTACCACCAGAAAGTATCTCTTCAATTAAAGGTTCTAGGATTTTATACTGTAAAATAGAAGTATCTTGAAACTCATCAATCATAATATGTTCATACTTTGCATCAAGCCTAAAATACAAAAAATCTTTATCTATAAATTTTTGAAGTAGTTGGTAAACTAAGTTTGTGATATCATTAAATTGTAAAGAGTTCTTCTCTTTTTTGTATTTATATCTAAACTCTTTAAAGTGATTATAGATTTCAAAAAGATTATTTAAAATACCTATCTCTTTGTATTGGAAATACAATTTCAAATGTGATTGTATTTGATGTAGAGCATTATCTAAATCAGTTGGGGGCTTAGCTTTCTTAAAATAGCTATATTCACTTAAACTCTCTTTTGTAAGCCAAGTCTTACCACAATCAAGTAAACCCTCAATATCTTTAAAAGAAACTGCATTTTGAGCAGATAAAGAAAGATTACTATTTTGAACAAAATCTTTTATCTTAAAGGCATTCTCTATTATCTCTTTTTGAATCCCCTCTAAAAGTTCATCAGAAAAATCTATCAAAGTGAACTCTTGATTTTTATCATCTAATGACTCAAATAATTCAATAATAGCATGGAGTTTTTTACTATTTGTATGGGAAAAGTGGATTAAATTCTCAAATGCTTTACTATCCAAAGAGAGTAAAAACTTATAAAGCATCAAATCATAGTCATCATTTTCAATTTTAAAATCATCACTTATCTCAAGATAACCAGCAAACTCTCGTAAAATTTTATTGATAAACTTATCAAGAGTAAGGATAAAAAGTTCATTTGAAAGAAATCGATTCAGTATATTTTCTTTTTTATTTAAAATATCAGCGATAGAGAGCCGTGTTTGTTTACTTATCTCATCTAAGATATTTTTATCCTTTCCAAGATGAAGTAAAGTTTTAAATATCCTTTCACTCATCTCAGAAGCTGCTTTGTTTGTAAAGGTAAGGGTAAGTATCGTATTTGGATTGATATCAAGGAAAAGAAGTGAAATATACCTAAGGGTTAATGCATATGTTTTGCCACTACCTGCACTAGCTTTGAGTGCTAAAAATTGTTTCATATATTTCCTACTTATAAAATTATAAGATTATACAAAATAAAAGAGAAGTAAGGGATAAAATCTTTATTAAATTAGTCAAATTAGCTATCCAATAAAGAGTATAAAATAGAAGAGATTAGATAAAAGGGATAGTGTTAAAGTAAGTTTTTAGAATAAAAAAAGAGACTTTAAAAGTTGGCGGCGACCTACGTTTCCACAACTGAAAGCTGCAGTATTATCGGCGATGA
>RRZT011425901.1_pt1 | contig 28832 bp, 23 predicted proteins | sample 2165551 | NCBI WGS metagenome assembly RRZT01 (sample SAMN10456910, study PRJNA506462) | wastewater metagenome | biome: wastewater; feature: sludge; material: wastewater sludge; isolation source: wastewater sludge with Escherichia coli K12::gfp cells carrying plasmid... | place: USA: Moscow, Idaho...
GCAAAATCTTCAGTCATAGAATATATAGAGGTGTTTTATAATCGAATTCGCGCTCATTCTGCACTTGATTATCATGCACCTTTAGAATATGAAGAAAATTATGAAATTTAATAGTCCACTTTTCGGGGATCATACCATTTTACGTTTGCAATTAAATTAATAGGAGAGGATTGACTAAAAATAACATCTGTATCCGTCCAATCATTATCACCTGGTAAGGCATTAGGACAATTTATATCCACAACCATAGACCCTACTGCTGAATATCTAAAAAGAGCTCTATTTGCAGAATAGTTTTCTTTTATGAATTCTTTGCTTGAATCATTTTTACAACTCAAAATAGATAACGAAACAAAAATCGGTAAATAAACTTTTTTCATGAAACAAAATCCTTTATCTATAAAAAATTAAATCCACTGGGATATTAACAAAAAATTTTTTCATTTTGCAAATTATATCTAATATTTATTAATGGTTATGTATTTTAATATTTTTTTTATATTAATTTTGTTTATTTATTTTAATTTTGACAACTTTTGATATTCTAATGGAAAGCTATGAAGCACTCTCTTTTTTTTTACTTATATTTCTACTTTAGCGCCATTTGATTCTAAAACTTTTGAAAGCTTGCCTTCAATATCAGAACGGAACGCTTTATGAGTAAAGGAAATTTTTTCAGAAAGATGAGTGCATTTAAAACCATTTGTTTCTTTATTGAGATTAAAAATAACTTCACTTTTTCCTAATTTTGAAAATGTAATGATTACATTTTCTCCAGATAATGAAACACTTGCAATTTTCCCTAACTCTCTTCCAGATAGAGAATCGGTTACTTTTTGTATAAAATCGTTTGCTGAACCAGATGAAACTGAAAATGATTTAATCATAATGAATTTTCCTCTTTAATTAGTTTAAATATTGTTTTGTTAATGTTGATAAATCGGTTAAATTAACAATTTCTATATCACTTATTTTTTTAATTTGGTTAATTTGATCAGCATTGGGGTTTCCCATAATAACTAGAACAGGGTAAATGGAATCTTTTGAAAGCTTTTTTAAAGTATCATTTATATTTGCTAAACTTCTTTGTTTATCTAGTTTTGCGAGATTAAATTCGATTGGATTAATACTTGGTAAAAGTCCTCTTAATATTTGACTCATAAGTTCATCTGATCGATTAAATACTGTTAATTCACTAGCAAGCATTCTATTAATAAGAGAGGTTCTTGAATTATCAAGTTCTTCTTGAGTTATGCCATTCTTTAAAAATTCATCCCAAGTTTTTGTTGCAAGCTGAATTGCTTCCGCAATTCTTTCATTTGGGCTTTGAAAAGTCATGCTAAACATTCCAATGTCCGTATTTGGATAAAGTATAGTTTCATTAAAATAAGCGTGTGGAGAATAGCTAATACCAGAATCTGCTCTAAGGGCTTTTGAAAATCTATCATTTCCAACAATTCCACCGCTTGAAGAAAAGATATCTTCTAAAATATCGAATTGTATGGTTTCGATAGAATTTAATTTTCCAATTTTTGGAAAATAATATCTCAAAGAAATATTGCACTGGCTCATATCGGGTTTGGTAATTATTTCTGTACGTATCGATTTTAAATTTGAATTTTCTATATTTCTTGAAGGAAGCCAAGTTCGTATTGAAGGTTCTAAATAGGGAATTTTTGAAATTAAATTTTTTAACTTATCTAAATCTTTTTGGGAATAAGAGCCAGAAATAAAAGCATTTAAACCATTTCGACTAATTGTTTTTTTGTATAGTTCTTTTATTTTTTCATAGTTAATTTTATCAATTGATTTTGGTGAGGAACGCTCTATTGTTGTTGCAAAATAATGGTCCTTGCCAAATATTATTGAATTTGCTTGCTGATCTATAAAACGAAATTGTTTTTCAGAAGTATTGGAGTCAAGAAGGTTTTTAAACGCATCATTTGATTGTTGTTTCCAAAGTGGAAGTGCTGCTTTATCAAAACGGGGTTTTAAAATAATGTCGGTTAATAAATCGATTACTCGAGAAAAATCTTGAGTAAGGGCATCTGTTGAAATTATAATTTGACCATTTGCTAGTAATGAAGTCTTTAAATTAATTCCATATTCCGTAGTATAATTTTGCAATTCATCAAAATTTAAATTTCCTATTCCTCCATAAGCTAGAAGATCAACCATTGCTCCATAAGAAGGACGATCTTCTTTCGGTAAAGAATAAACGCCACCAGGTAATATAATATTGATTTTAAACTTAAGTGCAGATTCACTTGGTAAAGTATAAATGGCAGCACCGCCATCAACGGGTATTCTTGAATAATTTATACTAGGCCAGGTGATGGAACGCCAATTTAATTCCGTTGGTTTTGAAAAAATAATAGGCCTTGTTGACTGCAAAGCTTCTTGTCCATAAGCATTATTAAATAAAATTGAAGTTAATAAAAAAAATTTACTAGTTACAATTGTGTTAAAAAAATGTTTTTTATTTAGCGGTAACATTTTTTGTTTCCTTATTTTTTTGATATTCAGCATAAAAATCATTACAATTAGGAGCTTCATCTGGTGTCACAACTCCAGTGATATAAAATTTATTTAAACCTAAATTTTCTTTTACCCATTGTCTAAAAGATTCATTTGTAATTGATTTTACTATTTTTTCAGCTTGTCCAGCCGAATTAAAGTCATTTAAGAAAAAAGTATTATCAAGAATGGTATTAACGAGTCCTGTCATTTTTTCAGCTGTTTCTGCATTTGATACGGCGAGTTGTTTTAAAATTTGTCTTCTTATTTTATCGCTAATTGGTTTATTTAAAACCTCTTCAATTCCTTTTTCCCAAAATTTTAAAACAGGATCTAATTTTTGATCTTTAGTTAATGAAATATTTACAATTAGAGGATTATTTTGATTTTGCAAGTATATTTTATAAAAATTAAAGTCTGTAGTTAGTTTTGCTTTTAATAATCTTCTTTCAAAGGTACCATTTATATTATCATCTAATAAAGATTGAAAAATTAAAGAATAAACTATGGATTTTATATTAGATGTATTTGATGGATAAACAATTCTATATTTTTTTGTAAACACGGGAGCGCTACAAATAAATCTTTTTCCAAGATCTCTTGTAAAATAATCGGCTGGAAGTTTGTTATGCTGTATATTTAGTTTTCCTTTCCAATCTCCAAAATATTTTTGAACTAAAGTTGCAACATTTTTGGGATCAAAAGGACCACCTACAATCATTAATGTATTATCTGGTGTATAAAAGTTTTTATAAAATATTTTAGCTGCATCAATACTCATATTTTCAACATCTTTTTTTGCTCCAATGGTCATCCATTCCATTGGAGTGTCTCGTTCCGTAATCGCTCTTATCAGCTCATTGCTACGAGACATCGGATCATTTTCAACTCTAAGTTTTCTTTCAGAAATAACAGCCCCTTTTTCAATGGAATAATAGGGTTCCGTAATATCTAAATTTTGAAAACGAGCGGACTCTAATTTCAGCATGGTTTCCAACGCAGGACCTGGAAAACTAGAATAAAAGGTAACAAAAGAATCATTTGTCCCCGCGTTTCCACTTCCGCCAACAGAGTTTAATACTTTATCGTAATTTCCTTCAGGTGTTCCAATGGTTTTTCGAAACATCATATGCTCAAAAAAATGAGCTAAACCCGTTGTTCCCTTACTTTCACGATTGCTTCCCGCGTCTAATATAAAATGTATTGTAGAAATTGGATTTCTTTTGTCTGGGACGACAATGAGTTTTAGGCCATTCGATAAATGATATTTATATGCCTGAATATTTGATCCTGGTATTATTATTGCAGTTTGATTTAATTTTGGATCTTCTGCAGCAGATGCATATTTTGATAAAGAGGTTATTATTATCATTGTTGAAAAGCAAAATTTCTTAAAAAAAGAAAAATATTGCTTATATAATTTATATTTATCTTGAAGACACATATTTTTAAGAGTCCTTTCTAATATACTTTTGAGCGTAACTTCTTACTCCAGCTTCTGCTAGAATATGAAATGTGCGAACCATTCGAATATCTTCTTGAGGAAATTCATCTAACTTTGCGTAAATGATATTTTTCCTACTTTGTTTTAAAATTTTTGAGATGTGTTGTGAAGGTGGATGATTCGAAATAAATAAAATACTTTTATGATTTGTTGAAAGAGCTCCAGCAAGAATTAAATACTCTGTGGCGTTTTTAGCATAATGTTGAATAAATGGATTTCCCCATGGATTTTCAATAGCACTTGGAAGAGGAATGACAGCAAAACCGCCAAATTCACTTTTAGCAATTCCAGGACCAATTAAATTATCTTTAAATGGAGTTGCATAAAACATTAAATTACTATCATCATGTTGTTCTGCAAGCCAAAAAGATTTCCAAGAATAATTATTATCTTGAGAGGTATCTACAAAACTAAAGACAACGGTTCCAATATCTGGTTTTCCAGTGTTGTGTAAATCTTTAATAATTATTTTTTCTTTATGCCAATTTCGTATTGTTTCTCTTATATCTATACCTTCACAAAAATCTGTTTGTAATTCTTGAAAAGTAATCTCTTGCGACTTTAATTTATCGCTCATATTTTTTTTAATATTCAGAGCAAGTCTTTCCATAAAAATATCTTCACTAGGAAATGAACAAGAATAGGGATGATCTTCATGTACCCAATTATTATCTGCGTATTTGTCTTCGCTAACAGGATCTGTCGATTTGTTTTGATTCAATTTATCTACTGATTTTATTTTAGCTTTACTAAACTTTTTGTTACTTTGTATTGTTTCAAATTTTTGAATACTGATTTTTGACGTTTGGTTGAAAAAAATATTTAATGGCAAATCTAATTGTGGTAAAGTGTTTTCAAAAAGTAAATTTTTTGGAATATCTTTACATTCTTTTAAAAGCTCATAAGCAAAGTTTGAATCTATGACAGACGTTGCTGCTAATAAAATATCAAATATACTTGGAAATAGCATGTTTCTGTCTAATGCTAAACGATAAGAAAATCGAAAGTAGTCTCTTTCTTGACTTGCATTTATTTTTAATTTAGTCCAATCCGCATATTTTTCACAAGTTCTTATAAAAGCGGCTGAATAACTTTTTTTTGCAAAATCAATCCAGTTTAAAATAAATTGATCTTCTTTTATGAGATCTCGAGCAAAAAATCCTGTTAATGATATGTATTCTGAAAAAGTTTCATAGGAAGGTTGTGAAATTACAAATTGTTTATGATTGTGCTTAACTTTAGCATCAACAAATGAGGATATATTATTATTAAAAATAGTTTCGAATTCGGATTTATTTTTTATTTTTCCTAATTTTTTTCCTAAAAATTTTAATAATTCATATCCACAAATAATTATGATTTTTTCATTTTGATGTTTTTGAATAAATTGAATAATATTTTTAGAAGCTAATTCGAATTCACTTTTTATATTTGCATTTTGTTTTATTAAGTTTGATTCATCTGTTTCTAAATTATTTTGAATCCAGGTTGTTAATGCTCCCGATATCATAAGCTCTGTTTGGGGAGTTTCTGCTAAATTATAATGATTATTATGAAGTTTCCATTGTAAAATATTTTCTATTCCGCCTATGCAGTGAACACTTAGACAATTCTCTTGTAATAACTTTAGTAAATATCTTCTTGTATCTAATGGCTCTATAAATATGATAGGATCATCAATCAGTTTATTTAATAAAGTTTCATGAGAATTTGAAGGATTTTTATTTTCAAGATGTTCTTTTGTAGATAATGTAACACAATGTGGAAAACTTTTTATAACACTGTTTAGAATAGGAGTTACTTCCTCAGGAAAATCTATTAAAACGTGAGCATTTTTAAAATGAGAAAAATAATCTGTTCCTATTTCTATATTTTTTACAATTGCACTTTCTTGAAGACTTGTTTTTGTAATGGGATAAAAAATAATATTACTATTTTGGAAATATTTTTGAATTACAATTGAGCGAATATTTCCAAATGAATATTCCCAGCCTAAAAAATTTTCATTCATATTGAAATTTTTTATAAGAAATTCATCAAATTCAAATAAATAATTTTTTGATAGTTTAATCGAATTTTTATTATTACGAATTTTATTTGTCATTTTTTTCGCTTTTTTACTTAAACAGGCCTTAAATTTGGTCTCGTTGAAGATTGCGGATCATTTTGCATTTGTTCATCTGGTGGAAAATATTTTAAAGCATCTTCACCAAGAATTGAGAAGACACTTGCTTTAAGTGCTTTAGGTAAAGTTAAATCTTTGTTCAGCGATTTAAGTCTTTGAGCATATTTTGCAATTTGAATGCCATCTCTTACAGAATAATTCTCTTCATATTTGTGCGAAATAGCTAAAAAACTAACAAGTAAAGTGAGTAAATTTTCTTCTAAATAAGGTACCGCGTAGCGAATGATTCGAGCTTCGGTTTCAATGTCGGCAAAATCAAGAAAAATTTGTGGATTTAAGCGGCTCTGAATATATTCAGGCAAATCATATACACTGGAATCATCATTCATTGTCGTAACAAAACGAAACTCTTTATGAGCATGAATTCGCAAACCCGCAATAACGGAATCAACATAACGACGATGATCTAATAAGGAAGCCAAACTAGCCCAGCTTTTTTCGGACATTCTATTACCCTCATCTAGGATACAAACGCCTCCGACAAGCATTGCAGATACGATTGGGCTTGCTACATAACTGATTTGTTTTCCTTCTGTGATAACCGGGGTAATAATGAGATCGTCTGGTCTTGTATCACTTGTGCCTTGCATTAAGTAAACAGAAGACTGAAGTTCTTTTGCAACGGCAACAGCAAGGGTTGTTTTGCCAACCCCTGGTTTCCCAACGAGTCTTGGATTCATCGGAAGATCATCTTCGGATAGCTTTAACCATGCAGCTCTTAATTGATGTGAAGCTAAATCATTGCCCATCCAATTTGCATTTACTTCATATTCTTTTGCAAGTTTTACGCTAATATTGCCAATTTGGGCAGATTCTTTATCTTTATCAACAATGATATTTGAGCTCATTATTATCCCTTCTCAAAGGCCAAAAAACATTTACTTACTAGTTAAACCTAAAGAGCGTAAACGATTTCCTGTATTAAGTCTGCTTTTAATCTGGGCAGCCTTGTCAGCATAACTAGGTTTGCCCATAAGCGCAAACATGTTGTTTTTATAATCTTCAACTCCAGGTTGATCAAATGGGTTAATTCCTCGCGCATATCCGCCAATTCCACAAGCAAGCATATTTACGTACATCCAATAACCAAGCCACCAAGCATTTAATTCGGGAAGCTCCCAAACTAATGTTGGTACTTTACCATCGGAATGTGCGAGAAATGTTCCTTGTTGAGCTTCGTTTTGGACATAGGATAGATCTTTTCCAGCTAAAAATTCAAAACCGTCTTTTAAATTAGACTCAGGAATTTTTATTTTCCTTTTAATAGATCCTTTTAATAAAGAATATTCATCTTGAATTTTAATATGTGTAGCAAATAAATGTCTTTCTCCATCTTGGAAATATTGTCCTAATGAATGCAGATCGGTTGTAAAGTTAGCGCTTGCTGGAAATATTCCTGTGTTTTCTTTGCCGTCACTTTCACCAAAAAGTTGTTTCCACCATTCTGCTATCCCTTTTGCCTTTGGAGTCCAAGTGCATAGGGATTCTATTTTGTATTTATTTGCATATAAAACATTGCGGATTCCCGCATAACAAAGAGCAGGATTTGTTTCAATAGAATGATTTTTTTCAGAAGTACAATCATCAAATGCTTGCGCTGCTCCCGCCACAAATTCTGTTACGTTAATTCCGGCAATGGCTAGAGGCAATAAACCTACTGGTGTGAAAACAGAATAACGACCACCAACATTTTTAGGGATAGGAAAATAGGGATAATTATTTTCTTTTGCAATTTTTAATAAAGTACCATCTTGAGGGTCGGTTATTGCAAATATGCGATGAGATGCTTCATCGGAGCCAAATCTATCGTCTAAATATTGTTTTAAGACGCGGAAAGCCAAGGCTGGTTCCGTGGTGCCCCCCGATTTCGATACCACAATGATACTTGGGGTATAGGAGTCAAGGGCATCGAGAAGTTCCGATAATTCGTCGAGAGCAATATGATGGCCAGCCCAAAATAAAAGCGGTTTACGATGTAACGATTCTTGATTCACAGAAGCATAGGAATGAGTAAGGGCCTCATAAACCGCTTTTGTGCCTAATAAGCTACCTCCAATGCCAACAATAACAACGGCATCAGAGTGGTTGCTTATCGTATCAACCGTTTTTTTTATAGAAGACAAGATGTTAGGGCATTCTTCTTTTACATAATTTACCCAACCTGTAAATTCAGGGCTTTTGCCTTTTCCAGAAAGTAATGATTTTTTTGCAGAAATTAAATTATTTATTTCATTGGAAAGATGTTTTTCTATAGGAAAAACATCGTGGGCTTTCGTCCAATCTAAAATAAGTCGTTTTTCTTGTGACATTTTTAAAAACTCCTATGAGGCCATTTTATAGTCTATAACTAGCCAAGTTATAATTCACACAGGGAATTCGAATTTGCAATAATACGACATATAAATAACGCAACGAATTTATTTGATAATTATTTAAATAAAGAAAGTGCCTTTATTTACAACGAGTTGAGCTATTTATTAAATTCAAAAGATTATGATATTTAAGTTTTATTTTGTATTTATTATTTAAATAGTCTTATTTTTAAAAGAATAAAATAATTAATAATCTTTGTAAAAATATGTTACATAAAAAAGAATAGACCCCGTAATTTTATATAATTATATAATTATATTGATTACTTGAATTTGTTATATTGATTGTTTTATTAAATTTAAAAAATATCATTATAATATATATAATTATAATGATATATGTGTATTATATGTTTCGTATTCATATTATTATTAAAAAAATAAAATATATTTACAATACTTATTTTAATTAAATGATTAATTATACATATATTTTATATGGATTTTTCATTAAATATTTCGTTGAAATTAAGTTGACATTAATTCTTTTGTAAAATAAATAACCAAATCTTATTTAAGTAGAAACTGAATTCTATTTAATTAATATATCTTATTTTTTTCTAAAGATTAATTTAATAATTATTATAAGGAAATTTTATATGATTTTAAGAAGCGTTGTATTGGGTTCTATTTTTTCTGTTATTTTAGTTTCATGTAATAATAAAGCGAGCAATAACGCTTCTAATCAAAAAGATGATAGCGCTAGTGATTGTAAAAATGAAATTCGTGGCGGATTTGATATTGGTTCTGGTTCAACAAAGTTACAAGTAGCTTCTGTAAAAGTATGCAAAAATGGCGACATTACAATTGAAAAGTCTTACTTTAAAGAAAATGCTAATGTTCAATATTCAGCAGCTATGGGTACTAGTAAAATTTTACCTGATAATATTATTAAATCCGGTTTTGATGCAATGTCTAAATTAAAGAAAGATGCCTTAGATAAATTAGCAATAGATTGCGGTTCATCTTGTACTGTATCTTCTTGGCGCGGTATCATGACAGCTGCATTTAGAAAAGCAGACAATTGGGAAACGGCTCAAAAAGAATTAAGTAAAGCAGCTGATGGTTTAATTATAAAAAGACTTGCTCAAGATGAAGAAGCTCTTTATGGATATTATCCAGTTATTAAAATTAAAGGTGTAGATCCTAAAAATATCGTTGTTTGGGATATGGGAGGCGGGTCTACTCAAATAACAGCTTTTGGCAATGATTTTAAAATTAATGATGATTTTATTGCATCCGGAGCTAAAGTTATTGAAACTCCTGTAGGATCAGGAACTTTTGAAAATGTATTAAAAAATGGATCAGCTTCCTTCAATCCAATTAATGTAAATGCAACTGCTGGTATTAATTTTGTTAAGAATGAATTAAATAAGGATCTTAATAAACCAGAGAAAAAAGAAATTCTTGATAACTTTAAAGATCTATTTGTAAATGGGAAAAAATATTTTGTTATTGGTGGAATATTATCTAGAGCAGTTCCTTCTATTGCAAAAGTAACTTTGCCAGATTACACAGTATTTAATTATAATAAAATTACAAATTTATCAATTATAAAACCGCTTTCTAAAGATAATATCGATAGTTTTTTTGCTCCTGTTGAAGCTTTAGGTGATGATGAATTAAAGGTTTATGCAGTTACAAATAAAATGATGACTCAAGCAGAAGCAGATGATGTTAAAAATGCTTCAAGATATAAATCTATTTCATCAAATCTTTTATTAACTAAAACATATATGGAAAGTGATCTTAATATTACAGATTTTTATCCAATTGTTATTGATGGTTCTGATACATTAATGATCAGTCCGAAATTTTCAAACGAAAATTACTGGAAATTTGATAAACTTACAGGTAAATAATTTGATTCCTATTCATTAAATTTTAGTAATTAAACAAGAAGCATTTTTAATATGAGAATGCTACTTGTTTTTTTAAAGTAAAATTTTTAATAATTTTAATTATGTCAAATAAGATTAACTTGTTCTTATTCTATAAATTGTTTTTTATTCCTTAATTTAATAATTAGTGTATTAAATTTGTTTTATTTTTATAAAAAATTTAATTAATCATTAATTTTATAGTATAATATGATTATTATGATTTATGTAAAAGTATTGTTTATAAATAATGAACATTTAATGATATTAAAATTAAAATATGATTAAAAAATGCTTTGCAATACGTATTTTATTATGGTAACAAACTGCATTCTGGTTTTGCTGAAATTTCTGCAATTATCTATATATTGTTTTAATTTATTGAGTATTTATATGACTAATAATAGTTTAATCAATTTTACGCTTCTGGGTGCTTTTTCTTTTGCAATAATTTCTTGTGAGAAAAATAGTTCAAATTCTAGTGATAAAGATGTTCAAAAAACACCTTCTCCTTCACCTTCTCCTGCAAATATTAATGTAAATAAAGAATTCATTTTTGGAGATATTTTTTTTCCAAGTATTAATAATCAACTTTTACAAGTTGTAAGTAATGATGAAGCACCTTTATTTGGTAAGTTTTTTCAATACTCTATTAACAATACATTTGAAATAGACCTTTCGAATATAAAGGATTTTGGAAATGATCAAAAATTCTTAATTGAGATTACTTCCAAAGAACCAAAACAATTAATCTGTGAAGTTCGTGCAGATATTATTGGAAATGATGCAGAGGGAAGCATTAATGTTCTTTCTTCAATTGAAAAGGGTAAATTTGAAATTGATGAAGTAAATGATCCTTGCGCTAAAATTATGGGACAAAAACTTACTTTTAAAAATAATAAAAATTCATTAACGATTCATTTGTCAAATGGTACTTTTGGAACATTATATCCTGAATCAGCAAAACCTATTGATAATGACGAAAATCATGTATTTTCTGAATCCTTAAAGTCAATTTGGAACATAGGAACAAAAATTGATGGGGAAGAACAAGAGGAATATTTTTATCAACTAGATTTAAGTTCATTGAATTCTGGAAAAGACCAAAAAATTAAATTTTCATTAATAAAAGATCAGAAAGATGACGAAGATTTTGATGATGAATTTGATGATGAATTTAAAGAATTATTAAATTGCGAAATTGAAGGAGATGTTACAATTTTTCAACCTTCAGCTGGTGGTTTTGCAGCGAAAAAGATAACAGCAACTAATGATTTTGATACAGATTTATTTAAAACCCAACTTGAAGCGGATGATTTTTGCAAGGAAAAATTATTTGTTGAAGAAAATCACTCTTTCATTTTTAGCTATATTCAAAATGAAAATGTTTTAAAGATATTGGGTAGTAAAAATTTAGATCTGCTTATTTTTACAAAAAAATAATTATCTATGTAAGAAATAGCTTTTATAAAAAAACTTTTAAATCGTTCAATTATAATTAAAAATTGAACGATTTTTTTATTATTTTTAAATTTTTTATAAAATTAAATCTTCTAATTTTTTACAATATTTTTTAATTCTTTATTGCATTCAAAGTCTTTAATATTTTGAAGAGTTGTTTCTACAATGTTTGTAATGGCTTCATGAGTTAAAAAACCTTGATGCCCTGTGATTAATACATTTGGAAAAGAAAGAAGTCTTGCTAAGATATCATCCTTAATTCCATGCTCTGAAAAGTCAGAGAAAAAATAATTTTCTTCTTCTTCATAGACATCGAGAGCGGCTCCTTTAATTTGATTATTTTTTAAAGCAAAAATAAGTGCTTTGGAATCAATTATGGCGCCCCTGCTTGTATTAATTAAAATTACATTTTTTTTCATTTCTTCAAATGACTTTTTTTTTATAATATGAAAAGTTTCTTTATTAAGTGGAATATGAAGTGAAATAATGTCTGAATATTTATATATTTCATTTAATGAAACGTATTTCACATTTTTTAAAGAGGTATCAGGAAATTTGTCATAAGCTAAAACTTCACAGCCAAAGCCTAACATGATGCGAGCCATTTCAAGGCCTATTTTTCCTGTACCGACAATACCGACTGTTTTTTTGTAAAGATCAAATCCAATTAATCCTTCTAAAGAAAAATTAAATTCACGGGAACGGTTGTATGCTTTATGGGTTTTTCTATTTAGAGTTAACAATAAAGCAACGGCATGCTCCGCAATGGCGTGAGGGGAGTAGGCAGGGACACGAACGATTGGAATATTTAATTTACTAGCAGAGGATAAATCGACATGATTAAAGCCTGCGCTTCGCAGAGCGATTAATTTTACTCCATATTCTTTTAAAATATGAAGTGTTTTTTCATTCAGACTATCATTTACAAAAGCACAAACACATTCATAACCTTTTGCTAATACCGCAGTTTGTGCATTTAAATGACTTTCTATAAATTCAATTTTATTATGAAATAATTTATTTATTTCATTAAAATAATCTTTTTCATAATTAAGACAACTAAATACTATAATATTCATAATATTTTCCTTATTCAAAGTTATCCAATTTAACCTCTCATATTCAAAAAGATATCACAAGCTTTCTATAAATAGAGTTGAAAAAATCTTTAAAATCGGCATAATTGGCGCTCATACAGAAAATAATGTATGAATTTTTTTAAAATTAAATTAAGGGTTCTTAATGAAAAAGGTTTTTATAAATTATTTACTAAGAATATTAATGATAAGTAATGGATTTTTAATCGCTTCATGTGGAGCTAAATTTGCTGATTTAAATAAAAATTCAAATGGATGTACTATAAATATAGATGAAAATTCTTGGGTTAAATCTAGTTCGCCTAATGTAAGTGTTTACCCGCCAAATAAAAAATATTATTCCGTAAAAGCTCCTGTAAAAAATTGCTCAGAAATTTTTAAATCAAATAATAATCTTACGGTAAGTTTAAATTTAAAATCGACAATAAATAAAATTGGGTTAGGTGATTCTTTGGTTTTTCTATCAATACAAACAGAAAACTTAGCAAAGCCAACATTTGTAGCAACAAATATAGTAAATAATTTTGCTACAAATGGAACATTAAATAATATGATTATTGATTCTTCAAACAATATAGATTGGAAACCACCTTTTATAGTATCGGATAACTTTATTTTAACATTTATGATTCCCGATGCAGCAGAAAATCAATATGCTTATTATCCTAAAGGCTCTCTTTATTTAGAAAAAAAATGATAATAAATTCTTTTTTTCTTTACTTCTGATGCAAATTGGTTTTAGACGAGCCTTCATAATGGGAAGAATTTATTTTACTATTTTACTTCTTGACAAGAATAATAATCTTTACCTTCATGTGAAATTTTTGCTGTAAAATTTGTTTTATCAAGCTTAACAGAGTAAGGTTGAGTATCAACATCAAAATAAGTATACTTTGCATCTTGATTTATTAATTTCATACTAAAATTCGATGTATATTCAATCATAAAGTATTCTGTGTACGTTAAATAGCCACTTTTAACATTAAGATTAGAGCTGTCTGATGTTGTCTGAATTACAAGGCCAAACTTAAATATTTGTGGATGATTAAGAGCTTCAATATTTGTACAAGTTAGCTTTTTATTAACATAATTTTCGGAGCTATTATTTGTATTAGCATTTGAAAATTGAATAAATGATAAACATAATAAAGAAACAGAAATGGCTTTCATTCGTTTTTCCTTTCTTGAGAAGTTCATATTTTATTAACTGTAAATAAACATCATGTCAATGCATTAAAAAAATATTATTAACCTATTTTTTTGGGTTTCTATTGTAAAGATTTATGAAGACATAAATAAATATAATGAATAAATCGGTGTTTTTGATTTGTTTATAAATATTTTTAAAAATTAAAATTATAGATTGGGTATTTATAGCGATTTAATTTAAACATAAAGATAATTTTTTTTAATCTGAATTGAAGAGTTATTTAAAAAAATCCTAAATCCTAAATCTAAAATCTAATGTCATTTTCCATGCTGCATGTCGAAATTTTCAAAGAGGATGTTATTGTTAATTTATAATTTTTAAATAGAAAGGAAGATATAGTTAAATTTGTTTACAATGATATAAAAAACCTATAATCTAAATTAAATGCATAAAATCTAATTAAAAATCAACAGGTCAAATATATGACGTTTTTCATTCATTGATTGGAAACAAATATAATTCTAGTTTCTCCAAGCTCAAGTCCATTAAATTTTGAAGAGGAGATCTCAAATGTTTAACAAAAGTAGATTATTAACTAAAATTGCATTTTCTTGCGCAATACTTCCTATTTCTTTAGCTGCAAATGCTTTTTCGATTCATGGATTAGATGGAAAATGTTTGGATGTAAGATTTTCTAATACAGCTAACGGAACACCAGTTCAACTTTGGGATTGTAACGGTACTGATGCACAAAATTGGTACTTTGATAGAGGTCGTGTGATTGGTATTGGTGGAAAATGTCTCGATGTTCAATATGCAATTACATCTAATGGAACTCCCGTACAAATATGGGATTGTAATGGAACTCCTGCACAAAATTGGGGTTTTATTGACAACTCTTTTCTTGGCCTTGCGGGAAGGTGTCTTGATGTTCGCTCAGCGAATTCAAATAACGGTACGCCTGTTCAAATTTGGGATTGTGTCAATCAATCACAACAAAAATGGTGGCTCGTTAATTAATTTAAAGTATTTTTATTACAAATTTTAAAATGATTGAATTTGAAGTTATTAGCTTATAAATTTCCAAAGAGTATGTCCTGTATTTTTATTTCTTTTTGAATGCAACATTCTATATTTAATAAATATCCTCTTTGGATTACTTATTGATTTGATTTCGGCCTAAATGTCATCTACTATAGAAAATAACACCCAAAATCAAAAATATGGTATAAAAAAAGAAAATTAGTTTATGAATAAAATAATTTTTGCATTTGCTATGAATATTATTTAATTTATCAAAAATAAATTTGTGTATATAAATGAAAAAAAATTTAAAACGATAGATTGTATCGAGTTAAATTTTTTATTCTTAGGGGGTTCTATTTATGTTACTTTTTAAATAACAAGTTAATTTGTTGCATTTGGCAATAGGACATGTGAGCAATTAGGGCAAAATTCTATTGATTTACCGCGTACAATATTATTTAAAATTTGTGGTGATAAACCAATGCGACAATTTCCGCATGCTCTTTCTACGACGCGACAAATAGGGCCATTAGGGCTTCGTGTGATTTTAGCAACACGGATATAATGCTGTGCAATACGATCATCGAGTCTAGATAAATAGGAGTCTCGGACTTTATTTATTTCGTTTAAACGTCCTGCCGAATTATTTTCAGCTTCTTGAGCTTTTTTTCTTTCGCCTTCTGAAGCACTAGTAGATGCAGATAGTTCTGCTTCTGCTTTTTGAAATAAAGATTTGGAATGCTCAATACGACTTTCCGTATCATCTGCTTTTCGTTGGGTATCACGAATTTCACGCTCTACATGGTCTAATTCACGTTTTAAACTTCTGTGGTCATCATCGTTTTTGGCCGCAAAAAGACGTGCAGAACGCTCTGCTTTACGTTCTTCAAGATCGTCTAATTTTTTATATAAACGACGGAGTTCCGCTTCATTGAAAGACATGTCAGTTCGTGTTTTTGCAATGATTTCTTCGCTAATGCGGGATTTTTTAGCAAGTTCGGAGAGTTCTTTTTGAGCTGCTCTTTGATCTTGCGTAACAAGTCCTGAGTCAATATCGAGTCTGTATAATTGTTCAATGATTTCATAACTTGGATTCAAAGGGAATCTCCTTTTGGGACAAAATATGGCAACTTCTTTTCTTATCATAGCGTTATTTATTTTTCAACGCCTTAGATTAGCAATTAAAGGCCACTTACCAATCTTGCTGATATTAAATTTGGGAGTTTACGGAGACCTGAGATCACTTCACTTTCAAGTTCTCCGTCAATGCGGATTAAACTCATAGCCATACCGCCTCTACGATTTCTAGATAACTCAAATTGAGCGATATTGACATTATGTTTTGCAAGATAAGAACCAACATCTCCAATAACGCCAGGTCTATCATGATTTTGCATGATGATTAAATCACCATTTGGCTCAATTTCAAATAAAAAGTCATTTATAGAACATAGTCTTTCTAGTTGACCATCATATAAAACAGCGCCAACAGATATTTTTTCATTTGCGCTGCTGCCAAAAACTTCTAAAAGGATTTCGTTTTTAGATGAGGAAGAGTTATTTAAATGAACCTCAATTTGAATTCCGCGACGGCTTAATAAACGTTCTGCATTAACATAAGAAACAAATTCGTCGGATGCATGGGAAAGAAAGCCTTTAATGCATGATAATTTAAGAATTTGGAGGTCTTCTTTGCTTAAACCCGCTTTCACGTTTAATTTAATTAAAGAGGGATGAAAATCAAATATTTGAGCGGCAACATGGGCTGTTTTTTCTGTTAAAACAGAGATTTTGCGTAGGTCGCCAGAGCCAAGTAAAGAAACATGTGGTAAGTTAACAGGATAATCTACTATTTCTCCACGTAAAGCCTTAAGAACTTGAATTGCAATGGTTTCTCCAATGCGGTATTGGGCTTCAAGTGTACTCGCTCCAATATGAGGAGTTACAATCACATTAGGATGTGAAATGAGATCTTTTAAAGGTTTAGGTTCATTGTCAAATGTATCGATCCCTGCTCCAGAAATATAACCTTCATTTAGTAATTTAAGTAAACCTTTTTCAGTAATAATACCGCCCCGAGCGGCATTTAATACATAAGAACCCTTTCGCATTTTTTTTAATTCGACTTCGGTTATCATGCCTTTTGTTTCTTTATTTAAAGGAACATGGATGGATAAAACATCTGATTCTGCAAGTAATTCTTCTAAAGTATTTTTACGCTCTGTTGAGTTTCTGCGAAATACTTCATCTGATATATAAGGATCATAAGCAATGACTTTCATATCAAAACCTTTGGCAAACTTTGCTACACGATGTCCTACATTCCCTAAGCCCACAATACCGATTGTTTTTCCACCAAGCTCTGTTCCTGTAAAATGATGACGGTTCCACCCACCTTCACTCGTGCTGGAATGCGCTGCTGGTATTTTTCTAAGCAGTGATAATAGCAAGCCTATTGTAAGTTCAGCTGCTGAATTTGTATTTTTTCCGGGGGTATTTACAACTAATATCCCTAATTCTGTTGCAAGATCGCAATCGATATTTCCATATCCAACGGCAGCTCGAGCGACGATACGTAAATTTTTTCCTGCTCTTAATAATGTAGCATCAACATCTGTTTCTGAGCGGCTTATTAAGACGTTTGTATCTTCAATTTCTTTTAAAATAATTTCTCTTGGTGCATCTGGGAGATAAACAATATGAAGGGATTCCGTAACAGATAACTCCGGCGGTTGATGATTGAGTAAACTAAGAGCGACTTCATGGAGCTTTCCTGTTATCAGGATCTTTACCGACTTATCCATTTTTGTTTATTCCTATGATATTTTTATGTTAAATGCGAATTAAGACCCTCACCTAATTTAGAGAGCACATTTTCAGGGACACCATAATCTAGGAGGTTGCCATTGCCAAGTAAAGCAACGAAGTCAGCGGATTTTAAGGTGTCCAATCTATGAGCTATAACAATGGTTGTTTTATTTGTGAAGACTTTTTTAATTGCCTCCTGAATTAAATTTTCTGTTTCTAAGTCAACACTGGCTGTAGCTTCATCCATTAGAATTATTTTAGCGTTACTTAATATAGCTCTGGCCATGCATAAAAGTTGTCTTTGTCCAACAGAAAAATTTCCTCCTTTTTCTGCTATTTCATAATTCAGTTTACCAGGTAAAGATTCAATATATTGTGATAACTGAACTTCTTTTAATGCTTTCCAAATTTGATCGTCTGTGTACTTATGAGTTCTGTCTAAATTATATTTTAATGTACCAGAAAAAAGATGTGGCTCTTGTGGAACAATTGCAAAGATAGATCGAGCATCTTCTAATGGTATTTTGGTGATATCGATACCGTCTACAATAATTTCACCCGAATGAAAATAAATCATTCGATAAAATGCTTGAAATAAGGTACTTTTACCAGCTCCTGTTCTCCCAATAATACCAATTTTTTTTCCTGCTTGAAATGTAATATTTAAATTATTTATTATTATAGGTAAATCTTCTCGGTATGAAGCGACTAAATTTTTAATTATGACTTCACCTTGATTAGGCCAGTTTTTATTTGAATTTTTTAAAGATATTTCAGAAAATTTATGTTCTGAAGGTAAATTTTTATATTCAATAATTCTTTCAATACTTACCATTTTTGATTCAATCATAGATAAACTTCTTGTTAACCATTGCATAATGGAATCTAAGCCAATAGTTAAACTCATTAAAAATCCGGCTTGACCAACTCCAATTTTTCCAATCGTAACAAAATAAATTGCTATAATTGTAATTGTTAAAGTAAAAAATTCCGAAGTAACTTTTAATCTTAAGTTAAGCCAACGTAAAATTCTACTTTGTAAAAGTGTTGCTTTAGCAAAATCTTGAGAAATTAAAATTAATTGTTGAATAAACTCATTTGTTTTTCCATAAGCACGGATGGTTTGATAACCAACAACAGATTCTGAAAATAAACTCCAAATTGGTGTTTCTAGTATTTTTGTATATCTCTGAATCTCTCTTGAGGATGCTTTAAATATTTTTTGAATTTTGTAGTAAAAAAAACCGCAAGGAATAATTGAAAAAATAGCAAAAGGAGCTTGAATTAAAACAATAATTGTAATGATTATGAGTTCTATAAATGTACTAAACATATCAGCGAAAATATTTGGAATTTCATCTTTGGCTTGAATATAATCACCACTAAATCTTCTAATTAATCTTCCAGATGGATTTTCGTCCATAAAAGTAACACGTACATTTGAAAAACTTTCTACCATTTGGTCATGTAAAACTCTTGCACCATTTGATAAAAATCCTATCAGGATTAGCCAATCTAAAGCTCTAATGATAATAGTAAGTAAACAGAATCCAAAAAAGAAAATGGTTATTTCATTTGGATTTGCTTGTTGTAACCAGGTTTTTGTTTGATTGATTATGTTATATGAGCTTTGGCATGAAATTGTTGTACAATTATCAACCCATAAAGAAACTATAAAACGAAAAGTGCTTTCTGCAAAGCTTGCAATAAAAACTAAAATAAAAATAATAGGAGCAAAAATTTTGATACCTTGCATGGAATTTAAATACCGTGCAAATAATTCAAAACCAATTGATCCTTCTTGTCTTTTTTCTTTCGAAATAAAAGTATTAGTGTTTTCCATAATTATTTAAACCCAATAAAAATTGATTTAATCTTGAATATTGATTTTTAACAAGATCGCTATATTTTCCTTGTTCTAGCAATTTTCCAGCATCTATGAAAATAATAGAATGAGAATGATTTAAAAATTCTAATCTGTGAGTAGCCCAAATTATTGTTTTTTGGAAACCCCACTCTCCTAAAAAAATATTTTGAACAAGTTCTTTTTCTGTTTTAACATCTACTGCACTCAAAGGATCATCTAAAATAATAAAAGAAGAATTCGCAAATGCACTTCTTGATAAACTCACTCTTTGTTTTTGACCACCAGATAAGTTAACACCTCGTTCTCCAATTTCGGTATCCAATCCATTATCTAATTGTTTTAAATCTGTTTTAAAACTTGCCACATATAAGGAATTGATGATTTCACTATCATTAACATAATAATGATTATCTTGTTTATATTTTAGAGGAATATTTTCGCGAATGGTACTACTCATAATAAAAGCTTCTTGAGGAACGTAACTTTGTATTGCTCTTAATAATTGAATTCCAGTTTCTGTATGAACGTTTCCTTTTATTAATTTTATTTTATTATTTTCATTAATTGTTAAATTAAAATATACATTGCCAGATGTAGGTATGATATCGCCCATAATGATTTGAATTAATAATGATTTTCCTGATGCTACGGGTCCAACAATGGCAATTATTTTATTTTCTGGAATTTCAAAAGAAATATTTTGAAGAACATAAGGTTCATTTTCAGAGAATCGAAGTGAAATATTTTCAACTTGAAACGAAATCGAAATTTTAAATTTTTCTTTTTTGTTTATAATTTTATCAATTAAAATATTTGTTTCTTCATCATATTTTATAATATTTTTGGGTAAAAACTCCTCGGTTTGTGTTCGGGATAAGTAAAATTTTTGAAGTCTTTTAGAAGCAACGACCGCCTGAGACCAAGCATTTACAAACCAAGGTAATGGAGTAATTTGTTGTCCTAAAATTCCTGCAAGCCAAATGGCAGCAAAAATAGTGGATGCTTGTTTGTTTCCATTAAAATAAACAATTCCTGCAAAAATAGCGCTGCTGACAACCATCCACCAATTGTGTGTGATGGCAAAAGCAGAACAATATTTTGCTGTTATTTTTAAATCTTGTTTATATTCTGAAAGGGTTGCTTGATTGATTTCGTTTCTAAAATGATTCCCCCAACCAAAATAGCGAACAAGTCGCATTCCTTGAACCCACTCTGTTACAAGCTGTAACCTTCTATCCCCTCTGCGCATCATTTCATGATGAAGTTTATTTCCTATCCAGGTAAAAAATAAATTTATGGGAATTTGCATTAAAACAATTGCAAAACCGAGCCACGCAACATTTCCAATAGTAGCAATCATGACAATCATCACAAATACGCATGAAGCCATTAAAACTGGAATATCTACCATCCCATGGGCTAGGTAATTTCCTAAAAAGCGAGCATCGTTTTGTGCCATATTGGTGATATCACCTGTTTGAAATGTGGCTCTATCTTTTTTGCTAATGCATAGTAAATGTGTATAAATATATTGCATTAGTTTGAATGGAATTCTCCAAGATAGAAGCATCTCTTTCTCAATTTTTTGAGCGTGAAGACTTGCTGCTAAAACATTAAGCAAAAATATTATCAAGGCAAGTAGGATTGCAAAATGGAAAGTTTCATTTAGCGATGGATTCTGGTAGAATAAACTGATTAATCGGAAATTTTCAGATGGACTTTCAAAACTTCTTAAGAGTTGAATTGCAGTTAAAGCAGAAATTAAGGATGCGATCACATCGCTTACGTGAATAAAAAACATAAAAATAAATTGTTTTTTTTCAAAGGTTAAAAGAGAGCGAAAAGGAGATTTTCTTAATAATGGTATGGCTTCTTTAAACTCAGGATAATTATCTTTATTATTCAGAGTTTCGTTTACATAATCAATTGAATTTAGATCGTTTTTATGTGTGGCTCTTTTTCCCAGTTTTTTCATTAAAGGGGTTACATCAGAAAAAGATAATTTTTGCCAAAGTGATGTTTTGTTTTGGTTCAAAGTTCGGCCTCAAAATGTTATTAGGAGAATTTTTGTGAATTTGTTTTTTAATTTAAATGAGATTTCAAAACTTACCTCAAAAGTAGAGCTTGGTTGTATTGACCATTATGAACATTGTTTTTTACAAAAAATGATTGCTTCTCAGACAGTAATAAACCAATATATGAAAATAATCAATCCCAATGAAAATAATTTTCAATTGATATCGGAACGGTATTATAGCTGGATTTGTAAAAATTGGCAAAAAAATCATATCTCACAAAGAGATAAAACAGATTTATTTCTATTAAAAAATTCTCTAGAGAAAGTTAATTATAACAAAAATAAAAATTATAAATCTATGTATGCGAAACCATTATGGCATTTTGAAGCTTTAAAAGTATTAGCTGAAATTTGGGGATATACATTAAGAAATGATCAAAGTTCAATAATTCAATTTTTGAAATATTTTATGGAAAAAATTTATGGAATTTCAAAAAATTTAATTGATGAAATATTTAATTTAATATTATCAAATTGGAAACCAATTTTGTCTCCATTAGGAAGTCTTTCTAATAAAAAATTTACTTTACAAGAAATAGAAGATTATTTTTTTGGGAAAAACGTAAAACCCGATTTTGAAATTCATATTATTGATAAAATAGATAGATTTTTCTCTGTAGTTGGAATTGGACATAAAAATCATATTTTTTTATCTAAGAAAAACGATTTTGATTTATTTGAAGCTGCTTTAGTGATTCATGAATTACAACATATCGTAGATGCAATTTATGAAACAAATGAAGTAGAAAAGGAGAAAAAAGGAGAGCAAACTTTTGCTCAAAAAATTACGGATAGTTTATTTTTATCTGAAAAAAGTGCTTTAAATGCGGAAAGGGTTTTTTTGTTGGCAAATGGAACAGCCAAAAGAGGGAGATACTACTGGTTGGAATCAAATCTATTTTACCCTATTCTATTACTAAAGTGTGAGCTTCATAATTTGATTTATCGTGATGATAAGCCCATTGACTTTACAGATATGTGTCTTGCACACGGTATGGAGCCATTGCCTTTATCTTCTTTGTTTGAATGGGGAGCCCCTTTTCAGATGAGTGCTTATTGTGCTTCTGCAATGGATTTAGAGCAAAATTGGGTTAAGTTTCTTCAATAATGGAGATCTTCTTAAATATGAGTAATGAAACAAATTCGCAAAAAGATATAAAACTTCCATCCATTCCCGATGCCGTTAGAGAATGTCTTTCTCAAATGTACAGTAGCGAAGCTGATATTTCTAAATTGGCTTCTTTGGCTCAAAAAGATGCCGGAATCACTTCAAGCATTTTAAAATTAGCCAATTCCACTTTATATTCAATGGGACAACCCACAAGTGATTTAAAAGTTGGGGTAACACGAATTGGGCTAAGCTCACTTATGCAAATTTTAATTAAATATTCCATTGAAAAATTATTTGAATTTGATGCTATCGATTTTTTTAACGTAAAATCATTTACAAAACATTGTTCTTGGGTTTCACAAATTGCTTTCGAGCTTGGAAAGTTAGTAAATACAGCACAATTGTCAGATCTCCTTGTTGCTGGTCTATTGCACGATGTTGGATTATTAGTAAGAGCGATCTCAGATAAAGCCTTAATGAAACAAATTACGGAAAGATGTTTAAGAGATAAAATTGATTTTAATACTGCAGAAAAAAATTTAAAATTGGAATCGCATGAAATATTAGGTGAGATATTACTTGAAAAATGGCAATTACCCGCTTCTGTCATTTTAATCATCAAATATCATCATACAGAAGAAAGTTTTAGACCTAAAAAATTAACAAGTGAACAAAATAAAGCAATAAACTTAATAAGTTTGTCAGATACAATAGCTCATCGTTTTGGCAATGCTTTTACAAATTATACAAGAGATACCAGGGTAAATACTGTAGAATTAGATAAATTAGGAATAAATAGTCAAGATGTTGCAAAAGTTGTAAAACAAGCTACACAACAACTACAGTTTTTTTAATTTTAAGAAAAATCTTGTAAATATGAAGAAATTAATTTTATTTTTATTTATATTCACTTTGCCAAGTTTGATTGCAGTAGCAGCTCTTTATTACTTATTTCCAAAAGATGTTAAAATTTTAATTGATTTAGGGAAAGAAAAAATAGTAATATATTACCCATTTTTAAAAAAATATATTCATGTAGCTGAGGTTGTTAAACAACCAATAAAAAAAGAAGAAAAATCTCCTTTAAAAGAAAAAGAAATCATACCTAATTTGCATCATTTTACGAATGCAGAAATTTATGCCCCGATTTGTGGAAAAGACGTAACTGAAAAATTTGCTGATTTTTTTACAGGCTGTGATTTTTGTCCAAAATATTTCATTAACGAAAGCAAAGAGAATCAATTTAAATATATTTCTGAAATAAGAGGATTTATTTTAAAAAAAGAGGAAGAAGAGGCTATTGTTTTTATGAATGGTTGCTATCGGACGGATCAGAGTGGATCGGCAATTTTAATTCGGAAGGGTTATGGTGGTTGGCAAAGAGTTTCCGTTTATAATAACATTCAATTTGATAAAGAGCCCCTAGAATTTTTTGATGAAAATGGGCGGTTGGTTTTTGTAGCCCGCAGAACAATATTAAAGAAGGATGAAATAAAACAAGAGTTATTCTCTTTTCAATTTCAAAAAAATAATATGACTCAACAAAATCTTTTTTCAATTCAGATGCCTAGAGGCTTAAAATGTGAAACAGCATTGCAAGGTGCTATTGATATGCCCTTAAAAATGAAAGATACCGTGTTTCAATCAAATCTAGAAATTGTTGGTTGTAATGAAAATAAGTTAAATGGTATGTATCATATTAGATTTCAATTAAAAGATGGAATATTTAAACCAAATAAGGAAACATCTATTTTAATGACAAAAATTGAAAAATATGGAGAATAAAATGAAACGGAGATTTTTGGTTGCCTTTTTATTATTATTTTTTTCATATTCATTAAATATTTATGCTGTAGAAGAGGAACCCTCTCCACCTCCAAATATTGGATTTTCTTTAAATTTATTGGGTCCTATCTTTGGAATTTATTCTTTAGGAGTTTCTTCTTTTTTAACATCAAGAGTTCAGCTTGGTTTAAATGGAACTTACTTTGATACACGTAGTGTCGATCCAAAGGTAACAGGATGGCAAACTCAAGTAAGAATGAATTATTTTTTTTCTCCTCTTTATAAAAGTGGGTTTTATATAGGAATTTTTGGAGGATTTGAATCTGTTCAAATTAAAAATAACTCTGGTCGTTCTGATAACTATACGGATCCTATCGGGGGTATCATTCCTGGATACCGTTGGTCTATGACCAAAAAATTAGATATGTTACTTGGTGTTATGATTGGATATATGTATGGAGACATACAAATAAGTCCTGAGCTTTCTTTTGTTTATTTGTTGTAAAAATTCAATTAATTTGTTTTATATAATAATTCAAATTCATTTGAAAAATCTTCTTCTTTGGTTAAAAAATCAATCAAGTTTTTATATTCAATTTCAACACTTGTTAGTAAATTATTTAAATCAGAGTAAATTGTTTGAGTGGACCTTGAATTCGGATGTTTTGACATCCAAATGTGAGCAAAATTTGAAATACTGTCTAAAATTTTAAATCGCCATTTAATTTGAGTTATGGCCAATTTTTTATAAGAATCAATAAGATCAATTATATTTTTAATAAAAAGATCGTTTGATCTTGAAATTAAATTTTTAAAATTCATTAATTCTAATATTTTTTTACTTGGATAATTTGAAAAAATATCAAAATTATAAATGTTGATTTCATATTTTTTATATAAAATTTCCTGCAAATTTTTTGCATATTTTGTGAACTCTAAAGGTGTAATTGGAGTAATATACCTTGTTAAAGGCGCTTTGGAATATAAATTGCTTTCAATTGAAAATGCTCTAAGGACAGCCCATGAACAATTTGTTGAAACCTTTGAATAACCTGCAGGAATAACATGTTGGATCCATTCATTTATAATTTTTTCTTCATCAAGTCCAAAACCTTCTAATCCTAATGAAGGATATGTCACAACATATGTTGGAGGTAATCCTTTTGTTACTATATTTGTTTTCAATAAATTTTCAAAATATTGGACTTCATCTGATATTAATTTAAGGTAAGCTTTTTTTGATTCATAGACTCTAATTTCCTCATATAGTTTAAGATTTTCATGATATAAAATTCCATAATATTTTTTTTCATTTTCTTTTCTTTTCAAAGCTTTTTTAGCTTTTACTCCAGTTAATTTTTCATATGTTAAAATTTTTCTATTTGACTCGTCAATTTTTTTTTGTTTTTCTTTTATTTTATCTTTTATTGTTTCTAAATCAAATGTTGTATCAATGGTCCCGTTAAGCATTGTTTCTAGTGCTTTTAGTGTTTCTAATTTTATTTGAATATCTTTTGGAGTGGATAGATCTAAAGCTTCATTGTTTCTATTATATCCAATTAATCTATGAGTAAAAGTTCTTTTATCTTTTAATTTATGAATTAAAGAATAATATGAAGAATAAGTAGCTGCTGTAACTTCTAAACCTGCTAATTTTCCTGATTTAACTTTATAAATAATTTTATCTTTTTTATCCCATGATTTACTATCTTTATCGGGGTTACGAGGAACAATAGCTATTTGTTCTAAATTTTCTTTTCTAAAATCATAAAATATATTTTCTAGATCAATGCCATCGGTTTCAGAGTTTAAATCGGCATCAAATGTATTGCTTACGAAAGTATTCGTTTTACTATAATCATTTGGACTTTTTCTACGCATTGTTAAATTTGATTGTTCTAATGTTTGTTGCGATGTTGCTCTGCTTTCTTCTCCTGGCCAAAAACTAAAATAAATGTTTATATTTTTTTGTTTTCCATTGTAAACCGCTTTGGGCATAAAAGCAGAATAACAACTAAATTTATCAAATTTCCCTTGTAGAGCTTGTAACTCATAGCATTTTTCAAGAACTTCTATTGGCAATTTTCTTTTAATAGCGTAATGAGCCGATTTAATATATTCTTCTGTATCTTTTTTTATTTGTTCTTTATTGTCTTCCATATTTTCTACAATTTCAAAAATATCTACATATATTTTATTATAATTATTCATTACTTTATGATATTCTTGAAAAAAAGAATTTCTTTTTACAATCTCTCTGAATTTATTTTTTGATATTGTAATTTCCATGGAACAATGTCCGATATTTGTTCTGTTTAAAATGGTATCCATTAATGATTTTTGATTATGAACCCAAGATAATATTGCAATTGTCATATTATACTCCAATTATTTCATCAATTTATAATTGAAATTATTATAAATTGATGAGAAACCCAAATGAATGAAGCCTTTTGCTAAACTTATATAGGATAATCCAAGAGATTTAATGGTTGCATTTATGAGTTCAGAAAGGATAGAAATAAAATTTGATCCGTATTCGGACTCATTGTTCATCGGGGATAATAAAGTTCTGCTTTGTGCCCAGACGAAAACTGATTTTCCAATGTAGGAAATTAAATGTTGATAACTCAATAAAGCAGAATAAGGTATATTATCTATAGATTTTGATAAATTAATTTTTAGATTTTGACTTCCATTTTTTGAAAGTTCTTTCATTAAGGAAATAAAGATATACTGAGCTGAACCACTATAGACATTTTCTAAAGCATGTTCCATGTGAGCTGTATCTGCGATGTTTTGTTCTGAAAGATTCCTTTCAAATAAAAATTTAGCTATTGTTTTTGTTTTATAACAAACATATAGTAATTTAGATTCTGGATAATTAAATAAAGTAACTAGTTGATTAGCGTATTTTTTGTCAACTTGAAAAGTTTTATTTAAGTAAATAAATTTACCGTTATGGTCAATCTTTGTAGCGCATGTTTGGTCTCTTAAAAGAAATAATATAAAAAATAATTTTTGAAATCTTTCAGGATTATTAAATATATCTTTAAACTCAGGAATAAACTGATTTAGAGCTAAAATATATGTTTTATATGGAATGCTTTTATAAATACTTAAAAACCCACCATTTTGCATAATAATATCAATATTAAGTCCTGGATTTTCAGAGATTAGGGTTTGATGAATATTTTTTAAAAGGGTATCATATCTATCGCTTGATGATTTTTTATAAAAAAAATTTAATTTTTCATTTGATATTTTATTTACATTTCTTTTAGAATATTCCAATAAATTAATAAGCTCATAGCTTTTCAAATTAAAGTTATTTAAAATGTCTATTATTTTTCTTATAGTATCTCTTTTGTATTCTGAAATTTCTTTATTGTATATGAAATAATTATTTGTATTTATGTATTTATTACAAAGGTTAATAATGTCTATTTTGCATGCGTTTGACATATTATACATGAAAAACTCCATAGATATTTTATTTACTATTATATTCAAATGATTTGCATTTAATATAATAGTAAATATTAACTATATATATAGGTTTTTTCAACATAATTTTGATATTTATTTAATTAAAATGTTATCTCGAAATATTACTGGTTTAAATTAATATATTTAATGAAATTATATGCAGTTATTTAAGTGTAAAATTTGTTTAATTTGTATTAAAATATAATTAAAATTTAAAAATTAATTATCTTAAATATATAGAATAGTAACAATTGTATATTTTATAATTATTTATGAACAAAATTAACAGTATAATATCTATTTAAAGTGTTGAATTTTAATCCTAAATATTCGTGTTATTTGTTAAATAAATCTGTAAAACATTAGGGGCTGTCCAACATAGAATTTAGAAGAAATTTACAGAATATAAAAGAAGGTGTTCAATTATTTTCGCAAAAAAGATAAAGGAACACCAGATGAGAAATATAAATCAGATTATGATTCTTGCGCAAGAGATATCCCCA
>RRZT011789287.1_pt1 | contig 28814 bp, 25 predicted proteins | sample 2165551 | NCBI WGS metagenome assembly RRZT01 (sample SAMN10456910, study PRJNA506462) | wastewater metagenome | biome: wastewater; feature: sludge; material: wastewater sludge; isolation source: wastewater sludge with Escherichia coli K12::gfp cells carrying plasmid... | place: USA: Moscow, Idaho...
GTTGTACTGAAGAAAGTTTTTCATATTTAAAATCTTCAATATTATTTGTAGTAATATTTAAATATTCTTTTTTATTTAAAGAATTCTGTTCAAATTCTTTTATTTTTTCATTAAGTAAAATATTCCAAGTTTGATTATGAGAAAATATATGAGAGAATAATAATTCTTTTTGTTTATCGTTAACTTCTAGTTTATATTTGTAAGCACAATTAACAGACAATATTCTTTCCTTTCACATAATTTTATATATTTTTATTACGTTTAAATTTATTTTTATATTGTACCATAATTTTTAAGGTTTTTGTTATAATTATTAAAGAATAAACAAAAAAATATTAAAACGTTAACAATTCATCTCCGTCTTGAAAGACGGAGTTTTCTTGTTTATTTATGATAAAATATTCTTCTTCATTTAATAAATCTTTATTATATGTATAAAAATTTTCAGTTTCATATAATGAATTATCTACCATTTCCTGCTTTTTTCTTTTAGTAATTCTAAAATCATTGGATTTATTTTCAAAAACTCTACCGTTATTGATTAATAATGGATATTGTGAATTTTCTAATTCAAAAATACTTTTATCTTCTATACTTAATTCTTTAACCATATTTAACATTTTTTCTTTTTTTAAATTAATATTAAAATCTTCTGATATTAAATCAAGAATTTTATCGTAAGTGTCATATGGGTAATTATTATTTTCTAATTCTGTTTTTATATTTTTTTTAAATTTTTTTATATTTTTATCATAAAATTCGTCATTTTCGTCCAAATATTCATATTGTTCTTCTATTAAATTATCTGTTACTTCGTTAATAAATTGTTTAGAATATTTATCTATAATATTATCTGAAATAAATGTATATAAATCTTCTGGATTTGTTACATTTGTTATATCATTTAATTTAATATTATTTTTTGCTCTTTCTTCTTTATGCCAAGAACTATTACTAATTTTTACATAACTATTACTTCTTGTTTCTTTATTACTATAATTATAAAAATCTGACACTATTTCTAAAAATTCAAAATCTAATTTAGAACCATTAGTAGCTATAAAAAAATTATCTAATTCAACTTGATAATGTTTTAATAATTCTAAAATATCTTTCATTGCATTTAAATTTAAAGTAGGTTCTCCTCCAGATAAAGTTAAATCACTTATTTTTTTTATATTATTATCTATTAGAAATTTTCTGAATAATTTTTTATCAAAATTTTTATTTTTTTCTTCTTCACCTCTTAAACAATGATTACATTTAAAATTACAATCTCTTGTTATTTCTATTACTAAACTTGTTAAGGACTTTGATTTATATTTATCATAACACATTTTAAAATACCTTATAATTATATTTTTATATATTATAAAAATTTTTGATTTAAAAAACATTAAGATTTTAATTTTGTTATTTGTTTTTGATTAATTTTATTGAAGATATATAATTTGTAATAATTATTATTTATAACTATTACTATATATTTTAATACTATATAGGAAACCTTTGATTTTAAATTAAATCATTAGATGACTGATACAGTTCATCAGGTTTATAAATTTTGTTTTATGGTGCGAGTAGTGAGAATCGAACTCACACTCCAAAAAAGGAATAGGATTTTAAGTCCTACGCGTCTACCTGTTCCGCCATACTCGCAATTTAAGATTTTTTTGGCTCCGAATGGTGGATTCGAACCACCGACCAAGTGATTAACAGTCACCTACTCTGCCGCAGAGCTAAGCTAATTCGGAATTTTTGTACAACTAATCATAGTGAAATATTGAGTTCAGTCAGGGTTTTCGTACTACCCTTGTTTTTCATTCACACTTACTTGTAGTAATCAAAAATAATTTAATGTGTTTTTACACCAAAGAATATACTGTTTTTGTTGTACTATACCAAGATTCCATAAAGGGTTAGTTCAAAATATATTTCTATATTTACCTCAGTCATACTACCAGTTTTTTCACTCTTTAAAGGATAATAGAACCTTATCTTCTATTTTGCTACTTCTAAGCCAACCTTTTAAATTATTTAAAAAAAATTTATAAAATCTTCATTTCCAAGGTATAAGAAACATATTTCTTCCTTCTTTTCTTAAAGAAATGTTGAGCCACATTCTCTGAAAACATTTTTTACAATAGTAAAAAACAATTTAACAGTGCAGTACCTATAAAAATAAAGACTTTAATAGACTTTTTAATGGTGGAGGATACAGGACTCGAACCCGCAACATCCTGGGTCGAAACCAGGCGTTCTACCATTTGAACTAATCCCCCAAAAAAAATTAAAGAACAACAAATTAATAAGACTAAAACTAGTATTCTAATACTCCACTTTAAAAAAGTTTCTGTTATAGAAGTCTATTAACTTGTAGGACGAAATTATAACAAAAAACAAAACACTTGTCAAGTGTTTTTAAAAAGAATTTCAAAATTCTTTTTAAATTACACAAAACTATAATTATATGATTGAAAAAACTTAAATCTGCGAAAGAAATAATAAAATTTAAAAACAATTTCATCCTACAAAAATCATTTTTAATTTAACCTAAATATTTTAATTAATTAAATAATTGTAAAAATACATTTTTACTTTTATTGGATTAAACACAATAAAAAACCAACAATCTTCACGATTAAGGAAATTTAATCTTTAATTATATTAATAAATAAAGATTAAAAATTATATTTTAAAAAATATATAATGTCAATTATGACATTATTAATTTGCAGGTTTTGAAAAACCATTGTTATTAATAGAAATAGCAGAAACAGAGTTTTGAGGAGAACCATCAATAACTTTATCAGAATAAACTAAATATACTAAACTATTGTTATCTTTATCTAAAAATCTAACAACATTCATAGTTTTAAAAATTAAACTTGTATTTTTTTTAAAAACTTCTTGTGGAGTTGAAGCTAATTTAGGATTTTCTATTAATTCTTTTGGTAATTCTATGTAACCTGTTTGTCTACAAGAAATAGAAGCATCAGAAGTATCTTCTGCTAATCCTAAACTTCCAGAAACACCACCAGTCTTTGCTCTTGAAATATAACAAGTAACACCACTTATATCAGGGTCTTTAATATATTCTATTTGAATAGTATGATTAGCACCAATAGCTTTCCATTTTGTAACAACTTCACCTACTTTTTTACTTTCATTTGCAAAAAGTGAAAGACCTAACATTCCTAATAATAATAATTTTTTCAATATTTTTCCTTTTATGTTTTTATTATTTAATTGTTAAAATTATACAACACTAAGACTTAATTAAAACTTAAATTTAAAAAAACTTTTTAAAATTTGAATATATTGTTATAATATATTTTTAAATTAAATATAAAGGAAAAAAATGTCTTTTTTATCGTTTGCAATTTTTTTACGTATCATATCTTTTATAGGTAGATATGCTTTCAAATTTATTATGGGGATAGCTGTTGTACGTATAGCATTATATATTTTAATGCCAAGAGAATATAAATCTGTAGCTGATGAGTTTACTATGAAAAATTCTGATAAATTTTTTGAACAAATTAGAAAAGTTTCTAATGTTTCTATAGAATTAGCAAAAAAAGGTTCATCTAAATTAGAAAATGAATTAAAAGAAATGAATGTTGATAATGTTGAGGGAATACAAAAAGAATTAAATACTAATAATTTAGTAAATGAATTGGGAAAACAAATAAAAAAAGAAGTTAATAAATAACTTCTTTTTTATATTAATTTGAAAATATTATATTTAAATCTGGTTTTAATGATTTAGATATTTTATTTATATTTTTTTCTATTTCACTACTTTTATCTATAACATTATTTATTTCTTTATTATTAAAAATAATTAAATCTTTTATTTTAAAATCATCTATTTTATCTAAAATCTTTAAAATATCTTTATTTTTATTAAAAGAAAATTTCAATTTTTCTTTAATCAAATAGTTTTTATCTATAGAATGTTTGATTTCAGATAAAACATTAAAAAAACTTTCTATCTCTTCTATTTCTAAAAATCTTTCTGTAGTATTGTTTAAACTTTCTTTTATTTTATCTGGTGATAATTTCAATAAAGATTTCATATCTTTACTATAAATATCTATAGAATAATTCATTATATCCAATAATTCACTTTCTATATATAAAGAAACAAACTCCCCATATTTTGTTATAAACCTTTTATATTGTTCTTTTACCTTTAAAATTTCATCTATTTTACTTTCAACATTCTCTATTTTCTTAGCTTTTGTATTAGGAGGTAAATCTGTTTGTTTTAAATTGTTAATTTCTTCTTTATAAGTATTTATTTTTTCTTTTGGCTTATTATTAATAACATTTAATACATTAGTTTCATCTATATTTTTAAAATTTAATAATATATTAATCAATTCTATATTATTACCTTTAGTATCTAAACTAATATTTAAAAAACTATTTATTTTATCTTTATTTAATAAAAATAAATAACTAGAAAAATCAGTTTGATTTATAAATAAAGATTTTGAACTAGAATTAAAATTAACATCACTTATTTTTAATAAATTAATTAATAAATTTCTAAATTCTTCTTTAAAATTTTCATCAAGAGTTTTTGTTATTTCATTTTTTTCTCTTATACTTAAAACTTTATTTCTTCTTATTTTTGGATTTTCTTCTTCCATTAAAATATTTTGTCTAAAAACTTCTCTACTTCTATAATAAAAATCCTTACCTGCACTATCACCTTTACCTTGTAAAGTATTAAAATCATTAAAATCAACATTTTTATTTAAATTCTTTATTTGTTCTATGATTTTTTCATCACCAAATTTGTTATTTAATTTAATATTATTAAAACTTTGAGCTATTTTTTGAATAGCTTCAGAAGTTTCTTCTATTCTTTGATAATTATCTAAATACATTAAATTATTATCTGTACAATATCTTTCTACAATATCTGTAGATATTTTAGCTAACAATAAATTAAAATCTGTTTGAAAATATTTATCTTCACGATTTAATTTTTCTAATGTTTTATTAATTTTTTTTCGTCTTGAAATTATTTCTTTATTATCTTTTACTAAAGAAAATTTTCTTCTATTTGTTGCTCCACGATTTTGATTAAATCGTTCTCTAAATTTATTTGTTTGGTCATTAAGTTGAATTATTAATTCTTCTGTAGAAATATTATCTTTTTCTACTTTAATAATATTATTTATACCATTTTCATATTTTGATTTATCTGGAATAACTTCTTTTATATATTTTTCATATCTTGATTTTTCTAAAAAATACTTTTCTTTATATTCATTTAATATTTCTTCCTGTTGTAACTTTGAAATATTTTTATTTTCTTTTAAAGAAATATCTGTATAAATAAAATCTTTTATTTCTTTTAAATCTATATATTTTTCAAGAATATCATTTAATTTTGAAGGTTCTTCTTTATTATTTTTTATTAATAATAACAACTCTTGTTGTAACTTAACATCACCTCTTTGAAACAATTGCATAGTTGTGTTAAAAAAATCTAACTTCATTATATCTTTAGTTATTTTCATATTTGGCCTTTTAATTTATATTTCAATATTATAAAAATATTTAAAATATAAAACATTTAATAAAAATAAAAAATTTAATATAATTTGTACAAAATAAAAAAAGGATTTTTATGTTTAAAAAAATTATTCTACTTTCAGTTACTTTAACGTCTATTTTAATGTCTTCTGAAAATAATATTACTGTTTATAATGATAATTTACGTTTTTTTGATGAAATAAAAAATATAGATATGATAGAAAAAGGTTTAGGTTCTTTTGTTTATGAAAATGTTTCACCAAATTTAATATCAGATAGTGTTTCTATTTCTTTACCTAATAACGTAAAAATATTAGAACAAAATTATAAATATGACCTAGTAAATCATAATAATATTTTAAAATATTATATTGATAAAGAAATTTCTTACTTTAATGGTTTAAATACAAAAGACTTTTCAACTTATTACGAAAAAGGACAAGGTAAATCAAAAGGAACACTTTTATCTGTTGAAAATAGTTATGTTGTTATTAAAGAAAAAGATACTAATAATATTATAAGCATACCATCAAAGAGTATTATTGTTGACTCTTTACCAAATGGTATGATTACAAAACCTTCTTTAATTTTTAAAACACTTTCTAACAATGAATATAAAAACAATAATATTAATTTAAGATATTTAAGTAGTGGTTTTTCTTGGAAATCTGATTATGTTTTCACAATAATTGATAAAGAATTAATAGCTAATGGCTGGATAACTTTAGACAACAATACTGATTTAAATTTAAATAACTATAATTTAAAATTTGTTTCTGGTAATTTAAATAATATTGATAATAATTCTATTGAAAAAATGAGAAAAAATGTTATGATGGCAAAAGTATCTGAAGATAGTTTTGTAGAAACAGAAGTTAAAGAAAAATCTTTTAATGGTTACCATATTTATAACATACCTTTTAAAGTAGATATAGATGCTAAAAGTAAAAAACAAATTAATTTTATTAATTTTAAAACAACAGAATGGAAAAAAAATAATGTTATAGATATTTTTAATGGTATTAATAATAATACTTATAAATTTAATCAAGTAATATCTTTTGAAAATAAAATAGAAAATGGATTAGGAATACCTTTACCTAGTGGTAATGTAAGATTTTATGGCAAAGATTTGACTGATAATTCTATATCTTTCATAGGTTCAAACAATATAAAAGATGTGCCAAAAAATGAAAAGGTTGAAATTTCTATAGGAGAAAATTTTGATTCTGTTTTAGAAACAAAATTAATTGATAAAAATGATAATAAATATATTATAGAATATGAAGTTAGAAATAATTCTAATGAAAAACAAACTTATACTATAAAACAAAATGCTTATAGTTTTGATTATAAAAAATATAATACTAAAGTTTATTTCGATAGTAATGAATGTAATAACAATAAATGTAATATAAAAGAAACTTCTTTTAATAATTTAGAATATGAAATAAATTTAAATCCTAATGAAAAAATTAACTTCAAAACAACATTTTCTAATTATGAAATATTTAAAACAAAGTAAGCAAAAAAGCTTACTTGTTATATTTAAATTTCAACACCCAAATCTTTTACAAAAACTCTAGCTTTTTCTAAATGATAAGTATCTTTTAATATTTGTTCTTTTACTAATTTTTCAACGTGTTCTTCATTTTTTCCTATACTAGACATTATAAAACCAAAATATTTTTGTGTTCTCATTTTTTCTGCTAATTCTTTTCTATTTGTTTTAATATCATATTCTTTAACAATATCCCATATTTCTTTAACTGTATGATTAAAATATTGTGATACAGCTTTAGAAATTAAAGTCACTTTATTTCTAGTCATATCACCTTCTTCTAATAAAGCTATAATATCATCAATTTCTTCTTCTAAAGTTTTTTTGATAATAAAATCTTCTCTTGAAATATCTGTTGTTAACATTTGATGAAATCTAAAATACCAATCTGTTTTTGCTTTAAAAAATAAATCGTCTTCAGTTATAATGATAAGACCTTCTATATTTGTAACATACGAATTATATAATAATACTAAATCTATAAAATTAACTTCAGTAGAAACTTTAATCATAGAATTATCTTGGTCATATTTAATAAATAATTGTTCAAATAAGTCTATATAATCTAAAAAACTAATATTTAAATTTTGTTCTTTTTTTATATTTAAAATATTAGAAAAATCTTTTAATAAATTTTTTGAATATTCTTTTTTATTTAATTTATTTATTAAATTTTTGAATAATTCTACGTCATAATTATCAACTAAATCTATTTTATATTTTTTAACTAATATATTTTCTTTAATGTTTAAATATTCACCAGTATTAGAATCTCTTAATTTAATTAATTTCAATTCATCTGTATTATATTGTAAAACAATTTTATTAAAAGGACTTGTTAATTCAAAAATAGGTATTAAATTAGAACTTAAACACTCTTTAATAAAAATAGTTAAATTAATATTATTTAATAAAATTTTTTTAACTATATTAGTTTGGTCATTATCTATAGACATTTTTGTTTTAGGTATTATTTCTTCGCCTACTTTTATAAAACTAATCATAGAACCGTCTCTTTTATCTTCTATAGCTTTAATATTTTTATATTTTAAATCTTCATACATATAATTTTTTGTTTGATTTAAATTAAAAAATTTATGTAACATTAAAAATCTATTAATTTCTGTTTCACTTTCGTGAACAAAAGTCAATCCTCTTAACTCATAAGCTTTAATTTCTGGTTCATTTTCTATAGGAGTTTCAAAATCTATAAATTTTGCTAACATATAATTAAAAATAGTTATTTTTTTACCATTATAATATTCTTCTTTTATTTTAAAAGCTTCATTATTTTTTACAATTTTTAAACATTCTTCATAAGTTGGTAAGTAATAGTTCATATAAAACCTTTTTTTTATTTTATTATAACATATTATATCTTAATAAAAACTTAATTTAATAAGACCAAACCCTATGTCCTTCAATATCTATATGAACAAAATTATTTTTACCATAATAACCTATACCACCTATTCGCAATCTTCTAGCAATATAAAAAACTTTTTTCATATCTTCACCTGGAATAGTAAAATCTATAGCATTTGCTCTTAAATGACGAGAATCATAAGCAACATAACGATTTTTTTGTTCTCTTAATAATTGATTTGTAGCTTGATTTCTATATCCTGAATGTATTTGTATTACTTTATCTTTAGCGTCCATAATATCAACTAAATAATACAAATAGTTTAATAATTTTGAATTTACTCTTTTTATTTCATTATGTCTATAATCTCTAAAAAAATTATCTATTTCACGTCTTTTATAATTAACTAATTTTTTATCAAAAAAGTATATTTTTAAATCTTCACCTGTATTAGTGTTATGTAACGTTAAACTATCTAAATTACTAGCTTTTAAGTTAAAATTGAATAACATTATCATAAATAAAGAAATTAAAAACTTGTTTTTATACATTTAGAACCCATAATTATAATTTAAAAAACTTAAATAAATCTTTTTTATGAGTTTATTAAAAATAATATAAAAATCAATATTTTATATTATTTTTAATTTTAAATTAATAAATTATATAATCTATATAATCAACTTTTTCGTCATAACCTGGATAATTAAAACTTTGTACCATATCTTTTACAGCAAAAAAAGGTATTAACTTTCCAGTTTCTTTATATCTTTTTTCTTTATTTTTATTTAATTGTTCTTGACCTACTAAAAATACTTTTATTTCTTTATAATAAACATCGTTTCTTGAAGAATTTAAATATCTTCTTCTTGATTTTTTTGTTAAATTAGTTCTATCTATAACAACATTTTTTTTATTTTTAAAAGATTGTTGTAAATTTTGATACATATCATTTAAATTAGCTTTTCTATAAGCTTTATTATCAGTAACATCTTCTATATAATCATCAGAACTTATTATTTCATAATCTTTATAATCCCTATTTATAATTGTTGTTTTTCCTGAAGCTGGTAAAGCTGTAAATACTATTAATTTAGATGTTTTATTTTTAATAATTTCTTTTGTTTCAGACTTTTGTGGAATATAATTCCTTAAAACATTAAATTTTATTTTCATTTTATCTAAATCCATATCCAAAGATATTCTACCATAAGTATCAGCTTCATTTAAATCCAACATTTTTTTGTAAAAATTTAAATCATAATATTTATTATTTAAAAAAATTTTATCTTTGTGAGATAATTCATTATTACTTTCTAAAACAATGTGACCAAAATCACTATGCCAATTTATTAATAATAAAATTGTTACAATATTTATTTTATCTTCAGGAAAATCTTCATTATATTTTTTTAAAATATCTATAGATAAAAAAGAAGATATATTTTCGTGATTAAAAAATCTGCATTTTTCGTTAACTATTTCTTTTGAATCTGGCTTACCTATATCGTGTAATAAAGCAGATAATAGAACCTCTATATCATTTGTTAATTTATTTGCTTCTTTTAATACCATTAATGTATGAGTCCATACGTCACCTTCTATGTGATAAGGATTCAATAGTTCATTATTAAAATTATGGTCAGACTCTTTCATTTTTAAAACATAATTATTATAATTTTTATAAAACCAAGTTAATATTTTATTTAAAGACATATTATTTAAAACCTTTTTTTTCTTTAATTATAATATATTTTAAATTAATTATAACTTAATTAAACTTATTTTTTTTGGAAAATTTCATCATAATCCATATCAGTATCAAGCTTGTATTCATTTATTTTTAAATCAAGTTCATAGTCTATTTCATTTTGTTTAATTTCTGGAACAGGTTTTTTTGGTTTTGGTTTTTTTATAACATTATTTTTTATATTATCTTCATTTATAATCATTTTTTCTATTTGTTTTATAGAACCTGATAATTCGTTGTCTCTTACATAATTATTTGTAACGTCTTCTTGTTTTATTTCAATTTCATTGTTAAATTCTTTACTTAATCCTAAAATTTCTTCTTTTAATTTAAATATATAATAATTATTATCTACACTAAAATATAATTCATCATTAATTTTAATCATATCTTTTATATTTGTAAAAGGTAATATATACTCTCCTTTTATTGTTCCGTCAAGGTCTAATTTATACATTTTATTCTCAAATTTAGTAGTAACTAAAAATTCATTGCCCTCAATATATAAAGAACTAGCATTTTTTACATTAATTTTTTGATTTGAAATAATATCACCATTACTATTTATTAAAGATATATAACTATAATTACTTCTAAAATCTGTATGAAGAACATAGAAAAAATTTTTAAATCCTTTTCTATCTTGAAAAACCATATCCTGTATTTCTGTTCCAGAATAAGAAAATATAATTTCTTTATTTAATTTTTTTTCTATATTAGTTTTATTTACTATACTTCTGCTAGGCCCAACTTTAGATATATAAAATTTATTTTTTTCTATAAAAAAGAACTCATTATTATCATTAAATCGAAATGTTTGAATTTTTTTATTAAAATCTAATTCTTTATTATTACCTAATATTTTATTATTTGAAAATAAAGTATAAATCCTATTTTCTCTATTATTATGTCGGAAATCTTCTATGAATATTTTTGAATTTTTATTATATTTTTTGTATATTTTTTTGACAGGCAAAGTAGTTTCTTTCATCATTCTCTTTATTTCCATTCTTTTTCTGTTGTCACTTGTATTATCTTTTTTTTCATAATCTTTATCAAAAGATAATATATTAGCAAACAAACAGCTAGAAGCTAATAACGACATTATAATAATCTTCATTAAATACCTTTTTTATATTTATTTTTAATATTATATAATATTTAATAAAAATTTCTAATATTTTTTATTTTTTTATTATTTAAATTAAACTAAATTCTGAATTTATTTTAGAGATATTATTATAAATTTTATTATTTTTATGTTTTTCTAAATTAATTTCCGATATTATATTTTTATAACTTGATTTTATTTCATTTATTTTAAAAAATTTATTAATATCTTTTTCTAAATTTTTGATTTTAATTTCTTCAATATTAAATAAATTTAATATTTTTTGTTTAGACTCTTCATTTCTAGTTTTATTACCTAAATAATTTTTTATTATATCAATAGATTTTTTAGAAAAATCTTCAAAATCTTCAGTCCAGTCATTATAATCAACACCATAATATTTTTTATTAAAAACGCTTCTTTCTTTATTTTTATCTTTTATTTCTTTAATAATTTTATTAATACCTGAAACGTCTTTAGCTTCAAAAATATAACCTTCACCTTCTATAATAAAACTATTTAAATATTTTTTATAATTAAAAAATAGTTCATCATCATTGTTTAAAGCCTCTATTATAAAAACTTCCTTTTTAAAAATATATAAGTGTTCTCTTTTAATTTCTCGTAATTTAAAAAAAATTTTAAAATCATCTTTTTTGAGTATCCTAAAAAAGTTTTCGTAAAAACTAAAACTTAATTTTTCAAAATCTTTATTTTTTAATTTTAAAATTATATCTTCCAATTCTTTTTTGTCTTTAAATATAAAAGATAGTTTTTCTTCGTCTTCAGTAGTTATTTCTTTAAAATATTGGCTAAAAACAAAAGTATAATTTTTTAAATCTGGAAATTTTTGTTTAACGTAATAAGTATTAGGTAAATTTTTAACTTCAGTAGTAATTCTCATTTTTAAACCTTCTTTAATTTTATTTTATTATAAAAAATTTAGTTTATTTAAATATTTAATTATAATAAAAAGAAAAAGGAGACTTTTTATGATTAAAAAAATGTTATTTAGTATAGGAATATTGTTTTTGCGAAACTCAGTTTCAGCAAATCAACAAAAAATATATATGAAAGAAGACTTAGAAATTTCTTTAAAAAAACATTTAATTTGTGTTCAAGAAAATTTGAATAAAATTATCAAAAAAGATAATTTTATAAAAATAGATGAAAAATTTTATGATTTAAATGATATTATGGATAGATATACTTTTATTAATGAACAACGTAATTATATTAATTTTGAATTATGTGATAAATATTCTACTTATGTTATTTCTATTTTGGAAAGTATGTACTCTGATGAAAAAGATATAGACGATTGGAAACAAGGTTACACATACACAGTTATTGCTACAGAATTATCAGATATAGTTAAACATAAAAAAGCTAAAGAATTTAAAAATGATTTTTCAAAAAATCGTAAAAATTCTGAAATAGAAAAAAATATTAACGAACGTTATGAAATAATTTTAAAAGAAGATGCCGAAAAAGAAAAGAAAAAAGATATTAGTTCTGACCGAGACATTTTTTAAGATTAAAAAATCTTAAAAAGTCGGGGTTGGAGAATAATAATACTCTCTTTTTGGTTTTTGTTTTGGTTTAAATGTTTCTTCATATTTTAATTGTAAATGTTGTAATAATTTAGGATTTAATTTTTCGTACTTAAAATCATTAGAGTGTTTTATAGAAAAATAAAACATTTTTTCTTCCATACTAAATTCACGATTAGATTTAAATATAATCTTCATATAATCAAAATATATATTATTTTTTAAAATTAAATTATAAACTAATTTTTTATCTTGTTCAAAAGAAATAAGATTATGTCTATAAAAATTAATTTTATTTATAACTGCTGTTAATAATAAATTTGATTTTTCTGGAATATATAATTTGTCTAATATATTTTTAACTTTTATTAACTCACTAGAATCAACTTCATTATCTATAAAAACTACTGCGGCTAAAACTTTAACTAAAGACATTTCATTTTTATTCAAATAAGAAAATTTATATTTTTTCAAATTATTATTATAGTTTTTTGAACTTAATACTTTATCTAATAATTTATTTTTGTTTTTCATATATAATCCTTTTTTTTGTTTATTAATATCATTATATTAAAAAAATAATTTTTTTTTATAATAGATTAAATTTTTAAATTAAATATTTGACATTTGAAAAAAAATGCGTTAATATTTCTTAACTTAAAAGTTTATTAAATTAAAAAAGGAAGAAAAAGATGACAAAAACAGTAAAAGGGTTTATTAACAAAGGAAAAAAAGGTTCATACGGTATTTCAACTTCTGTATACAATGGACAAGATGCTATAAAAGACGTTCAAGAAAAAGTTATAGCTTCGTTGGAAGCTTTTGGATTTAAAAAATCAGAGTCTAAAAATAATGATTGGTTAAGTTATAGTTTATGGGTAAATGATTTAACAGAAGATGAAAAACAAAGATTAGAAGATGCTATAGGAAGTGATAAAAAAAGAATTTCTATTACTTTATCAAGAAGAAAAGATAAAAAAGGTAACACTTTTGGAATTGTTTCAATAGCTGATGTAAATACTAATGATACTACTTATATTATGAAAGCTGATGAAAAAGAAGTATCTTTATATGGTTATATCAATAAATTAGATAATGGTTCTGTTGCTTTATCTACTTCTGTTAAAGTTGACGATAAAGAAATTGATGATAGAGTTGCTTCATTACTAGCTATAGGTTATAATGAGGGTGAATCTAAAAATGAAAATTATAGAAATTTTAGTATGTGGTTAAATAAACCTACTGAATATGAACAAGAATTAATAAAAGAAAATGGAAGATATAAATATACCCTTAAAGTTGTTGAATTTAGAGATAACATTTCTAAAATTGACCGCTTAATTTCTGTTGAAGAAATAGAAGAAAATGCTTCTGAAGAAGATAAAAATAAAGCTGAAGATGAAGCTGAATTTTAATAATTTTTATAATAATTAATTGAAAAGGACTGAATTTAATTTTCAGTCCTTTTTTTATGCCTATTATTACAAAGATAAAGAATAATTATTATTATCTAGTTTTTGTTTTCTTTTTTCTTCTTCTAACTGCTGTTTTTTCTTTTCTTCTTCTAATTGTCTACTTTTTATTTGTAGTGTTTCTTCTCTTAAATATTGTTTTTCAAAATCAAAATGTCTATCATAATTTCTTAAAGTTGTTAAAGGCAAATTTACTAAAACTTCTTTTAAACTATTAATTCTTTTAATTCTTTTACCTGTATATAAACTTTCATTATGTGGCTGATTTAATACAAAAGCTGTAGCATAAGGATTAGACATTACAGTTTGAACAACATTATGAGAACCATCATCTATTAATATTGCATTATCAAAACTTAATAAATATTTTTTACTTGTAGTAACCATATTATCAACGTCTAAATAATTACTTAAATTATCTTTTATATATTTTTTCTTAGAAATATAATTTTTTTCATAAGTTGAAGTTACTATAACTACGTTAGATAACATATCATTTCTTTCTAATTCTTTAAAGAATGGAATAACGTCTTTTCTTAATTTTATAAGGTCTTTTTGATTTTCGTCTTTTAATTGATATAAATTTTCATTTTGTAAAAATTCCATACCATTCTCTAAATTAGAAAACCAAAAAAAATCTTTAACTTCTTCTCTTTTATAATTCGTTTTATTTCTTTTATTTATATCTTTTACCCAAGGAGTAAATAAATCAACTATAACGTCATCAAAATCAGAATATATTGTTACGTTTTTTATTAGTTCTTTTAATTTTTCGTCGTTTAAGTTATATTTTTTCTTTAAAGAATAAAACTCTTCTTTTTCTTCTTTTGTATATGAATTTTCTACTATATCATTTATATTATTTATATCAAATTTCATTTTTAGCCTTTTGATTTTTATTTTTAGTTATTTAATTTAAAATCAAGATTTAAAAAAAATCTTGACTTAATCGCTGAATTGTTTTTATTATTTTTATTTCTTGTTCAGTAGTTCTTTTAACTTCTAAAAAGAATTCTTCGTCAATACCTGTTAAGAAATCTTTAAAAATATTTTTAATCATTAAATCTTTAAAGTCACCATCAGTTAACTGTTCGAATTTTTCTCCAGTATTAAATAATTTTTTTAAATTTTCTGTTTTTGCATTATTTCTACTAACAAATAAATTATCTAAAATATTTCCGTCCATTGAATTTATATAAACATTTATATTTTTTTGGCTTAAAGAATTTTCTACTTTTTCAGAAGTAGCCTTATTCCAAGGTAAATCATTATAAATTAAAGAACCTTCAAATTTATTTTGAACATTCTCTCCAAGTTTATTAAACGTTGATAAAACTATTTTTGTTTTTCCCTCTTCTATTTCTAAATTTTCTAAATCAGTTTTATTTTTTACAACTATAGCTTCAGGAAACTTTTCTTTTAATTCATCAATAACTCCATTATACATTGAACATATCATTATATTTTCTTTATTGTCTAATAATTCATTAGCAACTCTTATAGTGTTTTTTGTTTTTAATTCAGCCATTTTTTTATGAATTATTTTTAAATTTAATTGTTTTTCCAATAATTTATAAAAACTTACTTTTTCACCCTCTAAAATTAATACCAATCTATTATGAGCGTCATTAACTTCTTTTTTTAATTTATTAAAATAATCGTTTTTTTCTTCAACTGTACTAAAAGAAGTTTGTATTTGTTTATTAGTCATTCTATTAAATAAATTAGGCTGTCTAGTTGGGTCTATTTCTTTATTATTAATTTTAATACGACTTTCTATATCATTAATTAAATAAACTTTATTAGTTTTACAAGAATATAATATTTTTTCTATTTTTTGATTATAAACATTATCTTCATCAGGAAAAATAAAATTATTGATACCATTAGTTAATCCATTATCTTTTTTTTCTGATTTTATTTCAAGAATATGTCTTTTTTTAATATGAACTCCATCTATTAATTCATTATTTATAGTATCATACTCTTTTATTTTATTAAAAGGTGTTTTTAAAACTCTTTCATACAAACTCTCTGTTAAATTGTATTCTCTTGCTTCTTTTATTAATTTTATTTTATCTTTTCGCTCTTGTGGTAAATCTTTAAAATTATCTTGAATAAATTCTTTTGAATAATAATTTCTTTTATAAGAACTTAAATTAATACCGTCTTCTTTTTTATTAAAAGTATTATAAACTAATGATATTTGGTATTTTTGTTCGTCACTTAACTTTTTACCTTGCAATACTTTAAATTTATCAAAATCAGTCATATAATATTCTATACTATTAGGATTATTTTCATATTTTCCTTCTACTCTTTTTAATGAAAATTTAATAATATCCGTTAAATATTTATTTATACCATTTTTAACATTATCGTAATATTCCTGTTCTTCTTTTAAAACACCTACTCTTTTATTTATATAATTTGTTTCTTTTATACTATTTGATTGTTCAGTAGAAGTCATTAAATTTAACTCAGATTTATCTCTTTTTAATATATATTTTTTCAATATTTTTAATAAAAATTCGTCTTTTTTACTTTTTAATTCTCTTGAAGAATATCCACTTAAAACATATTTTATTTCTTCAAGTAAATCGTTATCTAATATATTTAATAAAGGCTCTATTTCTTTTATAGTATTGTAAATAGGATTTGAAGATACAAATAATTTATTTTTAACATTTAAGTTTTCTACAACTCCTAATAAACTATAAAACATTAAAGATTTTGAGTCTTTAATTTTTTCTGCGTCAGATAAAACAAAACTTTCAACATTTTTATATTTATCTATCATTTTTTTTGTTTCTTCTGTAATAAAATAATGAGTTTCACTACCTTTAACTTGTTCTATTTGAAGTTCTTTATTATCATTTAAATAAGAATATTTAATTTCACCATTTTTTTCTACAATTAATTCTTTTACATTATTTCGTATAATATCTTCATTTAAATATAAATCATCTTTATTTTTATCTAATCTATATAAACTATTTGATTTTGTTTTTACTTCTATAATATCTTTACTAGAAGAAAAAACTGTATTTTTTATAAAATCTGAGTTTTTTAGTCCTAAAGATTGGTACTTTTCTAAACTTTCTGGCTTACCTATTATTAAATTAGAATTAGAATTATTATTTAAATAAACTGTAACAGCCTCTTCTTTTTGAGAAGTTGAGTCAGCTATAACAGCTTTACCACGGTTTCTATCTATAAACCCATTAACATTATTAACATAATCATTGTTAGAAACTTCTATATTTTGAAAACTTTCATTCATATTATCTAATTGTTTAAAAAATTGAATATCTTCTTTCTTTAATTTATCAGTAGAAAAATTAAAATTTTCCATAGTATTCATTAAAAAATATAAATTTGTTTTATTTTTAATAACATAATTTTTTGAAAAATCACTTTCATAAACTTTTGTTTTAAATAATTTAAAACTTTCTTTTAAAAAAAGTGATTTTTGTAACATATTTTTAAATTCTATAATTAAACCTTCATCTTTTTCAATAACGTTTAAAGTTTTAAAATCTTTTAATTCTTCAGCATTTAAAGAAGATAAAAATTTTGTTTCTTTACTAGAATATTCAAATACTTCTCTATAATTATAATTAAAATCTAATTTAAAATCTTTATTAATAGAGTAAAAATTAGTATATAAATAAATTTTATATTCCTCATTTTCTAAATTATCTAATTTATTTTCATTTTCTATTAAAAAATTTTTAAAATCTGAAACAAAAAATTTTGATTTATCAGAAGTATAAGAAAATTTTGGCATTTTATTTTTAGATAAAAAATCTTCAAACTCATTTTTACTTTCTTCATTTTTTAAAGTGTCAAAATTAAAAATTTCTTTATTTTTTTTATATAATTTTAAAAATTCTTTAATAGGATATTTTTTTATTTGATTGATATTTTTATCTAATATTTCTATATCAAATTTATTATAATTAATATTAACGTCAATAACATATAACATATTATTATCATTTTGTAAGTTGTTAAATTGATTTAATAATTTAATAGCATTTTCTGCTTTAAAATACCAAATAATATCTTGAATATTTTCTTCTGTTTCTTTTTCTTCCCACTCTTCCCACTCTTCATAATTACCTAATTTTTTTACTAATTGTTTAGTGCTAAACCCAAACATTTCGTTATAATCTTTTTTTAAATCTAATTCATCAATTTTTAAACTTTTTAATGTTTTAATAAAATCTGCAATAGAACTTTCTCTAAAATAATAAATAATAGAATTCTCAGATTTTTCACCATATTCCATACGCTCTGTTATTTTTTCAAATTTATTTAAATATATAATTTCATTATTATCAGTTATACCATAAAATTTTTCCATTTATAAACCTTTTTATTAATCTTTTACTTATTTTATTAAAAATATGACTTTTTTAATCTTTATTTTTATAAAAAAATATTTTTTTTTATAATTAGGTAAATACAAATAAAAAGGATTAAAATGTATGTTGAAATTAAAGAATTAATTAATAATAATTCTATTGAAGAGTCTTTAATTTTATTAAATAATTTAATAAAAAACAACATTGAAGAACAAACCGATAACACAAACGAACATATAAAATTATTATTCCTTTTAATTAAATGTTTTTATATTAAAAAAGATAATAATGAAGTTAAAAAATATTTTTTAATTTTAGAGTCAAAAATAGAAAATAAAATTTTTTTAGATAATGCTTTATATGAAACTATAGAAATTGAAGAATTAATTAATTTATATTTTGAATTTTCTTTTAATTTTTTAGAAGATAATATTAATGATATGGAAAACAATGAATATAATTTTTATTTAAATAGAATGTTTGATTTTTTATCTAATTTATATAATTTTGATGATTTAAATATAGAAAATAAATATTATTTTATACTTGAAAGTTGGACACAATTTAATGGTTATAATTTAAAAAAAGATTTTAATATTAAAAATTATTATCAAAATACTACAAAATTGTTAAAATTAACTGGTTTTTTTAAGTATATATTTACAGAAGATTACAATAATTTAAAATTTAATAAAGATTTAATTAATATTTTGAGCTTTTTTAATGATAAAGAATTGGTATCTTTAAGTAAAATACTTCATAATTATTGTAATACTTTTATTGAATTAAAAAATGAAGATATTAATAAAATTTTAAAATTTAATATGACTTTTTCACATTTTTTAATTAATAAAGATTTAAATTTTTCAAATTTTATTTTTTTCTTTTTAATATCAAATATAAATTATTATAAATACTATATTAACGATAATAAAAATTTAGATTTTTTTAAAAAAGAAATAAAAAATGTTTTAAAAGATAGATTAATTTCTTTAACTAATTATGATATTTTTTATAAAAAAATATTATTTTTAAATAAAACAAATGTTGATAAAGATATAATAGATTATTTATTTAAAGATTTTATAGAATTAAAATAAAAACCACTAAAAGTGGCTTTTATTATTTTTTTGCTGGTCGTGGAACATCTTTTGGTTGTGGAATTAATTCTGGCCAGTTAACAGAATTACCTTCACTATCTAAAACAGTAGGTGTTCCCTCAATTATAATTTTATTACCAATTTCTTTACCATCAATAATGAATGGTGCTGCAACTTTTTCTTCTTCAGCAGTTAATTTAGCCGTTTTATAGTCTTCTTTTCCATTAGCAATATCAATCAATCTTGAAGCTTTATCAGCATCAGTTTTACCTGCCATAATATATTTTGTCATATTATTAGCCTCTTTATGATAATCTAAGTTATAAAAATAAACGTGTAAAGTCACATCATTTTTTATACTATCCCAAGTTTTTTCAAACTCTTTACATACCGGACATTCTGGGTCTGTAAACACATATAATTGTTTTGAACCTGTACCATAAGTAAATGCCTCTTTTTTAGATTTAACTATAGACATATCAACAGGAGTTGTCAATGCTTTTTTATTTTTAACATCAGCTACTTGAGCTTGACCTCTTTGGTCAACAATAACTAAGTATTCACCATTTTTGTCAGAAATAATTTTAACTAAACTACCATTAGGTTGTTTACCTTTTAAAATATACATACCAGTATCACCAATTTGTTTATTAGAAACAAAATCAACGCTCATAGATTTAAAAACTTCTAAACCTTCAAAATGTTTGTTAAGTTTTTCAATTTGAGAAAAACTATCAACAACTTTTTCAGGTGCTTTATTTTCAGTAGATGCTGCAAAAGCAGAAATAGATAACATAGATGCAATAATTGAAAATTTAATCATTTTTTTCATATAAAAATCCTTTTTTTTAATTTGTGAATGAATTATAACAAAATAAAAAAATAAACACAAATTAAACAATTATAAAAAATTTTATTTTAATTTAAAAACCTCTTTAAGAATATTAATTAAAGAATTAGAGTCTAATTCTATCTTATATTCTTTATTTTCTTCAATAACAATTATTTTTATAGATAAATTTATATTATTATGTTCTTCATTATAATCTTTTTTATTTTCTTTTAAATCAACATCAACACCAAATAATTCATACATATCATTAACATTTATTTGATTTAACTCTTCGTCATAATTATACATTAAAACTTACCTTTTATTATTTTAACATATTTAAATATTCTTCTAAAATTAAATCTTCAGATTTATTTTCAGTATATTCTTTATATTTTTTGATTTCACTTTTATATATTTTAGTAAATGTTTTATGTAAACTTTTTTTTGTATTTAATTTTTCTACTACTTTTTTACACCATACCAAATAACCTACCATTCTTTCTTTACTCCAACTTGAAGGTGGTTCATCTCTTAAACGTTTAATGTTTGAAATTTTATCAGCTATTTTAACGAGTTTAGCACTTTTACTTTTTTTATCTGCACTTTCTATTTGTTTTATTTTTCTTTCTGGCTTAGGTAAATTTTTATCGTCACTACATTCCAATACAATATTAGCAATTTTTTTTGAAAATTTATTTTCTATTTCTTCATAGTGTACGTCCGTGTCTTCTATTATATCGTGTAAAATAGCGCTAGCTAAAACTTTTTTAGATTTAACTTTATGTTTTATTAATATATTCATAACATCTATTAAATGATTTATATAAGGAGTTTTTTCTATATCTTTTCTTTTTTGTTTTTTATGTTTTTTAGAAGCATACAACAAAGCTTTTGTTATTTTTTTCATTTATTTAACCTTTTTATTATTTTTAGAATAATATTATTGCATTTTTATATTTAAAATATAATTTATTTAAATTTTTAAAAAACAATATAAAATAAAAACACCATAAAATATGAGTTTCAAAAAAAAATTTTATTTTTCTTGTTTTTTTTATAAAAACACTTGACTTTATATTTAAAATTTATTATAATTCTTTTATCACTTTTAAAATCTCTCAAAAATACACAAAAATATTGAATAAAAATTACTACGTATATGAGTTTCCATATTAAGTTAGGATTAAAAAAAATAAGAAAGGTAACTAAAAAATGAAAAATTTAATTTTAAAAAACTTAACTGTTAATAATGTTAATGTTAAAAATTTATTAAATAATAATGTTTCGTACTCTTCTTATTCATATAGCAGTAGCTCGTATTACGGTGAAAAACCTTAATTTTATATGTAATAAGAAATTATTATAAATATAAAGGGAAGGTTTGTTTTTACAGACCTTCCCTTTTTTTGTGTATTTTTGAGAGATTTTAGAAGTTGAGTTGATTTTTTAAAAGTGATAATAATAAAAATCAAAAAAAAAGTGATAATAATAAAAACAAATTATTTTTTGAGAGATTTTAATTTGTTTTTAATAGAGGAAGAATTCATCGGGTGATGAACAACGCCTGCTAAGCGTCTGGTAGTAGAAATGCTATGGGGTTCGAGACCTCTTTCCTCTTGTTCTACAATTAACCTACTTTCCCGTAGTGTAGAACGTAAGTATGTTTGTTTAAAACAGAAACTAAAAGGTTAAAAATTATTAATTGTTTGTTATGGAGTAGTAGGAAAATTGGTATCCCCACCTGACTGTAAATCAGGAGCCAAAAGCAACTGTTGGTTCGAGTCCAACCTGCTCCACCATTGTTTATTATTGGAGTAGTAGGAAAATTGGTATCCCCACCTGACTGTAAATCAGGAGCCAAAAGCAACTGTTGGTTCGAGTCCAACCTGCTCCACCATTATTTTTTGGAGATATGACAGAGAGGCTTATTGTACTTGTTTAGAAAACAAGCGACGTAATGAAGAGTTGCGTCCGTGGGTTCAAATCCCACTATCTCTTCCATTAATTATAAAAACTTTTTGGAGACGTGGCAGAGCGGATTATTGCACTTGTCTTGAAAACAAGAGACGTGATGAAGAGTTGCGTCCGTGGGTTCAAATCCCACCGTCTCCTCCATCATTATTTTTTGGAGATATGACAGAGAGGTTTATTGTACTTGTTTTGAAAACAAGCGACGTGATGAAGAGTTGCGTCCGTGGGTTCAAATCCCACTATCTTTTCCAATTTAAAAATAAAAATTAACTATAAAAATTTATATATTTTTTTTTAATTAATATAATATATTATTGTTTTAATTAAGGAAAAATTATGGATTCAAATCTTTTAAATGAAATAGAAAAATTAAATGGTACTTTAGATAGATTTGAAAAAATGAATAATGGAGAAAAACAAAAAACTTCAACAATATTAGAAAAAAATGATGTTACATTAAATAAAGAAAATAATTCAAGTATGTTTGATGGAATTATTTTTGATATTTTTTTATCTATATTAATTATAGCAATTCGTAGTTTTTTATCTGTTAAATACGACGAACCTTTTATTAAAAAAGTAGGAATTATTTTAGCCTTATTCCTACCCTACATTCTTTAATTATTATTATTTTTCTTTGTTTATTTCTACTTTTAGATTAGATATTAATATTTTTTCAAAATCTTGAATAGAATTTATTAAACCATATTTTTTAAAATTACCACCAGAAGCACAAGCGTGTCCACCACCATCAAAATAAGTTTTTGCTATTAAAGATACATCATTCTTTGGGTCTTTACTTCTAAAAGATAAAGAGCCTGAACTTTTTACAGAAATACAAAAATCTATATTTTTATTTCTTTCAAGATAATAATGTGATAAATATTGAAAAATTGTTGAATTTAAATTATAAAATATTTTAAAAGACAAAAATCTTCCGTCCATAAATAAATAATATGTTTTTGTTTCTAATTTTTCAAATAAAATTGTAAAATAATAAAATATTTTATGATTTATTTTTAAATTTTTATCTTCTAATATATTATTTGGTATTTTATTTTTTAAGAAATTTTTATAAATATTTAAAATATACTTCTCACAATTTTGAATATTTTTGTTATCAAAAATATATTTTGAAAAAAATGTTTCTTTAAAATATAAAGAAATTTTATTAATTAATGAAAATATAAAATCTCTTTTATATTCTTTTAAAAAATCAGGAAATTCTAATTCATAAACACAATCACTTAAAAAATTAGATTTAGTATGATATTTATGATTTTCTAACCACCTGTCGTGAGAATCTACAAAATCACCTAAAAACATTAGGTAATCTTCTGCTTTTTTACTAATTTCAAAATTATTTATAACATATTCACAAGTTAATAAAGTTGCACATTTTTCCATATCTAAAAAATACCAATTATTTTTTTCAGAAAGATTTTGATTTGACTTGTGGTGGTCTAATAATTGTATATCTAAATTAATATTTTTATTTCCTCTTTTAAAATTATTTAATTTTAAAACTTGTTCTTCATTTAATGACACATCAGTTATAAGAAATAATATTTTTTTTTCTTTTTGTGATAATATTTTCTTTATTATTAAATTTATATTTAATCCTACTTCTTCATAAGAAGAATTAAAAAAAGTTATATCTTCACCACTAAAAGTCATAGCAAATTGAGAAGCATAACCGTCTAAATCATTATGTGACAGATGAAAAACTTTATCATATATTTTCATATTACTCTCTTTTTTAATTATTTATAAAATAATAACATTATTATACTTAATTATTAATTAAATATAATATATTATTTAATTTCTTTATCGTCACAATCTTCTTCGTTTTTAACAATAGAACAACCATCATCTGTTAAAAATTGGTTCATTAACTCAGACTTAACAAAATTTTCTACTTTTGGTTCTTCTTTTTCTTTTTGAATTGTTGCTTTCCCATCTATTTGGATATTAATATTTTTGGATATTTCTTTATTAATGTCACGCTCATCGTAAATTAATCTAAAATTATTATTGTCTTCCTTAACTAATAAGACAGGTATATTTTTAATGTCTAACAATTTTAGTGTATTATTATAATCTTTATAATTTCTATAATCATACTCTATTTTCAAATCGTTCATTTTTCTTTTTAAATCATTACAATATTTACAAGTCTCAGTTCCTAAAATTGTATATTTTGTTTCTATAGGAATAATATTGTTATTATTTTTACTAGGCAATATCAATATTTCTAATATAACAAAATTTACTATTAAAGAAATTGTTAGAAATATTATAGAAAAATTTTCTTTTTTATTTAAAAAAAACATTAATATTAAATTTATTGAAACAAGAAAGTAAAAACCTAAACATATTAAACATATCTCATTAGTTTCCTTATAAAAAATAAACAGTATAATAGTTTCTGCTACAAAAACATTTAATAAAAAAAACTTAAATAACATATTAAAATTTATTAAACTACAAGAAATTATAAGAATATAAATCATAATAGCAAGAGTATATAAAGTTGAAGTTTCTATTTTTAAAAAATCTTTTGTTAAAGAACAACCACCAGTTTCACATAAAATTATATTACGTTCATACATATAAAAATTAGTTATTAAATAAACTAAAGTTAATAAAGGTAAAATATAATATACTATTTTTTCTTTCATTAAGAGCCTTTTTATAAATTTTTTATATTATAACTTTTTTTTTAAAAAAATAAAAACAATTAATGAAGAAAAAATAAAAATGCCTATAATGATTAATAAAATTATTCTTAATCAGTTTATAACGGAATAGAATATTTACAAAGAGCTGATAATTTATTATATTTATCTAAACAAAATGGAAGAAATCAAGTTAAAATAGATTAACAAATATATCATTTATTTAAATTAATGATATATCGTTTGTTCTTAATAAATTAAGATTAAAACTTTTTTTTATTTTTTCATTTTTTATTAACTCAGTATAATATTCTTGAATTTTAATTAAATTAATTAAAGAAAAAGAAACACTTTTTCTCATATTTTCTTCTGTATTTTTTATATCATAAAAAGGACTTATATAATATTTAGCATTTATAATTTCTAAAAAATCTTTGTTTAAATTGTTAATGTAATATTTATAACAATTATTAAAAATTGGTGTATTTTTAGAAGAAAAAGACATTAAATTTTTTAAAAAATTTTTTTTAAACTCAAAATCCATATCGTTTAATATATTAAAATTAAATTCAAAATGCCTATGTTTTAAATCATTTAAATTATGAGTTCCATTACCTTCAGGCCCTTCATAATTAAAAACTTCTTTTTTAATAATAAATAATTCTTTATAAATTTCTTTATTATTATCAAATATTTTCTTTACTAAAGTTATATTATTTAAAATTAAATTTATAAAATTATTTTTCAATAATAATAATAAATGTTCATTGCCATTAGCAATTAATTTACTGTCATTTTTAATATATTTATTATAAAAGTTTATAAAATGTTCATATAAATATTCATCTTTATCATTTTTTTTATTATTTTCGTTGTAGTGATGCAAAATACATAAAATATTTTTATTTAAACTATAATATAAATCATTGTTTTTTAATAATTCTTGAACATTAATATTTTGAAAAAAATTATAATTATTTAATAAATATAAATCTTTAGTATCTAGTTCACCATCTTTAAAAATATCATTTAAAATTATATTTTTTTCATAATTTATTTTTGTTACTTTTGATTTTTTTATATTTGTATTTATTTTTTTTATAAATATTTCTTTTGTTTTTTCAGAAATATCCATTTTATTATTATGAAAGTAATATTCTATATATTCTATATTCATTTTTTCTAAATTACCGTTTAAATATAAAATAGCATTAATTATATCCTCTATATTTCTTAATTCTTTAATTTTATAATTTGAATTTTCTTGTAATTTTATGTCTTTTAAAATATTTATTATATCTTCAGGAATTTTATTTTCTATAAAAAATTTATTTTGATTAATAATTAAAAGCAAATTATATAAAACAACAGAAACATTAGTATTTTCTTTTGATTCACCTTTAGAAAAATCATCTCTAACAATATATAACATTTTTTTCATATTTAAAAAAATTTCGTCTATATTTTGATTAACGTCAATACTATTTTTAATTAATATATTTATTATATATATATAAGTTAAACGATAATCTATTTCTTCTTCTATATACTGTCTATTTTTTAACATAAAACTTTGTACGTTATTAAACCCCTCAATAGTTTTACAATAATTTCTTATTTCGTTCTTTTCTTTTGAAGACACATTTTTATTTAATAAAAAATTATTTATAATACTATTTTCTTTTTCACCTAAAGAAAAAGTATTATATAAAACTTCTCCTATACCTTCATTATTTAAAGAACCCTCTACTTGTAATATCTTATTATTTATATCTATTTCTTGAAAACAAGGTACTCCATTTATTTTCTTTTTATTTTTATCTAAAACGTCTCTTATATATTTACTAATATTAATTAAATCTTTTTTATTATTTGTATTTAAAGCTATTTTAGAAACATAATCAGAAAAAATTTCTCTATGTAAATACATAAACATTCCTTTTTTATTAATTGTAAATATTATATAAAAAAATAAACATTCAAAACTCTTATTTTATTTATTTTATTCTTATTTTTAATATAATAATCATAAATTTTATAAAAATAGGAAGAAAAATGAAAACAAAAAATGATTTTGATAATTTAAAAAATGAAAATGAAACTGAAAATACTGAAAAAAATATTAATCTGAATAATTTAATTGATACAAAAAATACTAAAAATGTTAAGGTTGAATTAGATATTAGTCCTGAAATTTTAAAAGATATTAAAAAATTAAATAATAATTTTTATGTTGATAAATACGGAATTATTAGAGAAAAAATTTTTTATAAAATAAAAAAATATACTTGTAATTTTATAGTTGTTTCAGGATTAATAACTACATTTTATTATGGTATAGCTTTACCTTATTATGAAAATCCAAATTCTCCTGAAAATAGACAGTTTGCCTTAGATAAAACAAATGAATTATCTACTAAATTTTTTGATTTTAAATTATTTGGTGAAGAAGATAAAAAAAATAATGAAGATAAAAGTCGTTTAATTAATCAATTAACTAACGATATAAAAAACAATGACAAAGTTGTAAATCAAGGAAAAACTGTTAAAACAATTACTATTGATGACGAAGAAATTAAAAAATATGATAAAAAACAGAATAATAAAGAAATTACAAATAAAGAAAAACAAACAAACATTTCAAATTTAAATAAAGAAAAAAATAATAAAGAAGAAAATAATAATAAAGAAGAAAATAATAATAAAGAAAAATTAATTAAATCAGTTGAAGAAATGCAAAAAGATATTGAAGAAAAAGAAAAATTAGATGTAAATTCAAATGCTACTCGTGAAATTAAAAAACAAATGAATATTGAAGAAAAAAATATTAATGATAGCATTGTTATTGATGAAAGTTCTGATTTTTACACAAATAATGGAAATGAAATATTAAATGACGTTACTCCAGAAAGTGACGAACCAAATGACACTAAAATTGAAGAAAACATTAATACACCAATTTTTAATGATTCAAAAGAAGAAAATATAAAAAAATTAATAGAAAACGTTGATATTAAAGAAAGTTCAGAAAATTAAAATGAAAAAAATTTTAATTATAGATTCTAATAATCACGTTACAAATTTAATTAAAGAAAAAATAGAAGACAAATTAGACTTTGAGGTATTAATACGAAATAATAAAGAAGAGGCAAGAAAAATTATAGAAAATAATCATAAATTTTTTCTTTGTATATCTTCATATAACAATATAGGTGAAAAAAAAGGTGAAAGTATTGAATATACTTTAAACGAAGGTATTCCTACTATTACTAAAAACTCAGATTTAGTTTCAAGATTTGGTGGAGAAGAATTTTGTATAGTATTAAAAAATATAACGCTAGAAGATAATTTAAATTACTTAGAAAAAAGTAGAATAGAAGTAGAAGAAACAGTTATTTCATATAATGATAAAAAAATAAATTTTACTATATCTATAGGAACTGTATTAAAAGAGGCTAACGATAAAAGTGACATAACAGCTTTAATTA
>RRZT012455009.1_pt1 | contig 28809 bp, 27 predicted proteins | sample 2165551 | NCBI WGS metagenome assembly RRZT01 (sample SAMN10456910, study PRJNA506462) | wastewater metagenome | biome: wastewater; feature: sludge; material: wastewater sludge; isolation source: wastewater sludge with Escherichia coli K12::gfp cells carrying plasmid... | place: USA: Moscow, Idaho...
CAATGATGGCGGAGCTACGCTCCTGAAAACATACAAACAATATTATGCTAAAAAGAGATTATTTAATGCGCATGTTTCGCGAGTTTATGGAGGCACTGGCGCTGCTTATTAATAAAAAACACGGCTTTACTGAAGATAGTTTCAGCACCCTGTACAGCACTTATTTTAAGCGCGACCGTAATTTCTACGAGGAGAACGACCTCGAAAGCATTAGCACCGACCTGGCCATGCAAACCGACGAACAGGCAGTAGGCATAAAGCTTGAAATGCTGGCTGAGTTATTGTATTACGATGTACAAACCATTCATGATCCTTCGCGACGACACAACCTGATGCAGAAAGCCTGTACTATTCTCAAAGAAATTGACCGCACAAGCACCACCTATTCGGCCGAACGCTTGCGTAAAATTGCCGATTTGGAACAAGCCCTTAGCGAAAATTAAACAATTACCCTCCTACCCTTTGTGCAGAGCACAAAAAAAACCGCCTCAGCATCCCTGCTAAAGCGGTTCAGAACCAAATAAAACTTATGAAAAGAGTTGCAAAATTATAAGTCAAAAGTTTCAGCTATAGCACTATATACAATTTCTCCCTTTACGATATTAAGTCCTTTGCGTAAATCCTCGTGTTCGGCACAGGCTTTTTCCCATCCCTGATTGGCCAGTTTCACGGCATAAGGCAATGTGGCATTGGTCAATGCCAGTGTTGATGTAAATGGTACAGCACCCGGGATATTGGCAACACAGTAATGCAAAATGCCATCCACTTCGTACACAGGTTCGGCATGCGTGGTAGGATGCGAAGTTTCGAAACATCCACCCTGATCAATGGCTACATCGATCAATACGGAGCCGGGCTGCATCAACGAAAGCATTTCGCGGGTAATAAGGTGAGGTGCTTTAGCGCCGGGAATCAAAACGGCACCTATTACTAAATCGGTATGAGGCAGCAATTGTTCAATATTGTATTGCGACGACATTAAAGTATCGACATTGGCTGGCATAATTTCGCTCAGATAACGCAGGCGCGGCAGCGATATATCGGCAATGGTTACATGAGCACCTAAGCCGGCAGCCATAAATGCAGCCTGCGTGCCCACTATACCACCTCCTAATATTAATACATTGGCCGGTTTTACGCCCGGCACTCCACCCAGCAGAATCCCCTTTCCGCCTTTGGGTTTTTCGAGGTATTTGGCACCTTCCTGTATCGACATACGTCCGGCGACTTCGGACATAGGTATCAGTAACGGAAGAGTATGGTTTAACTCAACCGTTTCGTAAGCCAGGCATACAGCCTTGCTTTTTATCATAGCACGTGTAAGCGTTTCGTTGGACGCAAAGTGAAAATAGGTAAAGAGCAACTGTTCAGGGCGAATCAGGTCGTATTCCTGCGCTATAGGCTCTTTCACTTTCATAATCATTTCGGCAATATCAAATACTTCTTTAGCTGTATGCAAAATACGGGCACCTGCACGTATGTATTCTTCGTTGCTAAAACCACTGTTTATGCCGGCATTTGTTTCCACATATACCGTATGTCCGTTTTTCGACAATATCTGAGCACCCGATGGAGTAAGTGCTACACGGCTTTCATTATTCTTAATTTCTTTCGGAACACCAATTATCATAACCTTCTGCTTTTAAATGTTATACTTGACGGCTGTAAAATTAATCATTCATTTTAAATTACAACATAAAAATGCATAAAAAGTTAGTTTAGTGATATTATTTTTTATACAAAACTAATTATCAATATAATAGTAAATTATAAAAGTGAAAGTAAAAGCAGATTGCGATTGAATGAAAAGTTCACAGAAAGCATTTAAGAACAAAACAATTGCAAATATTTAAGCAGAATAGCGTAAATACTTACAATTTAAAAGCAAACAACAATCTGAACGGTTTTTTGCAGTTCGGAGGAGAAAACTAATAAAAGGAGTACTTTGAATCAGTTGGAGCAAAGGTCAAACAATTCATCGAGCGTAAAAATGCCTTCTTTCTCGGAAACTGCAGTATGTATCATAGCCTGTGCAACCTGAGTGGCATGTATAGGGCGGTATTTTAGCAATAAGCCGGCTTTGTTCAAACCCATCATACAGCTGATGGCTAAGGATTCGAAAACGCGTTTTTGCCTGCGGTTACCATAAAGCTGACCCGGACGTATAATAACACATTTAGTAAAAGGAAGTGCTTTCACGGCATTGTCGAGTTCACCTTTCATGGATAAATAAAAATTCGACGAACCGGCATTGGCACCAGCCGACGAAACAAGTACATAGTGTGTCACTCCATTACGGGCAGCAATCCGGGCCATGCTGTACTGATAGCTAAAATCAACCCGGTATTGAGCCTGCTTAGAGCCGCCGGTCTTTAATGTGGTACCCATGCACGAAAACAAAACATCGCCCTGTACAAGTTGTTCCCATAAAGCAGGTTCATCAAAATCGACCACCCATTCGGTTAATTTAGCATGTACGATACCTGTGGATTTTCGAACAAATATGCTCACGTGCGAGAAACTTTCGGACTGTAACAATTGTTGCAACAGAGCCTCGCCTACCATACCGGTAGCGCCTATAACCAGGGCTTTTTTCATTTTCGTAATTTGTATTTTTCGTGAGTCGATAGTATTTTTTGCACAAAAGCCACCGTTTCGCGGCCACGGAAGCGACCGTATTTTACAACAGGGTCGTTGTAATACTTTGAGTCCGATTTTTTGAGTAAAAAGATTTCCACATTATCGAACCAGATATCGGGGTTTTTACCATATTTAGCAGCCAAAGCACGGGCATCGAGTACGTGCGCCGGACCCGAATTGTAGGATGCGAGTATAAACTTGATACGTTCATGTTTGTCCTCTATTTTCGAAAAAGTAAGGTTCAAACTCTTGATATACTGCACTCCGGCCTCAATATTACTTTCGGGGTTGAAAATATTGCGACGGCTAAGTCCGAAATTGGCAGCAGTACGTGGCATTAACTGCATTAATCCCGAAGCACCTGCCCACGAAACCTGAGCCGAATCGAAACGTGATTCGTGAAAAACCAGGGCAGCCAGCATTTGCCATTCCCATTTAATTTCCGGGGCAAATTTTTTAAACAAATGGTCGTAAGGCGATATAGCTCCTTTGGGAATGCGCACTTTTTTCTGATTAAAGTAGTAGCTATTCCGGAGGTATTTGTAGGCCAGGTTTGTTTTCAGCAGTTCCATTTCGTTGGTTACCGACCATTTTTCAATATAACGGCGTAAACATTCGTTGTCTTTGCGCAACAGCCATCCATTGCGTTGTGCAAAACCGAGCGGTAAACGCACATCAAGCTTTTTGTAATAGCTTTTGTACAGTCGGGCTACTTTCACTTCGGCTACCGTATAATCAATTTTCCCATTGGCCACCATCTCTATCAAATCTTCCTGATTAAGCGAGTCGGGGGCTATTTCAATTTCAAAAGCATTGCCGGTATCTTCGTTGAGCAACTGCATTTGTACATCGTATTGCGTACCAGCGGGCAAAACTACTTTTTTATCCTTAAGTTCGAGCACCGAACCAATGGTGGATATATTCAGGCGTTGTACCAACACCGGATAACTATCCTCGTTGGGAAATACAAAATCAAATTGTTTTTTGAGGGCTTTGGTTTGTTGCAGCGCAGTGGCAGCAATGTCTATAGTACCATCTGCCAGGAAATTAATTAATTCGTCAGGTGTTTTGGCTTCACTGACTTTAAGGTTCATTTTGAGCGAGTCGGCGAGGTTTTGCGCCAGTTCCAAATCGTAACCCATCATTTCGTCGCGAAAAAGAAAATACGACACCGGCCCCGAAAGTATACCAACATGCAATGTATCGCCGGTTGGTATACTATCGGCTTTAGCCAAAACGGAAGCTTCGGGCCCGCTGTTCCTGTTACAGGAAACAAAGAGCATTACAGCCAATACCAGTATAGTACCAAACGAACGTGTGTAGCCCATCAGTTTAAATCAGAGTATGATATCAATATTATTATATGAAATATGAGGCTGCGCCATCAGACTCAGAAATACCTGAGCTGTAGCAATCACATCTTTTTGACAATAAGCAGCTATACGTTGCACATCGCCGGTTTTGTAATACACCTCGCCCACCATGCTGCCATCAATATCATCTTTGGGTGTGGGAATACCAAATACGGCGGTTAGCATTTTGAGCGAAGTATAGTTTTTATAATCACCAAAACGCCAGCGCTCAAGCGTATCAATAAAGTTGACCTCCCACGGTTTTTTGCCGGCAATGTTCAGCACATCGGGCAAAGCAATTTTATGAATCAGCATACGACGGCAAATATACGGAATATCGAATTCCCTGATGTTATGGCCGCAAAGTGTGTGTTCCTTTGTGCTGCAGAATTTTTGAAGCAGGGCGGCAAATCCCTGTAGTATTTCAGCCTCGTCGTGCCCGCTGAACGATTTGGTACGAAAACACTTCTCGTTGCCTTTGAAATAAATAAAACCAACCGAAATACATACTATTTTACCAAACTCGGCCCATATACCTGCACTACCGGCATAGGCTTCGGCCGCAGTCATATCGACAGGATATCTGTCGGGCATGCGGCTTTTAATTTGCACATATTTTTCTTCCCACATGTGAGCTAATTCGGCCGGCAGTTCAGCAAGCGAAGCAGTTTGAGGGACAGTTTCGATGTCCAAAAACATTATTTTCTGTAATTCGGCAGGTAACATATGTTTATTTATTCAGGTTTTTTTCGATGTAATGTGTCAGAATATCAATGGCAATATGGTTATTACCACCCTGAGGTACAATAATATCGGCAAACCGTTTGGTAGGTTCAATAAACTGCAGGTGCATTGGTTTCACCGTAAGTTCATAGCGTTCCATTACTTTGTTTACCGAGCGTCCGCGCTCAATAATATCTCTGTTAATTACGCGTATCAGTCGATCGTCGGCATCGGCATCCACAAATACTTTGATGTCCATAAGCTTCCGTAATTCGGCATTGGTAAGCACCAGAATACCCTCAACAATAACTACCTGACAGGGTTTAACACTAACAGTTTCGGCCGAACGGGTACAAGTGAGGTACGAATATACAGGCTGTTCAATGTCGCGGCCTTTTTTAAGCTCCTTCAAATGCTTTACCAGCAATTCAAACTCAATGGAATCGGGATGGTCAAAATTAATCTCGAGTCGTTCCTCAAGCGGTAAATGCGAACTATCGCGGTAATATGAGTCCTGTGGAAGTATTGACACTTCACTTTCGGGTAACTGTTCGAGTATTTTACGCACTACGGTAGTTTTACCGGAGCCTGTTCCACCTGCAATTCCGATTATAAGCATACGAAAGATTTTCTAAGTTTTATATGAATGAATTTTATATACAATTTAGCACAATATTATGACAAACAATTATTTGTATTTCCGGCCAGTAAAAAACAAGCGGATAAAAATACAAAATTATTTCGAAAACAGATAAAAGCTGTCTGGTTTTTATTTGGATTGATAGCTTACATGCAGAGCCTGATTCGTTTCAATGATTTATTTGAAATCCACAATCAGCCTGAGATTTAACTGCCGACCGGTAAGGTAATTGGGCGTAGCCAGTTGTTGTCCGTAAATATCGGTTACCCAATAATAGGAATTGACATTTTTAAAATCGAGCAGGTTAAATACTTCCAGATTAATCCAGATGTTTTTAATGCCTTTGAAAAAACCTTTATCCATCATCCTATCTTCGCCACTGGCAATGATGCGCGATGCTCCGATATCGACACGACGGTAAGGTGTAGCCCTGAATTTAGCCCTGTAAGCGATGCTTCGCGGCGCACCGAAAGGCATACCATCGGACCATATAAATTTCAGCTGCATTTTGTATTTGGGGTTGTTGGGCAAATAATCCTGAAACATCATTGAAAAGCTGTAACGTTGCTCATTAGGGCGCGACATCCAGCCCGGAAATACCGTTTCAGTGCCGGTTACATTCCCATCGTCGTCGAATACCGATTGTTCGTAGGAGTCGTTCAGCAGGTTTTCTCTGGATTGCATCAGCGAAAAATTCAACCAGGAATCGGTGCCGGGTACTAACTCGCCAAACAGTTTAAAATCGATACCGGCTGTATAGGCTTTTGCATCGTTTTGGCCGGAGTAGCGCACGCGTACATTGTCTATTGAGTAACTGATAACTCTGTCGGCCAGTTTGAGGTAAGCTTCGGTGGTGAATTTAAATGGTCGTCCCCATGCTCTGAAATGATGGTCGCCACCCAGAATAAAATGAACCGAACGTTGCGAACGGATATTCTGGTTAAGCATTATGTTTACATTTCCGTTACTATCGGTAACAGTATCGCGTAACTCTTTGTAAAAGGGCGACTGATAATAAAGCCCGGTAGCAAAGCGGAAGCTGAAATCCTTTTCCCATGCAGGTATCAGCGACATGGATATACGCGGGCTAACCAACAATTCATTATTATACGACCAATAAGAAGCCCGTAAACCACCGGTGATAGAATAGGTAGCCTTATCGGTAATCCAGCGATAAGTATCCTGAAAAAAAGCCGAACTGCGCAGGGAGGTAAGCGATGTTTTGGCTTTTAAATTATAAAAAAGATTCACCCGGTTTTCGCTGTGAGGCAATGAGTATCCGGCCGAGTCTCTCCACTCCCACTCGCTAATCTGGTCGCTGATTTTTTCGAGCTGTAACTGTGCACCCCAAAGCAGTTTATGTTTATCCAGTTTGGATTCGCCGGCATGTGCTATATTTGCCACAGTGGCTTTCAGTCGGTTACGGGCATGCTCATGGTACTTTCCAATACCCAAAGTGGCGCCGCTGTTTTCGCCGGTGCTTGTGGCATCGGTTTTTACTTCGCTTAAAATGTATTCGCCCAAAATATCGTAGGTTTCCGACTCATTGGTATAAAATGCCGAAGCAAGCAGACTGAGCCTGGTTTTGTTGGTAGGTTTGTAGTTCAACGACAATGCACCAAAACTGGTACGAAACAAATCACTTTCTTTGCCCTCGTAAAAAATAGTAAGCTTGCGTGCCATTTGGTAAGTACCAAAACTGGTTTGCCTTTCGACAGGATAAAAATTAAACCTGTTTTGCGAAAAGTTACCTAAAAAAGTCAGTTCCAATTTAGGAGCAAGTTGCCAGGTTAAGTAAGTCTGATAATCGATAAACGAAGGGTCGTACTCACCTTTTGTTTGCAACGAACCCAACAGATAAGCCGATGTTTTGTAACGAATGCCGTGAATTTGCGTAAACTTACCCGAATTAGAACCCAGATAAGCCGATGCTCCTAATAAACTGGCCGATACCGACGATTCGAACTTATCCGGTTTTTTGTAGGTAATATCCAGTACCGACGACATTTTGTCGCCGAACCGGGCATCGAAACCGCCAGCCGAAAATCCCAGCCTCTGCACCAAATCCGGATTAATAAAACTCAGCCCCTCTTGTTGTCCGGCACGTATCAGCAAAGGGCGGTACACTTCAATACCGTTTACATAAACACTGTTCTCGTCGTAGTTTCCACCCCTTACATTGTATTGCGAACTCAGTTCATTGTTCTGGCTAACCCCGGTAAAGGTAATTAACAATGATTCAATACCTCCGGCCGAATTCGGCATAAGGCGGTATTTGTTGGGGTCAATATAATCCATAGAACTGGTTTGCCTGCGTTGAGCAATTACTTCCAAATCGTTAATTTGTTTGGACTTTTGGGGTAACTGTACTGTAATTTGTGTTACACGCTGATTGGGGTAAAACACATGTTTTACAGTTTCGTAACCTACGAGCGAATATTGTAAATGAATACTATCACGACTTTCGATATTCAGTTCGTAATATCCATTTGAATTAGTGGTGGTGCCAATACCTTTGTTTTCGATGTATACATTGGCCAGTTCAATACCGCGGTTATCGGTATCAATTACATATCCAAAAATGCGCACTTTCTGCTGTGCCTGTATCTGGAGTGTCAGTGTTAAGCACATACATGCGATAACAGCAGTTTGCCATCGAAAGGGTAAATTGTATAAAAGGTTTTTTATCACCATCATTTCCAAAAAATAAGGGTGTCTTAAAAGCAGTTTGCGTCAGCTTTTAAGACAACCTTTCAAATTATATTAAGTTGCTATAAATCAAAAATAAGCTAATTAACCAATGTATGTGCAAAAGTAAGAAAAAAACTCCGGCTACAGTTACATCAGTTTAAAAACTACCGGCAAAGTATACCTAACCCTTACGGTCTTGCTATTCATTCGCCCGGGTTTCCATTTGGGCATCGATTTTATGACGCGCATAGCTTCGTTATCGAGGCTACGGTCAACACCCCGAACCACTTTCACATCGGTTATTGAGCCATCGGTATTTACCACAAACTCACAATATACTTTACCCTGCGTGCCAGTTTCTACGGCAATTGTGGGATAGTTGATTACTTTTGATAAATATTCGTTTACGTTGCCTTTGAATTCGGGCATTTCTTCCACCCAAACTACAATATCCGGAATGTCTTCTTCCGGAGCTTTGGTAGCAGAAGTAGTAACTGCCGGTGGAATTACAACATCTCCTTTAGCCTCGATAAAGTTATTCTTACCCGTCTCTACAGGTATATCTACAATTCGAATTTCTTCAACTGCGGCAACAGCAGGAGGTGGCGGTGGCGGAGGTGTGGGTTGAGTCATGGTAATGGGTATCAAATCAGTACCTTCGTCGGGTACTGCTGCGGAAGCCATTGCCGTGTCGATAATGCGTGTTTTACTCCACTCAAACGAAATGTAAATGAGTGAAAGCGCCATGGTAAGTCCCATCAGTAAATAATACGACTTGTTGCGCTCAAGATTTGTTCTTTCGGATTTTACAGGTGTCATGGCAGGAAGTTTTTAAAGGTTAAACAGATGAACAATGCAATACTATTTGCTATTTACCTATAAAACGCCGACACCCTCGGATTTAGTATGTGAAATTTAAAAAAATCTATTTATTTTTTTGCATTTGTTGCTTTTAATGCTGCTTTTTTAGCTTTTTCAATTTGTTTGGCCTTGCGGGCTTCTTTTTTAGCCTTTTTTCGTTCTTCAATCACAATACGCAGATAATCGATATAGGGGTCGATGTATCGCATTTGCTTGGTTTCGAGCAAATCGTCCATATTAACCATAATACCGGTTTCGTAAACCGAACCAAAGTCTTTATCGAAAATAGAACCGAACATACGCATGGTTTCAGTTAAACCAATATAAGCATTAAAGAGCGGAGGAATGGTTTCGCCTTCGGCACGAATGGCCTTTTGAAGAATTTTGTAATCAGCATTAATATCTTTGCCTGTAAATATCTCGGCGGCAAGTCTGATCGTATTATCGCTAATTTCAATCGGAGTAACCGGTACTATAAGTCCATCGGTATCCTTGAAATACTTTAGCATATAACAGTATATCAACTCACGGGCTTTTACAGGATAATTGCTATACATGGTGACCTTACCGATAAAATACTTTGCACCTTCGGTTGAATGTATCAGGGCTCCTAAACCATCCCATAAATTGTCAAGTGCAAACAGGCTTTTAATACCCATTTTGGTAGTCTGATAGTCGGGTTGTACGAAGGCGCGTCCTAATTCTATGGTATGAGGCAGATATTCCCTGATAAAAGTGTCGTTAAACCGAAAAAGGTGAGACATCACAAAATTAGGTTGTCCATCCTGCAGAAACTCCACTTCTCTCCCATTCAGATAGCGATATCCGCCCACAATTTGTTCGGCCTGCGGATCCCATACGATAAGTTGCTTATAGGGATTTTTCAGGTAATCATATTCATCCAAATCTATTTCAGTACCGGTTCCACCTCCTCCTGTACGAAAGGACAATTCGCGCAAACGACCAATCTCACGCATTACATTGGGCGAGTTATGGGCATCTACGATATAAATTTCGTTGTGTGCTTTATTCGTTGGGCGCAGAAATTTATCTCCCGACAATTCCTGTTTAATTATATTCCTGTCGACAGGTGGAATAATATCTTTCATGTATCTACCGAAATAAACTGATGTTTCTTTTTATCCACGCAAAAGTAACATTTTTTGAGGCAATCTGAACTTTTGACCATTTAAAATGCTGTGAATTTAAAATTTTTATAGAATCAATTTAAAAATTGATGTTTATTTCAACACATTTGAGGCGGATATGTGTAATAATGATTGAAAAACAATATATACTATACGATCATATTGTTAAATTATGTCAACAATCTTAGAGAGACAAAATAACCATCTGAAAAAAAATAAACAGATTTCGGCAAATAACACCCTGTTTGTTGTATATTTGTATGTTGTTTTTGTAATTTAATTATTACACAAAAATGAAACGTATTTACTTCATAATCATTGCCTTCCTGTTGATAAATCCGGTATTGAATGCCACCGGATTTAGCTTTGCACTGATTACCGACATGCATATTGACTGTGCAAATGAGGACAATAGTACAGTATTGGCATCCGTTATTGAAGAAATAAATGCTAACAATGATATTGCCTTTGTACTGATAGCAGGCGATGTGACTGACAAAGGCGACAGCGCTGCATTTTTAAAAACAAGTCAGCTTTTAAAGGTATTAAAGAAGCCTTTTTACATAACTTTTGGTAACCACGATGTATTAAGTTCAAAAGCAGGCAAACGCGCATATGCTTCATTTTTCGACGACGATAAATTTGCTTTTATCTATAACGATGTATTTTTCTGTGGTATAACAAGCTGTCCGCCTCAACCCGGAGCCAACGCAGTAATTACAGCTCAGGACCTGAGTTGGTTACAAAATCAATTGAACAAACAATCCAAAGGCATTCCCGTTTTTGTAGTAACGCATTATCCATTGCAAACGGGCGATGTGGATAACTGGTATACTCTAACCGACCTAATCAGGCAATACAATGTACAGTTAGTGCTCAACGGACATTACCACCGAAATGCACTGCTAAACTACGATGAAATACCGGGGATAGTAAACAGAACAACACAACGCAAAAGTGGCGACAATGGTGCTTATACAATATATAGTATTGACTCCAGCATCCGGATTTCCGAAAAAAGGATAGGCCAAACTGCCGAAATGTGGATTGAATTACCTTTTGAAAACAAAACATACGCCGAGCCCGACACGTCGCTCCGACAATAAAATTACAACAACAATGAGCCTATTACTCTCTGAAATTGCAGCCATAACCGGGAATGAGATTACCCATGCTGATGCTGAAATAAAATGGTTGCTTACAGATAGCCGTACACTGTCTTTCCCGCAGGAAAGCATTTTTTTTGCCCTGGTTACTCCGCGTAACGACGGACATAAATTTATAGAAGAACTATACCGCCAAAACTTACGCTATTTTGTGGTTAGCAAGTACATACCTGAATATTCGCATATGAGTGATGCGGTTTTTATACAGGTTAATAATACGCTGGATGCCCTGCAACAAGTGGTTGCCAATTACCGAAACAGATTTAACATCCCCGTAGTAGGAATTACCGGCAGCAATGGAAAAACCATCGTTAAAGAATGGCTTTATCAGCTTTTGCATATAAAATACAAAATAACCCGCTCGCCGCGTAGTTTTAATTCACAAATAGGCGTACCACTTTCAGTTTGGGGAATCAATCAAAACACCGAACTGGCAATTATTGAAGCCGGCATTTCGCAACCCGGCGAAATGGCGAAACTTGAACCTATCATACATCCAACTATTGGTATTTTCACCAATCTGGGTGAAGCACATCAGGAGAATTTCAGCAGCCTGAAGCAAAAATGCGCTGAAAAACTGCTATTGTTTAAAAATGCCGAAACAGTTATTTATAATGCTGACAATAAGGTAGTAGCCATCAGCTTAGCCCAAGCCGGACTGAATGCAAAACTCTTTAGTTGGGGAAAAGCGGCGAACAACCACCTGCAGCTCCTGTCAAATACCAAAGAAGCGTATGGTAGCAAACTGCAACTTTTATATAATCAAAATAGTTTTGATGTAAGCATTCCGTTTCAGGACAATGCCTCGGTGGAAAATAGCATGCACTGCATTGCATTTATGCTGTGTATGGATATTGCTGTTGCTGATATCCAGGCATCGCTCACAAAGCTCGAAACCGTTGCCATGCGCTTGGAAGTAAAAGACGGAATAAAAAACTGTCTGATTATCAACGACAGTTACAATTCTGACCTGAACTCGCTGAATATTGCGCTTGACTTCCTGCAGCAACAATCAACTCCTAAAAACTCATCGCGAACATTAATTTTATCGGATATTTTACAAAGCGGTTTAACCCCCGACGAACTTTATACCCGTGTATCGGATTTGGTTCGAAGCAAAGTTATCAACCGTTTTGTGGGTATTGGAAACGACCTTACACAACATGCCGACAAGTTTTCGTTTGTAAAAAATGCCTTTTATCCCACTACTGATAGTTTTTTAAAATCCTCGACATTACACGAACTTGAAAATGAAGTAGTTCTCCTGAAAGGATCGCGTAATTTTCATTTCGAGCACATCTCCGACAAGCTCGAACTGATTGCACACGAAACCACCATGGAAGTTAACCTGAATGCTTTGGTTGATAATCTGAACTATTTCCGTTCGAAATTAAAACCCGAAACCCGTGTAATGAGCATGGTGAAGGCCTTTGCCTACGGTAGTGGTGCCACCGAAATTGCCCGTACACTGCAACACCACCGTTGCGATTATTTGGCTGTAGCCGTTGCCGACGAAGGCGTAGAACTACGTCGCGAAGGAATACGTATACCCATAGCCGTGATGAACCCCGAACTGGGAAGCCTGCATTTATTATTCGACAACAAACTGGAACCCGAAATATACAGTTTCAGATTGCTGAAACACTTCATGACTGCTGCCGAAAAGCAAGGCGTAACCGATTATCCTATTCATATTAAAATTGATAGCGGTATGCATCGCCTGGGTTTTGAGGAAAAAGACATGCAGGAACTTGTACAGATTATGAGCAATCAGTCTTTTCTGAAAATCCGTTCGGTTTTCTCGCATTTGGCAGGTGCCGACGATCCCAAACTGGATTATTTCACGAATCAGCAGGTAGCGCAATTTATCCGATGTGCCGACATTTTACAGGCATCGTCGGAACACAAAATAATGCGACATATACTGAATTCTGCGGGAACAGAGCGTTTTCCTGAGTATCAGTTTGATATGATTCGTTTGGGGATAGGTCATTACGGCATCAGTGCAATACATGGCATTCAGTTAAGACAAGTTTGTACATTAAAAACGGTTATTCTGCAAACTAAAACCATACAGGCCGGCGAAACTGTAGGCTATAGCCGTAAAGGTACGGTCGACAAAGATAAACGTATCGCCATTTTACCCGTTGGCTATGCCGATGGTTTTGACCGTAAACTTAGCAACGGCGTGGGTGAAGTATGGATCAACGGACAACGGGCGAAGGTTATCGGCAATGTATCAATGGACCTGATAGCCGTTGATATAACAGGCATTGAAGCTGCCGAAGGAGACAAAGTTGAGATTTTTGGAGAAAACCTGCTGATAGAAGAAGTGGCCGGATGGCTAAAAACCATTCCATACGAGATTCTGACAAGTATATCGCGACGTGTAAAACGGGTGTATTTTCAGGAATAAGTTATTTGAAGCTGAGAGTATTGAGTATTGAGTAATAAGAAAGTAACGAGTAGGAATGATAGCGGGAATAATTGAAAACACAGAAACAGCCGGTGCGCTTATACAATCGGTATTTTTATTAGCCGATAAACTGGATAAAGACATTGCAATTGTTTTAACAGCGGCAAATGCCATCAGCCCTGAAACGCAAAACAATATCAGAGAATCTGCACCAAAAGCAATTTCGGAGCGCTTACGGTTTTACTCAATAAATTCATTCAATGAAATAACTGCATTTTGCGAAAACAACGAAGCATCGTTTTTATTTATTCAGACTGTTGAAAACAAGCGAAAAGCCATTCAGCAAGCATTAAAGGCCTGCCGTGAATTACGCATACCTTATATTATATACAAAAATAACTTTGATGTACTCGCTACCAATAATGTACTGGTACCCGTAAGTTTTCTCGAAGAAGAAGTGGAAAAAGCACAGTTTGCCAGCGCATTTGGAAGGTTTTGCAATGCAGGGATTTACCTTTTGCAAGCCAAAGACTACGGAACAAAAGCCGCTAAAAATGTGGAGCGCATGAAGGCTCTTTTCGACAAGTTTGAACTCAGAGTAAATATACTGATAGCAAAATCCGACAGTTTCAAAGTGAACAAAGAATCAGCTTCAAGGGCAGTCGAAACCGATGCCGGTATTATTCTGATTACTGCATCGCGTGAATATGGGTTGGACGATATACTGTTTGGCCCACAGGAGTTACACCTGATACAACAATCGGCAATTCCGGTTTTACTGGTCAATCCGCGGAGCGATTTGTATGCTTTGTGCGATTGATTTTCAGGACAATCGATGAATAAATTTTCAGTTCGTTTCTCACAATCCACAAATATTACGAAAAAAGCCTCCGCGTAAGGTTCATCCCACACGGAGGCTTTTTTATCTTTTTAGACTTCTTAAATCAATTCCCTTTGTTTCAGAATAAATTCCATTTCGGTCTGAACCTTTTGCGCTTCACGTCGGGCAGCATCGGCATAGTCTTTTTCGGCCGAAGCATAAATAATCTGACGCGATGAATTGACCAATAAACCACAAGTACTGTTTAATCCGTATTTGCAAACTTCTTCCAGACTTCCTCCCTGCGCTCCTACTCCGGGTACCAACAGAAAATGATTTGGAATAATTGCTCGTATATCAGTCAGCATTTCGGCTTTGGTTGCACCAACCACATACATCATATTTTCATCGTTACCCCATCCAAGTGAAGTTTTCAGCACTTTTTCGAACAAGCGTTCGCCGGTTTCAGCATCGCGCATAAACTGGAAATCGTAAGCTCCTTTATTCGACGTAAGTGCAAGTAATGTAACCCATTTGCCTTCATAAGTCAGAAAGGGTGTAACCGAATCCTCGCCCATATAGGGAGCTACAGTAACCGAATCAAAATCCATAGAACCAAAAAAAGTACTGGCATACATAGCCGATGTATTTCCAATATCACCCCGTTTAGCATCGGCAATAATAAACTGATCGGGGTAGTTGGTTCTGATATATTCAACGGTACGCTCTAAAACATCCCATCCTGAAAGACCTAAGCTTTCGTAAAATGCCAAATTAGGTTTGTATGCCACACAAAGGTCGGCTGTAGCATCAATGATGGCCTTGTTGAAGGCAAAAATTGCATCATCAGTTTCGTCGAACAGATGCTCAGGTATTTTATTTACATCCGTGTCAAGTCCTACGCACAGAAATGATTTTTTGCGCTGTATATTTTCAAATAACTCTTGCTTTGTCATATCTTTATTAAATTAGAAGTTACAATTCACTTTCTTTGAGTCGTTCGGCATTCTCAGCTACAATCAACTGATTAATTACATCCTGAATATCGCCATTTACAAAAGCTGTAAGGTTGTACATGGTAAAATTGATACGATGATCCGTTACACGTCCCTGCGGATAATTATAGGTACGAATTTTGGCCGAACGGTCGCCCGTTGAAACCAGCGTTTTACGACGGCTTGCAACAGCTTCCTGACGTTTCGTCACTTCAATTTCGTAAAGTTTTGAGCGTAGCATTTGTATAGCCAGTTCCCTGTTGCCCAGCTGCGTACGTGCCTGCTGACATACTACAACCATGCCCGTAGGTTTATGTGTTAGCTGTACTTTGGTTTCAACCTTGTTTACATTTTGCCCGCCGGCACCACCTGAGCGCGATGTTTGCATTTCCACATCGGCCGGGTTGAGTTCAAAGTCGAACTCCTCAGCTTCGGGCAATACAGCCACAGTAGCTGCCGAAGTATGTACACGACCCTGTGTTTCGGTTTGAGGTACCCTTTGTACACGATGTACGCCCGATTCATATTTCAGTGTACCATATACGTTTTCGCCAGTAACAGTGAATATTACTTCTTTATAACCTCCGGCTGTACCTTCGCTTATGTTTGTAATCTCTGTTTTCCATCCTTTGCTATCGCAATACTTCACATACATTTTAAACAAGTCGCCAGCAAAAATAGCCGCTTCATCGCCTCCGGTACCACCACGTATTTCCACAATAGCATTCTTTCCGTCTTCCGGATCGGCCGGTATAAGCAGGATTTTGATATTCTCTTCCATCTCAGGAATACGGGGTTCAAGCTCTTCAACCTCAGCACGTGCCATTTCGCGCATTTCCGGATCACTTTCGTTAATCAGAATATCTTTTGCTTCGGCTAAATGAGCCAATGCCAGTACATATTCATTTTTAGCATTGAGAATAAGTTCAAGGTCGTGATATTCCTTGTTCAGTTTTACATACCTTTTCTGATCCGATATTACCGAAGGGTCGGTAATAAGGGTTGCTATTTCCTCAAATTTGTGTTGTAATCCCTCCAGCTTTTCTATAAGCGTCTTTTCAGCCATCGTTATTTATATCGTATTTTCTTATTTTTTAATCATTTATAAAATATGCCCGTTAATTTTGCATATGCGCACGTTTATCCGATTCTTCCTTAATATTGAGAATCATTTGCCGAAGTCGCCACTCCATAATGCTCTTATACCTTTTTTGTGTGATGAACACATCGAAAAACCAGGCAAATTTAATATTGGTAACCACCTGCAAATAGCCATAACGCCCATTTCCTTTGGGATAAAAATAAAACGAGCCCTGCATTTCTCTGATAAAAAGATTTGACTTCGATAAATCCAGCCTCACTTCCCTTTTACCATTCGGGAAAGTACGCAGAGTTAGTTTACTATCGACCGACAAATCTTTAAATGTAGTAACACCCGGCACAATTACATCGCCTATTCCTTTTAAAATCCCCGTTTGCTTGTTGTATCGTGTCTCTTTAAAGTCGAACACCAAAAGTTCGTCCTCTTCATTTTTAAGACTCATATCCTTTAATCCCCATTTAAACAGGCCTTTAATATCAGAGCACATCTGCTGTACAAACAGGTTTATCACAGCATTGGATATACTGTCGTTATTAGTAATACTCAGTTGAGCCACCGTAGAGAATACACCTTTATTGTACCTGGTCGATATCGAATCGTGTGGTGACGCCTGCAATGTGATGTAAAAAAAGAGCGATAAACAAAACAAAATGAATCGATTATGCATAATCAGGTAATTATTTTTTAGCGGAGACAAAGTTACCATTTATTTATCTTATTTAAAAATTCATTTACACAAAAAAGGCTATCGGTTGTTCACCGGTAGCCCTGTTTTTATTCAAACTATTCAAAAACAGCTTTCATTCTTTGTGAAAAAGTATCTATCAGGCTGTTTTTTCTTTCTTCTTATTTGTATCAATTTTGAAAATCGGATACAAAGGGCAGAAGTTGATAAGGCTGGTTACTGTCAAAACCAAAGCACCAATAAGTGCTACAATGCCCCAGGTATCAGACAGAATATCAAAATAGTACAACAAAATCAGGATTATTGCCAATAGCAATCGAATTAATTTGTCCGATGGACCAATGTTTGCTTTCATAATGAAATAAGTTTATAATCGTTGAGTTAATAACAACACAAAACTACGGATTGTTTACATAAAGTAAATAAAAGACTTGTCACATCCGACAATCAATTATTATTGATAAGAATTCGGACCGAATGTAAATAAATATATTTCCGGCTACAGAAAAATTGAGTAGCTTTGTAACACAATTGCGCTGGCTGATATAGCGCTCGTGAATTCTGATTTTTGTAATAACACCATGCTCGACCAAACTACAATTGATAAAATAACCGATGCTGCTCAAATACAGGATGTAATATCGGATTATGTCACCCTCAAAAAAAGAGGGGTAAATTTGTTAGGGCTTTGTCCGTTTCACAACGAAAAAACACCATCGTTTATGGTTTCGCCTGCCAAAGGCATATTTAAATGCTTTGGTTGCGGAAAGGGCGGTAATTCGGTTCATTTCATCATGGAACATGAACAAATATCGTATTACGAAGCCCTCAAGTTTTTGGCTAAAAAATACCATATCGAATTTCAGGAGCGCGAACTCAGTGCCGAGGAAATGGCTGTACGCAACGACCGAGAAAGCATGTTTCTGGTCAACGATTTTGCGCAAAAACACTTCTCCTCAACCCTGCACGAACACATTGATGGCAAGTCAATCGGACTCGGATATTTCCGTGAACGTGGTTTTCGCGATGATATTATTCGCAAATTTCAGTTAGGTTATAGCCTTGATCAGCGCGATGCTTTTACACAATCGGCCCTAAAGGCTGGCTATAAAAAGGATTATCTGGTAAAAACCGGTCTTACACTCGAAAACGAAAGTGGCTATGTTAGCGACAGATTTCGGGGCCGTGTAATGTTTCCCGTTCATTCGCTCTCGGGTAAGGTAGTGGCATTTGGAGGTCGTATCCTGAAAAAGGACGACAAAATGGCCAAGTACGTAAACTCGCCCGAATCGGAAATTTACCATAAAAGCAACGAACTTTACGGAATATTTTTTGCCAAACAAGCCATTGTCCGCCAGGACAGATGTTTTTTGGTAGAAGGATATACCGACGTTATTTCCATGCATCAAAGTGGAATTGAGAACGTGGTAGCATCGTCGGGTACATCGCTTACACCCGGACAGATACGTTTAATACATCGCTTTACCGAAAATGTAACCGTTATTTACGACGGTGATGCTGCAGGTATCAAGGCTTCTATTCGCGGAATCGACCTGCTACTTGAAGAAGGGTTAAATATCAAGGTATTGTTATTGCCCGATGGCGACGACCCTGATTCCTTTTCGCGCAAACACAATGCATCGGATTTTATCGAATTTGTGGAGAAAAACTCGGCCGACTTTATCCGCTTCAAAACCAACCTTTTGTTAAAGGACGCCGGAAATGACCCTGTAAAGCGCGCCGGACTAGTTATTGACATTGTGCGAAGCATTTCAATCATTCCCAATCAGGTTATCAGAGCCGAATATGTAAAGGAATGCTCATCGCTGCTAAATGTTGACGAAGCTTTGCTTTACAATGAAATCAACAAATTAAAAACCAGCGACAAAGAAAAAGCAGCTGCAAGACCTGTCAATACAGTTGTTCCGGAAAATCAACCTGCGAACACGGAAAATCAACAAACTTTCATAAGCACATCGCATAGTGGAAAGTTCGATAAAGAAGAACGTAACCTTTTGCAATTACTTATAAAGTTTGGCAATTTCACTCTGTATTATGCCGATGAGCAAAAGCAGGTACCCGTAAGTGTAGCACAGTATGTTATTGACGAATTGGACAGGGATGAGTTACAGTTTGATAACCCCTTGCATCAATCCATATTGTCCGAAATTAGAGAGCATGCTCATGAGCCCGATTTTTTATCGGAACGGCATTTTTTATACCATCAAAATCAAATTGTCAGTCAGCTTACAGCCGAACTGATTACTGAAAAATACACGTTGAGCAAACTTCACTCAAAGATTAAAAAAGTAGAGTCGGATATTGACCGGCTGATAGATCTTGTGCCACGCGTGGTTTTCGAATTTAAAAATAGTTTGATAATTGACATAATACGCCAGAAATTACTGGAGCTGAAAGCAGCCTCCGATGCACGAAACTACGAACGTGCATCGGAAATTATGCGTGAGATGGCCGAACTCGAAGGCGCCAAAAGAGAATTATCTAAAACATTGGGTGAGCGTATAATTATTAAAATCTGAAAATGAAGAAGATATATCAGGGCATTTTAAATGAAATTGTAAAACAACGCCTCAAAAGGGAAGTTGCAAACAAACAATTTGTAATTGAACGCCGTAAAATCGACATAGACATTCGCCATTTGTCCAAAGAAATTGTACTTATTATAGCGGGTATTGTGAGTGCTGCGCTCGGTTTAAAAGGCTTTCTACTACCCAACGGGTTTATTGATGGTGGAGTTACAGGCATATCGTTGATAACAAATGCCATCACAAATATTCCGTTCCCAATATTACTCATAGTAATCAATTTGCCATTTCTTTTATTGGCATTTAAAGCTGTAAGTCATCAGTTTGCCATAAAAAGTATCGTAGCTGTAATTGCACTTGCCATCACCGTACACTTTATTCCTCCATTTTCGGTTACGCACGATAAGCTCTTGATAGCCGTTTTTGGTGGATTTTTTCTGGGAGCAGGTATTGGTTTGGCTATCAGAGGAGGTTCGGTAATTGATGGTACTGAAGTGCTGGCCATTTATCTGAGCCGAAAACTGCCGGTAACCATAGGCGATGTAATCATGGTGCTGAATATCCTGATTTTCTCTACTGCCGCTTACGTTTTTTCCATCGAAACAGCTATGTATGCCATGCTAACCTATATGTCGGCTTCTAAAACGGTTGATTTTATAGTAACAGGTCTTGAAGAATATGTGGGAGTTACGATTATATCGGAACAAAGTGAAGAAATTCGCCTGGCAATTATTGAAAAACTGGGACGTGGTTGCACCATTTACCTCGGAAAAAAAGGCTTTGCTAAACGTGGCGAAACACTCACCCGCACCAATATTGTTTATACCCTGCTTACAAGGCTTGAGCTTTCGAAACTGGAAACAGAAGTCGAAAAAATAGATAAAAGTGCGTTTATTATTATGCACAGTATTAAAGATGCCAAAGGAGGAATGATTAAAAAACGACCATTAAAAAAGTAATTTAACATGCAGAATTTATTCGACCAGGTCATTTTCGGGCCAATTAAAAGCCGCAGGTTGGGCTTGTCGCTAGGCGTAAACCTGTTGCCTGTTGATGCTAAAATTTGCTCGTTTAATTGCATATATTGCGAGTGTGGCTTTAATACCAACCTCAACGAGTTTCGTTTTCCGCTTCGCGACGAAGTGAAAACAATTTTAGGAACTAAACTACAGCAAATGCAAGCCGAAGGACAAATGCCCGATGTAATAACATTTGCCGGCAATGGCGAGCCAACATTGCATCCGCAATTCGACGCAATAATTGACGATACCATTGAGCTTCGGAATCAATTCTGTCCATCGGCAAAGGTAAGTGTGTTGTCCAATTCCACCCGTATTCACAAACCTCTGGTTTTTAAAGCGCTTTCAAAAGTTGATAACAACATTCTTAAATTCGACTCAGCCATTAACGACACTATGTGGCTGATTGATCAACCACAGTCGAAAAAAATCACAGTGAAATGGCTGATTGATGAATTAAAGAAATTTGAGGGCAGGTTAATTATACAAACAATGTTTTTACGCGGCTCTATTGACGGCAAACAAATCGACAATACCACTGAAACAGAAGTTAGTGCATGGTTAAATGCCATGAAGCAAATTAGTCCAAAGCAAATTATGATTTATTCGCTGGATAGAGACACGCCTGTATCGACACTACAAAAAGTGACGGTTGACGAACTGAATATCATTGCAAACGCCGCCCGGGAAGCAGGTTTTGAAGTTTCGGTAGCCGGATGAAAGTACTGATTTGTCCACTGAACTGGGGATTAGGACATGCCACACGTTGCATACCACTAATTGACCAATACATTCAGCAGGGGCATATTGTTCATATTGCAACCGACGGAATTGCATTGAAACTATTACAGGAACGCTATCCTCAACTCCGGTTTTGGCATGCTCCCTCCTACTCCATTCGTTATTCCAAAGGGACTTCGCAGGTAGCGAAACTACTGTTTCAGTTACCGGGTATAGTTAAAAGTATATTTCAGGAACACTCTTGGCTAAAAAAACATGTAAATGCCGAATCCTATGATTTAATCCTGTCCGACAATAGGTTTGGGATGTGGCATTCTACCATAAAAAGCGTTTATATTACCCATCAGCTTCAGATAAAAATGCCGGATGGCATAAAGTTTTTGGAACCAATAGCGTGGTGGCTACACAGACAAATTATTAAACAATATGCCGAATGCCGGATTCCGGACTTTTCAGGAACCAACAATTTATCGGGTGAGTTAAGCCATGGAAAACCACTTTTACCCAATACTGTTTATATTGGTCCATTATCGCGTTTTAGTTTTCTTAAAGCCAGCCCATCGGTAAATGTGTTTGATGCAGTATGTATTGTATCGGGACCTGAGCCTCAACGTACACTCTTCGAAACACAATTATTGAGGCGTTTCAGCAATTATTCGGGCAAAGTACTTTTACTACGGGGATTACCCGGAAGTGAAAATACGTTAAATCACACAGAGAATATTCATGTAAAAAACAGTTTAAATGATGTTGATTTAGCAGGCTATTTGTTAAGTTGTAATAAAATTATTTGCCGTTCGGGATACTCAACAATTATGGATTTATATACATTAAACTGCTTACACAAGGCCGAAATGATTGCTACACCCGGTCAAACCGAACAGCAATATTTACAAAAACTATATTTACATAAATATTCAGTACAAAACAGACATACTATTGATTTGAAATAATTTCAGATAATTTAATTTCATAAAAAAGACAATTAAGCACATAAAAACACAGATTATTTAGTAAACATTCAATTTATTTTCAAAAAATTTTGCATAATCAAAATAAATGCTTTTCTTTGCAGAGTTAAGCTACTGTATTGCTTTCGAGTATAATAATGTTTATGTCCCAATTTTTCCGGAAATTAACACTTTTTGACCCGTCTGTTTATGTAGTACTTGAAAAAACATTATTAATCCATTTTTTTATTTTTTATGAACATTTACATTGGTAACTTAAGTTACAAAGTACGCGAGAATGATTTACAGGGTGTTATGGAAGAATATGGTAAAGTTGATTCTTGCCGTATTGTGAAAGACCGTGAAACCGGAAAATCAAGAGGATTCGCATTTGTTGAAATGGCCGACGACAGTGCTGCAACCAAAGCTATTGAAGAATTGAACGGTGCTGAATTTGATGGTCGTACAATGGTTGTTAAAGAAGCTAAACCAAAAGCTTAATACACCCATTACAATATAAAAAAAACTTCCTGTATCGTTATGCAGGAAGTTTTTTGTTTTTAGTATAATTTAATCCAGCAGAATATATATATCTTTGTGTAATATCATTTTTCAGTTTCAAGGTCAAAATAAAGATATATGAGATTTTCAGTAATAACCATATTAGTTGTGTTTCTAACATCGTGTAATTACGACGATAATGATATTAAATATAGCTATGAGTCAACTCCGGTTTACACTAAGGGCTATGCCGATTATTTTGGGAAATACTTCGCAAACCGCGGGAATTACAACGAAGTAATATCACTTAATCTATTGACTGACCAATTAATGGTTAATTCATCAGGACAATTAACCGGTGTTGGTCAGTACCTGTACATCGAAGATATTTTCCTCCCTGATGGTACTACATACCTTGCCGAAGGCGATTATATTGCCTCCAAAAGCGAAGAAGCATTCACTTTTTTGCCCGGCGAAAAGTTCAAAGTAGATGATTTTAGTATTAATACCGGTGCGTATTTGTATTATAAAGAAAAAAACAGCAACTACTCAACATTTAAATTCATAACCCGCGGTACTATGCATGTAAGTATAGCTGCAGGATTACATACAATAAGCTGCGACTTAGTTTTATCAGACAGTAGTCATGTAAAAGGAAGTTTTACAGCAGAGCTCCCGCATTTAAATTCATCAGGAGACCAAAACAGCATTCGTCAAAAAATTTCCATAAGTACCCAACAAAATTACTAACAAAAAAATGAGAATCATATGAAGTCATCGGTATCAGGGAATATAGTCGATGTGGTGCGACGTACCATAAAAACAGGGACAGTCTTTTTCGAAAACGGACATATAACCGAAATTAAAATCCATCCAACTCATGCTGATGTGTACATTATCCCGGGCTTTGTCGACGCTCACATTCATATCGAAAGTTCAATGATGGTGCCTTCAGAATTTGCCCGGCATAGTTGCATACATGGCACTGTAGCCTGTATTTGCGATCCGCACGAAATAGCAAATGTATGTGGTGTAAATGGCATTGATTACATGATAAACAATGCCCGTTTATCATCAATGAAATTCTTTTTCGGAGCTCCTTCGTGTGTTCCGGCAACTTCGTTTGACACTGCGGGTGCGGTAATTGACTCACACACAATTGAAAATCTGCTTAAACGAAAAGATATTTATTTTCTGGCAGAAATGATGAACTATCCGGGTGTAGTTGAACAGGATGTAGAAGTGCATGCCAAATTAAATGCTGCATACAAAAACCATAAACCCATTGACGGACATGCGCCCGAATTAATGGGTGATGACTTAAAAGTCTATGCTTCAGCCGGCATTAGTACCGACCATGAATGTATGACCATAGCTGAAGCCGAAGAAAAAATAGCGCTTGGAATGAAAGTTCAAATCCGGGAAGGTAGCGCAGCTAAAAACTTCGACGATTTGCTTCCATTATTACAAAACAATGCCGATAATATTATGTTTTGTTCGGATGATAAACATCCGGAGGATTTATTACAACACGGACATATAAATACTTTGGTTAAAAGGGCAATTGCCGCCGGTTACAATCCGGTGGATGTTATCCGAGTTGCATCGTTTAACCCGGTAAAGCATTACAATCTGCCTGTAGGCTTATTGCAGCACGGCGACCCGGCTGATTTTCTAATAGTAAACAACCTGTCCGAACTTCAGATTCTATCTACTTATGTAAATGGCAAAAGGGTTGCTCAAAATGGCGAAGCACTGTCTGATTTCATTCCGTTGACCGAAAGCATCAACAATTTCAGAGCCGATAAACTCACAACGAATGACATACGCGTGGAAGTTACTGGTGAGAAACTTAGGGTAATTGTCGTTGACGATGGTCAGCTGTTTACTCACAGCGCTTTACATTTACCCGAAATACTGGATGGAAATGTAATATCGGATACTCATAACGATATATTAAAACTGGTTGTTTACAACCGTTACCATCCTTCGAAACCTGCTGTCGGGTTTATTAAAAACGTTGGTTTAAAGCGAGGCGCTTTGGCTTCAACTGTTTCGCACGATAGTCACAACATAGTAGCTGTAGGCACTACTGACGAAGATATTATAAATGCCATTAACCAGCTAATCGACTGTAAGGGTGGAATTGTGGCCTGCGATAAATTTGAAACATGTTTGCTCCCTTTGCCCGTAGCCGGACTTATGTCGACTGAACCGGGTGAAGTAATTGCTAAACAATACAAGAAAGCTGATGCACTTGTAAAATCATTTGGGTCAACGCTTAAAGCTCCATTTATGACTATTGCGTTCATGTCCTTACTTGTTATTCCAAAGTTAAAACTTAGCGATAAGGGCTTGTTCGATGGCAAAACCTACACATTTACAAATCTGATGGAATAAATACTGCAGAAATAACAAAAGCGCTACAATCATTTAACTTGTAGCGCTTTGTTGAATGGATATTTTTTAGAAATTACAATGAAAATTTGAGTCCCATAAAGTATGAACGGGGCAACGATGGGCCATAAATATAACCGGCATCACGATTTATGCCTGAATCAAAGTCTTTCTGAAAACTATTAAACACATTTTGTACTCCTGCATTAAACTGTAGCTTTGTAACAGTCGATAACTGAAAATCGTACGAAACTTTACATCCCAAATCAAAAAACTCGGTTGTTTTTACTTCAGTATCATTTGCCGAATCCTCGGCATAATGCTGCATATACATAGAACCTGTATATGTTCCATTTAACGAAAGGGTTAGTTTTTTTACCGGCAAATATGAGAATGTCAGATAACCGTAATTGTTAGGTGTTCGATACATTCTGCGTGAAGCGGCTAATGTAGGGCTTTCGCTCCAGGTTTGCGCTTCCTTGTATTGGCTTTGTTGAATTGTAAAACCTGCCTGAATATTCGTTTTCACCGATGGTACTACTTTTAACTCAATATTTAAACCTTTTACCACAGCACCTGAACCATTTTTACGCATCAGAATAGTATTACCGATACTATCAGATCCTTCTTCGTGTAAGTAAAACACATTTTCAATATCAGTATAAAAAGCTTCAATTAATAAGTTAGTTTGTACTTTACCAAAATTTTGATAAAAATCAGTTGACAAACTAAGACTATTGGAGTATTCTGGTTTTAAATCCGGGTCCAGTTTTATTAACTGCACTTCGCCACCAACGGCTGTAATGTGTAAATCCTCGTCGAATGCCTGTGGAGCACGGAAGCCTTTAGCATATCCTGCACGCAAATTTACCCATTCGTATGGATTATAACGGACATTTATACGAGGACTGAATATTGGCTTTGAAATCAGATTATGTTTATCAAAGCGAAGCCCCAGTAACAAATTCAGTTTTTTGGTTTTCCATTCATTTTGAGCAAATACGCTGGCGATATTCACCATTTGGTCAATATCTCTGTCATAAGCCAATTGTTTGTCGACCAATTTATTATAACTATATTCAGAACCGATGGTAAATTGCGCAGGCATGAACAATAGTTTTTCCATTTCGTAAGCATATTGCGCACCACCCACAAAGGCTATATCATCGGTTTTACCATAAGCATTCGGGTCTTTTTGTGCTCCGTAATAGCTCTTTCTGTCAGTGTTTTGAGCAGAACTGAAAATACTGAAACGATGTTTGTATTCAGGCGAAAACACTTCCCACTTTATACCTCCGCTGTTAATATTGTGCTCAGTTTGTTCGGTAATATCCGCATCGTGAGCAGGTTTGTCCAATTTATTACCACCACGACGAAATTCACCTAAATTATGGTATTCAAAGGTTAGTTTGCTTTGTGTGCCTGTTTTATAAAACGATCGAAAACCGATATTTCGTCCTTCAAGCAAACCAAGCTCGGTAAAACCATCGCCGTTGGCATCCCATGCCTGACGTTGGCGGGTTGAACCAAAAATACTCACACCTGCTTTGTTGTCGGCAGATACCAGTGTTGCGTTCACATTCGTATTAATATCCGCTTTTGTACCTCCTACCAGCATGGTGCTATTATTTATTGTAAGCGAACTGTTAAGAGGTTCTTTTGTAATAATATTAATTGTACCCGCAATGGCATTTGAGCCAAACAATGCCGAACCACCTCCACGTACCACTTCCACACGATCAATCATGTTTGTTGGAATCTGTTCAATACCATATACACCCTGTAATGCACTGAAAATTGGTCGGCTATCAATCAATATTTGCGAATATGGTCCTTCTAATCCGTTTATTCGTACCTGTTGAAAGCCACAATTCTGGCAATTATTTTCAACCCTTAAGCCGGGTTGAAAATTCAAACCCTGAGCCAAACATACTGAATTAGTCGTCTCAAATAATTTGTTCGATATTACATTTACAATATTAGAAGCTTCCCGTCGGGTAGTTTCATTCCGGTTTGCCGACACCACTACATTATCGAGCATAATGGCATCTTCTTCCATCTCAAAATTTAACTCCAGTGTTTTGGCTTTCGATAAACTGATTTTTTTATTAATGGTTTTGTAGCCTACAGCCGATGCCACAATGGTATATTCACCCACAGGTAAGTTTTTCAGAAAAAAATGCCCTGTAGCATCAGTTGATGTTCCGATGGTTGTTCCCTTCAGAGTAATATTGATAAACCCAATGTGTTCACCCGTGTTTTTATCAACTGTATGACCACTGATGTTAGCATCTGATACTTTAACCGGAGCAGATGCTCCCTCGTTCTCAGTAAAACGGTATTGTACTTGTGCCTGTAGGTTAATAACAAAACACACAAAAAGAAAAATGTTTAAAATACGTCTCATATTTAATTAATTGTATATATGGTATTTAGTAATATGCAACTATAGGCTGTATTCGCTACAGCACACAGAAACTATAATTCAAACCATTTAGAATCTGAATTATTATAAAAAAATAAAGAAGAGTAATTAGCTAATTAAAGGAAACAGGGAGGCGGCCTGTTGAAATGTACTAATTCAGCTGAATTGAAGTAATTTTCCGTGTATTTCTTTGATACTCCGGCCGATAAAAGAATCCATAAAGTTTTTGCGAGAAATACAGCTAAACTCACTGAAAAAATCAGTGATGATAACAACTGTATTAACTGCACCGACGAAGCGCTATGAGTGTGATGTTCAGTAGCGGAATACGGATGCGAATGAACTACTGTTATTCCGTTTATTATGTGAGTATGCGGAAAAAAGGTTGTGCCAGTGAAATACACCACAAACAATGTAAGCAGCATAATTCCTTTTATTCGTAACACAAAATCTTTTTTAAATAACATACCTTATGTCAGTTTTAAACAATGCAAAGATAGTTATTTCATATTACAATAATATGTTTTTCTTATACCCATATTTAGGTATTTTCACAATATACGTTCCAGAAATCAACAAAAAAAGGTTGGCAGAAATGTAACTTTTCAAGTTTGCAGAGTGTTAACTATACTTTGTTAGTTGCTTTCCATGCTTTCAACAATGAAACCCTGCTACAAATACAAAATAAGTCAAAAAAAAAAAGCAACAACCTATCAGATTGTTGCTTAGTGCGCAGAATGAGACTCGAACTCACACACCGGAACCGGCACTACCCCCTCAAAGTAGCGTGTCTACCAATTTCACCATCTGCGCATACTTTAATAGCCTTTATTCTCATTCCAACTTCAACCTTCTGACTTGAATAAAGGTGCCCAAAACAGGACTCGAACCTGCACAGCCTTGCGGCCACTAGTCCCTGAAACTAGCGTGTCTACCAATTTCACCATTTGGGCAATGGTATTTGTTTTAAAAGAGAAAAAAAGCGAAACCA
>RRZT012042515.1_pt1 | contig 28781 bp, 31 predicted proteins | sample 2165551 | NCBI WGS metagenome assembly RRZT01 (sample SAMN10456910, study PRJNA506462) | wastewater metagenome | biome: wastewater; feature: sludge; material: wastewater sludge; isolation source: wastewater sludge with Escherichia coli K12::gfp cells carrying plasmid... | place: USA: Moscow, Idaho...
CCAGCACGCGGCGGGCCACATCGCCGGGGGCGACCGTCTCGCTGTCCTTGTCGAGGGACACCTGCACGCTGCTGCCCAGGGTGGTCAGGCGCAGCTGGTAGCGCTCGGCGCGGGCATCGACCGCATCGCGGTCGGACTCTCCGCCGAACAGACGGGAGAACAGACCCGGCTTCTCGTCTGGCTGCCGGGCACCCTCGGCAAGGTTGACGTAGTAGACGCCCAGGCTGCGGTTGAGGTCGTCGACGCGGATGTCGGCATCCTGCAGGGCGCGACCGATGGCCGACCAGGCGCGGTCGAAGTCGGTGGCCAGGGTCAGCTGCGGGTTGCCGTTGCCGTCGCGGCCCAGGCTGACCCGATTCGGCGCATCGAAGCGACGGTCGGCCAGCAGGGATACGCTGCTGCCGCGCCCGGCATTGCTGTCGAGATTGTCGAGCAGTTGTTCGAGCAATGCGGCGTCCAGCGCCGGCGCCACCGCGCCGGTCGGCCAGGCCGGGCTGGCCGAGCTGCCCTCGGGGCGGACGTTGCTGAGCAGGAAGATCTCGCTGGTATTGCGCTGCACGCCCGGCTCGATGCGCAGGCGCACGCTGACTTCGTCGTCGCCGTCGTCGAGGTGGCGGCGGAAGGCCGCCGGCAGCGGCGCCCAGGCGCTGGTCAGCTCGCCCACCTCGGCACGCTCGCCGGCGATCGGCAGACCGGCCTGCTCGAAGAACTGGCGGGCCAGCGGCCAGACTTCCGCGGGCGGACGCTGGGCGATGAGCCAGCGCTGCTCGCCGCTGCGCTGCAGGCTGAACTCGCTGCGCTGGGCGGTGGCACGCAGCGCCTGCGGACGCGGCACCTCGTACTCGCCCTGGGCGCTAGAGGTCGGCACACCGGCCGGGATCGGCAGCAGCGGGTCGAGGCGGCGTGCCTGGACATCGGCGGGCAGCTGCATCGGCGGCGCCTCGCGGGAGGTCAGGTAATCGCTGCTGCGGTCACGGAAGTAGCCATCCTCACCCCACAGCCAGCCGCAGCCGCTGCTGGTGGCGATGATCAGGGCGAGCGCGGAAAGACCGGCCAGTTGCTTCATGCATGTTCTCCGTGGGTCAGGCCAGCACGCCGGCCTGGCGCATGGCCTGACGCAGCGGCTCCTGGCAGTCCTGGCTGAGCCAGGTCAGGGGCAGGCGGATGCCTTCGGGAATCAGGCCCATCTCGTGCAGGGCGAATTTCACCGGAATCGGGTTGGCTTCGCAGAACAGCTTCTGGTGCAGCGGCATCAGACGCTGGTTGATGGCGCGGGCAGCCCCGGCCTCGCCACGCATGGCGGCGGCACACATCTCGCTCATCGCCCGCGGGGCGACGTTGGCGGTCACCGAGATGTTGCCCTTGCCGCCCATCAGGATCAGTTCGACGGCGGTGGCGTCATCGCCGGAGTAGACCAGGAAGTCGCCGGACACCTTGTCGAGCACTTCGCGGCCGCGGGCCAGGTCGCCGGTGGCTTCCTTGACGCCGATGATATTGGCCACCGTGGACAGGCGGGCGATGGTGTCGGGCAGCATGTCGCAGGCGGTGCGGCCTGGCACGTTGTAGAGGATCTGCGGGATGGCCACGGCCTCGGCGATGGCCTTGTGGTGCAGGTACAGGCCTTCCTGGGTCGGCTTGTTGTAGTACGGCGTCACCAGCAGGCAGGCATCGGCGCCGGCAGCCTTGGCCGAGGCGGTCAGCTCGATGGCCTCGCGGGTGGAGTTGGCGCCGGTGCCGGCGATGACCGGGATGCGCCCGGCCACCTGCTTGACCATGTGACGGATCACGGCCACGTGCTCGCTCACGTCCAGCGTGGCGGACTCGCCGGTGGTGCCGACCGCGACAATCGCGTTGGTGCCTTCCTGGAGGTGGAAATCGACCAGCCGGGTCAGGCTGTCCCAGTCCAGGTTGCCCTGTGCATCCATGGGCGTAACCAGTGCCACAATGCTGCCCGAAATCATCCAACCGCTCCTGCCGCTATATATAAACAAGGCCGTAATGGTACTGATGGCCCCGGCCTTGCACAAGCCGGCTGCGACGGCCCGGGCATTCCCCTTGCCGGCGCTTTTCGCTACCCTTCCCGGCCTTGCCGACAGCGGGCTGTCGCCACTTTTCTTTCGCAGGAACCATGCATGTCCGTTACGCCTCCCCGTGAACAGTTTCTCGTGATCAGCGCCCTGGGGGCTTCGCCCATGGAGCTCACCAGCGTGCTCTGCCGGGCCAGCCAGGAGAGCCGCTGCAACGTGATCAGCAGCCGCCTGAGCCGCCACGGCGAATACAGCGCCCTGGTACTGCAGGTCGCCGGCAGCTGGGACGGCCTGGCCCGCCTGGAGGGCAGCATGCCCGCGCTGGCCAAGCGCCACGACATGATCATCAACGTGACGCGCAGCGCGGCCGCCGAGGAGCGCCCCAATGCGCTGCCCTACGTGGTCTACGTCAGCGCCGCCTATCGCCCGGACATCCTCGGCGAGCTGTGCCAGTTCTTCAGCGATCACCGCAAACATGACCTGCGACACCTTCCAGGCCCCGCAGACCGGCGCCGCGCTGCTCAACGCCACCATCACAGTGACCCTGCCGCCGGGCACCCAGATCAGCTGGCTGCGCGACCAGTTCCTCGACTTCGCCGACGCCCTCAACCTCGATGCGCTGATTGAGCCTTGGCGCCCGCAGAACCCGTAACCCGCCGCCCAAGGAGCACACCATGCCGGTCACTCTCGATTCGCCCGTCGCCGACTTCCAGGCCCAGGCCACCAGCGGCCAGCAGGTCCAGCTGAGCGCGCTCAAGGGCCGCCAGGTGGTGCTGTACTTCTATCCCAAGGACAGCACGCCCGGCTGCACCACCCAGGGGCAGAACTTCCGCGACCTGCACGAAGCCTTCGCCGCCGCCAACACCCTGGTGTTCGGCGTCTCGCGCGACGGCCTGCGCAGTCATGAGAACTTCAAGGCCAAGCAGGACTTTCCCTTCGAGCTGATCAGCGACGGCGACGAGCAGCTCTGCCAGCAGTTTGCGGTGATCAAGCCGAAGAAGCTCTATGGCAAGGAATACCTGGGCATCGAGCGCAGCACCTTCCTGATCGACGCCGATGGCGTGCTGCGCCACGAGTGGCGGGGCGTCAAGGTGCCCGGCCACGTCGAGGCGGTCCTGCAGGCCGCCCGCGAGCTGGCCGCGCGCTGAGGACCATGCCGGCCGCCGGGCGCCCGCCCCGGACAAGCGCCCGGCACCGCCCACTCAGGCCTTGCGCAGCCAGTAACGGAAGCGGCCGTCCGCCTCATCCTCATGAAGCAGCTGGTGCCCGGCCAGCCGGGCGAAGGCGCGGAAATCGCGCTGCGAGCCGGCATCGGTGGCGATGACCTTGAGCACCGCGCCGCTGGCCAGGCGGTTGAGTTCCAGCTTGGCCTTGAGCAGCGGCAGCGGGCAGCTCAATCCGCTGGCATCCAGTTCGGCATCGAAGGCCGGCAGCGGCCCGATCGCATCGGTCATCGTCATTCCTCCGCAAAATGCCGCGCAGCATACCCAAGCCGCGCGGCGACTGGCCAGCCGCCGGCCGCTGCGGCTAGAGTAGCGGCCTGCCCCCTGCGAGCCTGCCCGATGAAGATTCTGCGCCCCACCCTGCTGACGCTGGCCTGCCTGCTGGCGACTCCGCTGGCCGCCAGCGACCTGCCCGCGCTGGGCGACGCCAGCTCCTCGATCGTCTCGCCCGACCAGGAATACCAGCTCGGCCGCGCCTGGCTGAACCTGCTGCGCGGCCAGGTCAAGAGCCTGCCCGACCCGCTGCTGATGGACTTCATCGAGACCAGCGTCTATCGCCTGGCCGAAACCAGCCAGCTGGACGACCGCCGCCTGGCCTTCGTGCTGCTCGACAGCCCGCAGCTCAACGCCTTCGCCGCCCCAGGCGGGGTGATCGGCGTCAACGCCGGCCTGCTGCTCCACGCGCAGAACGAGGGCGAATACGCCTCGGTGCTGGCCCACGAACTGGCCCACCTCTCGCAGCGCCACTTCGCCCGCGGACTGGAAGAACAGAAGCGCATGCAGGTGCCGCTGATGGCCGCGCTGCTGGCCGGCGTGGTCGCCGCCGCAGCGGGTGCCGGCGATGCCGGGATCGCCGCCATCGCCTCGACCCAGGCGGCGGCGATCCAGGCACAACGCAGCTTCTCGCGGCAGAACGAGCAGGAGGCGGATCGCATCGGCCTGCTCAACCTGCAGCGCGCCGGCTACGACCCGCGCAACATGCCGAGCATGTTCGAGCGCCTGATGCGCCAGTACCGCTACACCCGCGTGCCGCCCGAATTCCTCCTCACCCACCCGGTCAACGAGTCGCGGGTAGCCGATACTCGCAACCGCGCCGAGCAGTTCGCCGGCAACGGACGCAGCGACAGCCTGCTCTACCAACTGATGCGCGCCCGCGTGCAGCTGCACTACGAGAACACCCCGGGCCTGGCCGCCAAGCGCTTCCGCACCCAGCTCGACGAGAACCCGCGTCTGGACGCCGCCCGCTACGGCCTGGCCCTCGCGCAGCGCCGCAGCGGCCAGCTCGACGAGGCCCGCCAGACCCTGCAGCCGCTGTTGCAGCAGGCGCCCAACGACATCGTCTACAACCTGGCGCGCATCGAGCTGGACATCGCCGGCGACCGCCTGACGGACGCCGAGCAGCGTCTGCAACGCCTGCTCGGCCTCTACCCGTCCAGCTATCCGCTGCGCCAGCAGCAGGCCGAACTGCTGCTCAAGCAGGGCCGCGCCAAGGAGGCGGAAAAGGCCTTCGACGCCCTGCTCGCCGAGCGCCCCAACGACAGCGAGCTGTGGTACCTGCAGGCGGAAACCCGCGGCCTGGCCGGCAACATCATCGGCCTGCACCAGGCGCGCGCCGAATACTTCGCCCGGGTCGGCGACTACGATCAGGCGCTGGAGCAGCTGGACTTCGCCCGGCGCCGCGCCAGCGGCAACTTCCAGCTGGCCGCGCGCATCGACGCCCGCCACAGCGAACTGCTCGACGAGAAACGCGCCATCGACCAGCTGCTGCGTTAAGGCACGAGCGCACCCCGGTCGAGCCGGCACGAGCAGCGACGAAAAAGGCCCGGCATCTCTGCCGGGCCTTTTTCGTTGCAGACCGCATCCTCAGGCGTTGCCGCCCTGCTGCAGACGCAGCGCCTGGGTGAAGTCGAGCATGCGCTTGAGCGGCTTGACCGCCCTGGGGATCAGCGCCGGATCGACGTGGATCTCGTTGCTGCCCTGGCGCAGGCAATCCAGGGTGCGCTCCAGGGTGTTCATCGCCATCCATGGGCAGTGCGCGCAGCTGCGGCAGGTGGCACCCTGCCCGGCGGTCGGCGCCTCGATGAACGACTTACCGGGGCACAGCTGCTGCATCTTGTAGAGGATGCCGCGGTCGGTGGCGACGATGAAGATCGGGTTGGGCATCGTCTGCGCCGCCTTGATCAGCTGGCTGGTCGAGCCCACCGCATCGGCCAGGGCGACCACCGCCTCCGGCGACTCCGGGTGAACCAGTACCGCGGCATCCGGATACAGCGCCTTGAGATCCTGCAGCTGCTTGGCCTTGAACTCCTCGTGGACGATGCAGGCCCCTTCCCAGAGCAGCATGTCGGCGCCGGTCTCGCGCTGGATGTAGCGCCCCAGGTGCTGGTCCGGCGCCCAGAGGATCTTCTCGCCGTTGTCCATCAGGCTCTCGACGATCTCCAGCGCGCAACTGGAAGTCACCACCCAGTCGGCGCGCGCCTTCACCGCCGCCGAGGTGTTGGCATAGACCACCACGGTGCGCTCGGGGTGCTGGTCGCAGAACGCGGAAAACTCTTCCACCGGGCAGCCCAGGTCCAGCGAGCAGGTCGCCTCCAGGGCCGGCATCAGGATGCGCTTCTCGGGATTGAGGATCTTCGCTGTCTCGCCCATGAAGCGCACCCCGGCGACCACGATGGTCGAGGCCGGGTGCTGGCTGCCGAAGCGGGCCATTTCCAGCGAGTCGGCCACGCAGCCGCCGGTTTCCTCGGCCAGAGCCTGGATGATCGGATCGGTGTAGTAGTGGGCGACCAGCACGGCGTTGTGCGCCTTGAGCTCGGCGGCAATCGACTGGCGGTAGTCGGCGATCTCCTGTTCGGTCAGCACGCGGGGCTGCTTGGCATCCAGATGGGCCTGAACCAGGAGTCGTTCGGAAATCTGCGTCATGTTCGCTGCACCTGAGGGTTAGGGTGCGGGAACCGGAGTATACACCCGTTCCAGAGCACCAGACGGGAGGCTATGCGGAGGGGAGTGAAACGCGGTAGGACAAGAATGCGGAAGTGGTGGGTCGTGTAGGGGTCGAACCTACGACCAATTGGTTAAAAGCCAACTGCTCTACCACTGAGCTAACGACCCGGAGAGCCGCATCTTGCTGGTTTGCTTGCCTTACCCAGCGCCGGGAGCGATGGGCAAGGCCTGCGAGTAAATAGTGGTGGGTCGTGTAGGGGTCGAACCTACGACCAATTGGTTAAAAGCCAACTGCTCTACCACTGAGCTAACGACCCAACGCCGCGCATCATACTGATTTGATTCGGAATTTCAAGCTTTTTCTGCACCGCTCAACGATATCGGGTCGGATCGGCCACTCCGGCACCGGCAAAACCCTCGGCGCGCAGCCGGCAGCTGTCGCAACGCCCGCAGGCGCGACCGTCGTCGTCGGCCTGGTAGCAGGACACGGTCAGCGCATAGTCGACGCCATGCTCCAGTCCGGCGTGGATGATCGCCGCCTTGGACAGGTGCTGCAACGGCGCACGGATGCGGAAACCCTCGCCCTCGGTGCCCGCCCGGGTGGCCAGATTGGCCAGCCGCTCGAAGGCTTCGACGAACTCGGGGCGGCAGTCCGGATACCCCGAATAGTCCACCGCATTGACCCCGATGAAGATGTCGCCCGCCTGCAGCACTTCGGCCCAGCCGAGCGCCAGGGACAGGAACAGGGTGTTGCGCGCCGGCACATAGGTGACCGGGACGCCAGCGCCGGACGGCTCGCCCTCCGGCACGGCGATACTGCTGTCGGTCAGCGCCGAGCCGCCGATGCCGTTGAGATCGATGCCGACCACCTTGTGCTCCACCGCGCCAAGCTGGCGCGCCACCCGTTCGGCGGCCTGCAGCTCGGCGCGATGACGCTGGCCGTAGTCGAAGCTCATGGTGTAGCAGGCGTAGCCTTCGGCGCGCGCCATGGCCAAGACGGTGGCCGAATCGAGCCCGCCGGAGAGCAGGATCACCGCTTTCTTCTCGCTCATGCTGTCCTCTCCTCAGTGACCGGGTTCGTCGTTCCACAGGTACTTGTGCAGCTGCAGCTGCATGCGCACCGGCAGGCTGTCAGCAACGATCCAGTCCGCCAGCGTGCGCGCATCCAGCTCCTTGTGGCTGGGCGACATCAGCACTTCGCCGGCGCGCGCATCGAGGCGGTACTCGATGATCTTGGAGACCGCCCAGTCGTAGTCCTCGCGCGAGCAGACGACGAACTTGACCTGATCGTTGCGGGTCAGCTCGGCCATGTTCTCGTAGCGGTTGCGGCCGACCTCGGCGGAGCCCGGAGTCTTCAGGTCGACCACCCGACTGACGCGGACATCCACCGGTGCGATATCCAGCGCGCCGCTGGTCTCCAGCGACACCTCGTAGCCGGCATCGCACAGCGCCGTCAGCAGCGCGATGCAGTTGGGCTGGGCCAGCGGCTCGCCTCCGGTCACGCATACGTAGCGCGGCCGGTAACCGGCGACCTGGGCGAGAATCTCCTCGAGCGTCATGATCTCGCCCCCGCTGAAGGCGTAGGCGGTATCGCAGTACTGGCAGCGCAGCGGGCAACCGGTGAGACGCACGAACACGGTCGGCAGGCCGGCGCTGCGGGTCTCGCCCTGCAGCGAATAGAAGATTTCGGTGATGCGTAGTGTCTGGTTCATAAGCCCCGGGCGTGATGGCGAAACAGGCCATCCGCCTCCGTTGCAGAGGATGGAAAAGAGCCGGCAAGTCTAACGAAAAAACCCGCGCCGGGCGCGGGTTCTGTCGATACGGCCAGGATCAGAGACGACCCAGCTCGCGCTGGGCCAGCTGGGCGGCCGAAGTGCCGGGATACTGGGCGACGACCTGCTGGAGAACGGCACGCGCCCTGTCGAGATTGCCGAGACGGCGCTCGACGTCGCCGAGCTTGTACAGTGAGTCGGCCACCTTCTGATGGTCCGGATACGCCTGACTGACACGGGCGAAGGCCTGGCCGGCGCCCTGCAGGTCGCCCTGCGCCAGCTTGACTTCGCCCAGCCAGTACTGCGCATTCGCCGAGTACTGGCTGTTGGGATACTTGCGCAGGAATGCGCTGAAGGCCTGGTCGGCCTTGGCGAAATCCTTCGCCTTGATCAGGTCGAAGGCCGCATCGTAGAACAGCTTCTCCTTGGCCGGATCGCCAGGAGTCGCACTGGCCGGCGGCATGGCCGCTGCCGGGGTACCGGCCTGGGCGGCCGGAGCGTTCGCCGCAGGCGCAACGGGAGCCGACGCCGGAGCCTGGGCCGCACCGGCCAGACGCCCGTCGAGATCCTGATAGCGCTCGAGGCTTTCCTGCTTGAGACGCTGGATTTCGTACTGCTGCTCTTCCAGGGTGCCGCGCAGGCGGGCAACCTCTTCCTGCAGCTGCTGCAGCTGCAGGAAGAGCTCGCCTTGAGCCGAGGTGGGCGTTGCCGCGCCACCGGCGTAAGCACCTCCCGCCGCACCATAGCCGGCAGGCGGAGCATAGCCGCCCTGGACATCAGTGACCGGCACCTGCTGGGCCCAGCACGCCAGCGGCGCGACCAGGGTCAGCAGGGCGAGAACGCGGGAGGACTTACGCATGACGGCTTACTTCCGCAGTTCGACGCGACGGTTCTGAGCCCAGGACTCTTCGCTGCTGCCCATGACCACCGGACGCTCTTCGCCGTAGGACACCAGCTCCAGCTGGGCCGGGGACACGCCCTGCAGCACCAGGTAACGCTGCACGGCCTTGGCGCGACGCTCGCCCAGTGCCATGTTGTACTCGCGGGTACCGCGCTCGTCGGCGTGGCCTTCCAGGACGACGCGAGCGCCGTTGGCCTGCAGGTCGCGAGCGTGGACGTCCAGAGCGCGCATGGCTTCCGGCTTCAGGTCGGAGCTGTCGTACTCGAAGTAGAAGGTGGTGATGGCACGCAGGGCGGCCTCTTCGCTGTTCAGGCTGCCGTCGACGGCACCGGCATTGGCGCCGTAGCCGGCGTTCGGGTCAACAGCACCCTCGCCCGAAGCGTCGCCGCCCTTGGAGGAACAGCCGACGGCGACAGCCATGGCCAGGGTCAGCGCAGCAAATTTGCCGAATTTCAGCATTTCCATCATGTAACTCCTAAAACCCCATTGGTGTTTTTTGATACAACAGTTGGCAACCGCGTCAGTTCAGGTAAGGGGACCAGGATGGCTCTCGGACTTCGCCTTGAGCGACAGGAAGCGGGAGCCTCACTCGGCCGTTGGTGGACACGAGCATCAAGACTCCCCTGCCCTGCTGGCGGGTGGCGTAGATTAGCATGGCCCCATTGGGCGCGACAGTGGGCGACTCGTCCAGACTGGTCTGCGCCGACAGCACTCGCAGGCTGCCGCGCACCAGATCCTGGGCCGCTACGCGGAACACGGTGAAGCCGTCCTGACGGTGGATCATCACCAGGGTCTTCTCATCCGCCGACAGCTTCGGGTTGGCGTTGTAGTTGCCAACGAAGGTCACCCGCTCGGCCGCCCCGGAGTTGATGTTGGTCTTGTAGATCTGCGGCTTGCCGCCGCGATCGGAGGTGAAGTAGATGGTCTGGCCGTCCTTGCCCCAGAAGGGTTCGGTATCGATGGCCAGATGATTGGTGACCCGACGCACCTGGCGGCTGCCCATGTCCATCACGTAGATCTCCGGGTTGCCGTCGCGCGACAGCACGAAGGCCAGGCGGCTGCCGTCCGGCGACCAGGCCGGAGCGCCGTTGAGGCCCTCGAAGTTGGTGATCTGCTCGCGGCGGCCGGTGTCGATGTGCTGCACGAAGATCCGCGGGCGGCGCTGCTCGAAGGACACGTAGGCGATGCGCCGGCCATCCGGAGCGAAGCTCGGCGAGAGGATCGGCTCGCGCGACTGTAGCAGGGTCACCGCGCGGGCTCCGTCGTAGTCGGAGCGCTGCAGGGTGTAGCGGGTATTGTTGGCCGCGAAGCGCTCGGCGGTGACGTAGAGCAGCTTGGTGGAGAACGCCCCCTTGATGCCGGTGAGCTTCTCGAACGACTGGTCGGCGATGAAGTGCGCCATGTCGCGCAACTGCGCGGTGCTGCCGCCGACGCTGCCGGTGAGCATCTGCTGCTCGGTGGTGACGTTGAACAGGGCGTACTGGATCTGCAGGCCGGCGCCGCCAGCGACCACGTTGCCGACCAGCAGGTACTGGGCGCCGAGGGCCTTCCAGTCGCGGTAGATGACTTCGCTGGCCTGGCTCGGCTGGCTGATCATGTTCTGCGGCGGAATCGGCTCGAAATAGCCGGAATTGCGCAGGTCGTTGCCAATGATCTCGGCCATGTTCTCGGGCAGCACGGCGCCGCCCGGGCCGCCGAAGGGCACCACGGCAATCGGGATGGCACGGTCGGTGCCGCTGGAAATCACCAGCGGGTCGGCTGCCTTGGCCACGCCGGCGAGCAGCAGCAGGCCCAGCATGGCCAGGCGAATCAGGGTGTTCACAGGCTCAAGTCCTCCGGTTTGAAGATGACGCGACGCTGACGGTACATCCGGTCGAAGGTCGCACGGTCCAGTTGCTGCATTTCCGGGATACGGCCGACGTTGCGCACGGCAGCCGCAGCCGAATTGTCGAACGGCAGATCGCCGCTTGAGCGGGTCACGCTGGCATTGGTGATGGTGCCGTCGGGCAGCATCTGGATGGTGACCTCCACGCTCATGCCGTTGCGCGCCGAGGGCGGCCGGCGCCACTGCTGGCTGACCAGCATGATGATCAGGTCGTCCAGATTGCCGGCGACCTGGTCACCGACCGTGTCGGCCAGCGCCTGCTGGCGCTCGACGCTGTCGGAGAGCAGCTCGGCCAGCGCGGCGGCCTTCTTGTCTTCCTCGGCCTTGCGCGCCCGCGATGCCGCCTCGGCGGCCGCTTTCTTCTTGGCGTCCTCGGCAGCCTTCTTCCTGGCAGCCTCCTCGGCGGCTTTCTTTTTCGCCGCTTCTTCGGCGGCCTTTTTCTTCGCGGCTTCGTCGGCGGCCTTCTTCTTGGCAGCCTCTTCGGCAGCTTTCTTCTTCGCTGCCTCCTCGGCCGCCTTCTTCTTGGCGATCTCGGCCTGCTGCTTCTGCTCGGCGGCTTTCTTCTCCGCCTCGGCCTTGGCTTTCGCCGCCGCGGCCTCACGCTGCTTCTGCGCCTCGGCGGCCTTGGCCTGCGCCGCCTTGGCCGCTTCGGCCTGCTTCTGCTCGGCCGCCTTGGCCGCCGCGGCCTGGCGCTGCTGCTCGATCTTGCGCTGCTCCAGCTGCTCGGTCTCGTACTGCGGAGCGGCCGTGCGCTGGGATTCGCCGGCGATCTTCTGGTTGGTCTGTACCGTGGCCTGGCTCTGCGACTTGAGCTGGTACAGGGTCGCCTGCACCACCGGCCGCGACGGCGGCAGCTCGGGCGTCATCGCAAAGCTGACGAACAGCGTGGCGAAGATCAGCGCATGCAGGCCGACCGCCCAGATGGTCGGCCAGAAATAGCTTTCCGAGGACGAACGCTCGTGCTGTTGCATCAGGGCGCCTCGGTAATCAGCCCGACGTTGCCGACGCCGGCCTGCTGCAGACCGCCCATCGCCGCCATCACCGAGCCGTAGTCGACCGCCTTGTCGCCGCGCACGAACACCTGCACCTGCTTACCCTGGCTGCGGTTCTGGTTCATGATCGCGGTGACCGCGCGGGTCATCTGTTCCAGGGTCAGCGCGGTGTCCTGCACGGTATCGGTGTCGACCTCGCTGCCCATGTTCCAGTAGTAGGTCTTGTCCGCCTTGATGGAAATGGTCAGCACCTGGGCGTTATTGTCCTGCGGCAGCGCTTCGCTGCTCACCTTGGGCAGATCGACCTTGACCCCCTGGTTGAGCATCGGCGCGGTCACCATGAAGATCACCAGCAGCACCAGCATGACGTCGATGTAGGGCACGACGTTCATCTCGGCGACCGGCTTGCGTCTGTTACGAATTCTGGCCATGTCTTAATCGAACCTGTCGGAAAACCTGGTCCGCCAGTCTCCCGATCCGGCACGGACGGGAGACTGACGGGACGGCATCAATCGTCGCTGGTGTGCACCTTGCGGTGCAGGATGGCCTGGAATTCGTCGGCGAAGGTGTAGTAGCGGCCGATCAGCATCTCGCCGCGGGCCGAGAAGCGGTTGTAGGCGATCACCGCCGGGATGGCGGCGAACAGGCCGATGGCGGTGGCGATCAGCGCCTCGGCGATACCCGGCGCCACGGTCGCCAGGGTCGCCTGCTGGACCTGGGCCAGGCCGCGGAACGAGTTCATGATCCCCCAGACGGTGCCGAACAGGCCGATGTACGGGCTGGTGGAGCCTACGGTGGCAAGGAACGGCAGGCTCTGTTCGAGCTTTTCTTCCTCGCGGGAGATGGCCACGCGCATGGCGCGGTTGACGCCGTCCATCACCGCGTCCGGATCGACGCCCGGCTGCTGGCGCAGGCGGGAGAACTCCTTGAAGCCGGCACGGAAGATCTGCTCGGGACCGGAATCGGGGTCCGGGTTGCTGCCGGCCTGGCGGTACAGCTTGGACAGGTCGATGCCCGACCAGAAGCGCTCCTCGAAATTGTCCAGCCCCTTCTTCGCGGCGCGCAGCAGGTTGCTGCGCTGGAAGATCATGATCCACGAGGTGACCGAGGCGGCCACCAGAATCAGCATCACCAGTTGCACCACGACACTGGCATTGCTGATCAGGCTCCACATCGACATATGGTCAACGGCAACGGCGTTGGCTTCCACGCTTACTCTCCTGCAGGAAATAGTCCCGCGCCGGCGATGGCCGAACGCAGCGCATCGGGAATGGCCCGGGGTTTGAAACTGTCGGCGCGCACACAGGCCACCGTGACCCATCCCTCACAGAGCAGTGCCGCGTCGCCCTGCCGGCGCACCTGCTGATGCAGGCGCAGACTGGCACGGTTCGCCTGGCGAACCTCGACGCTCACCGTCAACGCGTCGTCCAGTCGCGCCGGAGCCAGATAGCGGGCCTCGACCGAATGCACGACAAACAGCAGGCCCTCCACCGCCAGCTGCGACTGGGCGAAGCCCAGTGCACGCAACCATTCGGTGCGAGCCCGCTCCATGAACTTGAGATAGTTGACGTAATAGACGACGCCGCCGGCGTCGGTGTCCTCGTAGTAGACCCGACAGGGATGGCTGAACGGCTGGCTCTCGTGTTGCGCGCGCATACTCTAGTCTTGGCTCCTCGGCTTGCCAACGGGCCTGGCAAGTATTTTTTGTGTCACTCGTCGAGCGCCGGCGGACCGCTCTGCAACGCCTCGCCGAGGCGCCCCGGCACGTTCAGGCCGAAATGCAGGTAGGCATGCCGGGTCACCACCCGTCCGCGCGGGGTGCGCATGATGTAGCCCTGCTGGATCAGGTAGGGCTCGAGCACGTCCTCGATGGTGTGGCGCTCCTCGCCGATCGCCGCCGACAGGTTGTCGATGCCCACCGGCCCGCCGTCGAACTTGTCGATCATGGTCAGCAGCAGGCGGCGGTCCTGGTGATCGAAGCCGTGGGCGTCGATGTCCAGCATGTCCAGCGCGCGGTCGGCGATCTCGCGGCTGATCTGCCCCTGGCCGCGCACCTCGGCATAGTCGCGCACCCGGCGCAGCAGGCGGTTGGCGATGCGCGGCGTGCCGCGCGCACGGCGGGCGATCTCGAAGGCTCCGGCGGCATCCACGGGCAGGCCGAGGATCGCCGCCGAACGCCCGACGATGGTCGCCAGGTCGTCGACGCTGTAGAACTCCAGACGCTGGATGATGCCGAAGCGGTCACGCAGCGGGTTGGTCAGCATCCCGGCGCGGGTGGTGGCGCCGATCAGGGTGAAGGGCGGTAGGTCGAGCTTGATCGAACGCGCCGCCGGCCCCTCGCCGATCATGATGTCCAGCTGGTAGTCCTCCATCGCCGGATAGAGCACTTCCTCGACCACCGGCGACAGGCGATGGATCTCGTCGACGAACAGCACGTCGCCCGGCTCCAGGTTGGTCAGCAGCGCCGCCAGATCGCCCGGACGCTCCAGCACCGGCCCCGAGGTGCTCTTGATCGACACGCCCATCTCCTGGGCGATGATGTTGGCCAGGGTGGTCTTGCCCAGCCCCGGCGGGCCGAAGATCAATGTGTGGTCGAGCGCCTCGCTGCGCCCGCGCGCGGCCTGGATGAACAGCTCCATCTGCTCGCGCACCACCGGCTGGCCGATGTATTCGGCCAGCTTCAGCGGGCGGATGGCCCGGTCCTGCTGCTCCTCGCGCTCGCGCGGCGTAGCGGCGACCAGGCGGTCGGCTTCAATCATGGACGTTCACCACAGGCTCAGGCCATGCCCTTGAGGGCACGGCGGATCAGTTCTTCGCTGGACAGACCGTCCTCCAGCACCAGGGCCACGGCCCGGCTGGCCTCCGCCGGCTTGAAGCCGAGCGCCACCAGGGCGCTGACCGCGTCGCTCTCGGCGCTTGAGACCGTGGCCACACGCAGCGGTTCCTGGGCCGGCAGCGGTAGCGACGAAAGACCGTCCCAGGCCTTGAAGCGGTCCTTGAGCTCGACCAGCAGGCGCTCGGCGGTCTTCTTGCCGACCCCCGGCACCCGGGTCAGCGCCTTGATGTCCTCGCTCTGCACGCAACGCACCAGCTCGTCCACCTCCAGCGCCGACATCAGCGCCAGCGCCAGCTTGGGGCCGACGCCGTTGAGGCGGATCAGCTCGCGGAACAGCTCGCGCTCGCGCTTCTCGGCGAAGCCGTAGAGCAGGTGGGCGTCCTCGCGCACCACCAGATGGGTGTGCAGGGTCACCGCCTCGCCGAGCGCCGGCAGACGGCAGAGGCTGCTCAGCGGCATCTCCAGTTCATAGCCGACGCCACCGACGTCGACCAGCAGGTGCGGCGGCTGCTTTTCCGCCAGGGTGCCACGCAGGCGTCCGATCATGCTGTGCTGTCCTTGAAGTCAGAAACGCAGTCGCCCACCGCGCCGGCGCGCGGTGGCCAGCCCGTGGGGAATCAGGCTTTGCCGATGATGGGCGTGACACAGGGCGATGGCCAGAGCGTCGGAGGCGTCGATCTGCGGCTTCTGCACCAGCTTGAGCAGGTGCATGACCATCAGCTGCACCTGCTCCTTGGCGGCGCCGCCGCTGCCGGCGATGGCCTGCTTGACCTGGCTGGCGGTGTACTCGTCGACCGACAGCCCCTCCTCCACCGCGGCGACGATCGCCGCGCCGCGTGCCTGGCCGAGCTTGAGCGCCGAATCGGCGTTGCGCGACATGAATACCTGCTCGATGCCCATCATCACCGGGCCGTGCAGGCGGATCACCTCGCGCACCCCGCGGTAGACCTTCTGCAGCCGCTCGGGCAGCGGCCCGTCGCCGGTACGGATGCAGCCGGAGGCGACGTATTCGCAGCCGCGCCCGGTGTCGCGCACCACGCCGTAGCCGGTAATGCGCGAGCCGGGGTCGATGCCGAGGATCAGGGTCATGCCACGCCCATACTGTTCATTTATCCAGAGCGGCGAGTATACGGGGGCGCCGGGGGCACGTCACGCGCCCCCGGAAACGCGCGGGCCGGCCGCAGGACACCCCGCGACCGGCCCGTTCCACAGCGAGCAGGCCCGGACCGTCAGCCCAGCTGTTCCATGATCTCGTCGGGGATCTCGGCGTTGTGGTAGACGTTCTGCACGTCGTCGAGGTCTTCCAGCATGTCGATCAGCTTGAGCACCTTCTGCGCGGTTTCCAGGTCGGCGACCGGCGCGCTGATCGACGGGATCATCGCCACCTCGGCCTCGTCGCCCTTGAAGCCGGCGGCGGCCAGTGCCTCGTTGACTGCGTGGAAGTCGGCGAAGCTGGTGAACACGTCGACCGAGCCGTCGTCGTTGGTGACGATGTCGTCGGCGCCGGCCTCCATCGCCGCCTCCATCAGAGCATCCTCGTCGACGCCCGGAGCGAAGCTGATCTGCCCCTTGCGGTCGAACATGTAGGCCACCGAGCCGTCGGTGCCGAGGTTGCCGCCGCACTTGCTGAAGGCGTGGCGCACTTCGGCGGCGGTGCGGTTGCGGTTGTCGGTCATCGCCTCGACGATGATCGCCACGCCGCTCGGCGCATAGCCCTCGTAGCTCAGCTCGGTCATGTTGTCGGCTTCGTTGGAGCCGGCACCGCGGGCGATGGCGCGATCGATGGTGTCGCGGGTCATGTTGGCGGTCAGCGCCTTGTCCACGGCCAGACGCAAGCGCGGGTTGTCCGCCGGCACGCCGCCGCCGTGCTTGGCCGCGACGGTCAGCTCACGAATCAGCTTGGTGAAGATCTTGCCGCGCTTGGCGTCCTGGCGCTCCTTGCGGTGCTTGATGTTGGCCCATTTGGAATGACCTGCCATGACTCTCTCCGTCGTGTTTCTGGTGATTCTTGTGCTTTTGCCGCCCCATAACTGAAGGAGCCTGGCATAACCAGGCTCCTGTGGGTCGGCTTATTCGGCCTTGGGTTGCTCGCGCAGGCGAATGTTCAGCTCGCGCAGCTGCTTGGCGTCGACCACGCCCGGCGCCTGGGTCATCACGCAGGCGGCGCTCTGGGTTTTCGGGAAGGCGATCACTTCGCGGATCGAGCTGGCGCCGGTCATCAGCATAACCAGACGATCCAGGCCGAAGGCCAAGCCACCGTGCGGCGGCGCGCCGAACTTCAGGGCGTCGAGCAGGAAGCCGAACTTCTCCTGCTGCTCTTCCTCGCTGATGCCGAGCACGCGGAACACCGCCTGCTGCATTTCTTTACTGTGGATGCGGATCGAACCGCCGCCCAGCTCGGTGCCGTTGAGCACCATGTCGTAGGCGCGCGACAGCGCGGCGGCCGGGTTGGCCTCCAGCTCCTCCGGGGTGCACTTCGGCGCGGTGAACGGGTGGTGCATGGCGGTCAGGCTGCCGTCGTCGTTTTCCTCGAACATCGGGAAGTCGACCACCCACAGCGGGGCCCATTCGCAGGTCAGCAGGTTGAGGTCGTGACCGAGCTTGACGCGCAGGGCGCCGAGGGCCTCGGAGACGATCTTGGCCTTGTCGGCGCCGAAGAACACGATGTCGCCATCGACCGCACCGACGCGATCGAGGATCACGTTGATGTTGTCCAGCGGGATGTTCTTGACGATCGGCGACTGCAGGCCCTCGACGCCGGCGGCACGCTCGTTGACCTTGATGTAGGCCAGGCCCTTGGCACCATAGATGCCGACGAACTTGGTGTAGTCGTCGATCTGCTTGCGCGGCATGCTCGCGCCGCCCGGTACGCGCAGGGCGGTGACGCGGCACTTGGGATCGTTGGCCGGGCCGGCGAACACCTTGAACTCGACGTCCTTGAGCTGGTCCTCGACGTCGACCAGCTCCAGCGGGATGCGCAGGTCCGGCTTGTCCGAGCCGTAACGGCGCATGGCCTCGGCCAGGGTCATGTGCGGAAGCGTACCGAACTCGACGTCCAGCACTTCCTTGAACAGGTTGCGCACCATGGTCTCGGTCAGGCCCATGATGTCGGCTTCGTCGAGGAAGCTGGTCTCGATGTCGATCTGGGTGAATTCCGGCTGGCGGTCGGCGCGCAGGTCCTCGTCGCGGAAGCACTTGGCGATCTGGTAGTAGCGGTCGAAGCCGGCGACCATCAACAGCTGCTTGAACAGCTGCGGCGACTGCGGCAGGGCGAAGAAGCTGCCGGCGTGGGTGCGGCTCGGCACCAGGTAGTCGCGCGCGCCTTCCGGGGTGGCGCGGGTGAGGATCGGCGTCTCGACGTCGAGGAAGCCGTTGTCGTCCAGGTAGCGGCGGATGCTGCTGGTGATGCGCGAGCGCAGCTTGAGCTTCTCGGCCATCTCCGGGCGGCGCAGGTCGATGAAGCGGTAGCGCAGGCGGGTTTCCTCGCCGACGTCGGTGTACTCGTTGAGCGGGAACGGCGGGGTCTCGGCCTCGTTGAGCACTTCCAGCTCGTAGCCGAGCACCTCGATGGCGCCGCTGGCCATGTTGGCGTTGCGCGCGCCTTCGGGGCGCAGGCGCACCTTGCCGACGATCTTCACCACGTACTCGCTGCGCACGCGGTCGGCCTTGGCGAAGGTCTCGGCGCGATCCGGATCGAACACCACCTGGGCCAGACCTTCACGGTCGCGGATGTCGAGGAAGATCACCCCGCCGTGGTCGCGACGGCGATGGACCCAGCCGCACAGGGTGACTTCCTGGCCGTCCAGGCTTTCGTTGAGTTGGCCGCAATAGTGGCTGCGCATCATGGTCGGTTCGCTTCTCAAGAGTCGGTCGTGGGTTGCGCGGGGCGGGCTGCGTGCTCGTTGCCCGAGCGCTGCCGCCACGGCCGCCGCCGCGCCACAGGCGGGGGCGCGACGACAGTCCGTGCATCGTAAAGGGCGGCGATTATAGCCTGAAAAATCCGCCCGGCGCAGCGTGGCCGCGGGCGCCACGGCGACCGCGCGCCGGCCACCATCGTCGTCCCCGGGCGCCTGGCGCTCATGTTAGGCTCTGGGTCATCGAGGTCAGACTGCACAGCAAAAGGAGAACCCCATGCAGATCGATATCGGCATCACCGAACAGGACCGCGCCGCCATCGCCGAAGGCCTGTCGCGCCTGCTGGCCGACACCTACACCCTGTACCTGAAGACCCACAACTTCCACTGGAACGTCACCGGGCCGATGTTCAACACCCTGCACCTGATGTTCGAGGCGCAGTACAACGAGCTGGCCCTGGCGGTCGACCTGATCGCCGAGCGCATCCGCGCCCTGGGCTTCCCGGCGCCGGGCACCTACGCCGCCTACGCGCGCCTGTCCTCGATCAAGGAAGAGGAAGGCGTGCCCAGCGCCCAGGAGATGATCACGCTGCTGGTTCAGGGTCAGGAAGCGGTGGTGCGCACCGCGCGCGGCATCTTCCCGCTGGTCGACAAGGTCAGCGACGAGCCGACCGCCGACCTGCTGACCCAGCGTATGCAGGTCCACGAGAAGACCGCCTGGATGCTGCGCAGCCTGCTGGAAGGCTGATCCCCGCGGGCCGGCACCTGCACTGCCGGCCCCGCCCGCCTCGCTCGCCATTTTCTGCAACAGCGCGCAATTGAGACACCGCCCTCTTTACGGTTAAATACCGCCCGCGTCGTCGCCCCGCCTTCCGCCTGCATCCCGCCGGGTGCGACCCGCCGTCCGGCTCGATCCGTACGCCATGGCGTATCCCCTGCTTGCCCCCTTCGCCTGCCGTCATGCCCGGACGCTATCCGTGTCTTTTTTGTCATCAAGGTGAGTTCATTGAGCATTCTCAAACCCCTTCATCTGCTCGGCGGTGCGGCTGCCCTGCTGCTGTCCTTCGTCCCCAGCCTGCGCGGCGAGGCGCTGCCCTGGCTGCAGCAGCCGGCGGCCCTGCACCTGGCCTTCATCGGCGTGGCCAACCTGCTGGTCGCCCCCTTCGCCGCCACCCGGCGCGCGCGCCTGCAGCCCTGGGCCAGCGCCCTGCTGATCCTCGCCGCGCTGATCCAGGCCGCCAGCCTGCTGCTGCCGCTGGAGCAGGTGGCCGGCCTGCCGGCGGTGCTGGCCAGCCTCGTCGCCCTGGCGCTGGCGAGCCTGCTGCAACTGCTGCCCAGCCAGCCCCTTGAACCCGCCGCCCAGAACCAGCCGGCGCCGCGCGCCGCGCACAAGCCGGTCGCCAGCCCCCGGCCGGCCGCGCCGCGCGCCGCCGGCAACGCCGTGCGGGAAACCGGCACGGTGAAGTGGTTCAACACCTCGAAGGGCTTCGGTTTCATCTCCCGCGACGACGGCGAAGACATCTTCGTCCACTTCCGCGCCATCCGCGGCGAGGGGCATCGCGTACTGGTCGAGGGACAGCGGGTGGAGTTCAGCGTGGTGATGCGCGACAAGGGTCTGCAGGCCGAGGACGTCACTGACGAGAATCCCGACTGGCGCTGAAGCCGGCCCGGAAACGACGACCCCGCCATCCGGCGGGGTCGTCGTTTCTGCGCAGGGCTCAGTAGTGCGGCGGCGGCGCCTCGTCGTCGGCGTTGCCGACCTGCTCGACCAGTTCGGCCTGCCGCGAGGCCAGCACCTCGATCTGCCGCTGCAGACGCTCGATCAGCCGGCTCTGCACCAGCAGCTCGTCGCTCAGCTGTTGCAGGGCATCGTCCTGAAAGGCCAGGCGGGTTTCCAGTTCGGTGACGCGCAGTTCCAGGCTCATACCGGCTCCGCCGCGAAACGGAAGTCCTCGGAGGTCAGCACCAGCCGCAGCTTGGCGCGCAGTTCGCTGAGCAGATCCTCGGTGTAGGGCTGTGCCGGATGCCGACCCCATACCGGCGCAGGCCAGGAGGCATCGTTGCGGCGCCGCGCGACCACATGCATGTGCAGCTGGGCGACCACGTTGCCGAGGGTGGCGATGTTCATCTTGTCGGCCTTGAAGGTGTCCTTGATGACTTCGGCCAGCAGGCTGGTCTCGCGCAGCAGCGAGCGCTGGTCGGCCGCGTCGAGCTGGAACAGCTCGCTGACCTCCTCGCGGCGCGGCACCAGGATGAACCAGGGATAGTTGGCGTCGTTCATCAGCAACAGCCGGCACAGCGGGAAATCGCCGATGTGCAGGGTGTCCTGGGCAAGACGGGGATCGAGGACGAACATGGCGGCAGCTCCTTCGACAAAGACAGTGGGCATCCGGTTACCCGGAGCTTGGTACAGGTCGCTCAGTTTGCCACAGCCTGACGCCCGACTGGCCGACGGGCGGCGCGCGGCAGCCAGACCTCGACCGCCAGACCGCCCAGCGGCGAGTCGTCCAGGCGGATCTCGCCGCCGTGCAGCTCGACGATGCGCTGCACGATGGACAGCCCCAGCCCGGCACCCGGCCCGCCGCCCTGGCGGTAGAAGCGGCGGAACAGCGGCTCGCGCTGCTCGACCGGCACCCCCGGGCCGCTGTCGGCCACCGTCAGGCCGACGCGCTGCGCCTCGGCCTGCAGGCGGACGCGGATGCAGCCGCCCGCCGGGGTGTACTGCACGGCGTTGCCCACCAGGTTCTGCAACAGCGTGCCGAGGCTCGGCGCGTCGGCCTGCAGGCGGTAGTCCGCGCCCTCGTCGACCTCCAGGCTCAGCTCCTGGCCGCGCGCCAGCGCCAGCGGAATCAGCTCGGCCAGCTCGCCGCGCAGCCAGGGCAGCAGGTCCAGCTCGCCCGGCGCGCCCAGCCCGCCCTCGGGCTCCAGACGCGCCAGGGTGAGCAGCTGGGTGACCACCCGCGTGGCCCGCTCGACCCCACCGACCAGCTGGCGCAGCGCCGCCTCGCGGTCGGCGGGATCGGGCGCTTCCAGGGCGTTCTCGGCGTGGATGCGCAGCACCGCCAGCGGCGTGCGCAGCTCGTGGGCGGCGTCGGCGAGGAAGCGTCGTTCGCGCTCCAGCAACTGGGTGACCTGCAGCAGCAGGCGATTGAGCGCGGCGATCATCGGCTCCAGCTCCTGGGGCAGCGGCGCCAGGGTCAGCGGCGCGAGATTCTCCGCATCGCGTGCCTTGATCGACTGCGCCATGCGCCGCAACGGGCGCAAGCCCAGGCCGATCGCCGACCAGACCAGCAGGGCCAGCAGCGGCAGGCCGATCAGATCGGGCAGCAGGCTGCGCAGGGTGATCTTGCCGACCAGCTCGCCGCGCACGTCCTCGCGCTCGGCGACCAGCACCCAGAGGTCGTCGTGGCGGTCGTGGAGCATGAACAGCCGCCAGTGGCGACCCTCCAGCGGCGCCGTGTGATAGCCGGCCAGGTAAGGACCGAGGGCGGCCAGCGACTCGCCCTCGGCGTGGGCGTGGCCCTGCTCGCCGCGGTGGAAATCCAGCACCAGCTGGGCGAGCACCCCGACCGGCGCGCTGGCCGATTTCAGCAGGCTGCGTCCCTGGGCATCGAACACCACGAAACCCAGCTTGCTCTCGTACTTGTGGCCCGGCGGCCGGCCCTCGTCCGGCGCCGCGTACTGCACCGCCAGGGCGTCGTCGAGCGACTGCTGCAGCGCCTTGAGCGCGGGCGCCGGCATGTCGCCGCCGACCATCCCGGCCAGCAGCCGCGCGGTCTGCGCCAGCTGGGCATCGAACAGTTCCTCGATCTCGTGCTGGGCATCGCGGTAGCTGAGCCAGGAGATCACCGTCAGCGCCAGGCACAGCACGCCGAGCACCAGCGCCAGGGTGCGCGCGCGGATCGAGCGCAGCCTCATGCCTTGTCCACCAGGTAGCCGACCCCGCGCACGGTGCGGATCAGCTCGGGAAACAGCTTCTTGCGCAGGTGATGCACATGGACTTCGAGGGCGTTGCTCTCCACCTCCTCGTCCCAGCCGTAGAGCACCTGCTGCAGCCGGTCGCGGGTCAGCACACGCCCGGGCTGGGCGAGCAGCTCGTGGAGCAGCAGGAACTCCTTGCGCGCCAGGTTGACCGGCGCGCCGCGGAAGGTCACCTGCTGGCTTTCCGGCTCCAGGCGGATGCCGCGGTACTCCAGCGCCGGCTGCGCGCGGCCGAAGCTGCGCCGCAGCAGGGCGCGCAGGCGCGCCTTGAGCTCGGCGACGTCGAAGGGCTTGACCAGGTAGTCGTCGGCGCCGGCGTCCAGCCCGGCGATGCGGTCGGCGGTGGCGTCGCGGGCGGTGAGCACCAGCACCGGCAGCGGGTTGTCGGCGCGGCGCAGGCGGCGCAGCACCTCCAGACCGTCCATGCGCGGCAGGCCGAGATCCAGCACGCACAGGTCGAAACTCTCGTGGCTCAGCGCATGCAGCGCGCTGGCGCCGTCCTGCAGCCAGTCCACCGTGTAGCCCTCGGGCTTGAGCGCGGTGCGAATGCCCTCGCCCAGCGCCGGATCGTCCTCCACCAGGAGAATCCGCATCCCCACCTCCTCTCGTCACGCCGATGAAAAAACGCCGGGCGGCGGCGACTCCCCAGCGCCGCCACCCGGCGTCAAGATACCTCAACCGTGCCCGCGCGCCGGCGGTTTCAGCGGCGTGCGGCGCGCACCTGGCCGAGCAGCGCCTCGGCCTCGCGGCGGCGCCCGGCGTCGGCCAGCTCGCGACCCGGACGCGGCGGCGCGGCCAGCGCCTTCTGCAGGGCCTGCTCGGCCTCGGCGTAGCGTTTCTCGCGCCAGAGGAAATCGCCGTAGAAGTAGTTGGGGTCGATGCCGGCGGGATTGAGCGCCAGCGCCTGCTGGAGCAGCCGCTCGGCCTCGGCGTCGTCGCCGAAACCCAGCGGCCAGCCCGGCACTTGGTAGTAGAGCGAACCGAGGCTGGTGTAGGCGGAGCCGTCGAGGACCTTGGGATCGAGGGCGATGGCCTGCTCGAACAGGCCGCGCGCCTGCTTGACCAGCTCCAGCGCGCCCAGTCCGCCCTTGGCGCCGGCCCAGGTGCTGAGGACGATGCCGCGCCAGACCAGCAGCTCGGCGGCCTGCGGCTCGGCCTTGACGGCCGCCTCCGCCTCGCCGGCCAGGCTGGCGAAGGCCGCCTCGCGCTGGGGTTCGGGCAGCTGGTAGTTGATCTGTGCCCAGCGCCCCTGCAGGTGTTGCAGGCGCTGCGCGCCGGCATCGGTCAGGGCGAAGCTCGGCAGGCTGGCCAGCAAGGCGGCGCCACACAGCAGGCGGCGCAGAACGGTGGTGTTCATCGGTTGACTCCGTGGCGAAAGGTTCAGGACTTGCCGCGCGCGAAGCGCTGGATGATCGGCAACTGCTTGCGCAGCGCCTGGTCCACCAGCCGCGGCAGCAACTGGTTGAGGTAGACGAAGAATTTTTCCGGCCAGCCCAGGTACAGCTCCTCGCGCTCGCGGCGGATCGCGGCGATCAGCGCCTCGGCGACCCAGCCCGGATCGTCCATGCCGACCTTCAGCGCCGCGTTCATCGCCACCACGTGTTCGCCGTTCATGCCGGTGCGGGTGGCGCGCGGGGCGATGTACAGCACCTTGATGCGCGTGTCGGCCAGCTCGCGGCGCAGCGCCTCGGAGAACCCGCGCAGGGCGAACTTGCTGGCGCAGTAGGCGGCGAAGCCCGGGTAGCCGATGGAGCCGAAGGTCGAGCCGAGATTGACCAGCAGGGCGCGCGGCTCCTGGCGCAGCAGTGGCAGCAGCCGCTGGGTGAGCTGCAGGGTGGCGGTGACGTTGAGTGCGACCAGCGCCGCCAGTGCCTCCTCGTCGTGCTGTTCGAGCAGGCTGAAATGGTTGATGCCCGCGGCGTTGATCAGCAGATTGATCCCGCCGAAGCGCCGCGCCGCCTGCACCACCCGCTCGCGGCCCTCGCGGCTGGCGATGTCGGCGCAGACCGCCTCGGCCCGCTCGCCGCACTCCGCCAGCAGTGCCTCGAGACGCGGCGCCTGGCGACCGACCAGCAGCACCCGCGCACCGCCGGCGCACAGCCGCAGGGCCAGCTCGCGGCCGATGCCGCCGGTCGCGCCGGTGAGCAGCACGCGACAGTCAGGCAGTTGCATGGCGGCTCTCCTGCGCCGCGCCCAGCGGCAGGCTGCGGAACATGTCGCCATACAGGCGGTAGACCACCCGTGCGGTATGCACCACCGCGGCCTGATCGTCGGCATCCTCCAGGCGGTTCATCAGGCCCTTGAACAGCTCGATGTGCTCCAGGTCCAGGCTGCCGTGGGAGGTGAGGTAGCTGAAGGCCTGCGCCGGCAGACCGAGGCTGTCCCTGATCCGCCCGGCGGCCTGGGTGGCCAGGGCGATGCTGGTCCCCTCCAGCACGTTGACCATACCGAAGAAGCTCACCGGGTTGGCGCGGGCGATGCGGTCGTAGACGTAGCCGACCATCAGCTCGGTGGGCAGGTTGGGGGTGCCGTTGCGCACCGCCTCGGCATCGCCGCCACAGGCGCGGATGTCGTTGAGGATCCACTCCTGATGGCCGTACTCCTCCTCGATGTACTCGGCGATGGCGCCGCGCAGCCATTCCAGGCGCTCGGGCAGCCGCGCCCCGCAGGCCATCAGCAGCGGCACGGTGTGCTTGACGTGGTGGTAGGCCTGGGCGAGGAACGCCAGGTAGCTGTCCAGGCCGACCTCGCCGCGCAGCGCCCGGCCGATGATCGGGGCGGCGAGCAGGTAGTCGCGCTCGGCCTGGGTCTGTTCTTGCAGGGTTGCGTAGAAGTGCATGGCGAACTCCTCAGGAAAGTGCGGCGGCCATCGTCTCGATGGCGCCTCGGTAATGCTCGACCAGGGCGGCGCGGCGCAGCCGGCCGTTGGCGGTGGCCAGGCCGTTGGCCTCGCCGAACGGCTGCGCGGCGCGCAACCAGCGGTGGACACGGGCGTAATCAGGCAGGCCGGCGTTGACCGCATCGACCGCCTCCTGCAGTTGCGCATCGCCGAGCGTGGCGCTGCGCGGCACCAGCACCGCAAGGTTCTCGGCCAGCGCCTCGCCGTACAGCCAGGCCTGGGCGATGGGCGCCTGCTGGACCAGCTCGGCCTCCACCCACTCGGGATTGACGTTACGGCCGAAGGCGGTGACGAACTGGTGCTTCTTGCGCCCGTGCAGGACCAGGAAACCGTCGTCCCAGTGCCCCAGGTCGCCGCTGGCCAGCCAGGCGTCGTCCATCGGCGGCTCGCCCAGGTAGCCGAGGAAGGTGGCGCCGCGCACCAGCACCTCGCCGTCGTCGGCCAGGCGCACCTCGACATGCCCCAGCGGCCGGCCGACGCTGCCGATGCGCCGCGCGCCGGGGGTGTTCAGGCACACCACCGAGGCGCACTCGGACAGTCCGTAGCCTTCGTAGACCGGCAGCCCCAGCGCCTCGGCGCGCTCCAGCAGTTGCGGCGCGACCCGGCCGCCGCCGACCGCGACGAAGCGCAGCGAGTCCGGCAGCGGCGCGCCCTGCTCGACCGCCGTCACCAGCGCCAGCAGCAGCTGCGGCAGCAGGATCAGGCTGTGCGGACGCAGACGCTCCAGCTCGGCGAACAGCGCCTGCGCAGCGAAGCGGCTGGCGCCCTGCATGCCGACCCGGGCCTGCGGCGGCAGATACACGCAGGCACCGGCCAGCAGCGGTGCGTAGGTGCCGGCCAGGTTCTCCAGCAGCACGGCCAGCGGCAGCACACACAAGTGGCGCTCGACGGCGCACTCGGCACTGATCTGGTGCAGGCTGTCGGCGACCGCCAGCATCGCCGCGGCGGACAGACAGACACCCTTGGGCTGGCCGGTGGTGCCCGAGGTGAAGGTGATCTTCGCCGTCCCCTCGGGCAGCGCCGTCGGCGCGGCGACCGCGCGCTGCAGCAACGCGCCGCGCGCGACGAACTCCAGCGCGACGAAGGCGTGGGGCTGGGCGCCGACCAGAGTGTCGATACCGGCGCTGTCCAGCACATGGCGCTGCTGGCTGGGCGAGAAGAAGCCCGGCAGCGGCACGCAGACCACGCCGCAGAACAGCGCGGCCAGATCCCAGAACAGCCATTCCGGGCCGTTGTCCAGGGCAATCGCCAGACGCGCCGCACGCACCGCACGCAGTTGCCCGCAGCGCTCCTCGACTTCCGCCAGCAACTGGCGGTAGCTCCACCGACGCTGGCCGTCGCTCAGCGCCGGCCGCTCGCCCCCGGCCGCCAGGCGGCCGCGAAACGCCTCAACCGCAGGCCACATGCGCCAGCTCCTCGTGCAGCTCGTGACGGGCCTGGTAACCCAGGCGCCGATAGACCCCCAACGCCTGCAGGCGTCGATGGCCGGCGAGAATGTCGCCCACCATCACCTGCGGCCCGGTCGCGTAGTAACTGCCCCAGTCGGCCAGTTCGTCGCCCATGCGCTGCGGATCGGCCGCGCCCAGATGCAGCGGGCTCAGTCCCAGGCGATGGAAGCTGTTGAGCAGCAGCGGGGTGCCGGTGAAGGCCACCCAGCGGAAGCCGGCGACCGCCAGCAGCTCGGTCAGCGCGACGATCAGCAGCCGCGCATGCCCCGCGCCGAGGGCCGCCAGGTTGCCGACCTCGGCGATCTGCCCGCGGACCGGCAGGGCGCTGCCGGACAGCGCAGCGATCCGCTGCTCCACCGGCTCGTCCAGGTAGCGTTCGAGAAACAGCGCTCCCTGCCGCGCGCAGCGCACGCCGAGCGCCGCCTGCAGCGTGCCGTCGTCGGCATGGAGGCCGAACAGGCAGGGCATGAAGTGGCGTACCCGGGCCGCATAGTGCTCGGCAAAACGCTGTTCGATGAAGGTTTCCAGCTGCTTTCGGCGTTTTGTGCATGGCTCTTGCATGGCCATGTACAGCGCCAACCGTTCGTCGCAACCTATGGTTGCCAGAAATTCGTCGCATCCATCCCGTAGCGGCGCCATGAGAGCGGCCTCCTGTGCAGGGTATGGTGGAATTCTGGACGGTCAGAATTAAGGCAGTCTTAACGGCGGAAACTCGGCAAACCCCCTGTAAAATCGGCGTAAAGGCCGCGATACAGGGCTACAAGTCACAGTCGCGACTACCGCCGCATTTCGCCACCGTGGTATAAGGCGGCGCCGACAATAAGAAAGTCCTGCCCCAGGCATGTCCCCGGGCAGCAAAAAAATTCAAATCCAAGGAGCACCTAGAATGCAAATGAAGTGGAGCGTAATCGCCCTCGCCGTAGCCGCTGGCAGCACCCAGATGGCCTTCGCCAACCAGCAGGCCGAGTCGAACGGCTTCGTCGAGGACAGCAGCCTGAGCCTGCTGAGCCGCACCGCCTATTTCAACCGTGACTTCAACCGTGGCCGCGACGACCAGAAAGGTCTGGGCCAAGGCTTCATCGGCACCTTCGAGTCCGGCTTCACCCAGGGCACCGTAGGCTTCGGCGTCGACGCCTTCGGCCTGGTCGGCCTCAAGCTCGACGGCGGCGCGGGCACCGCTGGCAACAACAACATGGGCGGCCTGCTGGCAGCCGAGAACACCCCCAACAGCAAGGGCGTCCGCCCGCCGCAGGACGAGTGGTCGCAAGCCGGCGCCGCCGTCAAGCTGCGCGTCTCCAGCACCGTGCTGAAGTACGGTCACCAGATGCCGTCGCTGCCGGTATTGGCCTACGACGACAGCCGCGTGCTGCCGGAGTCCTTCACTGGCGCGCTGGTCACCAGCGAGGAAATCGAAGGCCTGGTGCTCAACGCCGGTCACTTCACCCAGAACAGCTCGATGACCTCCGCCGCCAGCGACGACGTCCGCCTGAAGAGCATCGACGTCATCGGCGGCAGCTATCAGTTCAATGAGAGCCTGAGCGCCGCGCTGTACTTCTCCGATGTGGAAGACACCTACAAGAAGCAGTACGCGAACCTGAACTACACCCTGCCGCTGAGCGGCGAGCGCGCACTGAACTTCGACTTCAACATCTACCAGACCGACTACGACAAGCAGTTCACCGGCACCACCAGCGACCAGGACAACACCATCTGGAGCCTGGCCGGCAAGTACAGCGCCGGCGCACATGCCTTCATCCTCGCCTACCAGCAGAGCTCGGGCGACCGCGGCTACGACTACGGCTTCGGCGATGGCGGCAGCAGCATCTACCTGGCCAACTCCTACTACTCCGACTTCAACGCCAAGGACGAGAAGTCCGTGCAGGCCAGCTACGAGCTGGACTTCGCCGGCTACGGCGTGCCCGGCCTGAGCTGGAAGACCGCCTACGTCTACGGCTACAACATCGACGTCGGCGCCGGTAGCGAGGCCAAGGAGCGCGAGTTCTTCAACCAGGTCAAGTAC
>RRZT011280600.1_pt1 | contig 28773 bp, 28 predicted proteins | sample 2165551 | NCBI WGS metagenome assembly RRZT01 (sample SAMN10456910, study PRJNA506462) | wastewater metagenome | biome: wastewater; feature: sludge; material: wastewater sludge; isolation source: wastewater sludge with Escherichia coli K12::gfp cells carrying plasmid... | place: USA: Moscow, Idaho...
ATTTAACATTGTTTGACTTTTATTCTGTAGCTTACCTATTATAAACAAATTCTTTACAAACACTTTGTTCTCATTGACTTTTACTTTACGAAATAGTACCATTTCATCATACATTATTAAAATAATAAGGAAACGGACATGAACTGTAATCACATTTCACTCAAAATCAGAACTGCACAGGCAGATGATGCAAAGGCTTTGCTTGAAATCTATCGGCCTTATGTGCTTAAAACAGCTATTACATTCGAATATGAAGTACCCTCTGTATCAGAATTTGAAGAAAGAATAAAAAAAATCTCTTCACGCTACCCTTATCTGGTTGCTGAAGAGAGTGGAAAAATCATTGGTTATGCATATGCTTCTTCTTTCAAAGAAAGAGCCGCCTATGACTGGACTGCTGAGACATCGATCTATATGGATGAAACGAAAAAAAGTCTCGGTACCGGTACTGCTCTCTACAAAAGTCTGGAAGAGCGAATGAAACTGCAAAATGTAACAAATCTGTGTGCCTGTATTGCTTATCCTAATCCACAAAGCATTTCTTTTCATGAAAAATTTGGATACAAGACCGTTGCACACTTTCACCAGTGTGGCTATAAATTTAATACCTGGTATGATATGATCTGGATGGAAAAATTTATAGGTGAACATACATCCCATCCAAGTACCTTTATTCCTGCAAGTCATCTTGCGCCCTTGTAAACAAAGGAGGTTCTTATGGCTCATCCAACACTTTACAGAAAAAGACTTATTCCTGAAGAATGTGTACTGCTAAAAGATGATGTTATACTACTCTTTGAAACGGATCGAATCGTTACAAAGTGGAATGCATTGAAACCAAAGAAAAATCTTCATCATGGATATTCCTGTTATCTACTTGACCTTGGAATTAAATTCAGCAAATTTTATAAGGAAGACAACACGCTTCTATATTGGTATATTGATATTATCGAATCAGAATTCTATGCTGATAAAAATGAATATGTCATGACCGATCTGCTTGCTGATGTGCTGATCTATCCTGATGGCTTTGTAAAAGTAATTGATCTGGAGGAACTTGTCACAGCGCTTGATGAAGAACTACTGACTCTGAACCAGCTGAAAACAAGTATTTCTACACTCGATCATTTACTGCGGCTGATCTATTCCGGTGAATTTAAACATTATCAGGATTTTCTGGAATCTTACGAGGTATGATGTGAACAGAATCAGTAAAATATATGACCACCGATCTGTATTCCTGTCAGTCCTTCGATCGGTGTTCTGAAATAAACACAGTTCCCAACATTTGTAGCCCCGCTCATTGCTTCCTGGGCTGCCTGATAACAACTCTGTGTTGCAGTTCCATTTGCAAGCGCAAGATCGAATCTACCGCTTCCAACAGGCGAGAACTGCTTTCTCTGGTAAATCACTCCAACTACCGTATCCGGATAAACAGAACTTAACAATCTGTTGATGACGACCGCACCTACAGCAAGTTTCCCGGCGTATGGTTCTCCACCTGCCTCGCAGTAGATGATTGTTGCAAGCAGTTTGAGATCTCCTTCCGCAAATGCCACTTCAGATATATCTCTTTTTGCAGACTGTGCAGCAAGTCTTGACATTGCCAGTTCCTGTTCATATTGTTTTTTCAGAGCAGCAATATTTGATTCCTGCTCTTTAATTTTATTTTCATAAGCAAGTGCTACTCTTTCTGCATCAGAAATCTGGTTTGCATATCCTGCAATATGATCTGAAGTCTGATTGATCAGCTGGGATACCTTAGCCTGTTGTTCTTTGGCTTCTTCCTGCATTTTATCAAGCTCAGCTTTTTCACTTTGCAGCATTGCTTCCTGTTCCTCGATCTGCTTCTTTGTTTCCTGATATTCTATCAGCATTTTCCGATCATATTCCGAAACCTTATTTACATACTCTGTTTTATTTAGAAAATCGGAGAAATTATCAGCAGCAAAGAAAATTTCAAGATATGCATTTTCGCCGCGTTCATACATGAATTTAATTCGTTCTTTCATACATGTATACTGCCACTCTTCTGTTTTCCTTGCTTCTTCCAGCTCCTGCTGTGTAATACTGATGTCCTCTTCTTTTTGTTCAATTTCATTTTCAAGGGTCTCTAAATTATCTGACACTTCTGTCAGTTCTGAATTCAAATTACTTAATTCTCCCTGTAGTCCATTCTTGATTCCTTCCAGACTGTCGATCTGGCCTTTTGTCTCATTTAGCTGTGATTCCGTCTGTCCTTTTTCTTTTTGTGCCTGGTTGATCTTATCCAGGGTAGACGCCGAAGCAAATGTCTTTTGGGGAAGAGAAACAGACAGGATCGCTACTGCCAGTATCACTGCCATTTGACGTGAAAATCTTTTTACCATGCGATTTGTCATGTTCCTCCTCCTTCATTTTTATCTGAACTTATTTCATATTAACACTTTATATTTATTCTTTTGGCTCTCTATAACTCTAATTCTATTTTTCTATTGGTATGTTCATATTGGCAGTAGTTCACACCTGCAGCATCAAACATTTTCTTTGAAGCAATCACGGATGGTGAATCTGCATATTTATCTGAATCATATACAACAGTTCTGATTCCAGCCTGAATGATCGCTTTTGCACATTCATTGCATGGGAATAAAGAAACATAGATCTTAGCACCTTCCAGACTGCCACCTCTGTAATTCAGGATCGCATTTAATTCACTATGGGTAACGTAAGGGTATTTTGTTTCTGTTTCAGCTCCATCACGTGTCCACGGAAATTCATCGTCAGAACACCCAATTGGAAATCCATTATACCCCATAGACAGGATCTTATTGTCATTACTTACAATACAGGCTCCCACCTGGGTATTTGGATCTTTGGACCTCATACCGGAGAGCATGGATACTCCCATAAAATATTCATCCCAGGAAATATAGTTTTTACGTTTCTGATTCATAGATCAGCCCTCCACAACAAATCCTAAGCAATGTTACGTATTATTTGGTTCCAAAAATTCTGTCTCCGGCATCGCCGAGTCCTGGTACGATATATCCGTGATCATTCAGTTTTTCATCTAATGCACCAATGTAGATATCAACATCAGGATGTTCCTGCTGCATTCTTTTTACACCTTCCGGTGCTGCGATGATACAGATAAAATGAATATTTTTACATCCTTTTTCTTTCAGCATTTTAATAGCCGCTACAGATGACCCGCCTGTGGCCAGCATAGGATCTACTACGAATACTTCACGTTCCGCTGAGTCTGCTGGCAGTTTGCAGTAATATTCAACAGGTTCTAAGGTCTCAGGATCGCGATATAATCCAATATGACCTACTTTTGCAGCAGGTATCAGAGCCAGCATCCCATCGACCATGCCAAGTCCTGCTCTAAGAATCGGGATCACTGCCATTTTCTTACCCTTTAATTCCTGTACTGTAGTCTTACAGATTGGGGTTTCTACTTCTACATCTCGTAAAGGCAGCTCTCTCGTCGCCTCATAGCAGATCAGCATTGCGATCTCACTGATCGTCTGTCTGAAATCCTTCGTTCCTGTATCCTTTCTTCTGATGTAACCAATCTTGTGCTGAATCAATGGATGATTCATAACAACTACTTTACTCATTCCCTACCTCCTGTTTAATCTTCATTTATTTTAAGTGATTCAAATTTTTATTCAGTTTCAATTGCATCCACTCTTCGCTGATGTCTTTCTTCTTCTGAAAACTCTGTTTCCAAAAATGTGTCTACGATAGAGAGTGCCAGATCCGGTCCAATAATTCCAGCGCCCATCGCAAGAACATTTGCATTGTTATGCAGTCTTGTTAATTTTGCTGAAAGTGTATCTGCACATAATGCTGCCCTGATACCTTTATATTTGTTCGCTGCGATAGAGATACCGATTCCTGTAGTACAGATCACGATTCCTTTTTCACATTCACCACTCAAGACTGATTTTGCTACTTCTTTTCCATACTCTGGATAATCACATGATGTTTTGCTGTCACATCCCACATCCTTGTATGCGATTTTTTTAGAATCAAGGTGTTTTTTTACCAGTTCCTTAAGATCATATCCACCATGGTCACTTCCAATTGCTATCATATGCTGCCTCCTATATTTATACCTGTATTTTTTTATGGCCTGCGGCCTTTAACAGTCTGTTCATAATTGCCTGACCCATACCTGTAGTATGGAAACTTTCAGAAAGGATGACTTCCGTCTCCTCATCATCAAATTCTCTCAGAATACGATAAAGTTCTTTTGCGATCCCCTCTTCATCCTGCCTTCTTCCAATGCATTTAACGCAGTCAGCCTGGTATCGACCCAGATTTTCCTGTGTTGCGATCACACCAACTTTTTTCCCTGCATTATGGCAGTTATGATATGTATTGTTGATATAATCTGCCACATGATCCGGCTCCCCATCAATAATGGTCAGTTCTCCTTTTGGTGCATAATGTCTGTATTTCATCCCTGGTGCTTTTGGTATCTGAAGACTGTCTCCATCCATCAGTGTTTGATCAATTCTGACCGTTCCGATCACCGCTTCCAGCATTTCCCTTGTAATAAATCCCGGTCGTAAAATGATTGGAATCTCTTCCGTCAGATCAATGATCGTTGATTCCAGTCCGATTTCAATGATCCCGCCATCAATGATCATATCAATACGCCCATCCATATCCTCCTGCACATATTTTGCAAGAGTAGGACTGGGTCTTCCTGAAATATTTGCACTTGGAGCTGCAATAAATCCACCCGCTTCTCTGATCAGTGCCAATGCAGTTCTATGCCTTGGCATTCTGACTGCGACCGTATCCAGACCACCAGTGGTTTCTTTTGGTACCTTCTCACTTTTTTTGAATATCATAGTGAGTGGTCCTGGCCAGAAATGTCTTGCCAGAACATGACCGATCTCAGGAACATCCTCCGTGATCACATTCAGATCTTCTAACCTGGAAATGTGTACGATGAGCGGATTATCAGAAGGTCTGCCTTTTGCTTTATAAATCTTACCGGATGACTCTGGGTTCAGTGCATCACCGCCCAGTCCATATACTGTTTCCGTTGGAAATGCGACCAACCCGCCGTTTTTTATGATTTCGCCGGCCTTCCTGATCTCATGAACCGCTTTACTGTCATCCTGCCTGATCTGTTCTTCTGTTACTTTTACTATTTTAGTAATCATTTCTCACCTGTCTGCATATCTCAATACATGCATTGATCGATCTCATAAATATTTAACAGACGATCTATTCCGTTGTGCTCCATTTCATTCACGGGATAAATGACTGCTTTACATCATTCACGTTATTGCATACTTTAAATATAATAACATATTTTATATAGCGAGAAAAGGGCAGAATCATTCAAATTATGACAAAGAAAAAATTTTTACTTTACTCTCAGGTCGTTTTTATGTAAAATAAAATCCAATATTGTTTTGTAAAGAAAGGAAATAAATATGGCACAGAATCCTATTGTAACAATTGAAATGGAAAACGGTGATGTGATCAAAGCAGAATTATATCCTGAAATCGCTCCAGCCTCAGTTCATAACTATATTTCTCTGATCAAAAGCGGTTTTTATAATGGACTGATCTTTCATCGTGTGATCAACGGCTTTATGATTCAGGGTGGATGTCCTGACGGTAATGGTATGGGTGGTCCTGGATATACGATCAAAGGTGAGTTCTCTTCAAACGGTTTTAAAAACGACCTTCAGCACACTGAAGGTGTTCTTTCAATGGCAAGAAGCATGCATCCAGATTCAGCAGGAAGTCAGTTTTTTATTATGCATAAGAATTCTCCACACCTTGACGGTTCCTATGCAGCATTTGGAAAAGTAATCGAAGGTCTGTCTGTTGTAAATAAAATTGCTGAAACAAAAACTGATTATTCAGATCGTCCTGTTCAGGAACAGAAAATCAAACAGATGACTGTTGACACTTTTGGTGTAGATTACCCTGAACCTGATAAAATGTAACGAATTGCTATACAAACCATACAAAAAGACCTCTATGAGGTCTTTTTTTTATGCCTCTCATTCATAATTTGTTCATATTTAATTTAAAAAACATTAATTTACATAACATTCTTTATCCAAATCTTTTCTATATACTAACAATATAAGATAAAAACACCAAACACAGTATAACAATACTTTCAAATAACTTTTTCATAATAATGCCAAGTAAACAGAGTTTACTTGGCATCCTCCCTTTTCAGACCTTTTTTATTCTTTTTCATAAAAAAACTCCCGCTTATGATGAAAGCGGGAGTTTTTCTTGCAATTCTATTAAGCTTTGTTAATGGAACCGAAGATTTCCATTTTTTCTTTTACTGTAGCTTTGATCGCGTCAACACCTGGAGCTAAAAGTTTACGAGGATCAAATCCTTTTCCTTCAAGATCTTTTCCAGCTTCAATGTATTTACGAGTTGCTTCAGCAAATGTAAGCTGGCATTCTGTGTTAACATTGATTTTAGCAACGCCAAGGCTGATTGCTTTCTGGATCATTTCTGTAGGGATTCCTGTACCACCGTGAAGAACGAGTGGCATATCTCCTGTAAGCTGCTGAATTGCATCAAGTGTTTCGAAGCTTAATCCAGCCCAGTTTGCAGGATATTTTCCGTGAATATTTCCGATACCGGCAGCAAGCATTGTAACACCAAGGTCTGCAATTGCTTTACATTCGTTAGGATCTGCACATTCTCCCATACCTACAACGCCATCTTCTTCTCCACCAATTGATCCAACTTCTGCTTCAAGTGAAAGACCTTTTGCTTCACATACAGCAACAAGTTCTTTTGTTTTTGCAAGGTTTTCTTCGATTGGGTAGTGAGAACCATCAAACATAACTGATGAGAATCCTGCTTCGATACATTTATAGCAGTGATCATATGAGCCATGGTCAAGGTGAAGAGCTACAGGAACTGTAATTCCCATTTCTTCAAGCATTCCGTTTACCATTCCAACTATGGTCTTATAACCAGCCATATATTTTCCTGCTCCTTCAGATACACCAAGGATTACAGGGGAATTATTTTCCTGTGCTGTCTGTAATACTGCTTTTGTCCATTCAAGATTGTTAATATTGAACTGGCCTACTGCATAATGACCAGCTTTTGCTTTTTCAAGCATTTCTTTTGCTGATACTAACATTTTATTCTCCTCCATTTTCATGAATCAATTTTTCCGTGTTCATTATACTCTTTTTTTAATAAAAAAGGAACAAGTAATTCAATAATTTATCATTCTTTTGGTCTCATGATCGTAAAGGCCTGTTTCAGATTGTTAATTTCCACCTGTTTATGCCTTCCACCGAATTCTCCATCAAGTGTCCAGGGAATCTCTTCCTTGGCCTCGATACGGATATGATTTGTCCTGAAGCAATACATATTGTCTGTATCAATATCTTTTAAAAGGAGCGCCTGTAAAATATCGTTCATCTCTAACGCACTTTTTGGCCTTTTGATCAGTGTGACTTCGAATTCTCCATCATCCAGCTCGACATATTCTCCTGTTATTCTTTTAAATCCTCCTACGGATTCTGAATTCGTGATCATCCCAAAAATAAATTCATCCTTGATCACTTCATTACAACATGTGATCTTCAGCTGGTAGGATTTTACCGCAGAAAGCCTTTTCATGCCTTCCATGATATATGCCATATGACCCAGTACATTTTTCATATCCTGCTTTGTTTCGTATGATACATCCGTGAAGATACCAAAAGCCGCAATATATACAAAGTAATCTTCATTAAAGGAACCGATATCACATTGAAATTCTTCCCCATGAACGATTTCCTTTGCAGCACGCAACATATTTTTAGGCAAATGCAGACTATTGGCAAAATCATTTGTACTTCCTGCCGGTATATACAGGATCGTACTGTTCTGACCGGATTTCATCATCCCTGTTACAACTTCGTCAAGTGTACCATCTCCCCCACAACAGGCGATCACATCATACTGACCTCCCCTGCGATAGACAGCCTCTACACCATCTCCCTGTTTCTGCGTCGGATATACTGTTACCTCATATCCTTCTTTTGTAAACATATCAACAATTCCCAAAAGATGATTTTTAATGCTTCCTTTCCCTGCATAAGGGTTAAAAATGAAAAAAAGTTTTTTCTTTAACAATCGCATCACCCCTTGATTTATTCTACTATCTGGTCACTCTATTTTACTGCATATGTATCAAAAAAGGAATACCCTGCATTTTAGAAAAATGCCTTGTATTCCTTTTAGATCTTTTTGAATTTCATGATAAATTATTTATTTTCCACTCAAATATTTTTCAATGCTATCCAACGCTGTCTGCTCATCTTTACCGTCTATTTCAACTGTCACACTGTCACCTGCTGCAAGACCAAGTGTCATCATACCCATAATACTTTTTGCATTTACTTTTCTTCCATCTGCTTCAACATATACTGTACTGTCAAACTGACTTGCTACCTGAACAAGCACTGCAACAGGTCTCGCCTCGAGTCCTCCATCTAACTGTACTTTTACAGTTTTCTTAACCATAACAATTCCTCCTTTACCGTTTCAGACTATCTGCAAATTCACTTATTTTTCTAAGTCTGTGATTTACCCCCGATTTTCCGACAGAAGGTTCAAGAAGCTGTCCCAGCTCCTTAAGCGTTGCGTCAGGATACTCTAAACGTATTTCTGCTATTTCCCTTAAGTTTGGATGAAGCTGACCAAATCCAACTGTGTCTTTAATGTATAAGATATCTTCTATCTGCTTTGATGCTGCATTTACAGTTTTTGTAATATTGGCTGCTTCGCAATTCACTCTTCTGTTAATTGTGTTCCTCATTTCCTTTATGATCCGGAGATTCTCCAGTTTCATTAAGGAAACATGTGCTTCCATGATGTTGAGTAGTTCTACGATCCCTGCACCTTCTTTGACATATACAACATGGTATTTTTTTCTGATCACGATTTTAGCATCTACTTCAAATCCGACCATAATGTCTTTCAGTTGCTGTGCCTGCATTGGCGTAGAACAGACTAGTTCATAATGATAGCCTTTATTTGGATCGCTCATGGATCCTATTGCCAGAAACGCGCCTCTGATCACTGCTCTTCTGCAACAGGCATTCTTTAACAGGATCGGATTTAAAACGCTCGCAGGAGTCAGCATGACACCATCTTCCCGAAAAAGTTTAATCGCCTGTAGAATCCTGATCACGTCATCAGACTTGTTTACATGGACTGTATAAATTTTTGCACCAGCTGTCCCATTTATTATAGTTTCGACAACATCAGTATTTATATTAAATGTTTTTTTTAATAATGTAAAGTACTTTCTGGCAACTGCAGCGTTTTCTGTCCTTACTGTAAGCTCCGGGCTTTCCTCGCTCTTCCAGATAACATTTCCGCAGTACTGTACTATAACTGCTGTTTCCGCGATCTGACAGTGCCTGGTCTGACTGATCTGTTTTGATAATTCTTCTTTTACTTCACTGGAAAATGACATGCTCTCTCCCTAAAAAGTCCCGGTCAATGTCCGACATCCCTATGTGCAAGTGTCAGTCCATAATTTCCTTTATTCTTCAACTTTTGGTACAGCTCGTTCGCAAGGGTTACACTGCGATGTTTTCCCCCTGTACATCCAATACTGATCACCAGCTGATATTTTCCTTCTTTTATATAGTTCGGAATCAAAAATGAAACCATATCTGATAATTTCTCCAGAAATTCCACTGCCTCTGGAAACTTCATGACATAATCCTGTACCTCTTTATCGTTACCGGTTTTATTTTTTAAATCATCAATATAAAACGGATTTGGCAAGAACCTCACATCAAAAACAAGATCAGAATCCGCCGGTATTCCATGTTTGAACCCAAAGGACAAAATATTGATCATCAGACTGTTATATTCTTCATTTTTGATAAAGATACGTTCCAGTTCTTCTTTCAGTTCTCTGGTCAGAAGTTTGGAGGTATCTATTACATATTCTGATTCTGCTTTTACTGAAGAAAGAATTTTTCTTTCTTTTAAAATACCATCCTCAATTCGGCCGTCGACTGCTAGTGGATGCATTCTTCTGCTTTCTTTATATCGTTTCACCAGGACCTGATCCGATGCTTCCATAAAAAGAACTTCAAAAACATAACCATTTGCACGTAATTCTTTCAATATTTTTTCAATATCAGAAAAGGACTGATCCGCTCTGACGTCCAGCCCCAATGCTACTTTTGAAATTTCTCCTTTCGGAGACAGAACCAATTCGGCAAATTTGCCAATCAGGGGGACCGGCAGATTATCTACACAGTAGAACCCCATGTCTTCAAGCATTTTAAGAGCAGTTCGTTTCCCGCTTCCGCTCATACCTGTTACAATGACAAATCTCATAATACTCCTCCAAATAATCTTAACTGTCTAAAAATCACCCAGACAGATCACTTCCATTTCAAGCCTGACTCCCGAAGTCTCATAAACACGATCCTGAATCGTTCTGATCAGTGCAAGCAGATCCGCCGAAGTTGCATGCCCCAGATTGATCACAAATCCACAATGCTTTGGGGAAACCTGAGCATCCCCGATCCGAAATCCTCCAAGTCCAGATTCCATGATCAGTTTACCGGCATAATTCCCTTCCGGCCGTTTAAATGTACTTCCGGCACTTGGAAATTCAAGAGGCTGCTTTTCTTTTCTCAAAGAAGATAATTCATTCATTCTGGAAATGATCAGACTCTGATCCCCTTTTTCCAGTTCCATTTCTACTTCAAGCACAATAAATTTTTTATTTCTGATAACACTGTTCCGATAACCAAATTCCATAGTCTTGTTATCAAGCTCAAGAATTTCACCTTCGAATGTCATGACTCTGACTTTTTTTACGATCTGACACATCTCGCCGCCATAGGCACCGGCGTTCATGACAACAGCTCCGCCAAGCGTCCCCGGAATTCCGGATGCGAACTCCAGACCTGTCAGACTGTTTTTTGCCGCACCTGCAGCAAGCTGGGACAGTAATACCCCTGCTCCCGCTACAAGGCTGGTTCCGAACAGTTCAATCTTTGCCATTTTTGATCCGATCTGAATAATGACACCTCTGTATCCCTTATCACCTACAAGAAGATTACTACCATTCCCGATGATAAAGTAATCTTCTTCGATCTTGTTCAAAAAACGAATCAGTTTTTCAAGTTGTTCTTCCGTTTCAATGTCGATCAGTAATTCAGCATTTCCACCTGATCGAAAGGTCGTTCTTTTATTCATTGGTTCTTCAACAAAAATATTCTCTTTTGGAATAAATGTTGAAATATGTTCAAGTACTGCTGTATTCACACTATCCACCTGCATTCATTCATTTTAAAGCCCCACCCCGACGCTTTTATTCTTCGCGTTTTTTTGCAAGTGAATTCTGCACACGTGAGTATAATTCCTGAGCGGCATTATAACCCATTTTTTTCTGTCTGTGATTTACGGCTGCGGATTCACAGATAACTGCAAGGTTACGGCCTGGTCTGATCGGAATATTGTGGCAGACGATCTTGTTGCCAAGATACTCTGTATATTCTTCCTGAAGTCCGAGTCTGTCGTATTCCTTATCTTTGTTCCAGTCTTCGAGCTTGATGACAAGGTCGATCGACTGCGTATCTTTTACACTTGAAACACCAAAAAGTGTTTTGACATCTATAATACCAATTCCTCTGAGCTCAATGAAATGTTTCGTGATATCCGGTGCCGAACCGATCAATGTGTCATCGCTGACTTTTCTGATCTCTACCACATCATCCGTAACCAGACGATGTCCTCTCTTGATCAGCTCAAGTGCTGCCTCGCTTTTACCAATACCACTTTCGCCAGTGATCAGGACACCTTCACCAAATACGTCCACCAGAACTCCATGAACTGAAATACATGGGGCAAGTTTTACATTCTGCCACCTGATGATTTCAGACATAAAAGAAGACGTAGATTTTTTCGTCATCAGAACCGGTACTTTCTTTTCGACTGCTATTTCAAGCAGCATTGGATCCGGCTGAAGTTCTCTGCAGTAAACGATAGCAGGCATGGTATATGACAAAAGTTCTGTGAATACCTCCTTCTTTCTCTCCTGGCTCAGACTCTCCATATAAGTAAATTCTACAAACCCAATAATCTGTAAACGTGTTGCATCAAAATGCTCAAAATACCCTGCCAGCTGAAGTGCAGGTCTGTTAATATCTGGCTGAGTGATCTTAACATCGTTAATATCAATTTCAGGTGTCAGATTGGTCAGCTTCATTTTTTCAATAATATCTACTAACTTAACATGTGGCATATTATTATTCTCCTTATCCGGTGAATTACTTTCATTGCTTTTCATTTTAACATATCTGTATGGAAATATCCATTTGTTCCTTCTCTTTCAATAAAATTCTATTCCTTGTGAAAAAACTGATAAATAGATACTGCAACGTTCTCTGTAATTCCTTTGACCTCAGTCAGTCTGGACAGGTCAGCTGATTTGATTTCATCGATCGATGCAAAGTGTTTCATCAGCTCTTTTCTTCTGGAAGGTCCAACACCGGGGATGTCATCCAGTATTGACCGTACCTGCGTTTTTCCCCGAAGTGATCTGTGATATTCAATTGCGAACCTGTGGGCTTCGTCCTGTATTCGGGTAATCAGTCTGAATCCTTCCGATGATCTATCCATTTCGATCTCTTCGTTTTGATAATAAAGTCCTCTGGTTCTATGATTATCATCTTTTACCATACCACATACCGGTATCCGCAGATCCAGATCACGCAGGACTTCACGTGCAATGTTTACCTGACCTTTTCCACCATCCATCAACAACAGGTCAGGGAATTTGGTAAAGCTTCCAAGTTCCTGCGTAATGTCTTTTTCTTCCAATGCTTTTCGTTCTTCGATTCCATGCAGAAAACGTCTGGTCAGCACTTCTCTCATGCAGGCATAATCATCCTGCCCATCCACTGACTTGATCTTGAATTTTCGGTAATCACTTCTTTTTGGTTTTCTACGCTCATACACCACCATGGAGCCTACTGTCTCAAACCCACTGATATTGGAAATATCAAATGCTTCCATTCTGATGATACTTCCCAGACCTGTCAGCTTTTCTATCTCACGGACTGCACCGATCGTTCTTCCTTCTTCCCGTTTCATTCGTTCTTTATCTTTGCTTAATATCAGATTCGCATTCTGTGATGCAAGCTCGACCAGTTTTTCTTTTGTTCCGATTTTTGGTACCTTTAAGCGGACTTTACTTCCTCTTCTGAGACTAAGCCATTGTTCAATCACTTCCTGATCTGACAATTCCATTTGTAGCATGAGTTCTTTGGGAATAAATGGGGTGCCTGCGTAATACTGTTTTACAAAATCTGCAAGAATATCTTGCTCTTCATCATCTGACACATGTGTCATATAAAAATGCTCACGTCCGATCAGTCTGCCATTTCTGATGAAAAAGACTTGAACAACTGCATCATTTTCATCTTTTGCAAGCGCAACGATATCTTTATCCTCCTGCCCGCTGTCAGTAATTTTTTGTTTCTGAGAAATCATATTCACACTTCCAAGCAGTTCTCTGAACTCGATCGCTTCTTCAAATCTTAGTTCTTCCGAAGCCTGTGTCATCTTTTCTTCCAGTTCCCTGACCACAGACTTATGGTTCCCATTCAGAAAATCCAGTGCTTTCTCAATATTTTCAAGATAATCTTCTCTGGAAATATATGCCTGACAGGGGGCGCTGCATTTTTTGATATGATAATTCAGACATGGTCTCTCTTTTCCTATGTCCCTTGGAAGAACACGATTACAGGTTCTCAGCTGATAGAGCCTGTTAACAAGCTCTATTGTATCCTTAACCGCTGTAGCGCTTGTAAATGGTCCAAAATACCTTGCTTTATCCTTTTTCATCTCTCTTGAAAAAAGAATTCTTGGATAAGGTTCACCTGTTGTAACTTTAATATATGGATAGGTCTTGTCATCTTTGAGCATTGTATTGTATTTCGGTGAATACTCTTTGATCAGGTTGTTCTCAAGGACAAGTGCTTCTAATTCAGAGTCTGTCACGATATACTCAAACCTGCTGATCTGTGATACCATTTTTTCAATTTTCGCCGTTTTTTTTGTACTTTTTCTAAAATAGGATTTTACTCTGTTTTTCAGAACGATGGCTTTTCCGACATAAATAATGGCATCATAACTATCATGCATGATATAGACCCCAGGTTTATCAGGAAGTTTTTTCAATTCACTTTCAATATCAAATAACTCATTATTTTCCATAAGATCTCCCAGTCATCATAAAAAAGGCTCAGGATGCCCTAAGCCTTAATCATTTATGTAAAAAGAATCGGTTCTCCGGTTCATTTAAAAACTATTCATTGTTCTCTGGTTCTTCAAAGGCTTTCATACCTTCTGTATTTGGAAGAATGGACTCTTCCATAAACTCCAGTTTCTGATGTAATTCTTCAGATGGACTGCTTTCTGCAGCATTTTCACCGTTCAATTCACGGTCTTGACTATTTTCAGATGGTTCTGATTGAGAATCATCACTTGGAGACTTTTCTGTATTTAAAGCAACAGTATTCTCAACATCTGCACTTTCATCAACTGTGATATTTTTACATTCATTAAAAATTTTCATGAATTCTTTTCCAGTGATCGTTTCCTTTTCGATCAGATAGTCAGCAAGCTTATCCATAACTTTTCTGTTTTCTTTTAACAGTTTTTTAGCGAGTTTATAACTGTCTTTGATCAGTTTGGTCACTTCACCATCAATATCAGCAGCAGTTGTGTCACTGCAGTTCATGACAGATCTTCCATCAAGATACTTGCTCTCTACAGACTCAAGTGCGACCAGTCCGAATTTTTTGCTCATTCCATATTGTGTTACCATGGCTCTTGCAATGCTGGTTGCTTTTTCAATATCGTTTGCAGCTCCTGTCGTGACCGTATCAAAGACTATCTCTTCTGCTGCACGTCCACCAACGAGTCCGACCAGCATATCTCGAAGTTCTGCTTCTGTATTTAAGAATTTTTCTTCTTCCGGTACATGCATAACATATCCTAGTGCTCCCATTGTTCTTGGAACAATCGTAATTTTTTGTACTGGTTCTGAATTTTTTTGAAGTGCACTGATCAGAGCATGACCTACTTCATGGTAGGATACGATTTTCCTCTCTTCTGCACTCATAATTCTGTCTTTCTTTTCTTTTCCAACAAGTACGACTTCCACTGCTTCAAAAAGATCTTTCTGGCATACAGAACCTCGACCTTCTTTTACAGCATTGATCGCTGCTTCATTGATCATATTGGCAAGATCTGAACCAACCGCACCACTTGTTGCCAGCGCAATCGCATCAAAATCTACTGTATCATCCATTAATACATCTTTCGCATGTACTTTTAATATCTCAACACGACCTTTTAAGTCAGGTTTATCAACTATGATCCTTCTATCGAACCGGCCTGGACGCAGCAATGCTTTATCTAAAATCTCCGGTCTGTTCGTTGCACCAAGTACCAGAATACCTTTTGATGTATCAAAACCATCCATTTCTGATAAGAGCTGGTTCAGAGTCTGTTCTCTTTCTTCATTACCTCCGCCAAATTTTGAATCACGGCTTCTTCCAATTGCATCAATTTCATCTATAAAAATGATACATGGTGCATTCTTGGTCGCTTCTTTAAACAGGTCACGGACTCTGGAAGCACCAACACCTACATACATCTCAATAAAATCCGATCCGGTCAGTGAAAAGAATGGAACTTTTGCCTCTCCTGCGACTGCTTTGGCAAGCAGGGTCTTACCTGTTCCGGGAGGTCCGACAAGAAGGGCTCCTTTTGGAAGTTTTGCACCGATCTTTGAATATTTTGCAGGGTTATGCAGGAAGTCGACCACTTCCTGAAGAGATTCTTTTGCTTCATCCTCACCGGCTACATCTTTAAAAGTAATTCCTGTTTCTTTTTGAACATATACCTTCGCATTGCTTTTCCCAACTCCCATTGGTCCGCCACCCTTTGACATTCTTTTAAAAATAAAACTGAGTGCGACCCACACAAGAACGAAAGGTAAAATATATGTTAATATCAGAGAAATGAAATATCCTGAATTATCCTGTACAACACCTTTTACTTCAACATTATGATCAACAAGATACTGAACCAGTCCCTCATCTTCAACAAGTCCTGTATAGTAAAGAACTTCAGGCTGAGACATAACAAGCGGTGTTTCCTGTGTTTCACTCAAAGGTGTAATATTTATTCGGTCAACAGCAAGCTCAACACTCTCTACTTTTCCTTCTTCCACCATTGTCAGAAATTCGTTATAACTGATCTCCTGTTCTGTGCCACCACTAATGACTCTCATGAAGTAACTCATGATAAGAAGAGAGATCAAAGCCGTAACAAGCAGTAACATCAGATTTTGCTTTTTGGGCTGCTGCCCATTACCACCCTGATTATTATTGCCTCCAGGTCTGTTGCCGTTCTGATTACCGGAACCATTACCACCATTATATTGATTCAAATTATTGTCCATTCACGACTCCTATCTAAAACTTCTTTCTTTTTTGAAATTTCTTTATTTTGAGATTTCTTTATTATTATAGAGATAGTAATTTCATAAATCAATATAATCTTTATGAATTATAAGAACCGTCTATAAAAGATTTATTAAATTTTTCAAGGCAAACGGTAGATTTTTAGTCTTTGTTTGATATATAATGTTATGAATATGGGGTTCCATATTATTCTTAGGAGGATTAGTTATGTCAGTAAAGTATGTATTTGTTACAGGAGGCGTCGTTTCAGGTCTTGGAAAAGGAATCACTGCAGCTTCTCTCGGAAGATTGTTAAAAGCCCGCGGTTATAAAGTCACCATGCAGAAATTTGACCCTTATATTAATATAGACCCGGGTACCATGAATCCGATTCAACACGGAGAAGTTTTCGTTACAGATGACGGCGCGGAAACTGATCTTGACCTTGGTCATTATGAAAGATTTATCGATGAGAGTCTTGATAAGAATTCTAATGTTACCACCGGAAAAATTTACTGGTCGGTTCTTCAAAAAGAACGACGCGGAGATTACGGCGGTGGAACGGTACAGGTCATCCCTCATATTACCAACGAGATCAAAAGTCGTTTTTATCGAAACTTTACAGATGAGGATACCAGAATTGCCATTATCGAGGTCGGCGGTACTGTCGGAGATATTGAAAGCCAGCCATTCTTAGAATCGATCAGACAATTCCAGCACGAAGTAGGCCGCGAAAATGCAATTCTGATTCATGTTACATTAATTCCATATTTGCGTGCTTCTCAGGAAATGAAAACAAAACCAACTCAGGCAAGTGTAAAAGAACTTCAGGGAATGGGAATCCAGCCTGATATTATCGTCTGCAGAAGCGAGTATCCAATCGACAAACAGATGCGTGACAAAATATCTTTATTCTGTAATATTCCAAGCAATCATGTTCTACAGAATCTTGATGTTGAATATTTATATGAAGCACCACTTGCTATGGAAAATGAAAATCTTGCACAGGTAGCATGTGAGTGCCTGAAGCTTCCATGTCCGGAACCAGATCTTGAAGACTGGCAGTCCATGGTAGCCGCATTAAAGTCTCCAACAGATGAGGTGACGATTGCTCTAGTCGGAAAATATATTCAGCTGCATGATGCGTATATCAGTGTCGTTGAAGCTTTAAAACATGGTGGAATCTCAAATCACGCAAATGTTACGATTAAATGGATCGACTCTGAGACCGTGAACCAGGAAAATGTATCCGAATTACTCTCAGATGTTCATGGAATTCTTGTTCCAGGTGGTTTTGGAGACAGAGGAATTGAAGGAAAAATTCAAGCAATTACATATGCACGTGAACACAATGTTCCTTTCCTTGGTCTGTGCCTTGGTATGCAGCTATCCATCGTTGAATTTGCAAGAAATGTGATCGGATACTCTGATGCGCACAGTATCGAGCTGAATCCTGCAACAACCCATCCTGTCATTGCTTTGATGCCTGATCAGAATGACGTCGAAGATATTGGCGGAACGTTGAGGCTTGGTTCCTATCCATGTGTCCTTGACCAGTCCTCTAAAGCTTATGAATTGTATCAGAATGATGTGATTTACGAGCGTCACAGACATCGTTATGAAGTAAATAATGATTTTAGAAATATTCTCATTGAAAATGGAATGAAATTATCCGGACTTTCACCTGACGGAAGAATTGTGGAAATGTGTGAACTTCCATCCCATCCGTTCTTTGTTGCCACACAGGCGCATCCGGAACTGAAGTCACGACCTAATCGTCCACATCCATTATTTAAAGGATTTATTTCTTCTACATTGGAATACAAAAGAAATTAAAAACTGATTCAGTTAAAATAAAACACAGAAAGCTTTCACTTTAGTTGTGATAGATTTCTGTGTTTTTCTGATTCCAGCTGCCTGTTTTATAATAATACAATGATAGTGCTGTTCCAACGATCCAGCCTACCGGCCAGGACATCCAGATCCCGGTCGTACCGAGTTGAAGTCCGAGCGCAAAAAAGTAGGATAATCCGACTCTCAGTAACAAATCTGAAAAAGTTGAAATCATAAATGCTTTCATGGCCCCTGCACCACGCAGTACTCCATCTGAGACAAGCTTTAATAATACGATCAGATAGAACGGCGATACGATCCGCAAAAATCTGATCCCTTCTTCCAAGACCGGTGTCGTCGTCGCTCCTTTTTCTAGAAAGATTCCAATCATACTCTTTCCTGCTCCAAAGAACAAAAAGATGACAGGAAGTGCAATGATGACTGCAATAAAAAATCCTGCCTGCCATCCCTTCCTGATCCGTTCTTTCTTCCCTGCACCCAGATTCTGAGCTGTATAAGTAGAAACAGCATTTCCAATCGTTCCAAATGATACGATTGCAAAGGTATTTAATTTAATGGATGCGGAATATGCTGCAATCACTGTTGAGCCATACCCATTGACCAGCCTTTGTACAAAAAGATTTCCAACAGATACAAAACTTTGCTGCAAAATGCTAGGTATTGCAATCCTTGTTATTTTTATCAAAATATCCCATGAAAAGTTTTCCGGTTTCTCTGATGTTTCTATACTTTTAATTCGTTTTAATAATATTATCAGAGATATGATTGCGGCAACTCCCTGACAGATAAATGTGGCCCACGCAACACCTGCAACCCCTTTATGAAGAATAGCCACAAAGACATAATCGAGAATTACATTCCCAATAGAGGAAGCAATCAAAAAGACCAGTGGTGTTTTTGAGTCTCCAAGTGCTGTAAAGACTCCGTTACAGATATTATAAAGAAATAAGAAAATGAGTCCCCAGATATAAATAGCAAGATACAGCGACGCATCCTGAAAAATATTATCCGGTGTATCCAAAGCTCTGATCATTGGATCACACAGAAAAGCCCCTATCAGCGTAAGTATAATAGAAAGCAGGATAATTATTCTAATAGCTGTAAAAATAGCTGTTTTCATTCTTACATAATCTTTTGCCCCAAACAGCTGAGAGATCAGAATCGAGCAGCCTATATTACTTCCTGTTGCTATTGCAATAAAAATCATTGTAACAGGATAGGAAGCACCTACTGCTGCAAGCGCTTCCACCCCTGCAAACTTTCCTGCAATCACACTGTCAGCAATATTATAGAGCTGTTGGAACATAACACTGAACAGCATAGGTATTGAAAATCCAAGAAGTACTTTTGAAGGTTCCCCTGTTGTTAAATCTTTTGTCATCACGTTTCTTCCTCTATCTCATTCCATTCGACCAGTTTATGAAAAATCTCCATGCAGTAATTTTCACTGCATGGAGATTATATTTATGATATTTCTATCTATAGGATCAGATATCTTCTTTATCTGAATCATCTTTTGAAATTTTTGTAAGAAGCATTACGATCAGGGTAATTAATATGATTACTGTAAAAATACCAAACATACCCTTCCACATCATATCAAGTGCAATTAAAACGGTTTCGATATTCATAGTTCTCTCTCCCTTTCTTACTTAATATAATTAGCGACCAGGCTCATGATCATACCGCCTGCTACAACTGATGCAATCTGTCCAGATACATTCGCTCCTGCAGCATGCATGATCAAGATGTTTGTAGGATCTTCTTTAAGTGCCATCTTCTGTACAACTCTTGATGACATTGGAAATGCAGAGATTCCTGCTGCACCAATCATTGGATTGATTTTCTCTTTTCTGAAAAGGTTGATGAACTTAGCAAACAGAACTCCACCAATTGTATCAAAAACAAATGCCAGAAGTCCGATCGCCATGATCATGACTGTCTCAACATTAACAAATACATCTGCTCTCATACTGAATGCGATCGTCATTCCAAGTAATAGTGTGATCAGGTTTGCAAGCATATTCTGCGCTGCATCAGAAAGTGACTCAAGCACACCACATTCTCTAATCAGATTACCGAACATTAAAAATCCTACCAAAGCAACTGACATTGGTGCTACCAGACCTGCTATAAATGTTACGATGATTGGAAAAAGAATTCTGGTCATTCTTGAAACACTCTTCGGATTATAAGGCATTTTGATCTGACGTTCTTTTTTTGTTGTAACAAGCCTGATTGCAAATGGCTGAATAATAGGAACTAACGCCATATACGAATATGCTGCGACCGCAATCGCTCCTACGTATTTTGAATTCAGCATTTGTGAAACCAGAATAGATGTAGGTCCATCAGCTGCACCAATAATACCAATAGATGCTGCATCCGTAATATCAAATCCCATAAAGGCTGCAAATAAAACTGCCGCAAAAATACCGAACTGTGCTGCTGCTCCAAAGAGGAACATAATTGGCTGTGATAACAATGGACCAAAGTCTATCATTGCGCCAATTCCGATAAATAAGAGAATCGGAAGTGCTTCTGATGCTTCAATTCCCACTTCAAACAACCATTGAATAATACCGTTTGTTTCACCAATTCCGGCTAATGTCTGGTTGATCACACCCGATGCCGGAAGATTGACCAGTATTGCTCCAAATCCCATTGGCAATAATAATGAAGGTTCAAATCCCTTTTGAATCGCAAGATAAATTAATACCCCGCCAACTAAATACATAACACATTGCTGCCAGGTAATGGCCATAATTCCTGATAGTAAAAAATCCATTTCTTTTCCTCCTGTATTCCTGCTATGGTCATTTCACATAAAAAAGGCCCATGCCTTTCTGTCGAAAAACACAGGTCTTGTCATTTAAGGATAAACCAGATCATCTGCACGCAGTAAGATAATCATGTATGTTGATTTAACCATATGAGTGTCCTCATACTGACTACTCCCCCATATTCACTATACTAGATTACCATCATGAATTTTTATTGTCAATTTTTAATTTTTCAGATATCCTCTTTGTCATCCCAGCTCCCATTTCACCCTGTGGACGTCTTACAAATCCAAACTTTTCATAAAATCCTTCTTTTCCTGCTGCTGCCTGTAAAAAGTAAGAAACATATTCTCCCGGAACGGAATGACTCTCTACAAAAGAAAAAATTTCTTCAAGCATATATCTTCCTATCCCATGTCCCTGATATTGCGGAAGTACGATCACATCAGAAATATATGCTGTATAACCATAATCAAATAATACTCTTGCCATCGCAATTGTTTTTCCATCTTCTTTCGCCGTAATCAGAAATGTTGTGTGATCAATTCCTCTCTGTGCCTGTGTTTCAGTTATTTCACTCCAGCCAATCATTTTCCTAAGATTTGCATAATCTGCTGCAGACAGATTGTTGTCATAAGTTATCATATTATCAGCCTCTTATTATTTCATTTTGGATTTTGCAATTTCTGGTATGACGAACACATTCTAATTTTCAATGACGATATTCCTGACCCTGTCAGGTACAATATCAATATAATCTCCCAGTGCATGTGGAACAGAAATGCAGATATGCAATTTACCATTTTCAAAATATGAAAAGCCTGAAGGTTCATATTTTTGTTCTGCACTCAGATCGAACTGATTTAATTCTTCTAAAAGTTCTTTATCTTCATAACCCGACAAATAATTCTCGACAGCACTCTGCCAGTCTTTTGAAATTCTCTCTCCCTCCATATCATACATCGGAAGATCTGAACCTTCTATCAGACTATCAGTAACCTCCGCCAAGTCTTCCAGATCATGTAAGCTCCAGATCTTATTATTGATAAGATCAAGTGTTAATGTATATAACACTCCACTTGGGTACATTGCATCAGGGGAGTTCATTGTTCCTTTCCATAAAATGGAGATCATTTCACCCGTCTGTTCTGTGATCTGATATTGTAATGTATATTCTGTATTGGCAGAGAGTTCCTCTGCTTTTTTTTCGACGAAGTCTGAAATAAGAAAATTCACTTCATTCTGAAATTCGTCACTCTTCAGATCCTGAATCTGTGGATACTTGATTTTTATTTTTCCAGCATTGTATTCATTTTCTTCAAAATAATAATTGTTTGCCATGTCTTCGATTTTACTACTGTCGGATCTTGATGGAATTACAGTATGTTCCTTTAATATTACGACCTTTGTCTCTTCCTCTGATATTACTTTATCAGCACGAAGAATACTGCTGACCGCCATCATACATACCATGGCTGATACCAGTCCTGCAAACAAAAGCATAAATAAAAATTTTTTCTTCGTTGATTTCATACTTCCCCCTATGAATCCAAAGACAATAGATACATTCTACTTTACAATAGGATTCTGAGGAAAATGTGATTAAATTATAAATATTTGCTTAAGATAATTTTAAGCCTGAGCAAATCCTTCTTCATCTTATCATTATTTTCATCCATTTGGTCTTGAAACCAGTTTTGTTTTTTTTGATTTAAAAAATCTAATTGTATCCCTGGATGACTCTTTAACTGTTTTGTTTCATAGAAAAGTTTACACAAGACTGTAAGATCATGATAAGAACCAATTTCACTATGAAGATTTTTCAGAACTTCCAATAACTGTGGACAGATCTCCAGCAGTTCGTATTCTTTTAGGTACAATAACTTTTTCCCCTGTATTCTGAGCTTATGCAAATTTTTTATACTGCCCTTCTCAAAGTATACAGTGCTTTTTTTCAGATCCGAAAACAGTTCCCTTACATAGTCCTCTATGTCATTTCGTTCCGGATCAGCAAAATGTATAGAATATAGTCCTTCAAATACTTTGCTCCAGTTCCACTTGCAGAACTTTTCTTCTTCTCTCTTAATGATATCTTTTAAAAATCTTCTCTCTTCTATCCAGTCAGTGGATTCGGGAATCATGCCAAGATAGACCTGTGTTTCTCTTAATCTTGCAGTTTTTTTGTATAATTTTTGAACCTTTTTGTTTAGATTCGATAATTCTTTAGAATCACACGTGCTCATTGTCTCCATTAAACGACAGAGTGTTCTTAACTGATTGCTCAGTATCCTAATTCTATGAATATTGCTCTTTTGAAACAGTTCACACGGGGCAAAAGCAAGGCACTTTTTAAGTTCTGTTATTGTTTCTGAATTCAGTGTACATAAATCTGCCTTTTTAGTAAGATATGCTGTTTGTTCATACTTTGTTTCATATGCATAATCGCAACGGATCTGCTCCATCCATCTAATTCCATCGTATTCTAATTCTTCCCGGTGTGCCAGAGAATCCGCGTCTTTTAAAAGCTCGTCATATAAAGTTCCTACCTCTGACTTTTCACTGTGGTTCCTGATTGCATTGCATATTTTTGTGATTGTCTTTTCATTAAGAGATTGTTCCTGAAGAATACTTTTTGCCAAAGAAGCGCCTGCCGCAGCATGCTTTTTTTTCTGATTCGGCAATAATCTGCCTATATCATGTAGAATTGCTGCCGCGACTGCTCTGTCTTCCTTCAGATTTCTGATTCTGGCAAGTTCTAATGAATACTTACAGACATTCCTATAATGCGTGAACTCATAATCGCTGTCTGCATGCTGGCTTATGATCTTCATCATATGATCTTCTAAGTCCTGAATGATCTTAGAAGATAATTGCTGCTTCATATGCATCCTTCTTCCCGGGTAAACATTATTTTATGCTGTAATTTTTTTATTACAGTATTCTTTTTAGTTCCATAAGTGCCTTTACAACAAGATCCGAATCTCTTTCTATCTCTATAAGCAACTTTTCGGCATTCTGTTTATTTCCTGTATTATACTCCTGAATTGCCTTTTTTGCTGTAGTATGAATATTAGAATGAGGCTGTTCAATCTTATCAATAATTGTTTTTACCCCCGGCATTTTAAGGTCAAGTGTTCCAATCCATTTACCAAGGCGGCATCCACGATGATCACCTACTTTGGCAGTATCAAGGCTGACATATCCCAGTATCATATTATACACCCGCCACTTCCACATAAGATGATCCGTAATCGTCAGATCAATCATCGTATCTGTGCCTAATTGGTCTGTACAGTCTAATGCTTTTACACGAACTGAATCAATTCTCTGTGATATATCAAAGAATGCCTGTCCTGTCCTTTCAGATTCACTTTTCAGTTTTAATGATTTCTCATTAATGATCTGTAAGTTAGAAGACATTTCCTGTGTTGTAGCAGTCTGTTCCTCAACGTTTGATGAAATGGAAGAAAAACTGTCTCCCACCAGATTCATGGTGACACCGATTCCCTTCAGACCGCCGGTAGCATCTTCTATATCTGTTTTACAACTGCCAAAATTATACACAACCCTGTTGATCTCACTGGTAGCCAGCTCCATTTTATCATTCAGTCCATTTACAATGACTCGTATGATATCTACCTGTTGCTTGGTATTTTCAGCCAGCTTTTTAATTTCATTTGATACAACTGCAAAGCCTTTGCCCTGCTCTCCTGCCCTTGCGGCTTCTATTGATGCGTTCAATGAAAGAAGATTCGTCTGATCAGCAACTGACTTGATTACATTTACAAGTTCATTGATTTTGACTGTCTGTTCTTTTACATCTGCCATGATCTGATTCACAGCATTGATTTCATTCATATTACTATCAATCTTATAAAATGTCTCATCAACTCTGATCAGGCTGTCATTTGTAGTATCGATGGCCTGTTTCATGTTCACATTGGATTCCTGAACAAAATTAGAGATGTCTTCTGTTGCAGCTGCAATTTCTTCACTGCTGGCAGCTACTGATTCCAACATATCTGACTGACTATTGGCATCATGAATCATTTCTTTTACATAATCCAGATTCGTCATGAATTTCAATAAGTCATTGACAGTTTCAAGCGTTTCTATCAGACATGCTTCTTTTTTAGTCATCTGATCAGCACGAATCATATTTTTTTCGCTTTCTTCAGCATGAAATCCTGCTGCTCTGCTTTCTTCTTTTTTTTCTCTCTTTCGTATCAATACCATACAGTTTCCCCCATCAGCTTGAAATGTTTCTTACATAAGTTCCTTCGCTTTTCTCATCTTTAACAAATCCCATCTTGTTCAGATAGGCAATATGTTCTTTGCTTGTTGTCTGCACTAAAAATTTTTTATAACCCAGTTTTCCAAAAATATCTTTGTCACGATCATAAATATACTGGCCAACCTTGAAATCTCTGTATTCCGGTACTACAAAATCCAGTGCAACGAGCAGGGTGTCATCTTCTATCTTTTTTCCGGTAAAAATTCCTGCTGTCGACATATCTCTGAGTACAAAAAAACACACATCCCATTTTTCCATGATCAGTTTGCGATCAAATGAATACTTGGTTATTTCATCCTGATAGAAATCAAGAAAATGTTTTACCAGTGAATCATCCTGATTTGTCTGTATCACTGTAAAAAGTTCTTTTGCACGGAATAATTTTACCAGGTAATACATATTGACCATAACGATCAATGTGTTCATAAGACCTGTCGGCACAGAATGAATCATAAATCCATAAACAGCAAAGATTGCAGATCCCACCATATTAATAATACGCAGCTTTAAAATGGAACTCGATAACAAAGATATAAATACAAGTAATGATGCAATATAACCAATCCATTCAATACTTCTCATAAAATTCCTCCTTCAGTATTGACTCTTTATAAAACACGATAATTTATAAAATCAGCCGATCCTCCCTCATGCTGGGTAGAAAAAAGGAAAAGACCTGCCCGGCATCCCATAAAATGGTCAAGACGATAATATAACTTGTGTACAGGGCCAAGCTGTTTCCAGTCATTTCCATTCTTATAATAGAATCTGACTTCATCAATTCCATCTGCAAAATCAGCTATAATACGTAGTTCAGCAGAAGGGACTGTGACTGGTACAGACTCCTGTTCCATACCGGGGCTTTGATCTCCCCCTTCCACTCCCCAGATTCCTTCGTCAGGATCCAGTTCCTTTTCCGTCATAACAATAGAATAGCGCCCATCACGTTTCGTAATAGCGATCCATCCATAGCACCCCTGTAACGCACAGATTCCGGCAAAATCTCCTTCGTTGATCATAGAAGCATCAACCTGTACTGTGATATCACTGATTGGACCCATCATTCGCTGTGTCAGCATGTTTTTTGCCATAACGACATTAACACAGGTTTCTTTTGTAGTGATCCGAAGTGCTCCCGGTCTGTCCGTTACAGACCACATGGACCTATCCGGAATATGATTCCACTGCCACACCTTCTTTAAAGAAACAGATCCATCCGGATCTTCCTCATATAAAAAAGTATCACTCTCCGTTAGTGGAGCATAGTTATGATTTTGCTTTGTACTTCTGATTTCAAGTTCTAGGGGGACTTTTCCTCCATATCCGAATACCGGAAAATCATTCTCCCATTCAACCGGAACCAAAACAGGGCATCTGCCTATCGCACCATGGTCCTGGAACAGCATGGCATACCAGTCGCCCTCAGGAGTATCAACCAGCCCTCCCTGTGCAATCCCGGCATTCCCAAATCCCTGGTCATCATCCAGTACATCTTTTCCTATAAAAGTGCCTTCCAGCGAATCCGATGCAAAGCAAGCCTGTGTTCTTCTCTTTGTTCCATCTGCAAGCCAGTGAATCATGAAGACATAATATTTTCCATTAATCTTCTGAATATGGCTGCCTTCATATCCCAGGCTGACATGGTCCTGATCTGTAATGATGATGCGTTCAAGACCATCAGGTTTTGGACCTGACAGATCAGGCAAAAGTTCTGTCAAATAAATCTGAGTATTCCCATATACAAGAAATACTCTGTCTTCATCAAACAAGAGCGAACTATCATGATAAAATCCTTCTATTTCACTTTTTTCCCAAGGTCCTGTAATCTGATCTGACTGGTATAGATAAGTCTTTCTTGTATCGTTGGCTGCAAAACAAATGTAAAATCTTCCATTATGGTAACGCATGGACGGTGCCCACATTCCTTGCCCATAAATGTTTTGTCCTTCTTCTAATTGAGTCGCCGGTGTTCGATCCAGTTCGTCAAACACATAAGTCAGAATTTCCCAATTCATAAGATCATACGAGCGCAGGATCACCCCTCCCGGGAACATATGCATAGTAGTACTGATCATATAATAAGTATCATCTACCCGGATCACATCTAGATCAGGAAAATCAGAATAAATAAGTGGATTGTTTTTATGTATCATTTGAAACCTCCATCGTTACTTTTTTAATAGCTGCAGTTTTATTTTTAACAGTTTTATAGTTGTGCATTCTCTAAGATTTGTCTGTTATTTCTTAATAAAATCATGCTATTCTATTTTATCATGATACACGATTCTTGAAAAGAAAAACTATTATCCGACAATTTGTTTTATATCTATGAATTGATAGAAAATCATCCACTTGAATTCCCTAATTTTTATGATATAATATGACTGCCGAATCGAAGATTCGTGTAGATAACGATCATAAATTGTATTCATAATTTATGATATAATAATTTTAAATGCAAAGATAAAAACACAACGTATGACACCATTGTCATATTGATCCGGTCGGTAGTCCGGGCGCAGTCAAAACTGTAAGTAACCTGCCTCCTTGGTTGTCCATTCTTTGTTCATCAAATTAAGGAGGATTCGTGATGGACAGAGTAATGACAAAATTAACAGTATTTTTTGAGGAACCTTTTTGGGTAGGTGTTTTTGAAAAAACATGGGATGAAAAAGTATCTGTATCTAAATTTACATTTGGGACAGAACCTAAAGACTATGAAATCTATCATTTTATTCAAGAAAAATACTATGACATCCAGTTTAGTCCGGCTGTTTCAACAGTAACGAAAAACGTAAAGTACAATCCAAAGAAAATGATGAGACTCGTCAAAAAACAAGTTTCTGAAAAAGGGATTGGAACCAAGTCTCAGCAAGCACTAAAGTTACAGCATGAAGAACAAAAACAAGTACGAAAAGCAGTCAGTAAAGAACAAAAAGAAGCCCGACAAGAATATCTGTTTGCCTTAAAACAACATGGTATTATGCCATTTCCAACTTCCATTCCTGTTTCATTTTTGCCAATTTCTTTAAATTCATACACGCAAATGTAAGCGCGGTTTTCATTTCCATCCTCGCTTTTCCATACATCTGTGTATAGCGAAATCCATGATTCTCTTTCGTACTTCCAAATATCATTTCATTCGGATCGAGGCTGGGCTTATCAAATGTATGCATATAGCAATACACTGAAATCAAACCGTATATATCAGAGTATGTCACGTAAAGGAAACTGTTACGATAATTCAATCATGGAAAACTTCTTTGGGGTAATGAAGCAGGAAATGTATTATGGCTCGTTTATTACAGCTATGAAGAATTAAGGGAAGCAATA
>RRZT010463217.1_pt1 | contig 28754 bp, 17 predicted proteins | sample 2165551 | NCBI WGS metagenome assembly RRZT01 (sample SAMN10456910, study PRJNA506462) | wastewater metagenome | biome: wastewater; feature: sludge; material: wastewater sludge; isolation source: wastewater sludge with Escherichia coli K12::gfp cells carrying plasmid... | place: USA: Moscow, Idaho...
GGGTGTGGCAGAAGCGCGCGTACTTACCATTAGCCCCTGGGATGCCTCTTTGATGCACGCCATCGAAAAAGCCATCCTTACGTCCGATATTGGCATCAACCCCACCAATGATGGCCGAATCATGCGTCTGGTTTTCCCGGCACCCACCGAAGAGCGCCGCAAGCAGCTCAGCAAAGAGGTGCTCAAATTTGCCGAAGAGGCTAAAGTGGCAGTTCGCAATGTGCGCCGTGATGCGATTGATAAATTTAAAGCGATGAAAAAAACAAGCGAAATTACCGAAGACGATTTGAAAGCGCTTGAGGACGATGCGCAAAAATTAACCGATAAATTCGTCAAGGAAATCGACAAAATCGGCGAAGTAAAAATTAAGGAAATCATGGAAATATAAGCGCCTGCGTAAACCGTTTGCGTGTGCACAATGTGTGCATGTATTTTCAAGGCAAGCACTCTATGCTTTGTGCCGTGCGCCGTATGCGCGCGGCATTTAGTTTTAAAGCAGAAGAAAAGAAGGTAGGGTCATCCTATGACGCAAGACGAAAATTTTGCAAAAGGCCTAAGCATCGGTATCATCATGGACGGTAACGGCCGCTGGGCAAAACAGCGCAATTTGCCGCGCACCGCAGGGCATAAGCGCGGCGCAGAGGTGTTTGAGGATATCGGCGATTATTGCAGCGAGCTAGGCGTATCCTCTGTGTATTTTTATGCGTTTTCCACCGAAAATTGGTCGCGCCCTGCCGAGGAAGTAAGCGGCATTATGAAGCTGTTTGGCGAATATTTGGTGCGCGCGTATGACTTTAAAAAGCGCAATAATCGCATTGTTTTTATTGGCGAACGCGAGGGGCTTCGGCCTGAACATCAGCGCCAAATGCGTCAAATTGAGGAAGATACCAAAGACCGCACCGGCATGATTTTAAACATTGCCATCAATTATGGCGCGCGCAGCGAAATTTTGCATGGCGTGAAAGCACTTTCGCGCGAGGTGCAAAGCGGCGCCTTGCAGATAGAGGATATTACCGAGGAACACTTTTCCAAAGCGCTTTACACAAGCGGCCAGCGCGACCCCGACTTTATTTTGCGTCCAAGCGGCGAGAAGCGCCTTTCCAATTTTCTTTTATGGCAAAGCGCCTATGCCGAATTTGTGGAAATGGATGTTTTATGGCCCGATTTCACGCGGGCGCATCTCGACGAAGCCATTCGTGAATTTAATAAGCGCACGCGCCGATTTGGCGGAATATAAAATAAGAGGGGTGCATCTTATATGAAAACAAGGCTGATTACCTCCGCGGTTGGAATTGCAATTTTATTCGCTGTTACAACGCTTTTTCATACACCAGTATTCGATTTGGTGATTGCAGCAATCTGTTTAATTGCCGTACATGAAATTTATAATGCATTTCAGCTTGAAAAAGCGGCATATATATATTGGAGCTTTGTTCCGTATACGCTGCTGGTAATGCTGTTCAATTTTTCGTGGGCGCGCATTTTGCTTTTGCCGGCTTCGTATCTTTTTGTGGTTTACTTGGCGGTATGCGTTATCCGCAACAGCAAAACCATCAATTTTGCAAAGCTTAGCGGCATGACAGTGCTTTCGGGCATCATTATTTTTTGCTTTTTCTCGTTTATCTATTTAAAGCGTTTGCTGCCCGCTGCGGATTATGGCTACGATGCCATTTATTTCATGTATCTGATTTTGGGCTTTTCGTGGGGCGGCGATTCTGCCGCGTATTTTGCGGGGCGCTTTTTCGGCAAGCATAAGCTAGCGCCGGTTGTCAGCCCAAACAAAACGGTGGAGGGCGCTGTGGGCGGCGTGCTTGGCAGCATGTTTATGGGCGTAGTTATTACGCTGATTTATTCGCTGGTATGCTATAAAGTATTGGGCTTGCCACTGAATGCGCTGGGCGTCGGCTTTTACTTTATGATTGCGCTTTTGGGTGCCTGTGCGTCCGTATTGGGCATTTTGGGCGATTTGCTGGCCTCGGCGGTCAAACGCCAATGCGGCATCAAGGATTACGGCACCATTTTTCCGGGGCACGGCGGCGTGCTGGACAGATTTGACAGCGTAATGTTTGTAGCGCCGTTTGTTTCCATTGTGGTTACCGTAGCGTTTTACTACTATGTGCGCTAATGGCTATATAAAAGCGGCTGCGCAGCTGGTTTTCGCTGCGTGTTAGCGCAGCCATGCATTTTCACGCCCTATTTTGTGCCTTGCGCGCGTTGCGCATTCGGCAAGGCCGCCACGGCACAATTGCCAAGAAAGGAATGCATTTTCTTATGCCAAAAACCATTACAGTTCTGGGCTCCACGGGCTCTATCGGCACGCAAAGCCTAGACGTTATCGCGGCGCAGGGCTATCGGGTGTTTGCGCTTGCCGCACATGCCAACATTGCGCTTTTGCTGCAACAAATTCAAACCTTTTCGCCTCAATACGTGGCAGTGTCAGACCTAGATGCCGCAGAAAAACTGGCCGTTCGTCTTGCACAAATGCCGTCTGCTCCTCAGCTTTTGCGCGGCGCAGACGGTATTGTAGCGCTTGCGGGTATGCGCGAGGCGGATATCGTGCTCAATGCGGTGGTAGGCATCGCGGGGCTTGCCGCTACGGTGACGGCGCTGCAAGCGGGCATCGATGTGGCTTTGGCCAATAAAGAAAGCCTTGTTACGGGCGGGCGGCTTGTGCTTGATGCGGCTGCGCGCAGCGGCGCAAAGCTTTTGCCGGTAGATAGCGAGCATTCGGCAATTTTTCAGTGTTTACAAGATGCCCATTCGGCAAAAGCGCTGGAAAAGATTTTGCTTACCGCTTCGGGCGGGCCTTTTTTTGGCAAAAGCACAGCGCAGCTGTCTGCCATGAAAAAAGAGCACGCATTGCGCCATCCGAACTGGAGCATGGGCAGCAAAATCACAATCGATAGTGCCACTTTGATGAACAAAGGGCTGGAATTGATTGAAGCGGTGTGGCTGTTTGGCTTATCCTGCGAGCAGGTGGAAATTGTGGTGCAAAGGCAAAGCATTATTCATTCAATGGTGCAATTTACCGACCATTCTATTTTAGCGCAGCTTGGCGTGCCGGATATGCGTATCCCCATCCAATATGCGCTTACATGGCCCGAGCGCTGCGCGGGCAATGCCCCCGCACTGGATTTTAAAACATTGGGCACGCTAACCTTTGATGAAGCCGACGAAAACACGTTTCGTTGCCTTGCTGCATGCAAAAAGGCCATCCGTAAGGGCGGCCTTGCGCCATGCGCCGCAAACGGTGCCAACGAAGAAGCCGTGCGCCTTTTCTTAGCGGACGAAATTTCGTTTTTGTCTATTGGGCGCTTGGTAGAAGCTGTGGTGGATAGCGAGGAATTTGGCGGCGCATACACGCTTGCGGATGTATATGCATGTGATCAAAAAGCGCGTGCATTTGTGCAAGCACATAAAAATGATTGATATCTCTGCGTTTGCATATAAGGCGTTGCGCGCAATTGAAATCGTTTGCGTGCTTTGCAGGTTTTGCCATTAACGAAAGACTTGCAATGCAAAACCCGCATAGCAAAGCCCCGATATGCAAAACCCGCACGGGCGCTTGTGCATGTCCCAAGAAAGGAAGGTGCTATATAATGCCATCATTTGATACGCTTTTATCTTATCTCATTACGGGCGTTGCTTCTTTATTTGTGTTTGGCACGGTTATTTTTATTCACGAATTAGGCCATTTTTTAACCGCAAAGTACAGCAAAATCCGTGTAAACGAGTTTGCGCTGGGCATGGGCCCAACGCTTTTCAGCTTTACCAAAAATGAAACGAAATACGGCCTGCGCCTTTTTCCCATTGGTGGCTTTGTCAGCATGGAAGGGGAGGACGAGGAAAGCGATGCGGCAGGCTCTTTCACAAAGGCACCCGTATCAAACCGTATTTTAGTAACGGTTGCGGGCGCTGTGATGAATTTAGTGCTGGGCTTTTTGGTGCTTTTATTGGTGGTGGCTATGCAGCCGCATATCATCAGCCGCACAGTGGCCGAATTTTATCCCGATGCAAGCACTGCAAAGTACGGTCTAAAAGAGGGCGACACTATTCTGGCGGTAAATGGCAGGCGCTGTTATATCGCCAACGACGTCAGCTATGAGTTCGCGCGCACGCAAAATGGCACTGCCGATTTAACGGTGCTGCGCGACGGCGCAAAGGTGGAGCTGCCGGGCGTGGTGTTTAACACAATGCCGGGCAATGCGCTTACGGGCGGTGCCACGCAATTGGTGATTGATTTTAAAGTGTATCCCACAAACAAAACGGTGCTCAGTGTGCTGCAAGAAGCCGGCAACTGGACGCTGTCTTTGGCGCGCATGGTGGTGCTAAGCTTGATTGACCTTGTTACGGGGCGCGTAGCCATCAACAATCTTTCGGGGCCGGTTGGCATTGTTTCAGCCATTGGGCAGGCATCTTCCCTCGGCTTTGATTCACTGCTTTTGCTTTTGGCGCTCATCAGCATCAATCTTGGTATATTCAATCTTTTGCCGCTGCCTGCGCTGGACGGTGGGCGCTTGGTGTTCTTGATTTTAGAGGGCATCCGCAAAAAACCCATCAACCCCAAATATGAAATTGCCATCAATGCAAGCGGCTTTATTTTGTTAATTGCTTTAATGCTGTTTGTAACTTTTAACGATATTACGCGATTAATTATGTAAACGAAAGGTCGATAAAAGCAATGGGTAAAAACACAAAGGAAGTAAAAATTGGCAAGCTATCCATCGGTGCGGGCAATCCTGTGGCAGTGCAAAGCATGCTAAACAGGCCCATTGCAGACATTGCGGCAAATGTGCAGCAGGCGCAAAGCCTTTTGCGTGCGGGCTGTGAAATTGTGCGCGTTACCGTGCCCAGCGAAAAAGATGCAGCCGTGATTGCTGCTATTAAAAATGCGGTGGATATGCCCGTAGTGGCAGATATTCATTTTGACTATAAAGCGGCGCTTGCCTGTGCGGCGGCGGGTGTGGATAAAATCCGCATTAATCCGGGCAATATCGGCGATGATGACCGTGTGCGCGCCGTGGCCAATGCCTGTAACGCCAAAAACATTCCCATTCGTATCGGCGTAAATTCCGGTAGCTTGGAAAAGGATATTTTGGCTAAATATAACGGTGTTACGCCGGATGGCCTTTGCGAAAGCGCACTGCGGCACGTGTCGCTTTTGGAAAAACACGATTTTAACAATATCGTAATTTCAATCAAATCGGCCAATGTGCGCCAAGTAATCGACGCATATCGCAAGCTGAGCACATTGTGCAATTATCCGCTGCATATTGGCGTTACCGAGGCAGGCACTTATCGCATGGGCCTTATTAAATCTGCAATGGGCATCGGCGCGCTTTTGTTGGATGGCATTGGGGATACCATACGTGTTTCGCTTACCGACGCGCCCGAAAAAGAGGTGCAGGCGGGCTTTGATATTTTGCGTGCCGCGGGTTATCCCGTGCAGGGCGCAGAGATTATCAGCTGCCCCACCTGTGGGCGCACCTGTATTGATATTGTGTCTATCGCAAACGAGGTAGAGCAGCGCCTTGCCGCCATCGGCTATAAAAAACCGATAAAGGTTGCGGTGATGGGCTGCGTGGTTAATGGCCCAGGCGAAGCATCGGAAGCGGATATTGGCATCGCGGGCGGCAAGGATTCGGCATTGCTTTTTGTAAAAGGGGAGCAAAAGCGCATGCTGCATGGCGACATTGTAGGGCAGCTAATTGAAGAAATTTTGCAAATGAAGGATACGATATGAAGCCGTTACTAATCGCGCTTTGGCCGCAATTTGCACGCGACGAAACCTTTGCGCGCGAATTTGCGGGAGTGATTGTAGAGCGTGTAGAAGCCAATCGAACAAAAAAAATCATCACGGTTTTGCTGCGCAGCGCAAAGCCGCTTTCGGCGCATCTTCGCGCGCGGCTGGCCTTATCGTTAGAGCCGGTTTTTATTGGATATACCATCAAAACGCAAAGCCTTTTTGCATATGAAAACATTACCCCCGCGGCCGTGCTGGAGCTTGCGGACGAGCTTAAGGAAAGCGGCGTGCCCGTCAATGGCTTTTTACAGGGCGCAGAGGTGAGCATTGCAAACACGCAAATTGCCGTTTGCGTGCACAACGGGGTAAATTTGCTTGCGCAAATTGAATTTACCAAGCTTTTGGAAGAGCAGCTATATAATCGCACGGGCACAAAAACGCAAATCAGCCTTTCCTGCGCTGCGCAGATTGACGAAGCGGCTATGGAAGAAAAAATCCTTCAAAAAGCGCCCGTGAAACGCTTTGAAGCAAAGGATAACGCAAAGCCCGTAAAAGTGGAGGGGCTTGATTTAGAGGACGCACCGGCAAAGCTTGTAAGTGGGAAAAGCTTTACACCAAAAAATATGGTAAATCTGCGCGATATTGTGGACCAACAAGGCAAAATTATCGTTTGGGGCGACGTGTTTTTCACGGAAATTAAGGGCAACTATCGCAAAATCTATTCCATAGCCATCACGGATTATACAGGCTCGATTAATATCAAAATCCGTCCGCAGGAAAATGAAAACTGCGAAAAATGGGAAAATATCACACCGGGCGAAACCTTAATTGTGCAGGGCACCTGTGTGTATGACCAGTATGAAAAAGACTATGTGTTAAACCCCTATGATGTGTTAAAGGTTGTGCGCAGAAAGCGCATGGACGACGCGCCGCAAAAGCGCCTAGAGTTGCATTTACATACCAAGCTAAGCAGCATGGACGGCTTTGCGGATATTAAAGAAGCGGTTAAAACGGCGCACCGTATGGGGCATCGCGGCATTGCCATCACCGATCACGGCGTGGCGCAGGCCTTTCCCGAGGCCATGCTGATTACGGATGAAATTCATAAAAAAGATCCGGACTTTAAGCTGATTTACGGCTGTGAGGCCTATTTTGTGGACGATATGGTGCCTGTTGTGTATGGGGACGGAAAAGGTGCGCTTGCACAGTCCTTTGTGGTGTTTGACCTTGAAACCACCGGTTTAAATCCGCATACAGAAGCCATTACCGAAATTGGCGCAGTGGTGGTGGAAAACGGCGAAATCGGCGAAAGCTATAACAGCTTTGTAGATCCGGGCAAGCCCATTCCGTCAAAAATCACGCAAATTACAGGCATTACCGACGAGATGGTGGCGGGCGCGCCTGGGCAAGAGCTGGCGGTAAAGGCGTTTTTGCAGTGGGCTGCGGGGCGCACGCTGATTGCACATAATGCGCATGGATTTGACATTCGTTTTATTAAAGCAGTGGCAGAAAAATATGCCTTGCCCTTTAAAAATGCCTATATCGACACGCTGCCTTTGGCGCAAACGCTGTATCTTGGCTTACACAATTACAAGCTCGACAGCATCGGCAAATATCTTGAAATACCGCCTTTTAACCATCATCGCGCATGCGATGATGCGCGCGCGCTTGCGCAAATTTTTGTTAAAATGCTGGAGGACATGCAGCAAAAAGACATCCGCCAACTGGAGCAAATTAATACAGGGCTTGGCTCCTCACGCGCGCTTGCCAAAAACAATTACCATTTGGTGATTCTTGTGCAAAACCAAATTGGCATGAAGAACCTGTATAAAATTATTTCCGCCGCGCATATGGACTATTTTTTTAAACGTCCGCGCGTGCCGCGCAGCCTGTTAAACGCGCACAGAGAAGGCCTATTGCTGGGCTCTGCCTGTGAAGCGGGAGAGCTTTACAAGGCGGTTGTGGCGGGCAAAAGCTTTGAGGAGCTTTGCGCCATAGCGGAATATTACGATTATTTAGAAGTGCAGCCGCTTGGCAATAACGAGTTTATGGTGCGCGAGCAAATTGTGGACGGCGTTGAAAAGCTGCAAGAATTTAATAAAACCATTTTAGCAATTGGCGAAAAGCTGCAAAAGCCAGTGGTGGCAACAGGGGATGTGCACTTTTTAGAGCCGGAGGATGCGGTGTATCGTGCTGTTTTGCAAGCGGGCAACGGCTTTAAAGATGCCGATAACCAAGCGCCGCTGTATTATCGCACCACCGAGGATATGCTGCGCCAATTTAGCTATCTTACGCCGGAAAAGGCGTTTGAAATTGTGGTCACAAATCCCAATAAAATTGCCGAGAGTATCGACGGCGAAACGCGCGCAATTCCGCGCGGCCTTTACACGCCCACCATCGAGGGTGCCGACGAGCTTTTGCGCAGCTCCACAATGGAAAACGCCTATGCGCGTTACGGCAACCCCTTGCCGGAAATTATCGAAAAGCGTTTATCGCGCGAGCTGGAAAGCATTATCAAGCATGGGTTTGCGGTATTGTATGTAATCGCGGTAAAGCTTGTGGCAAATTCCAACGCGCACGGCTATCAAGTGGGCAGCCGCGGCTCGGTTGGGTCTTCGGCCGTTGCCAATTTTTCGGGCATTTCCGAAGTAAATCCGTTGCCGCCGCACTATCTGTGCCCCAATTGTAAATACAGCGAGTTTTTTGATGACGGCAGCGTTGGCAGCGGCTTTGATTTGCCAGATAAAAACTGCCCGCATTGCGGCGAAAAGCTTTTGATGGATGGGCACGATATTCCGTTTGAAACCTTTCTTGGCTTTGACGGCGATAAAGAGCCGGATATTGACTTAAACTTTTCAGGGGAATTTCAAGCAAGCTCACATCGCTATACGGAGGAGCTTTTTGGCAAGGACCATGTGTTTAAAGCGGGCACAATCTCTGGCTTACAGGATAAAACCGCCTACGGATATGTAAAAAAATATCTTGAAGAGCGCGGGCGTGTGGTAAACCGTGCAGAAGAAAACCGCCTTGTGCAAGGCTGTGTGGGCGTAAAACGCACCACAGGCCAGCATCCGGGCGGCATGGTAGTGGTGCCCGATAATTATGATGTATACGATTTTTGCCCTATCCAGCATCCTGCGGACGATAAGGACAAGGGCGTTGTTACCACCCATTTTGAATTTAAATATCTGCACGAAACCATCCTAAAGCTGGACGAGCTGGGCCACGATGTGCCCACAATGTACAAATATTTAGAAGATATGACAGGCGTAAAAATGGAATCCGTGCCGATGAACGACCAGCACGTTATCTCCCTGTTAACCTCCACAAATGCGCTTGGCGTAAAGCCTGAGGACATCGATAGCCTCACGGGCACCTTTGGCATCCCCGAGCTTGGCACCAATTTTGTGCGGCAAATGCTGATAGAGGCACAGCCAAAAAGCTTTAGCGATTTAATTCAAATTTCGGGTCTGTCGCACGGCACCGACGTGTGGAACGGCAACGCGCAGGATTTGATTAAAAGCGGCGAGTGCACAATTTCGGATGTTATCGGCACGCGCGACAGCATTATGACGTATCTTTTGCATAAGGGCGTAGAGCCAAAACAGGCCTTTACCATTATGGAACTAACCCGAAAAGGTAAAGTGGCCAAAAGCGGCTTTCCCGATGGGGTAGAAGCGATGCTTCTTGCGCACAATGTGCCGCAATGGTATCTCGAAAGCTGCAAAAAAATCAAATATATGTTCCCAAAGGCGCATGCGGTTGCGTATTTAATTGCGGCTATTCGCCTGATGTGGTTTAAGGTGTATTATCCGCAAGCGTTTTACGCCACGTATTTTACCGTGCGCGGCGATGATATCGACTATGAGGCAGCGGTAGGCGGCGTAAAGGTAGCAAAACAGCATTTGCGCGAGGTAAATGCGCGTCTGCGTGAAGAAAAAGTGGCAAAGGACGAGGATGTTTTAGCATCGCTGCAAATTGTAAACGAAATTTTGGTGCGTGGGTATGAATTTTTGCCCATCAGTTTAGGGAAAAGCAAGGCAAAACGGTATATTGTAGAGGACGGCAAAATCCGATTACCGTTTCTTTCACTAAAGGGCGTTGGCGAAACGGTGGCAAATGCCTTAGAGGCAGCCACAAGCGAGCAGCAGCAGTATCTTTCTTGCGAGGAGCTACAGGCGGCGTGCGGCGCGTCCAACACGGTGATGGAAAAGCTGCGCACCGTAGGCGCATTGGGCGATTTGCCCGCGTCCAGCCAAGTAAGCCTGTTTTAGCGCTTCGGCTTTGTTTCATAATTTCTTGCTAATAAACTACGCATTTACCCATACGCAAAACTAGCACAAAGGCGCTGTTGCGAGATGTTTTCACATCCCGCAGCAGCGCCTTTATCCATGTGTAATCTAAAATTGCAATGCTGTTTTTATGGTAAGCGTTTAAAAAGCTTTTCAATTTCGGGGTTTTCCAAGCAGATGCAATTTTTAGAAAGGTCGGCTAGCGTGTTTTCGCGCGGGATATCTTTAAATGTAACCGAAAAAGCGCAAAGCGCCTGCGTTTTAACGCCATATCGTTCATTTAATTTGCGATTACCATATTTGATATCGCCTAAAACCGGCGCGTTTAAAAACGCAAGATGCGCGCGTATTTGATGCGTGCGCCCTGTAATAAGGCCAATTTTGCACAGCGTCAGCGGGCCTTTAACAGCCAGCACAGCCACATCGGTGATAATTTCCTTATAGCCATTGGCGGGATGCTTTTGCACAAGCACTTTATTGTCTTTTTCAAAATGCCGCAAATAGGCAATGTGCCGCCCGGCAGGTGGCGCGCCGCAGGTGATGGCGTAATATTCCTTGCACAGCAAATCTGTGCGGATAATCTCGTTCATATCGCGCAGCGCCGCATAGTTTTTTGCCGCAAGCACAAGCCCCTCTGTGCCGCGATCCAGCCTGTTGCATATGGCGGGGGTAAACGATGCTTCGGCATCCGCTTGATATTCGTTTTTGGCGGCAAGATAGGCGATAAACCCATCCACAAGGCTTGCATCGCCCGTATGGTCGCCGTGGCACAGCAGATGTGCGGGTTTATACAGCGCGGCAATATTGGCATCTTCATAAATTACAGTAATTTTTGGCGGTTTTTTGGGCATCGGCTTCGCAGCCTGCACATTTGTAAAAAACTCGTCGTTGATATACAATTCCACCACATCGCCAACGGCAAGCCGATCGTCCGGTGCTGCGCGCTTGCCGTTTACTTTTACGCGCTTATTGCGAAAGCTTTTATATAAAAGCGATTGCGGTAAATTTGCCGTAACACTTTCTACAAAGCGCGAAAGCCGCACATCTTGCTCGTTTTTGCCTGCGGTAAAACTTTTCATAATAGCCTCTGCTTTCTCTTTCCAATCTGGTGTTTATGGTATATAATAATCGTGTACGATTATTATTGGCCATGTGGCTTTGCCACGGCCATTTTATTTCAATGCGCCCGCCAAAGGCGGATGCGCAATTAACCAATATCCTGCGGATGTTGGTTAATGCTCGTGTTACGATTATTATTTGTTGTTTTAATGCGCCCGCCAAAGGCGGGGGTGCTATTGTATAATGTCCATAGGATATTGTACAATAGAAACTATATAGAGTAAAGCACTAACGCGCAATAGCATGCGGCGCATTTGCAAAGAAAGGGCGGTTATGCCAATGGGCGAACACGATAACCATAGAAAACGCGTATATAATCGCTTTTTAAAAGAAGGGCTCGCGGGCTTTGAAGAGCATAACGCTATGGAATTTCTTTTGTTTCTTGCGCATGCGCGTGGCGATACCAATTTAATTGCACATCGCCTCATCAATCATTTTGGCAGCGTGGCAAATGTGCTGGATGCACCGATGGAAGAACTGACAAACGTGCAGGGCGTGGGCGAATCCTCGGCGGTAGTGCTGAAATTTATCCCGCAAATGTGTGCCTATTACATGGAAAGTAAGCTTACGGGGAATATGGTGCTGGATAGCGTTGCAAAATGCGGCGACTTTTTTCGCCCAAAGTTTTTTGGCAAAACCAACGAGGCATTATATGCTGCGGTGCTTGACGATAAACGGCAGGTGATACGGTGTGAAATGATTTCCGAGGGCACGGCGAACGCCACTTCAATTTCCATACAAAAAATTGTTAAGCTGGCTGCCCGCGCAAACGCCACAGGCCTTGTTATCGCACATAATCACCCCAATGGCCTTGCGCTGCCCTCCGGCAGCGATGTGCACATGACGGCAAAGCTTAAGCAAGCACTGGAATATATTAATGTTGCGCTGGTAGATCATCTGATTTTCAGCGAGGATGATTTTATATCCTTTGCGTCTACCATGCGCTTGCAAGACATAGACGCATTTGGCGATTGTTAAGAAAGGCGGGAATATCATCGGCTATTTCACAAATTGTATAACGGCTTCTTTATACAAAGCCGTTATCAGCAACCCCGTTAAACAAGACGGAGAATTTTTAAAAATTACAATACAAAAGCAAGGCGACCAATTTTTGGCCGAAAAATACACAAAAAAGCAAGTGTTTCACGAGCATCTGGCTGCATCGGCACTAGAGGCTTATTTGCAGGCGCTTTTAGAAAACGGCTTTCGCCAATTTGATTTTTGGGACGATGGATACACAAGCTCTGTGCGCGTTACCAAAAGCGGCAAAACCTTGTTTACCAAATCTGCATGCAAATCGGCGCCGCCGCCTACAAATATCCATAATCGTAAAAAGCGCTATCTCATCGAGGAAGGCAGCATTGTGCCGCCGCTTGTGGATATGGGCATTTTTACGCCCGATGGCAAAGTGGTAAAAGCCATGTATGATAAATTTCGGCAAATTAACCGCTTTACCGAGCTTTTAAATGACGAGCTGGATAAACTGGATTTAACAAAACGCATCACCATCTTGGATTTCGGCTGCGGAAAATCCTATCTAACCTTTATCATTTATTATTTTCTTGTTTACGTGCGCGGCTTGCAAGTAGAGATGATTGGCCTAGATTTAAAGCAAGATGTCATCGAAAATTGTAACCGTGCAGCACAAAAATATGCATATACCCATTTGCGTTTTGAGGTGGGCGATATCAGCGGCTATGCGGCAAACAGCCCTGTAGATATCGTGCTGTCTTTGCACGCGTGCGACACCGCCACGGATTTTGCTTTATATAACGCCGTTTTATGGGACGCACAATTAATTCTTTCGGTGCCATGCTGCCAACACGAACTGAATGCGCAGATGCAAACAACGCAGTTTGCCGCATTAACACGATATGGCGTTGTGCAAGAACGCGTGGCTGCGCTGATGACAGACACGATTCGCGGCAATTTGCTAACGGCGATGGGCTATCACACACAGCTTTTGGAATTTGTGGATTTTGCGCATACCCCTAAAAATATTTTAATTCGCGCGCGCAAAACCAATGTGCCGCTTGGTGCAAAGCAAAAGGCGCTGCGGGAAGCACAAGCATTAATGGAAGAGTTTCATTTGCAGCCAACGCTATACGCGCTGCTTGCAGAAAAATTACAATAAGAACATGCGGGTTTATCACAGCTACACAAGATGCTGCGGTAAGCCCGCACGTTTGTTTTACGTATAGGCTATAGCGGGCGTATCCGTTTATCGTGCGCAACGACGAATGGTAGCTAAACGCCAATGCGCCTCTTTTCTGCTTGTATAATTCGCAAAATTTAGCAATGCGCAAAGTTGTAGTTTGCATGTTTTTGTGGTACAATAACTAAGTATATTTCACAATCTGCGATATAGGCAAAGGAGGGCTGCCCGCATGGATATTCTTATGCCCAAAGCGGTTAGCACTATCCTTTCTATGCTGAAAAATAGCGGCCACGAAGCATATATTGTTGGCGGCTGCGTGCGCGATTCATTGCTGGGCCTCACTCCGCATGACTGGGATATCTGCACCTCGGCAACGCCCGATGCAATACAGGCCTGTTTTGCGGCGCATCGCACTGTGCCTACAGGCATACAGCATGGCACCGTTACTGTGCTGCTTGAAGAAACTAGCTATGAAGTAACAACCTTTCGGCGCGATGGCGCATATACGGACGGGCGCCATCCAAAGCAGGTGCAATTTGTTTCATCCCTTAAAGCCGACCTTGCGCGGCGGGATTTTACCATTAATGCAATGGCATATCATCCTATAAAACAGCTGATAGACCCATTTGGCGGCGCAAAGGATTTACAAAGCGGTGTGTTAAAGGCGGTGGGCGATGCCAAGCAGCGTTTTACCGAGGATGCGCTGCGCATTGTGCGTGCGCTGCGCTTTGCCGCGAAATACAGCCTCACAATAGAAGCGCAAACGCGTGCAGCCATGCGTGCGCTTGCCCCAAACGTGCAGCAAGTGTCGAAAGAACGGCGCACAGATGAGCTTTTACGCACGCTTGCAGCGCCCTTTCCTGGGAAATATTTTCGGCAGTGCACCGACATCTTGTTTGCGCTTTTGCCGCCGCTTGCCACCTGTGAGGGCTTTTTGCAAAACAGCCTTTGGCACGAGCATGACGTGCTAACGCATATTTTGCGTGCGGTTGACGAAGTGCGTTTTACGCAAGAGATGGATGAAACAGATTTTGTTACCGTGCGTTTGGCGGCCTTGCTGCATGATATTGCAAAGCCCGCATGTTATCATTTTGGCAACGACGGGCACGGCCATTTTAAAGGGCATGTGCAAACGGGCGCGGAGATGGCAAGCCGCATTTTGCAAGAATATTTGCGTTTGCCAAAACAGATGCATGCAACAATTGTAACACTAATTGCGCAGCACGATGCCGATTTTGTGCCAAGCGCTAAACTGGTACGTCGATATTTATCGCGATTGGGCGAAAAGCAGCTTGCGCTTTTGCTGGCATTGCGCAAAGCGGATATTTTGGCGCATGGCGAAAATGCGGCAAATTACCGCAAAAGCCAAACGGTGTACGAAAACACGGTGCAATTTGCGGCGCTGATGCAACAAATAACCAAAACGGAGCATTGTTTTACAGTGAAAGACCTTGCTGTGAATGGATACGATTTAGAAAATGCGGGCATCCAACAGGGTGCAGCCATCGGCAAAACGTTGCGTGCGCTGCTCGATATGGTGCTTGACGCGCGCGTGCCAAACGAAAAAGCAACGCTGCTGCAAGCAATTTCTGCTATCAATTTACACGATTTGCAAAGCACGTAAGCTTTTATGCCGTACATCGCATGCGAAGAAATGCGAACGCGAAACAGGATTTTGTGCAGTGTTTTGTGCCATACATGCGCGAGCCGCGCTATTTGGTAAAGAAAAAATAGCACAACTCGTCAGAAGGGAATGGATTTTACAATGGAAACAGAAGGTCAATTTAAACTTGTTTCGCAATATAGCCCCACAGGCGATCAGCCGGATGCAATCGCGCAGCTAACGAAGGGGATTTTGGCGGGCGATACAATGCAAACGCTGATGGGTGTTACTGGTAGCGGCAAAACCTTTACTATGGCCAATATTATTGCCAATGTCAATCGGCCCACTTTGGTGCTTGCGCACAATAAAACATTAGCGGCGCAGCTATGCACAGAATTTCGCGAGTTTTTCCCCGATAATGCAGTAGAATATTTTGTTAGCTATTACGATTATTATCAGCCCGAAGCATATATCCCCTCCACAGACACCTATATTGAAAAAGACAGCGCCATCAACGATGAAATCGACCGCTTACGCCATTCTGCCACAGCGGCGCTTTCAGAGAGGCGCGATGTCATTATCGTGGCAAGCGTGTCTTGCATCTATTCTTTGGGCGATCCAATCGATTATCGCAGCATGGTAATCAGCCTGCGCCCCAACACACCGATGCGGCGCGACGATTTAACGCGCAGGCTGGTGGGCCTGCAATACGAGCGCAACGATATCGGCTTTACGCGCAATAAATTCCGCGTGCAAGGCGACGTGGTGGAAATACACTTGGCATACACCAACGACACTGTTATCCGTGTGGAGTTTTTTGGCGACGAAATTGACCGTATCAGCGAGGTGAATGCCCTCACGGGCGAAAGACGCAGTACCTTAAGCCATGTTGCCATTTTTCCGGCCAGCCATTATATTGTGCAGCCGGAAAAAATGCAGGCAGCGCTGAACAATGTGCGCACAGAGCTGGATGCACAGGTAAAAAGCTTTACAGAAAGCGGCAAGCTTTTGGAAGCGCAGCGCATCGCGCAACGTACCATGTACGACATTGAAATGCTAACCGAGGTGGGCATTTGCAAAGGCATCGAAAATTATTCGGCTGTGCTTTCGGGGCGCGCGCCCGGCTCTTTGCCCACAACGCTGCTGGATTATTTCCCAAAAGACTTTTTATTGTTTGTGGACGAAAGCCACGTGATGTTGCCGCAGCTGCGCGCAATGTACGGCGGCGATCGCGCGCGCAAGGAAAACTTGGTCGATTTTGGCTTTCGCTTGCCATCGGCATTTGATAACCGCCCGTTGCGCTTTGAAGAATTTCTTACAAAGCTTAATCAAACAGTATTTGTATCGGCCACGCCCAATGTGTATGAACGCGAAAATTCTACACAAATTGTGGAACAGGTTATACGTCCCACCGGCCTTTTGGATCCGCAGGTTATCGTAAAGCCCGTTGAGGGCCAAATAGAGGATTTACTGGGCGAAATCAACACGCGCGCCGCGCGCGGCGAGCGCGTGCTTGTGACCACGCTTACCAAAAAGATGGCCGAGGATTTAACAGGTTATCTCAGCGAGCACGACGTAAAAGTAAAATATATGCACCACGAAGTGGAAACGTTTGAGCGCATTGAACTTATTCGCGATTTGCGCAGGGGCGATATCGACGTGATTGTCGGCATCAATCTTTTGCGAGAGGGGCTTGATTTGCCCGAGGTATCTCTTGTGGCGATACTGGATGCCGACAAAGAAGGTTTTTTGCGCAGCGAAACCAGCCTTGTGCAAACGATTGGCCGCGCGGCGCGCAATGCCGAGGGCATCGTTATCATGTATGCCGACAGTGTTACGCCGTCCATGGAAAGAGCCATTTTGGAAACCGAGCGCCGGCGTGCTATACAGATGGCATATAACGAGGCGCACGGCATAACACCCACCACGATTGTAAAGGTGATAGCAGATACAACAATCGGTATATCGCATACCGATGAAGAGGACAAGCCCATGAAGCGGCTTTCGCGTGCAGAGCGCGAACAAATGATTACACGCCTCACGCGGGAAATGAAAGAGGCGGCAAAGATACTGGAGTTTGAGCACGCGGCGTTCCTGCGTGACAGAATCGAGAAATTGCGCAAGGGCTAGTGTGTACCATTCACGGATACACAACTAAGCCGGAAAGGATTTTCAATTTTGAGCATAGATAAAATTATTATTAAAGGCGCACGAGAGCATAATTTAAAAAACATCGATATTACCTTGCCGCGCGATGAGCTGATTGTAATGACAGGCCTTTCGGGCAGCGGCAAATCTTCGCTGGCGTTTGATACCATTTATGCCGACGGGCAGCGCCGCTATGTAGAAAGCTTATCCAGCTATGCAAGGCAGTTTTTAGGGCAGATGGAAAAGCCGGATGTGGATGAAATACAAGGGCTTTCGCCCGCCATTTCAATTGACCAAAAAACCACCTCGCGCAATCCGCGTTCCACTGTGGGCACGGTAACGGAGGTGCATGATTATCTGCGCTTATTATATGCGCGCATCGGTGTTCCGCATTGTCCGGTTTGCGGCAGGGTAATCAGCCAACAAACCGTGGATCAAATGGTAGACGAAATCCTGCGTTTGCCCGATAAAACGCGCTTTCAAGTGCTTGCACCAGTGGTGCGCGGGCGCAAAGGCACCCAGCAAAAGGAATTCGATGCGGCGCGCCGCGCGGGCTTTGCACGCGTGCGTGTGGACGGCAGTATTTACGATTTAGACGAAGAAATTGTGCTGGAAAAAAACAAAAAGCACGATGTGGAAATTGTGGTTGACCGCCTTGTCATTGCCGACGATGTGCGCAGCCGCTTGGCCGATTCGCTTGAAACAGCCCTAAATTTAACAGGCGCACTGGTAACCATAGACGTTATCGACGGCGAAGCCATGACCTTTAGCCAAAGCTATGCATGCCCTGAACATGGCGTTAGCATCGAGGAACTGGCACCACGCATGTTTTCGTTTAATAATCCGTTTGGCGCATGCGAAACCTGCACAGGGCTTGGCACCTTTATGAAAGTGGATCCATCGTTGATTTTACCCAATAAAAACCTTTCCATCCGCGAAAGTGCCATCAAAGCAAGCGGCTGGTATTATGCCGAAGGCTCTATCAGCGAGATGTATTATATCGGGCTTGGCAAGCGATATGGCTTTACACTGGATACCAAAATCCGTGATATGTCGCCCGAGGCGGTGGATGCCATTTTATATGGCACCAAAGGCGAAAAGCTGCATATGCGCCGCGAAACCGAATCGGGCTCAGGGCAGTACAACACGGATTTTGAGGGCATCATCCCCAATTTGGAAAGGCGCTTTCGCGAAACAAGCTCTGCTTGGATGAAGGAAGAAATTCAAAGCTTTATGACGGGCGTCGAGTGCCCGGATTGCAGTGGCGATCGCTTAAAGCCCACCAGCCTTGCTGTTACGGTTGGCAATATCAATATCAGCAAATTTACCCAGCTAAGCGTGCGCGAGGAGCTGGATTTTATCAATGCACTTTCCCTTACCGAGCGCGAAAATATGATTGCGAATGGCATTTTAAAAGAAATTCGCGAGCGTTTGGGATTTTTGCAAAGTGTTGGGCTTGATTATTTAACGTTGGCGCGCAACGCGGCCACACTTTCGGGCGGCGAAAGCCAGCGCATTCGCCTTGCAACGCAAATTGGCTCGGCGCTTACGGGCGTTTTATATGTATTGGACGAGCCCAGCATCGGCTTGCATCAGCGCGACAACGAAAAGCTGATAGCCACGCTGCGCCGCCTGCGCGATTTGGGCAATACGCTGATTGTGGTGGAGCACGACGAGGACACGATGCGTGCGGCGGATTATCTTGTGGACATCGGGCCTGGTGCGGGCGTGCATGGCGGCGAAGTAGTGGCGGCGGGCACCATCCAAGACGTTTGCAACGAGCCACGCAGCATTACGGGCCAATACCTCAGCGGCAAAAAGCAAATCAGCGTGCCCAAAAAACGCCGCAGCGGCACAGGCAAATTTATCGAAATTTGCGGTGCGGTGCAAAACAATTTAAAAAACTTGGATGTGCGCATACCGCTTGGCGCGATGACCTGCGTTACAGGCATTTCCGGCAGCGGTAAATCCTCGCTGATTAATGAAATTTTATATAAACGCCTGGCGCAGGATTTAAATGGCGCGCGCATGAAGCCCGGCAAGCACAGTGATATGCTGGGGCTTGAATATGTAGACAAGGTAATTGGCATTGACCAATCGCCCATCGGGCGCACGCCGCGCTCTAACCCCGCAACGTATACGGGCGTGTTTACCGATATTCGCAATTTATTTGCGCAAACACAGGATGCTAAAATACGCGGCTACGGGCAGGGGCGCTTTAGTTTTAATGTCAAGGGCGGGCGCTGCGAAGCGTGCGAGGGCGACGGAATTATTAAGATCGAAATGCATTTTCTGCCGGATATTTATGTGCCGTGCGAGGTGTGCAAGGGCGCAAGATATAACCGCGAAACGATGGAAGTGAAATATAAGGACAAAAATATTTACGAAGTGCTGGAAATGACTGTGGAAGAAGCATGCAATTTCTTTGAAAACATTCCGCGCATTCATCGTAAATTGAAAACCATTGTAGATGTGGGCTTAGGCTATATCAAAATGGGGCAAAGCGCCACCACGCTTTCCGGCGGCGAAGCGCAGCGCGTGAAGCTGGCGCTGGAGCTTGCCAAACGCGAAACCGGCCAAACCGTGTATATTCTTGACGAGCCCACCACCGGCCTGCATGTGGCGGATGTGCACAAGCTGGTTAAGGTGCTGGATAAGCTTGTGGATGCAGGCAATACGGTTATTGTTATTGAGCACAATTTGGATATCATTAAACGCGCCGATTATATTATCGATTTAGGCCCCGAGGGCGGCGGCGCCGGCGGCGAAATTATTGCAACAGGTACGCCCGAAGAAGTGGCGGCATGTGCCAAATCCTATACTGGACAATATTTGAAGCCCTTGCTAAATAGGGGTAAAAAGTAGTATAATAGATTAATATGGCCGATTGTATCGATTTAGCACAGCGCATAACAGCGTTACAACTTAAATGGAGGTAGAAATGGACAACATCAAATTTGCAAGGAATGAAGATGCGGCAAAGTGTATTGCAAAGCATTATACAGTGGCACCGCCTCTTTTATACATGCATTCTTTCGGTTGCCAGCAAAACGCCAATGACGGTGAAAAAATTAAAGGCGTTCTGACGAACTTGGGGTACGGTGTATGTGATAAAGCCGATGACGCAGATTTGATTGTTTTCAACACCTGTGCTGTGCGCGAACATGCAGAGCAGCGTGTCTTTGGCAATATCGGGGCACTCAAAAGCCTAAAAATGCAAAAGCCGGGGCTGTTGATTGCCGTGTGCGGCTGCATGGTGCAGCAAAAAGCCACAGTAGACAAGCTGCGCAAAAGCTATCCGTTTGTGGACATTGTATTCGGTGTAAATGGCATCGACCTTTTGCCAAGCCTTGTCTGCGAAAAGCTGTCTACGCGCAAAAAATTTGTGCAAATTCAAGGTGAGCGCGAGGATATTATCGAAGATATGCCCATACGGCGCGATTCCACATTTCGGGCATGGCTGCCTATTATGTACGGTTGCGACAATTTTTGCTCGTACTGTGTGGTACCCTATGTGCGCGGGCGCGAGCGCAGCCGAAAGGCCGAGGACATTTTGGCAGAGTTTAAAGGCCTTGTGGAGGCCGGATATAAAGACATTACGCTGCTTGGACAAAATGTAAATTCTTACGGCAAAAATCTTGAAGAAAAGATTGATTTTTCCGATTTGCTCAAGCTGCTTGATGCCGTGCCGGGCGAATATCGCATTCGCTTTATGACAAGCCATCCAAAGGACGCCACACGGCGCTTGATTGACACGATTGCCGAAAGCAGCCATATTGCACACCATTTGCATTTGCCTGTGCAATCCGGCTCAAACGACATTTTGGTGCAAATGAACCGCCGTTACACGGTGGAAGAATATCAAAGCTTAATTGTTTACGCCAAAAAGGTGATGCCGGATATGATGTTCTCCAGTGACATCATTGTGGGCTTCCCCGGTGAAAGCGAAGAAGATTTTGATAAAACGATGGCACTCATTCAAGAAATTGAATATATGCAGCTTTTTACCTTCATTTATTCAAAGCGTTCAGGCACAGCGGCGGCCGAAATGCCGGACGCCACACCCTATAAAGCAAAAAGCGCGCGTATCGCGCGTATTTTGGACATGCAGGAAGGGATCGTGCAAAAGCTTTGCGCCACGCTCAAGGGCAAAACATTGCAAGCACTTATTGAGGGCGAGGGCAGAGAAGACGGCACGCTTACAGCACGTCTTGACAATAACATGACCGTAGAGTTTACGGGCACAGCGCCGATTGGTACGTTTATCAATTTGCACATCATCGGCAACAAAGGCGCTATTTTAAAAGGCGAAATCGTAGCTACTATTTAAAAATATATATATTAAAGGAGTAACAAAAATGGCAAAAGATTCTATCATGATGTTTAAAGAGGCAGCGGCACAGCTGCAAAAAGAGGCAGTGTATTTGGCACTGGATACCGCGCGCAAAGCAAACGACGAGGACGAAACCTTGCAAAACCTGATTGGCGATTTCAATTTGGCACGCGTTGACTTAAACAGCGAAATTTCTAAAACAGAAGACAAAGACGCCGATAAAATTGCAGCGTTAAACGCAAAGGTAAACGCGCTTTACAGCAATATCATGGAAAACGAAAATATGCTCACCTATAACGAGGCCAAAGCCGAGCTGGAGGCATTAACCAATCATATCAGCGCCATTTTGTCCACTGCGGTAAACGGCGGCGACCCCATGACGGTGGAAGAGCCACACGAAGGCTGCTCTGGCAGCTGCTCGGGCTGCTCGGGCTGCCACTAAGCGCATTTTTTTACAAAACGAATCCAAACGGCCCCTGCCTGCAAAGGCGGGGGATACCTTTTATAACGAATGCTTAGGCGGTGTAGTGCATGGCAGAGCTTTCCCCAATGATGAAGCAATATTTTGAAATCAAAAAACAACATCCAGACGAAATTTTATTTTTTCGTTTGGGCGATTTTTATGAAATGTTTTTCGATGATGCAAAGCTTGCATCAAAAGAGCTAGAGCTTACGCTCACGGGGCGCGATTGCGGGCAAGAGGAGCGCGCGCCAATGTGCGGCGTGCCTTATCATTCCTGCGAGGCGTATATTGCGCGTTTGATTGCAAAGGGCTACAAGGTGGCCATTTGCGAGCAAATGGAGGATCCCAGTGCCGCAAAAGGCATTGTGAAACGCGATATTGTGCGCGTGGTTACGCCGGGCACCGTGATTGAAAGCAGCATGCTGGAGGACGATAAAAACAATTATATTGCCAGCATTTTTGTGGATGGCACAAAAGCAGGCGTGTGCTTTGCCGATATTTCCACAGGCACCGCACATACGGCCTGCCTTGAAAGCGAGGCGCTTTCTTCTGCCATCATCGCGCAGTTTTGTCGTTTTTCTCCGCGTGAGGTGCTGTTTAATACAAAGCTGTTAGACCTAAAAGAAGTTACCGCCTACATGAAGCAGCAGCTGGCGTGCTCGGTGGAGCTTTTGGAAGACGCATGCTATGATCGCGCTGCATGTCAAAATGCAATCGACATGCATTTCGGCACAGATGCCGTGCGGGAAACAGGCTTAGTATCCGGCTCTGCCGAGTTTTTTGCCTTTGCGGCGTTGCTGCATTATTTGGGGCAAACGCAAAAAAAAGGCGTGGAACGCCTTAAAACCATTTACAATTTTTCGCAAACGCAATACATGCAGCTTTCGGCGGTAACACGCGCAAATTTAGAATTAACGCAGACAATGCGTGCGCGAGAAAAAAAGGGCACGCTGCTTTGGGTGCTGGATAAAACACAAACGGCAATGGGCAAACGTTTAATGCGCACATGGATAGAGCAGCCGCTTGTCAGCGAAGCTGCGATTAACCGCCGTCTTGATGGCGTGGAGGAGCTGTATTCCAACACGGTCACGCGCGTGGAAATCATTGCGGCATTGTCTAAAATATTTGATATGGAACGTCTTTTAACGCGCACGGTTTACGGCTCGGTATCCCCAAAGGAACTTTTGGCGCTTTCGGCCACGTGCGCGCAGCTGCCAATACTGAAGCAATATTTAAGCACCTTTTGCGGCGAAGAGCTTACGGACATCAACGCGCAAATTGACGCGCTTTCCGATATTCGCGCACGCATTGATGCCACTATCGACGAAAACGCGCCCATCAGCTTTAAAGATGGCGGTGTTATCAAAAAAGGGTTTCATGCGCCGCTGGACGAGCTTTGTGAAATTATGCATGGCGGAAAAGGCGTGCTTACCGCTATTGAAGCAAAGCTCAAAGAGGAAACGGGCATCCGCACGTTAAAAATTGGCTATAATCGCGTATTTGGCTATTATATCGAGGTCAGCCGTTCATTTTCCGAGCAAGTGCCGCCCAGCTTTATCCGCAAGCAAACGCTGGCCAACGCCGAACGGTATATCACCGAGGAATTAAAAGAGCTGGAAAACAAAATCCTTGCAGCAGGCGATAAAATTGCCGTGCTGGAAAAACAGCTCTATGATGCGCTTTTGCAGGAACTAACGCAGCAGCTGCGCCGCATTCAAGGCACGGCCTGTGCGGTGGCACGCTTAGACGTGCTCGTGGCGCTGGCAGAGGTTGCCGTTAAAAACAATTACACGCGCCCGCAGGTAAACAGCGAAGACGCTTTTACGATTATCGACGGGCGGCATGCGGTAATCGAGCAAATGCTCAAAGGCAATCTCTTTGTGCCAAACGATACGATGCTGGACTGTGGCGATAACCGCATGCTGATTATTACGGGCCCCAACATGGCGGGTAAATCTACATATATGCGGCAAACGGCATTAATTGCGCTGATGGCGCAAATTGGCAGCTTTGTGCCTGCTAAAAGCTGCACGCTCGGTGTGGTGGATGCCATCTTTACGCGCGTGGGTGCCTCGGATGACCTTGCGGCAGGGCAATCCACTTTTATGGTGGAGATGACGGAAGTTTCGGATATTTTAAAAAATGCTACATCGAAAAGCCTTGTTATTCTGGATGAAATCGGGCGCGGCACCTCTACGTTTGACGGCATGAGCATCGCGCGCGCCGTTGTGGAGCACATTGCAGATACAAGCAGCGGGCTTGGCTGTAAAACGCTGTTTGCCACGCATTATCACGAATTAACAGAGCTGGAAAATGCATTAGACGGCGTCAAAAATTACAATATCGCCGTAAAAAAGCGCGGCGAGGACATCACCTTTTTGCGCCGTATTGTGCGCGGGCCTGCGGATGACAGCTATGGCATTGAGGTGGCAAAGCTTGCCGGCCTGCCCGATTGCGTGACGCAGCGCGCGCGGCAAGTGCTGAAGGTGCTAGAGGCCAATGCCCCCAATGCAGACCGTGTTACACAGCTGGATTTTGATAATTTTGAAAAGTTTACACAAACGCCTGTGCCGGGCGCACTGGTGGATAAATTACAATCCGTGGATGTGGAAACGTTAACCCCCATTGAAGCCTTAAACTTTTTGTACGAGCTGAAAACATTGCAAATGCAGTAAAACGCGCTATGCGTTTATGCATTGCTTTTTCGCATAGCGCGCATGCGCTTTCACGCAGAATCAAACGCCTGTTTTGGCAAATCAATGAACAAGTATCGCAAGAAAGGAATGCGCATCATGGCTCAAATTTATGTACTGGACAAGCACACGGCAGAGCTGATTGCCGCAGGCGAGGTGGTAGAGCGCCCGGCCTCTGTGGCAAAGGAGCTGTGCGAAAACGCCGTGGATGCAAAGGCAACCGCCATCACACTAACCATTGAGCACGGCGGCATTTCTCTTTTAGAGGTGCAGGATAATGGCAGCGGCATTGACGCAGAATGTGTGCCCACTGCGTTTTTGCGCCATGCAACCAGCAAAGTGAAAACCGAGGCCGATTTAGAAAGCATCCGCACGCTGGGCTTTCGCGGCGAAGCGCTGGCTTCGATTGCAAGCGTTTCTAAAATTGCGTTGCTTACCAAAACCGATGCCGATGAGTATGCATGCTTATATCGCATAGAAGGCGGCGATGAGCTGGGCATTGAAGCGGCGGCCCGCCCAACAGGCACCACCATTACAGTGCGCGATTTGTTTTATAATACGCCTGCGCGCATGAAATTCTTGAAAAAAGATGCCAGCGAGGGCAATTATGTCAGCGAGGTTATCAGCCATTTGGCGCTTTCGCATCCGGAAATTTCTTTCAAATTTGTGCGCGAAGGCAAGGTGCAATTTCAAACGCCAGGCGACGGCGTATTAATGAGCGCCGCATATGCCGTTTTAACGCGCGATTTTGCCCGCGAATTAATTGAAGTGGATTACACCTTAGGCAATTATCGTCTTACTGGCCTTGTTACGCCCCCGCACGCGATGCGCGCCAGCCGTGCGATGCAGTTTTTCTTTATCAATGGCCGTTATGTAAAAAACCGTACCATGCTTGCCGCTTTGGAAAATGCCTATCGTGGGCTTGCCATGCAAGGCAAATTTCCGGGATGCATCTTGGCGCTTTCTATGCCGCCGGAGCTTGTGGATGTGAATGTGCATCCCGCTAAAACAGAGGTGCGCTTTGCGCGCGAAAGCGAAGTATTTGATATGGTATATCAAGGCGTAAAGCTGAAATTGCTGTGCCCCGCCAGCACGGAAACCCCGCTGCACACAGCACAAAGCTTGCAACAAAGCTTTCAAGCTGAACAGCAAAACACCTTTACACAGCCGCAAGAGGCAAGCGTGCCTCTTGCCCATAGCAGCCCTATGGAGCAAAAAAGCACAATTGTGTTGCCGCTTACACCGCAAATGACGAAAGGCGCACAAGGCACGCTGGCATCTACATCGTATGTGCCCTATGTGCTGGAAGAAAAACCTTTTGCACAAGCTGTGCAAAAGGCCGACCAAAGCACCAATCATTTGCGCGCACAGGAAGCTGCGGCGCTGGATATTTTCCCGCAAGCGCCAGAGCCTTTTCAGCAAGCGCCAGTGCCTTGTCAGCAAACGCAGCTTGCAGATAGCGCACAAGAGCCTGTCAGCGCTAGCAACGCATTGCAATTCATCGGCGAGGCATTCCGCACCTATATTATTACGCAACAAAATGATACCCTTTGCTTGATTGATAAACATGCCGCGCACGAACGCCTTTTGTATGAACAATTGGTGGCAAATTACGGCACGGTTGCATCGCAGCAGCTTTTATCGCCTGTTACAGCCACGCTTTCCGCTGCCGAAAAAAACGCGCTTTTGGAAAACGAAGAAATTTTGCAAAAAAGTGGCATTGAGATTGAAGATTTTGGCGGTGCCAGCGTGCTGGTGCGCGCGGTGCCTTGCGATGTTGTGCCGCAAGATATTGAAAATTTGGTGGTAGAGCTGGCCGCGCGCCTTAGCGTTTACCGCAAAGATACCACCGACGAAAAAACACAGTGGGTTTTGCATTCCATTGCTTGTCGGGCCGCTATTAAGGCGGGGGATAAAACACACGAAGCGCAGCTTTTGGCATTGGCACAAGATATTATCAGCGGCAAAGTGCCACCATATTGTCCGCATGGCCGTCCCGTTATCCTAAGGCTTACGCGAAAGGAGCTGGAGAAACAGTTTGGCAGACAAGGCTAAAGCCCCGCTATTGGTTATCTGCGGCCCCACAGCTACAGGAAAAACAGCGCTTTCTATCCGCCTTTGTGAACAATTATCGGGAGAAGTTATCTCTGCGGATTCCATGCAGATTTACGATTCGCTGGACATCGGCACAGCCAAGCCCACAGCGCGGGAGCTTGCCGCTGCAAAGCATCACTTAATTGGGTTTTTACAGCCGGAGCAGCAATTTTCGGCTGCGGATTACGCCGCACTTGCAAGCGAAAAAATTGCAGACATCACCGCCCGCGGCAAGCTGCCACTGATGGTGGGCGGCACGGGGCTATACATCGAAACGTGCATAAAGGGCATTCGCTTTACAGGTGAAAAACCGCAAAGCGCCACCCGCGCAGATTTAAATGCGCGCGCCGAAGCCGAGGGCATGGATGTTTTATATCACGAGCTTTCGATGATTGATCCGCCCTATGCCGCAAAGCTGCATCCCAATAACAAGCTGCGCGTTTTACGCGCACTGGAGCTTTACACCGATACGGGCGTTACAATGTCGCAGCAGCTTGCCGATTCCCGCCCGAGCGAGCCGCCCTATAAAAGCCTTGTGGTTGCGCTGCAATATTCAAACAGAGCGCTTTTGTACGAGCGCATAAACGCGCGTGTGGATGAAATGCTGCAAAATCATCTTTTAGAGGAAGCGCAGCGCGTATTTGAAAACCGCTTGCGCTATCGCACGGCAGCACAAGCAATCGGATATAAAGAATTTTTTCCGTATTTTGAGGGCACAGCTACACTTGCCGATTGCACTGAAAAACTCAAACAAGCATCGCGCAATTATGCAAAGCGCCAGCTTACTTGGTTTCGGCGTATGCAGGATGTGCACTGGATTCAAGTGGACGAGGGGGACGCATTGCCACAGGTATTAGCCTTGTGGGAGCGTATGTGTAAACCATAAATATTTGGCACCCGATTTTGTGCCTTGCACGCGCAAGAGCGTATATTCGACAAAGCCGAAAGGGCACAATTTCCAAGAAAGAATGTGATTTTGCATGGAACAATCAAAACCGAAAAACAAGAAACCGCGTGTTTTTCAACGTTGGTTGCTGTTTTTCTGCTTTTTTTTGCCAACAGCATATATTTTGCTTCAGCTGTTTTTGGTTTTGCTAAATAAACCATATACAACGCAAACGGCAATTCAATACACCATACCCGACAAGATTACCGCAAAAGCATTTATCGATATGCCGCAAGAGGCGGTTGCATATAATGGCGGTGTTGCAAGATATCTTGTAGATAATGGCGAGCGCGTGTCAATCAATACGCCGCTTGCCGAAGTGTTTGAAGGGGAGGCACAGGCTGCCAGCCGCGAAGAGGCGCAAAGGCTGGAACGCGAAATCGCGCGCTTGCAAGAGGCGCAGCGCGCGGGGCAGGGTGTGAACATTGACACATTGCTGGAGCAAAAGCTTACTAAAACCTATTATCTAACCGAGCAGCTGGCAACGGGAGATTTTTTAACCATTTCCGAAGTGCGCTCCGACTTGCAAATGACGGTTAATAAACTGCAAATTGCCACAAAAGAAACAAGCGATTTTAACGCGCGCATAGAAACATTGCAGGCTTCTTATGCTGCGGCCAATGCCGCCGCAGGCGCGTCCACCCTTGTAAGTGCGCCCGCATCCGGCTATTTTGCCAATGCAGAATCCGGCGCGTTGCCGCAATATTCCTCTGAGCAGCTGGCTGCAATGTCGCCGCTTGAAATGAAACAAGCACAAGCAGCGGATACTGCGGGCACAAGCGGGATACTGGGCAGAATGATTTACGATTATCGCTGGAACTGTTATTTGTCTGTCAACCTAAAGCAGGCCGAGCGTTTTATCGAGGGCAAAAACGTACAGTTGACGCTGGGCCAGGGCGAGCAAGACCGTATTCCTGCGCAAATTGTAAAAGTGGAAACCGATGCCGCAAATGATGCCGCAAAGATTACCATCAGCTGCGATTATATGAACGGCACAATTCTTGCCGCAAACAGCGCGGTGGCATCAGTGATATTTGGCGATTATACGGGGCTTCGCTTAGATAAGGCGGCGCTGCGTTTGGTAGATGGCATGCCGGGCGTTTATGTAAAATATGGCAACGTTATCGAATATCGGAAAATTTCGGTTTTGTTTGAAGACGAA
>RRZT010026935.1_pt1 | contig 28752 bp, 28 predicted proteins | sample 2165551 | NCBI WGS metagenome assembly RRZT01 (sample SAMN10456910, study PRJNA506462) | wastewater metagenome | biome: wastewater; feature: sludge; material: wastewater sludge; isolation source: wastewater sludge with Escherichia coli K12::gfp cells carrying plasmid... | place: USA: Moscow, Idaho...
AGGTTTTTAAACATGAAAACTATCAGTGCTAAACCACATGAAGTGACACACGATTGGTACATCGTCGACGCTGAAGGTAAAACATTAGGTCGCTTGGCGAGCGAAATCGCATCACGCTTACGTGGCAAGCATAAGCCTTCATACACCCCTCACGTTGACACAGGCGATTACATCGTTGTGATCAATGCTGAAAAAGTTGCCGTGACTGGTAAAAAAGCGCAAGACAAAAAATACTACCGTCACACTGGTTACCCAGGTGGTATCAAAGAAACTAACTTTACCAAACTTATCGCTCACAAACCTGAAGACGTCCTTAATAAAGCCGTTAAAGGTATGTTGCCAAAAGGCCCTTTAGGCTATGCGATGATCAAAAAGTTAAAAGTATACTCAGGTACTGAGCATCCACATACCGCTCAACAACCTCAAGTATTAGATATCTAAGGAGTAACACATGGAACGCAATTACGGTACAGGTCGTCGTAAAACTTCAACAGCTCGTGTGTTCTTATCAGCGGGTTCAGGTAACATCGTTGTCAACGGCAAACCACTTGATCAATATTTTGGTCGTGAAACCTCAGTCATGGTAGTACGTCAACCCCTAGAACTACTAGATGCCGCAAGCAAATACGACATCTATGTCACAGTAAAAGGTGGCGGTATCAACGGTCAAGCTGGCGCAATTCGTCATGGTATTACCCGTGCATTGATTGAATCAGATGAGACACTAAAACCTGCCCTAAAAGAAGCTGGTTTTGTTACCCGTGACGCCCGTGAAGTTGAACGTAAAAAATTGGGTCTACGTAAAGCACGTAAACGCCCACAATTCTCAAAACGTTAATTGCTCGATATATCACAAAAATTCTCGTATTTGTGGTATATTTGCAGGATTGACAAAAAAGACTCTTGTTTGTTACAAGGGTCTTTTTTTATTTACCTCAGGTAATTTATTTTATTGCAAAAATAGCATAAAATAGCAAAATTAGCGTAATTTAGGCACAGCTAAGGTGGCATTTCTGTAACAACTGATTTACAATAGCCACGTACCCAGTGTGGGAATATGGTTTCCCACTTCATTAATCTGGAGGAATTCTTAATGAGCCATGCCGAAGGCGTCGATGTAAAACGTCGAAGAGTTTTAATTGCATCAACTGCTGCCATGGGTGCAGCAGGTGTCGCTGCCCTTGCTACGCCATTTGTGCGTTCTTGGTACCCAAGTGCTAAAGCAGAAGCTGCTGGCGCGCCTGTTACCCAAGACTTGAGCAAAGTTGAAGCAGGACAAATGGTGGTTATCAAATATCGTGGTAAACCGATTTTTCTGGTAAAGCGTACCAAAGAGATGATGGACAACCTAACAAAAGTAGAATCATCTTTAGCGGATCCAAAATCAGAAGGATCATTGCAGCCTGAATACTGTAAAAACACAACACGCTCTAAAGATAATTCGGATGTTTTAGTCTGTGAAGGGGTTTGTACACACTTAGGTTGTGCGCCGGGCTATCGTCCCGATGTTGGCGCGGCTGATTTGGGCGGTGGTAGTTGGATGGGTGGCTTTTTATGCCCATGTCACGGTTCAAAATATGATTTAGCGGGTCGTGTCTTCACAGGTCAGCCTGCCCCACGTAATTTACCGATTCCTGAATATAGCATTAGCGGTACTATTTTGACGGTAGGAGCGTGATTATGAGTATGGGAAAAAAATTAATGCATTGGGTGGACGCGCGCTTTCCCGCGACTGAAACCTATGAATACCATATGTCAAAATACTACGCACCAAAAAATTTCAATTTTTGGTATTTTTTTGGCGTACTATCTATGGTAGTACTAGTCAACCAACTAGTAACTGGTATTTGGTTAACCATGATGTTCAACCCAAGTGCCGAAGGTGCATTTGCCTCTGTTGAATACATCATGCGTGATGTGCAAGGCGGTTGGTTGATTCGCTATATGCACTCTACAGGTGCTTCGGCATTCTTTGTGGTTGTTTATCTACACATGTTCCGTGGTCTACTCTATGGTTCATACCAAAAACCACGTGAGTTGGTATGGCTCATTGGTATGGGTATTTATCTATGTTTAATGGCGGAAGGGTTCTTTGGTTATTTATTACCTTGGGGCAATATGTCATTTTGGGGTGCTCAGGTTATTTTAAACTTACCTGGCGCAATTCCATTTATTGGTGATGCATTGGGCGAATGGGTAAAAGGTGATTATATCATCTCTGGCATTACGCTCAACCGTTTCTTTGCACTGCATGTGGTTGCTATCCCCCTAATTTTGGTAGGTTTGGTATTTGTGCATTTGGTAGCACTACACCATGTGGGTTCAAATAACCCAGATGGCGTTGACATCAAAAAACTTAAAGATAAAAATGGTGTACCACTAGACGGCGTTGCCTTCCACCCTTACTATACCGTGCATGACTTGGTTGGGATTGTGGTCTTCTTTATGGTGTTCTTTGCCGTGGTATTCTTCTTCCCAGAAGGCGGCGGTTTCTTCCTTGAGCCACCAAACTTTGAAGCAGCCAACCCCCTAAAAACCCCTGCACACATTGCGCCTGTTTGGTACTATACGCCATTCTATGCTATGTTACGTGCCACACCTTCTATGTTTGGTTCTGCCCTACCAGGTGTGATTGTTATGGGTGCGTCCATTGCTATCTTATTTGTATTGCCTTGGCTTGATAAATCGCCTGTACGTTCAATGCGCTATAAAGGTACGTTATCAAAGATTGCTTTAGGTGTATTTGTGGTTAGCTTCTTGATTTTAGGTTACTTAGGGGTTATCCCATCAAGTGACACAGCGACCCTTGTTGCTCGTATCTGTACTATCTTATATTTCTTGTTCTTCTTATTGATGCCAATTTATACATCAATTGAGACATGCAAACAGCCACCTGAACGCGTAACTGGAGGTCACTAATGAAAGCGGTTAAAAAACTAGTTGCTGGATTGGGATTGACAGTTGCGTTGGGTCTCGGTGCAACGGCGGCTCAGGCAAACGCAGGCGGCTGTGGTACTTATAAGACAGTCGATGGTCAAGAAAAACACTTGGCGTGTGAATCTGCGCCAATTGATTTGACCAATAAAGCGTCTATCCAACGTGGTGCATCTTTATTTATGAGTTACTGTGCAGGCTGTCACTCAGCCCAATACGTGCGTTACTCAAAAATGTATAAAGATTTGGATATTCCAAAAGAGTTGGTTGAAAAATATTTGATGATGACCACCGACCAAGTGGGTGACCACATCAATGCAGGCGTGGATCCTGAACTTCAAAAAGCATGGTTTGGGGCACAACCACCAGACTTATCTTTAGAAACTCGTCTGCGTGGTAATGATTGGGTCTATACTTATCTGCTCGCATTTTATGAAGACCCAAGCCGTCCTTGGGGCGCAAATAACATTGTATTACCCAATGTTGCTATGCCATTTGTTTTGCATGACATGCAGATGAACACTTCAAAAGAAGAATACCGCCGTAATATTGGTGATATTGTTAACTTCATGGCTTGGATGGCAGAACCGCAAGCGCACCAACGCAAAGTTTATGGTTTTTGGGTCTTACTATTTTTAGCTGCCCTTCTTATTCCTATTTATTTATTAAATAAAGAATTCTGGAAAGACGTTAAATAATAATCATGATAAAAAAGGTAGCGCAATGCTACCTTTTTTATGATTCAGGCAATTGGCTTTTCGACAGCTTTTGCCCATAAAAACTAACAGATTATTGCCAAACGCTGTGATTTAGGCTAGTCTTATTGTTTACTGCGATATAGCACACTCCTACACCTATGTTAAACCCAATCAACAACACGCCTTTGTTATTTGCTGACGATGGCTATCTTAGCCACCAAGTGCGGCTGGTATTATTAGAAAAAAACATAGAATTTATTGAAAAAAATATTCGTGAAGATGCCAGTTTGATCGAAGATTTGCCCGATATGAATCCATACAATACCCTCCCTGTGTTTGTGCATCGTGAACTTATACTGTATCGAAACCGTGTTATTTTTGAATATTTAGAAGATCGCTATCATCAACACAAGCTATTGCCAGAAAACCCCGCAGAAAAAGCCCAATATCGCCAATTGTGGTGGCGTATTGAACAAGATTGGGTAAAACTTGCCGATACACTGCTCACCCATAGCGATACGCTAGATATTAAAAAGGCAGCACTGGCAAGAAAACAGTTAGCAGAATCTTTAATTACGATTGCGCCTTTATTTGCGCATAAAGCGTTTTTTTTGTCCGACCAATTTGGTGTATGTGATTGTATTTTAGCAACCGTATTGTATCGGCTTAAACTAATGCAGATTGAACTACCGCTGCCGCTATGTCGACCGTTATATCATTATATGGATCGTCTGTTTGGGCGACCTGCATTCCAAAAAAGTTTGAAGTTTTAACCCCTTGGCGCTTAATTTATTAATAAACTTGCGAGAATAATCATGGAAAATGACCTCACGTTAACCCCCACGCGTCCCTATATGGTACGTGCCATTTTTGAATGGTTAGAAGATAACCATTTGACCCCTCATTTGATGGTAGATGCTACCCAGCCCAATGTAAATGTGCCACAAGAGCACGTTCAAGAAGGTAGAATTGTGCTAAATATTGCCAGCCGCGCAACAGGTAATTTGGTCATTGACAATGATTACATCCATTTTCATGCAAGATTTGGTGGGGTTTCTCGCGAGCTTTGGGTGCCTATGGCAGCAGTCATGGGTATCTATGCGAGAGAAAATTCACAGGGTATGTTTTTTGATCCTAATGAATACGAACATTATGATTTATCCCTTGAGACACCTGAGCCTGCCGCGATACCTGAACGCGCCAAACGGCAAAATACAGCAGGGCTAAAAATCTTAGATTAACCAAATATGCTGGTTTTTTAGATATTTTTTTGGTAAGATGGTCAATTACTTGTTTTGAATAGGATGGCTGAAATCATGGCGCGTGTTACTGTAGAAGATTGTCTTGAAAATATTCATAACCGTTTTGATTTGATCCTTGTTGCGAGCAAGCGTGCCCGCCAAATCGCTCGCGGTGTATCAGAGCCAATGGTTGAGCGCGAAAATGATAAACCTACCGTACTTGCGCTACGTGAAATTGCGCAAGGTTTGGTGACGAGAGATATTTTGACCCAACCAGAACGTGAATTACCTAGTAAATTTCACCATGTCGATCTTAATATTTCAAGTGGTCATGGCTTCTAACAATATGAGCTGAAACATCATGACTTTATTTGGCGCATTTTGCCATGCCATGATATTTTACTGATTAACTTGCTATTTCGTCATTTAGATGTATTTGTCAAAGTCACCTTTTTTGGGTGGCTTTTTCATTGGTGAATTTTATAATTCAACTTGACAACTCGCTAAAAATAGGATTTAGTAAGGATATCTTTAGTTGGGTGTAACCAATTAAATTGTGGGGTTGCACCTTGGCGATTTTATTGGGTTTAGTGATATTATTTTATAGTTGATGTGACGTTAATTCATAAGCTTAACTAACATAGGGTTGGCTTATCGTTTATACTACATTGAGGGCAACTTCTTGAATCTTTCAAACTTACCAAAGTTAAGCCACCCTGAGGTGGATATCGCACAATTTGATCTAATGCGAGTTTTAGATTATTTAAGTGATGCTGAGCAGCAGCAGGTGCTAAACGCTTGCAGCTTTGGTGATAAAGCACATATCAAAGATAAACGAAAATCTGGCGAGCCTTATATCACTCACCCCATTGCCGTAGCTGAAATTTTGGGTAGTTTTAGGATGGATGTGGATACCATCGTGGCAGCTATCTTGCATGATACGGTGGAAGATACGCCCGTAACTGAAGAAGATTTGACCGCAGAATTTGGCAAGGATGTGGCACAAATTGTAAATGGTGTCACAAAATTAAAATCTTCTAATGAAAAGCACGTCAACAAAGCCGCCACGTTTTACCGTATTATTACGGCAACTTTAGAAGACCCCCGCGTGCTAATCGTGAAACTTGCCGACCGCTTGCACAATATGACGACCATTGAGGCTGTTCCTGAAAAAAAACAACAAGCCACTGCCAAAGAAACTTTGGATTTTTATGTGCCGTTCGCGCGTATTTTGGGTCTCAATGATTTGGCAGATTATATTGAAATTTTGTGTTATCGTAGTCTCAATGCGCCCATGTATAATAAGCTATCTGATAAGCTGATGCAGCACGGTTTGGGACGTACGTTTCAGCAAGAGGCGATTCACAATTACCTCAATGTGGTGCTGGGACGATTGGACGTCAAAGGCTATGTCAAAGACGTGGATAACCGCGTGACGTTGTTTCGCCAATTTTTTAAAAATCGAGGCGAGATCACTGATTTACTGTGGCATTATGAATTTATGTTGGTCATGGATAAGATTGAGGATTGTGACCAAATCGCCAATTACTTTATCAAAAAATACCAAATACCTGCCAAATATATTGAAGATAGTATTCGCCACCCACGCGCGGGTGGCAACCAGTCATTAACCATCACCTACAAAAGTGATCATGACACAATTAAAGTAGTGATTTTGACCAAAACCATGCTCAAGACTACACGTCTGGGTATTTTGATGGGCAAGGCAGCTTCGCCTGTTAGCCAAAGTGTAATTCAAGCCTCATTACGAAATCTACAAAATCTAATTGCTGATAATGAACATATGGCACAAGGGCCATCCGCTGCGGTTGAAGTCGTAGATAAGCTGATCGATTACTTGCATGAACGCAAAATTATTTGTTACACCCCAAAAGGTGATGCGTACGAGCTATCTCGCGGTTCAACTGCGCTGGATTTTGCCTATACTGTGAGCACCCATATTGGCAATATCGCAATAGGCGCCCAAATTAATGGCGTTGAGGCAAAATTGGGTACAGTACTAAAAACAGGGCAAGTGGTAAAAATCCATACCGATAAAACCGCAGAACCCAAGGCAGAATGGCTAGGGTTTGTGGCGACCAATAAAGCACGGCGCGCGCTATTTGAATGGCTCAAAGGGTTGAGTGCTGAGCAGCGTGAACACCAAGGCAAAGCGGCTTTTGAGCGTGCTTTAAAAAATCAAGGCTTGGTTTTGGCAGAGCTTGATGATGGACAGTGGCAAACCTTACTCAACTGGCGCGGGCTACAAAATCAAAGCGAGTTCTTCAAAGAATTAACCACGGGCAAACTTTTACCCCAAATTGCGGTTTCAAGACTGCTAACCCAAGAGCAACTGGCAAAAAATCAGGCCCACGCGCATGCCGACAACCAGCCCCAAAGTCTGATTGCTGATGCGGCAAATATGGAGATGACGTTTTCAAGCTGCTGTCACCCTGTTTATGGCGATCCAATTGTCGGGCATATTTCAAAAAATGGGCTGGTGGTGCACCGCCATAAATGTTTTTCAATTGATGAGATTCGACGGGTCAATGATTATCAGGTCATTCCCCTACGCTGGCGATTGTCTACCAGTGATGATGAACTCACCAAACGCGTGTATTTTGACGCCGCGCTGCGTATCAAGCAAAATTTAACCGATGAACAAGTCAGTAATGTGATTTTTATTGTGCGTGATGTGCAAGCAGGTTTTGAGTATATTGAGCATCGCAATGGTTATACGCTATTGTTTATTGTGGTACAAAGTCGTGATCAAATTGCCACGTTAATTCACCGACTTCGTAATTTGTTAAGTTATCCCAATATTCAGCGACTGTATCAATGGAATGATGAGGTGCTACTGTCACAAGCGCAGCATCCTGCCCATGCTCTATCAAATGCAGAGTAGCTATATATTTACTTTATAGTTACTTTATAATTCCTGTATGGTTAGCCAAGTGTTTGGTGGCTTTGGCAGCTGCAAAGCTCCTTACTATTTTGCCATTCAGGTGACTATTTGACATAGTCCGATAATATGTGGTTTATTGCCGCTTGTCATGGTGAGCATGGCACCGTTTTTTATTTATTAAAGGAGTTTTTATGAGCCGCCAGATTATTCATACCGATCATGCACCTGCTGCCGTGGGTACTTATTCACAAGCGGTTAAAGTGGGCAATACGGTGTATATTTCAGGGCAAATTGGCTTAGATCCCACTAGCATGACGTTGGCCGAGGGTTTTGTGAACCAAGCCAATCAAGTCATGGCTAATCTTGAGGCAATCTGTCAAGCGGCTGGTGGTTCTTTGAGCCAAGTGGTCAAGTTTAATGTATCATTGACCGATTTGGCAGATTTTAATGCCCTTAATGAGATATTTGTAGCACGCTTAAGTGCGCCTTATCCTGCCCGCGCGGCAGTACAAGTGGCGGCATTGCCAAAGGGTGCGGTGGTTGAGATTGAGGCAATTTTATATTTGGATTAGTCACTCATTTTTATATTTTTATCAAGACTATCTTTTTTTTCATACCCTTTTGGGGCGGCTATTGTTGATGGTATTTGCTGCCCTCACTCTTTCTCTATTTGCTATTTTTCTCACTAATCACTGCTATTAGGGATTACTTTGCTGATTCAAGTTGCCTTACCTGTGCCTTTGTATTCGGTCTTTGACTATCGTGTCATTGGCGATGAGATGCCTGCTTTGGGCTGTCGGGTTCGGGTGCCTTTTGGGCGGCGGCGACTCATTGGTATCGTCGTGGCGCATGTGGAAACAAGCGCGGCAACAGGCTTAAAGTCGATTGAGGCAGTGCTTGATGCTGAGCCTGTTTTGGATGATGGCTTGTTAAATTTGGGCTATTGGCTGGCTCAGTATTATCATTACCCTTTGGGTGATGTGTTTGCGGTCATGCTGCCCACGTTGGTACGGCAAGGGGCAATGCTGGATTTTCGTCAGCGTTTTTGGCGACAAGTTCGACCTGCTACGGCTCAAGATTTTTCTCCCAGTGCCAAAAAACAAAAGCAGCAGATGGCGCTGTTTGAGCTGCAAGTTGCGGCAAGTCCCACGGGCACGGTGAGTGAAGATCAGCTTTTACTTCAGGGTATAGAAGCCCCTTATTTGCAAAAACTGCAACAAAAGGGACTGATTGAGGAGTTTTGCGCGCTGCCTATACGGCCTGCTCATGCTACTTTGCGTGCATCTGCTTTAGCCCTAAATGCTGAGCAGCAGCATGCCGTTGATGCCATTTGGAACGCTTGCGATCGCGAGATATATCAAGGTTTTTTACTAAATGGCATCACGGGTAGTGGCAAAACTGAGGTATATCTGCAAGCGATGCAAAGGGTGCTGGCGCGCGGGCAACAGGTGTTAATTTTGGTACCAGAGATTGGTCTCACGCCCCAAACTTATCAGCGTTTTGCCGCGCGGTTTGAGGCGCAAGTACTGATGCTGCATTCGGGGCTCAATGATACCACGCGGTTATCAGGGTGGCAGCAAAGCCGGCTAGGTTACGCTCAAATTATTATTGGCACACGCTCAACTATCTTATATCCTTTTGCCAATTTGGGTTTGATTATTGTGGATGAAGCCCATGATCAGTCTTATAAACAGCAAGATACATTGCGTTATCATGCCAGTAATGTGGCGCTGTATCGGGGTTATCAGTTAAATTGCCCCGTAATTTTGGGAACAGCGACACCTTCGTTAGAAAGCTTGCATTTGGTGCTACAAGGTAAGCTTACGCAATTGCAGCTTACCCAACGTGCAGGAGACGCTAAGCCTGCCCAACTACAATTGATTGATGCGCGCAAATATGCTTGGCAGCACGGTTTATCGGCGCCGCTTATTCACGCGATGCAGCAGACTTTGGCCAAAAATGAACAGGTTTTGGTATTTCTAAATCGCCGCGGTTATGCCCCTATTCTTTTATGTGATGCCTGTGGTTGGCAAGCAGATTGCCCGCGCTGCGATGCTCATTTGACTGTGCATTTGCAACCTGTGTCGCTGCTAAAGTGTCATCATTGTGACTGGCAGCAGCCGCTGCCCAAGCTATGCCCTAGCTGTGGTAGTAGTAACCTTGACCCTATGGGTATGGGAACCTCAAGGTTGGTGGAAGGCTTGACTCAGCTTTTTGCAAACACACCCGTGATTCAAATTGACCGTGATACGACCCGCAAAAAAGATAGCTGGGCGTCTGTGTATACGCGGATTGCTGAAAACCCCAGCGCTATTTTGGTGGGTACCCAAATGGTGGCTAAAGGGCATCATTTCCCTAATGTGACCTTGGTGGCAATGCCCAATGCCGACCGTGGTTTTTTATCGGCAGATTTTCGTTCTCCTGAGTATACTGCCCAGCTGATTACCCAAGTAGCAGGGCGGGCAGGCCGCGCAGATAAAGCAGGATTGGTGTTGATTCAAACCTTGCAACCAGATAATCCTGCATTATTAGGCTTGGTTCGTCAGGGCTATTTGAGTTTTGCCAAGCAGCTGCTGCTAGAGCGCCAATTGTTGGGCTTACCACCTTATGCGTATGCCTGTCTGATTAGGGTAGAGAGTCACTCACTAGAAAAAAACCAGCAAATTCTACAAGCGGCGATGGCACTATTGCCCACGCGTTCAAAACTTCAAACTGAGGGGGTCAGAGTGCAGGGGCCTGTGGACGCACCTATGGCAAAGAAAAATAGCCGCTTTCACTCACAGCTATTGATATTAAGCCAACATCGCGGTACGCGCCACGCGATTGTCTCACAGTGGTGGCCACAGGTGATGGCGTTGCCAATTGCCCGTTATGCGCGTTTGACAATTGATATTGACCCAATTAGTTGGAGTTAAGCGAAGCGGCTTTTTTTAGCGTGTATAATCCCGTAGAATGGGGGATCGGTTTTTTATAACAAGGTATGTGATATGCCAACCCAACAATCTGTGCAACCTATGCAATCTCCCAAACGCCCTGATCATCCAAACAACGACCACGACCACGACCACGACCACGACCACGACCACGACCACAATCATTCACATTCTCATACCCATAATCAACGGCTTATTTTTATTGCATTTTTAATGATTGCAAGCTATATGCTAGTTGAGGTGGTGGGCGGTTACGTGACTGGCAGCTTGGCGCTGTTGTCGGATGCAGGTCATATGTTTAGTGATGCCGTTTCGCTGGCAATGACCTTGTTTGCTTTTGTCATGGGCAAAAAAGCCGCCAACTCGTCCAAAACATTTGGTTATCGCCGCCTTGAAATTTTGATTGCGCTGATTAATGGTGTGACGTTATTAATGATTAGCGCGGTGATTATTTATGAGGCGATATTGCGGCTGCAGCAGCCACCTCAGATTGCCACCACAGGTATGTTGGTGATTAGTACGATTGGGCTAGTCGTTAATCTGATTGTCGCAAAGCTGCTGCATGGCGGTGATACTGATAATCTGAATATGAAAAGCGCTTATTTACATGTGCTGAGTGATTTATTGGGCTCGGTGGCGGCAATTGTGGCTGCGCTAGCCATTATGCTGTTTGGCTGGGTATGGACTGACGCGCTGGTGAGTGTTTTGGTAGCTTTGCTGATTTTTCGAAGCGGCTGCGGGGTGGTCAAACATGCAAGCCATATTTTGATGGAAGGCGCGCCTGCTGAGATTGAGCAGCACCAGGTTATGCAAACGTTAACGGCACATCCTTGGGTGTTATCGGTGCATGATTTACATATTTGGAGCATCACTAGCGGCGTTCATAGTTTATCTTGTCATGTGATTGTGCCAAGCACCTTGAGCTTGACGCAAACTGATCAGCTGCTTTATGAGCTACAACAACCGTTACAGATGCTTGGTATTAATCACAGTACCATACAATTTGAAAGCGAATATCATGTCCACAATACCCATTTTGACTGTGAACTTGCTTTGGTGCCACGTGAGATAGTACATCATCATTCCCACTGATCGCGTAGCATAATTTTTTGGTGAGCCGTGATGCATGATTAGGTGATCACTCATGAAGGGCAGCAAACATTTGCCACTTACATTTTTTTGTATATTTTTTTATCATTGCTTAGGCTAAATATGTTAGCATGGTAAAAAATGCATCAAAATTTGTGATTGATATCTTGTACTTGCGGCATTGTGTCTGGCAATGTCAATGATTAACAAGGCTAATTTGAGTATTTGGCTATGATTCATCGTTCTGCCCCTTTTGTAGCGCCTACCCTGCCAAGTTGTGGTCTGCCAGCGGACGCTTCACCCGAATTATTGGGCGAGGCTTCTCCAAGCACCACCAACGACAAAGCGCAAAAAAAACAGATCAAGCAGCTGCTGTCAACGCTACAAGCGGATATTGCTCAGTTTCGTTACGATTTTTTTCCGCCGCCGCTGTTGACACAGGTACAAGAATTGCCAATTTTTTATGGGAATTTGGCAGAAGTGCAAAGCTATGAAGCTACGTGGCAGCCACTGGTAACCAGAGCAAAAGGATTTTATCCTTCGGCAGGGCTACCGCCCGATTATCTGCCCTTGCCTGCCAGCCTTGAGATTCCTCAATTTATGTATCATGTACAAAAATTGCATTTGACGCGTACCAAAGCCAAGGAGTCTAAGAGCTTTGGGTCAGTAGGCGCACTCATCGCCAAGTGTGGGGATTATGAACCTGAGCAGGTGGCAGCTATGACGCAGGTATTGGCGGTCAATGCTGAGGCGCGTTTGGTTGCCCACCGTGAATTTATTGATTTACGCGCTTATGTGTTTTGCCGTGATGCCAAAGGATCGCTGTTAGAGCCGCAGCGCATGCGATTTTATCGTACGGGACTTATTATTCATGCTCTTGAGGGTTTTCATGTGGTGGATAGCAGGCAAACACCCCGCAAAAAACGCAATGATGCTTATAAAGACCCTATTGCCCATAATGGGGTTTGGAAGGTTTTTGTGAAGACGTAATGCTTAACCAACTAATGCTTAACTAACTAAGGGTATTTTATGTTATTTCTCGCTGCCACGATTGATAGTGCCATGATGCTTGACGCTACAATCTTTTTGGGTGCGGCGGTGATACTCATTCCCTTGGCAAAGCGATTTGGCATTGCCACAGTACTAGGGTATTTATTTACAGGTCTGCTACTAGGACCTAGTTTTTTGAAGGTGGCAAGTAACCCCAATGATTTACTGCATTTTTCTGAGTTTGGGGTGGTGTTATTACTGTTTATTATTGGTTTAGAGCTGCAACCGTCAAGACTGTGGGCGCTTCGCCATGCGATTTTTGTTTTGGGTGGATTACAGGTCACGATCACAGGCGTGGTGCTGATGCTGATTGCTTGGCATTTTTTTCATATTCGTCTGTCGCATAGTTTTGTCATTGGTTTTGGGTTGGCATTGTCTTCTACCGCGTTTGTCTTACAGTTATTGTCAGAAAAAAAACAACTCTCCACCACGCATGGACAACAAGCTTTTACTATTTTGCTATTTCAAGATATTGCGGTTATTCCGCTACTGGCGGCACTGCCTTTTTTGTCGGGTGCCCAAGAACAAAAGTACGATTGGATTTATTTTGCCAAGGTGGTGAGCATTTTTGCTGGGATGGTGTTTGTGAGCCGCTTTGTGGTGCGTCCGTTCTTTAAGTTTGTGGCGTCCAGCAAAGCCACAGAACTACTTACCGCTGCTGCGTTGTTTATTGTGCTTGGCGTGTCGTTATTGATGAATTATATTGGGCTGTCGATGGCGTTGGGGGCGTTTTTGACTGGTGTCTTGTTGGCAGACTCGGAGTACCGCCACGAGCTTGAGGCAAGCATTGAGCCATTCAAAGGGCTACTTTTGGGACTATTTTTTATGTCCGTGGGTATGCTAACTAACGTCAAGTTGATTGCAGCAAAACCTTTGTTAATCATTGGTGGTGCCGCGCTGCTCATGTTTATTAAGTTTGTGCTCATTACGCTGATTGCTAGAGCAACAGGCAATAAAACCGAAAGTAGTATTCGTTTGGGTGTGACGCTTGCCCAAGGGGGCGAATTTGCCTTCGTGCTTTTTAGTGTTGCCACTGCGCAGCACTTGTTAACCCGTGAACAACAAAATATCCTCAATTTAATCGTTACGGTGTCTATGGCACTTACGCCTTTGGCGTTTTTACTGCTTGAAAAAATTGGCGACCCCCTCTTTGCCAAAGCCAAACCCGACCAAGAATATGACAAAATCCCTAACAACGAACATGCCGTGGTTATTGCAGGCTTTGGGCGTGTTGGGCAAATTATTGGACGGGTGCTAAGAATGCACAACATTGAATTTACCGCAATTGAAAAATCCGCTAACCAAGTAGACTTTGTACGTAAATTTGGTAACCAAGTTTATTACGGCAACCCCAAAAACCCTGATATTTTACGCGCAGCGGGCGTGGCAAAAGCCAAAGTATTTATTTTAGCCATTGGCGATATTGAACTGTCACAAACGGTTGCCTCATATGTGGTGCGCAACTACCCGCATTTGACGATTTTGGCACGTGCCAAAAATCGAGAGCATTATTATCGTCTTCGTGAGGCGGGCGTCAAATATATTTGGCGAGAAACTTATTTATCCTCTTTGGATATGTCACGAGAAATATTGGAAGTACTAGGCACACCACCACAGACCGCGCGCAAAACGGTGCAGATGTTTCGGGATTATGATGATGGACTCATTGAACGGCAACGTGCTATTTACGATGATGAAGCCCAGCTCATTGCTTCTGCCCAATCGGCGATTCGAGAACTGGAAAGTTTATTTGATAGCGATATGACCACCGCCAAAAAAGAAAGTCAAAAAGAAAGCCAAAGAGAGAAAGAAAAAGACCTAGACCGAAAAAGCAGTTAACAAAACAAATAGTTGCTCAACACACCGTTTGGTAAATAGCTGCTGCTGGTGATGTTTCTTTGCTATAATGACTGGCTATTATCAAGGACTTATCGCCCTTGCTCATGATGAATTTTTAGGTATTTTGCCGTCTGACGATATGATATGATGAATCCAAACGATCCTGCATCGCCACAAATACATAATCCCAAAGCCACGCCGCCTAAGCGCACTGCTAACCCTACAACTAGCCAAGCGCCGTCTGTGAATATGGCTGAGATGCCAACCGTCAGCCAACTACAAAAACGCCAACCTGACCACGCGCCACAAAAAAAACCGTTTCAATGGCAGTTTTTGCTGCCGCGCTATTGGGGTATTTGGCTAGGGGTCGCAATACTATTGCCGCTCATCTATTTACCGCTACGCCTGCAATTTAAAATCGGTAGCTGGCTAGGTCGGGTGTTATATCACCTCATCAAAAGTCGGCGCCAAGATACCCTCACCAACTTAGCCTTGGCGTTTCCAGAGCTAGAAGACGAGGCACGCGCGGCAATGGCAAAACAGGTGTTTGTCAACGCAGGTGTCGGTGTCTTTGAGAGTCTATGCGCATGGTATCGTCCTGATGTTTTTACTCGGTGCGTGACCGTTTCGGGGCTACAACATGTCAAAAATGCCCAATCTCTAGGCAAAGCGGTGATTTTACTGGGCATTCACGCCACTTTACTAGACTTAGGCGGTAGATTAACAACCATGTTTACCCCGCTTGATGTGGTGTATCGCCCTCAAAACAACCCGCTGCTTGACTGGTTTATTTTTAATGCGCGCTCACGTATTTATAACGACCAAATCAGCCACCGTGATATGCGGCATTTTGCCACCAATGTAAAAAACAATCACGTTGTTTGGATCACGCCCGATCAAGATTTTGGGCTAAAACAAGGCGTGATGGCAAATTTTTTTGGGGTACCTGCTGCCACTTTGACCGCGCCTAGACGCATGGCAAAATTGGGCAACAAAAGCAACCCACCCGCGGTTTTGATGCTGCACTTTTACCGTGAAACGCCCGAGGTGATGCCAAAAGGCAAACGTCCGCACTACCACATTATTTTTTCACCTGTCATTGATCACTACCCAAGCAACGATGAACTTGCCGATGCCAACCGTATTAATCAGTTATTGGAAAATCATATTCGCATAGACCCTACCCAATATATGTGGTTTCATCGCCGCTATAAAACCCAGCCCAATGGCGTTGATTATTATGCCAATCCTCGGCAGACCTAGCCCACAAATTTTTGGTGTGAATTTACCGTCAAAAAACGCTATACTAACTGACAATTTTTTGCCTTAATTATAAAACTTTGGTTTGGAAAATTTTTATTATGAATCCACAAACGCCCATTCAGCGCCGCATTCTTACAGGTATCACAACCTCAGGTATTCCTCATCTTGGTAATTATGTGGGCGCAATTCGTCCTGCCATCGAGTCTGCTAATAATAGTGACAACGAGGCTTTTTTCTTTTTGGCAGACTTGCATGCCTTAATCAAATGTGCCGACCCCGAGGCGGTGCATGCCTCAACCAAGGCGATCGCCGCCACTTGGCTTGCATGTGGACTAGACCCAGAGCGGGTGGTTTTTTACCGCCAATCTGATATTGTTGAAATTCCAGAATTGGCTTGGGTACTGGCATGTAACTGCGCCAAAGGGCTGATGAACCGCGCCCATGCCTATAAAGCGGCGGTGGATATCAATAACGCCACACCTGACACTGACCCCGATTTTGGCATTAGTATGGGACTGTTTAGTTACCCTGTGTTAATGGCAGCGGATATTTTGATGTTTAACGCAACCCATGTGCCTGTGGGTAAAGACCAAATTCAGCACATCGAAATGGCAAGAGACATCGCAGGTACGTTTAACTTTAAATACTGTGCCGATCAGCCGCTGTTTGTATTACCCGAAGCCTTGGTGGATGAGGACACCCCGTTATTGACAGGCTTGGACGGGCGCAAAATGTCAAAAAGCTATGGCAACACCATTCCCTTATTTAGTGATAATCCACAAGTGGATGGCGAAAAAGCGCTCAAAAAAGCCATTATGCGCATCGTCACCAATTCGCAATTACCAGAAGAACCCAAAAATGCGGACGATTCTACCATTTTTGAGATCTATCGCGCCTTCGCTAGCCAAGAAGAACAGCAAGCGTTGCGTCAGCGTTTTGAGCAGGGCATTGGTTGGGGCGACGCCAAAGCGATATTATTTGAAAAAATCAATACAGAAATTGCCCCATTTCGTGAGCGCTACAACCACTTAATGGCAAACCCAAAAGAGCTTGAAGAAATTCTACAAATGGGTGCCGAGAAAGCGCGCCGAGAAAGCCGTAAACGCATGGAAAAAGTTCGAAAATCCATTGGTATCAAGCCTTTAGCAAAGCTCAAAAAATAGTGGCAAATCGTATGACATTTCAGCAATTTCAAGACTACACGGCGCGTGTGTACCAACGCGACCAAGATTTTGATAGCACCCAAACCGACCGTCACGCCCGCCATCGTCATCTTGAACCTGTGTCTGCCCAGTTTCTTGCCAGCCTTGTCATCAGTAAAAGTGCCAATGCCGTGCTGGAAATTGGCACCTCCACAGGCTATTCAACGCTTTGGCTTGCCTATGCGCTAGATTGCCTTGCTGCCAAGAAACCTACCAATTTCATCTCACTAGACGTTGATAGCAAGCGGTTGGCAACTGCCAAACAGCATCTACAAAACCTACAACTGGCGCAGTTGGTACAGCTACACCAAGCGGATGCCAAAGCGTTTTTAGCACAAAGCACCAATCCCTACGACCTCATTTTTTTAGATGCCGAACGCCAATTTTATGGTGAGTATGTGGCAGACCTCAAACGACTATTAAGCGTTTCCGCCATCCTCATTGTTGATAATGTCATCTCTCATGCGCCTGAAGTCACCGAATTTTTGGCACAATTTGAACATGACCCCGCATTTTTATGCACCACCCTGCCCATCGGTGCAGGGCTATTTATGGCGGTGCGACAGCCGTGACAAACTTAGCTATTCGCATATTTGAAACGCCTGTACAATCACTGCCTGAAGATTTATATATTCCGCCCGAGGCTTTTGCCGTTTGGCTTGAGCAATTTGAAGGGCCTTTGGATTTTTTACTTTATTTAGTTAAAAAAAATAATTTTGACATTACCACCACTGCCATTTTACCCATTACCGAGCAGTATTTATCGTATATTGCCGAACTAGACGCGCACCACTTTGAGCTAGCGGGCGATTATTTGTTAATGGCAAGCACACTTATTGCCATCAAAAGTGAGCTACTACTGCCTACACCCAACTTGCCAGCTGATGAAAAAAATCCGACCAAACAGCTAGTAGACCGTCTTGAGCAGTACGCGCAAATCAAACATGCCAGCCAGCGAATTGATGCACTCATGCGCCTAGAGCGTGATGTATTTTTGGCATACGCTAGCCTACCAAGTCCTGAAGTGTTGGCAAAACAAATACCGCCCTACGCCACAAGCTTACTGGTCAATAGCTTGATTAACATGCAGCTAAAACCTGACTACCAAATGCATCATATCAAAGTTGATCATGTGCCCCTTGCCGAGCGGATGGCAACTATTAGCCATATTTTGGCAAGCCGTGGGCAAAGCACGTTTTTTGAGGTACTCGATAAATCGCAGGGCAAATTGGGTGTGGTGGTGAGTTTTATGGCTATTTTAGAGCTGGCAAAACAGCGTATAATCAGCTTTCAAGCAGTCGCCCAAGAGAAGACCCCAGCCTTGCCTTTATTTGTGTCTGAGTTAACTTTAGTATGGAACCAAGCCAATTAATGCCGTCACCACGCCCAAATTTTCGTGAACAACACCAAACCGCCCAAGCCCATAGCGCCGCAATTGAAGCCATATTACACGCCTCTGAGACCCCCGTCACTGCCAAACAATTGGGCAACTGGTTGGGTTTAACCCAACATGATATCGATACGGCATTAACCATATTGCAGCAGCGCCTATCTCAAGGCGCGTTAACCTTGCATGAAACAGCAAGCGGCTACCGTTTGCAGATTGCTAATGAGTTTAGCCCGCTGATTCAAACGGTATTTCCGCAGCGCCAAGAAACCCTAAGCCAAGCGTTACTTGAAACGTTAAGCGTTATCGCCTATAAGCAGCCTGTGACGCGCGCCGATATTGAACACGTGCGGGGCGTGACCGTCTCTAGCCATATTTTACGCCAATTGTTTGATAAAGGCTGGATTGAAGAGCGCGGCTATAAAGACACCTTGGGTCGCCCTGCCTTATTGCATACCACGCAAGCGTTTTTGGCGGCTTTTGGTTTAACGAGCTTGCAAGAGTTACCTGAACTACCTAATATCAATAGCTAGTTCTAACTGCTATTTTTTTACAAATGTTTTGTATTTGTTTACAAATAAGCGATTTATGTTTATTATATGCTCATATTTAAATTAATGAGCAACAAATTATGGCAGGTTACATAGAATCAAACCTAACTAGTAATGAACAAATAGTTTTAAAAGCAAAAGTTAGTCTGTGGTCACAGTGGGTTATGATTAGTTTGGGCATCCTATTTACACTCTCATCTGTTGGAAAAGACGCAGGCGGATTAATTGTTATTGCATTTATTTTCTTCGGTATTGCAATTGTTAGAGTAATTAGCACTGAATTAGCACTAACAAATAAAAGAGTGATGGCTAAATATGGATTTATTCGGCGTGATAGCGTTGAACTTCGACTTGAAAAAGTAGAAGGATTATATGTGAATCAAAGTATAGTAGGTAGAATCTTAAATTATGGAACTATTACTGTGAGCGGCACTGGCGGACTTAAAACACCTATTCGTTTTATTTCAAACCCAATTTATTTCAGAAATGTTTTTAATGAGTTTTTAGAGCACCCTCAAAATTTAATAGATAATAAACAGTAGACCTTCCACTCTTATATAAGTAGAAAAACTAATTCAAGATTTTAAGGCTGTTCGTAGCATCGTAATTGTAATACTTATGAAATGACTATTTCATTAAAATTTTCTATTTTTTACTTATTAGAATATCAAATAATAGCTTTTTAGCTACAATTTCGCCTACAATATAGCCAAGCACCACGTCGGTGATGCCTTATCAACGTTGTGAAATGTTGCTACCTATTAAAGGATATTTTATGAAAGATGAAAAATTGCAAAAAGCCTTGGCGCGCCTTGGTTTAGGCTCACGCCGCCAAATGGAAACCGTGATTGGTGAAGGGCGTGTGAGTGTCAACGGCACCATTGCCAAAATTGGCGACCGTGTGGGACAAGGCGACGAAATTCGTGTGGATGGGCGCCTGCTACGCTACACGGCAGAAAATGAAAAGCGCCGCCGTATCCTCATGTACTACAAACCCGAAGGTGAAATTTGCTCATCACATGACCCCGAAGGACGTCCCACCGTATTTGAGCGCCTGCCGCCACTGTCACACGATCGCTGGGTGATGGTAGGTCGCTTAGACATCAACTCCACAGGGCTACTATTATTTACCAACGATGGCGAGCTAGCGCACCGCCTGATGCACCCATCCAACGAGATTGAGCGCGAGTATGCGGTGCGTGTGATGGGTGAAGTGACTCCCGAGATTATCCTTAACCTCAAACGCGGCGTGATGTTAGAAGATGGCATGGCACAGTTTGATGACATCGTCGAAAAAGGCGGTGAGGGCATTAACAAATGGTACCAAGTCAAGCTCAAAGAAGGACGTAACCGCGAGGTACGCCGTCTATTTGAATCTCAAGGTCTTAAAGTCAGCCGTCTACTTCGTATTCGTTATGGTGCGGTCAGTCTACCTCGAGAATTACGCACAGGGCGCTACCTTGAACTTGACAAACATGAGATTGACAAGGTTATTAGCTTAGTCAATTTGCGTCCACGTCAAGGCACAGGGCTGTACGGCATTGCCAAACGCCGCCAAGAACGTCTTGAGAAAAAACCCCTAAAAGCCCGCCGCGGCGGTCATCACCTACGCCGTGACAAAAAAGAATTTAACTAAAAAATAGCGCATCAAAAAAGGCGTATCAGTTGAATACGCCTTTTTTAATAATTTGATAGATTTGATAGATTTTTTTGAATTTATAAAGTGTGCCAATAGCGCAGTTTATTAAGCTCAAATAAAAACGCCACAAACATGCCCAAATAATACGCCAATTTTAACTCAAAACTTGCATCGCGCAGCTTAAAAGGCAAGGCAAACAGCGTCACGGCTAGCGGTATCCACAGTAACATAAACACCCAATTTTCTACCACATTAAGCCAGCCTTGCAAGCCCCTATCATTACGCAGCGCAGCAAGACCCAATAACAAACAAGCAGCCATCAAACTATGAATCAAACCTTTGGGAATATTACTCGGATAAATAGACAACTCTTGCTTGGTATAACGAGGCAATGCCATAATAACTCCTAAAAATCTTGCCCAAAATTTAAGGACAAGCCTCTAACATCTCTTGCCCCCATACCACCTAACATCCAGTATTTATGCCTAACAGCTTAAGCATAAACCGACATCAGCCACAGCATTGCCACACAGCTAAATAACAATCCCAACGTAAGCGCATTACGCGGTTGAATGGGGTCACTTTTGGAAAAATAACTCAGCACCTTCGCCCCGATGACAAACCCCAACGGGATACCTACCCAAAAAATCGCCACGGTAGTTAACACAGACGGCAAAATTTGCGACAAACTTTCACCAAATGCTAGGCGAAAACCATGCCCCGCCATACCCAGCACAATAGCAAAAATCGCCAAGCCAATCGTGAGATTTTTAGGGACCAATGACACAGGTTTAGCAACCATAACTAGGCTCCATTATTGCAAAATAACATATTGCAAAAAACAACATTGCGAAAAACAACGATGAAAAACAAGACAGCGCAACACAAGATTACTAAAAACTAGCCGCACGCGCTGCCAAACTCAGTTGATCACGCATTTCGCTAATCGCACTGGCATAGTCCGCTTGGTTAAAAATTGCCGAACCCGCCACAAACATATCCGCCCCCGCTTCTGCGACCGCCCGAATATTACTTGCCTTAATGCCACCATCGACTTCAAGACGAATATCACGCCCTGATGCCACAATCATCTGCCGCACCGCTCGAATTTTCTTTAACGTGCCCTCAATAAACGCCTGCCCACCAAAACCAGGGTTCACGCTCATAATCAAAATTTGATCAACTTTATCCATAACATAGTCTAGATGGTGTAGCGGTGTCGCAGGGTTTAACACCAAGCCACACTGTGCGCCGCCATCTTTAATCAACTGCAGCGAGCGATCCACATGGTGCGTTGCTTCAGGATGAAAGGTAATAATACTCGCCCCTGCCGCCAAAAACTGCTCAATCATACTATCCACAGGCGACACCATCAAATGCACATCAATAGGCGCGGTAATTCCGTAGTCGCGCAGCGCTTGGCAAATCATACTGCCAAACGTCAAATTGGGCACATAATGATTGTCCATCACATCAAAATGCACCACATCGGCACCCGCCTTTAGGACTTTATCAACCTCTTGACCCAGACGCGCAAAGTCTGCCGACAAAATTGACGGCGCGATTAAAAACGGTGTATCGTTATCGGCATGCGCAAAACTAGATAATGGCGCCCTATTGGCAGTGTCACGCAAATCTGACGAAGATGAACTCATGGAAAATACCTTACTCAACAGTGAAAAAATAGCGCAAAAAATAAAAAACTGGCAGGCGCACCCCTGATTGGGCTCAACCACAATATTGTCGTAAAATAGTCTTAAAATGCGGTACGCGCCAAACGATGATTGCTACCATCATAGGCATAGTTTAGCAAAGATCTTTTTAAAAAGCCTCGAATATTTGCTAGTCATGACTTTACAAAGGATAGGACAAGACAACCGTAGGCGAACGCCAAAAAGAATAAAACCCAAGTCTTAGGGCAATAGACTTGGGTTTCAGGGCACTTCATGTCAACAATGTTATTATTATTTTCTTTCCTTGCTCATACTCATCCTGAGTTACTCAACACCACCATTCCTTGGCTATCTCCTTGTGTTGATGAACCTAGTATAGGTTTTTTGCTGGCACTTGCCTATGGGCAAATAACGGATTATGGTGTAAGCAAAAACTTACAAAAACGTGGCTTCTCACCCTACCTTACTGCAAAATTGGATAAAGCTCATATCAAGATAATTTTTGGTAACTATTGGGTAACCAGTGCGCTATGCCTCATAATAACTTTATTTTTCTAACCCACCAATAAATTTTCACTTGCATTCAAGCATAAAAACAGGCATTTTATTAGGTTACAAATTTGTATAGGGTATGGCTTTTAAAAAGCATTTTTAAGCCCTTGGTTTATGGTTACAGTTAAGGATTTTAGCATGAGTCAGCTTCGAGTGGGTCTGGTCGGATGGCGTGGAATGGTCGGTTCGGTATTAATGCAGCGTATGATGGATGAGAATGATTTTGACGGGATTACCCCTGTTTTTTTCTCAACCAGTAATGCAGGTGGCGATGCCCCCACGCCAAATGGCATTGCACCCAGCAAACTTGAAAATGCCCATGATTTAGATGCCTTAGCGGCTTGTGATGCGATTATTACCTGTCAAGGTGGTGATTATACCAAAGAAGTCCATCAACCCCTACGCAATAAAGGCTGGACAGGTTATTGGATTGATGCAGCAAGTAGCCTACGCATGACGGATAACAGCGTGATTGTACTTGACCCTGTCAATCGCGGTGTCATTGATGACGCAATCAAAAACGGGCAAAAAGATTTTATCGGTGGCAACTGTACTGTGTCATTGATGCTCATGGCAATTGGTGAGCTATTTAAACGTGGCTGGGTAGAATGGGTGTCTGCCATGACTTATCAAGCGGCAAGTGGTGCAGGCGCTAACAACATGCGTGAGCTTATCAAAGGCATGGGCTATATTCATGATGGCGTTGCCGATGCACTCGACAACCCAGCAGGGGCAATTTTGGAGATTGACCGTCAGGTGGCAGAGTTACAGCGCAGCGATACCTTCCCAAAACAATACTTTGGCGCGCCGTTGGCAGGTAGCTTAATTCCTTACATTGATGTGCAGCTTGACAACGGTCAATCTAAAGAAGAGTGGAAAGGCTGCGTTGAGACCAACAAAATCTTGGGCAATACCGACACCGCTATCGTGCCCATTGACGGCATCTGTGTGCGTATTGGCGCGATGCGCTGCCACTCACAAGGTTTGACCATCAAACTCAAAAAAGATATTCCACTGGCAGACATTGAAGCAGCACTGCGAGACAGCGGCAATGAATGGCTGGATGTGGTAGAAAACGACAAAGCCGCAAGCGTTGAGCGCTTAACCCCTGTTGCAGTGACAGGCACCTTAAAAGTCGCCGTTGGACGTTTGCGTAAAATGAATCTTGGCGCAGAATACCTATCTGCCTTTACAGTAGGCGACCAGCTACTGTGGGGGGCAGCCGAGCCACTACGCCGTACGCTAGCCATTATTCGTGGCAAATTATAACTGCAATAGGCGTGATAGCCGCTTATTATTTGGGTGTCTACTGCCAAAAAAACACGTCTTAATGGCGTGTTTTTGATTTTTTACTACATAATACTCTTTGCTTGAGCACGTATTTTTACCCAAACGTCGCGGTTAGCTACCATTTAAAAAAAACCCTACCTTATTTAGGATTTTGGGTTTTTCCTTGCTATTTCTTATCCTCTCAACCAAAAAGCCAGTTGCCACTGCCCTATACAGCCAATATAATTATTAAGGTGGCAAGGGTAAAGCATTTTGATTCAAAATAGTGTGAATTATGCGCTGTTCAGCGATTACTTTAGGCAAAGCTATTGTGTGTTTTTCACAAAAAGTGTAAAGTTAAGCCGATAGTTGTCATACAACTTTTGATCACGCATTGTTTACCCAAATCTGTTATAACGCCAACCATGATATATAAAAGCCAGCTTGCACTGGGTAGGTAAGCGCGTTGTTGGACTTATTATCTAAATTTTTCTGTGATACTCTAAGCAAGGGTCTGTTATGTCTTGGCAAAAATACACTGTAAAACTGGTATTGGGACTTCCGTTGTCGTTTCCAATCGTGACCTATGCGGTCAATATTGGCGATACCTATGTACAGTCTCAGCAAAATCAGCCGTTGAATGCCCGTATCAATGTGAGTGATATTGACCCGCGCACCTTTTCAGTTAAAATGGCACAAAGCGATATTTATCAGCAATTAGGCTTGAGCAAAGAATCAGAGGTACAGGCTAGATTTGAGCCTACCAGCAGTAATGGCGGACAAATTATTTTATCCACAAGCCAACCCATCAATGCCCCTTTTACCGATGTCGTGCTCACCATCACCAACCAAGGTGAAACCAAAACATTGCCAAAAACTTTGTTGATGCCCATCAATAGCAAGCAAAAAATTACCACGCAGGCAAATACCTCCACACTCCGCGACACCAATCGCCAAGTAGTATTAGGTGCAGCAAATCCCGTTAACCTGCCATTGGTACTATCACCTTATACGGGAAATGATGTCAATGTACTGCCTACTAGTCAGCCCACCAAACAAATGGCTGAGAGTACACAAACAAGCACACCTACACCCACTACCCCAACGGTTACCACTCATAACAACGGTGTACTACGGATTCAAGAAGTACGCACCTACAGAGCTGTCAGCAACAATTTTGATACACCCAATCAACCACAGGCGATTAACCCTAATACCAGCGATAGTACGTATCCAACCGCTACGCCAACACAAAAACCCATAAAAAAACAAAAAAATCGTACTACTAGCTCGCCATCATCAGCACCACCCACAGCGACTACTACTTATGTATTGCAGCGCAATGACAACCTTTGGACAATTGCACGCAAAATTGCCGCCGCAAATCGTAAAGACACGGCATCGGTAATGGCAGATATCATGGCTGCCAATCCCAATGCATTTGCCGACAACGACCCTACCAAGCTAACCGCCAATACAGAATTAAAACTACCAAAATATAAAACCGTGCCTTCACAGCTTGGTATTAATAACGCCAATGAAGCCCGCCAACAAACTAAGTCCACTAAATTACCCAAATCAACCAAGCAAAAAAAACCACAGCAACCCACAGCAGCACCTGCTGTCTCGACTCATACCCCAAAGCGCAGCAAACCGTCCACGCAATCAGGACGTACCCCTGCCAAAGTAGCACCTGCTGTCAAAACCAACAAAAAATCAGAAATGACCATTATCGCGCCTACCACCCAAAACGGTACCGCGCAAGGACAAAGCAGCCCAAACAAACAGAAAACCAGCAAAGGCTTATCGCCACAAGCTTTGGCTCAATTACAGCAAAAAAGACAACAAACTGCCTCGCAAGCCAATAAAGTTGGTCAATTAAACCAATCATTGGTCAGTGCAGACACACGTTTAAAATTACAAAATGCTAAACTGGCTCAGCTAGAACAACGTCTAAAAGAGCTCAATAAAAAATAAACTGGAAAGAGATGACTTCGCCCTGCTAAAAGCTACAGCAACGGTAGCATCTCCCCCAAATCAAATTGAATAACAGTTGTTATCAAGCTTACGCTAACCAACCAACGCCCGTTAGCCATCAAGTTTTGCTAATAATAACTACCTAAAATTACTAAGAGGTATACAAATGGATCCTATCATGATGGGTATTGCTGCGGTAGTAGTTATCGTAATCTTAGCAGGTGTTTTTTTTATGCAAAAAAAAGGCAAAGCCAATAGCCCAGCCGCCCAAACACCCACTAACCGCCCAAAAACCCTTGCCGAACAGCAACGTGAACTTGAACTACAACGGCAGGCTCAAGCACCATCAGCCTTGACTCCTTATGACAGTATGCCAAGTACTAGCGATTTTGCCAGTATCCAAGCCTCACAACATCTAGCCCCTCAAAATATAGCAGAAAGTATCCCCACTGCTGCCACAAGTAGCAGCGATCAAGACCTTGAGGCGGTGGATCTACTGCTCCAACAACATGACTACAGCGGTGCCATTACTTTATTGCGTCAAGCAATTACACGCCACCCCAGAAATGGCGACCTTCATTTTTCGCTATTAAATGCGTATGCTTTGTCCAAAGATTACACCAACTTTGATGCATTTTTTCCTGAAGTGTTAGCGCTCAATGACTTTGTTACTACCAATCAAGCAAATAAGCTTAAAACCCTTGTGGACGAAGAAAAAACACTCACTAGTAAAGCCTCTCAAGAAACCACGAGCGCACCACTTTCTCAAGATGATACCCTCGAATTTGACTTATTTGATTTTAATAACATTGAAAAAGCTGAAGACAATCGCAAAGCCACAGCAACCGCCCCAACAAACACCACCTTATCACCCCAATCAGCACCCATAGCGACCCATACCGCGCCAGTTGTCGAGGCTAATACCACAACCGCGGCTGCGGCAGTAGCAACCACTCAGCTTGACAAGACAGACGATTTTTCTTTTGATTTTGAGCTGGAAGACCAACCAACGTTTGCACCTGCTGCTACACAAGCAATCGCACCTGTCAACCCTACTCAAGATATTTTATCTCTAGATGAGTTTGTACTTGAAGCGCCCACTCAGACGGTCACCCCGCAGCCCAACGGCCCCCACATTACAGAAACGAACATTGCAGAGCCAAACATTGCGGAGACAAATACGGTAACATCCCCTGTAGCAGACACCCCTAATTTCAAGACATCTGCGCCCACCACTCAAGGTTCTGTGTTAGTGGATGACGATTTTGATTTTGACTTTGATTTTGATGAGACCAAAACCCTCGAGACAAAGTCAATCTCAACGCCTATGGCTGCAGATACAGATACCACTACAGCACCTGCCCTTTCGCTAGAGTTAACCGATGATTTTAGCTTTGATTTGGCACAAACAGATACAGCAACCGACGGTACACTAGCGGCAAATGTTAGCCCTAATCTTGAAGTACCTAATCTTGAAATACATACACCCAAGCAGGCTGAGGAAGAATCACTCATAGCGGATTTTGCAAGTTTCGATCTTGAGCCATCTGTACCAACCCCACCTGTGGTGGTTGATACCGCACCAAACGTGCAAACACCAGGGGACGAGTTTTTATTGACCGTTGATGACGCGCAGCAACCTCAACCAGCTGCTGCCACGCACCCAACAATACCTGCCATTGCTGATATAACACCACTAGATGCACTGATAACAGATGCCCCAGTGGTTGAGGACGTACGGCTTGAGCCATCCTCCCGTACAGAACTGGACAATCCAGAGGCTAGCACCTTACAGACGCCTGTTTTAGAGGATTTGGCGGCGGCATTTGATGATATAAAAGCACTGGATACGGCTACCTTAAATGTTGATTTGGCAGAAGCCTATGTCAACTTGGGTGAATATGATAGCGCCAAACGCTTACTTGATGAAGTCAAAGACAGCGAAGATACGGCATTACTAGCACGGATCGCAACATTGCGACAAAGTATTGCATAGTTTTTGACTTTAAAATTTAAAAAAAAGGATAGTTGATTGTCACTATCCTTTTTTTGCATCCCATAATCAAGGGTCATCTGCCTACAAATGCTAAAATTATTCCGCCATCGACAGTGGTTTTAACCCTGTTTTAAAACTGTGTGCTTTGCTCACGTAATGCAGCGCTGACTGCTTGAGCATCGATTCTCGCTCGGGCGGTAGGGTTTTAACCACTTTGGCAGGGCTACCCATCACCACTGAATTATCGGGGATTTGCATATTTTCAGTGACGAGGGCATTGGCGCCGATGATACAGTTTTTACCGATTTGGGCATTATTGAGTACAATCGCACCAATACCTATCAAGCTATTATCACCAATGCTGCAGCCGTGTAGCATCGCTAAATGCCCAATGGTCACGCCCTCGCCAATGGTGACGGCAATGCCTTCATCGGTGTGTATCACGCTGTTTTCTTGCACGTTGCTATTTTTGCCCAGATAAATGGGCGCATTGTCTGCGCGTACCACCGCACCAAACCAGACGCTCACATTCTCGCCAAGGTGGACATCGCCAA
>RRZT013036729.1_pt1 | contig 28739 bp, 26 predicted proteins | sample 2165551 | NCBI WGS metagenome assembly RRZT01 (sample SAMN10456910, study PRJNA506462) | wastewater metagenome | biome: wastewater; feature: sludge; material: wastewater sludge; isolation source: wastewater sludge with Escherichia coli K12::gfp cells carrying plasmid... | place: USA: Moscow, Idaho...
CTCGTGGGCCTGGGTGACGCGTTCGACGGCGGTGAGCATCGCCGCCTGACGCAGGGTTCGGCCGTGGGAGTCGGCCGCCTTGACGACGTCCTCCCAGGCGGCGAGCATCCGCTCCTTGAGCCGCTCCTCGACCAGAGCGAGCGGCCAGCGGTAGGTCTGGTTGGCCTGGGCCCACTCGAAGTAGGAGACGATGACACCGCCCGCGTTCGCGAGGATGTCGGGGACCACGAGCACGCCGCGGTCGCGGAGGATCGCGTCTGCGGCCACGGTGGTCGGTCCGTTCGCGCCCTCGACGATGATGCGGGCCGCGATGTCTCCCGCGTTGGCGTCGGTGATCACGCCCTCCACGGCGGCGGGGACGAGCAGGTCGACCGGCAGCGTCAGTAGCTGGTCGCGGTCGATCTCCTGCGCGCCGCGGAAGCCCCGCACGGTGCCGGTAGCGTCCACGTGGGCGCCGAGTGCGGCGAAATCGATCCCGGCTTCGCTGTGGATCGCTGCGAACTGGTCGCTGACCGCGACCACGCGGATGCCCGCCTCGGCCAGGAACTCGGCCGCGCCACGGCCCACCTTGCCGTACCCCTGGACGGCGGCCGTGGTCCGCTCCGGCTTCATGCCCTTGTAGGCCAACGCGGCCAAGGCGACGTGGGCGACGCCGCGGGAGGTGGCGCTGGCCCGCCCGAGGGAGCCCCCGAGGATGACGGGCTTGCCGGTCACCACGCCCGCGACCGTGTAGCCACGGGTAGCGGAGTAGGTGTCCATCATCCAGGCCATGGTCTGCGCGTCGGTCCCGATGTCCGGGGCGGGGATGTCGCGTTCGGGGCCGATGATGGGGCTGATCTCGCTGGTGTAGCGCCGCACGACGCGTTCCAGTTCGCGGGCGGAATAGCGGGACGGGTCGATGGTCACGCCGCCCTTGGCGCCGCCGTACGGGAGGTCCATCAGGGCGCACTTCCAGGTCATCCACATGGCGAGTGCGCGGACCTCATCGAGGGAGACGTCCGGGCTGAAGCGGACGCCGCCCTTAGCCGGGCCGCGGGAGTAGTTGTGTTGGACGCGGTATCCGTTCAGCACCTCGATGGTGCCGTCGTCGCGCCGCAGCGGAACCGCGACCGAGATTTCTCGGCGCGGTGCGCTCAACAGTTGCAGGGTCCCTTCGTCGTAGCCGAGGGTGGCGGCCGCTTCGCCGAGCTGGTGAAGCGCGTCGTCGAGTGGGTTGGCCCGGCTGGCGCGGTGAACGGAGGGCGGTTCAGTCATGGTGGGAGGCATCGTTGCTCCTGATCCGGCGGATTGGATGAGAATCGGTTCTCATCTCGTGACTCGAGTCTGCCCCGGGTTCCGGCGGGGCGCAAGGGGGTTGTCCCGGCCGCGTCGAGTCTGTCTGTGTGTCGCGGAGTGGCCTTGTGGCTTGGGGTGGGGATGGTGTCAGAGCCGCGTGCTTCGCGGGCGGGGTCGCCACTAGTTGCCCGCAATGCGGCGATTCTTGACCGGTAAGAAAATCGGAGTCTATTCTCGTTTGCAATGCGAGTCACATCTCGTAGTCGGCGGTGAAGCGGGCGGGGCGTAAAGATGCGCAACGACAGGTTCGAGACGGTGGCCACAAGCGGCCGATCGGGCTCCGCGACACCGGCAACAGCAGACGGCCTTCGTCAGACGTGGCGTTCGGCCTCACCCGGCCCGATGGGGCCTTCCGCCATCACCACGAGTCGTTCAGACTCCCGTTCGGAGGTCAGACACATGAGTTCGACCGAGTCACTCGACGCCGCTGAGATTGAGCGCGTCACCCAGGACGGCCGCTTGGTCCGTCGCGTCACCGTTGCCGGCAGCATCGGTTCCTTTGTCGAGTGGTACGACTACGGCATCTACGGCCTGCTCACCACGTATCTCGCCATCAGCATCATGGGCGGCGGTGACGCGGGCAGCCTGCTGCTCACCAATATCGGCTTCCTGGTGAGCTTCATCGCACGTCCCTTCGGCAGCGTTCTCAGCGGCTATATCGGGGATCGCCTCGGGCGCAAGACCCTGCTGGCCACGCTCCTGCTGCTGATCTCCGCCTCCACCGCCTGCATCGGGTTGATCCCCTCGCATGAGGTCATCGGGGTCGCGGCGCCGATCCTCCTGTTGGCCCTGCGGGTCCTACAGGGGGTCTCGGCCGGCGGCGAGGTCGCCGGTGCCATGGCGTTCGTGGGCGAGTATTCGCCCGATCACCGCCGGAACTTCAACATGTCGTTCATCGCTGTGGGGTCCTTCCTCGCCCTGATGACCGGTAGTGCGTTCTCCGCCACGCTCATCACGGTCCTGGGCGACGCCACGATGACCGCGTGGGCCTGGCGCGTCCCGTTCCTGGTCGCGGCCCCGCTCGGCTACATCGGCTTCTACATTCGCTCGCAGCTTGAGGAGACGCCGCATTTCGCCGCCCTCCGCGAGGCCAAGAGCGTGGAACGCAACCCCCTGCGCGCGGTGTTCACCTCCAAGGAGCACCTGCGGGCGATCGCGCTGACGATCTTCCTGCCTGCCCTGAACGGTCCCGGCTACTACCTCCTGTTCGCGTACATGCCCACGTACCTGAAGACGTCGCTGGGGGAGGGACGCAACTTCACCATGCAGGCGGCGCTGGTGGTCACCGCCCTGAGCCTGATCGCCATCGTCATCACGATCCCCTTGATGGCGCGCCTGTCCGACACCATCGGACGCAAGCCGGTGCTGACCATCTCCGCGGTCGCCATGGCCGTGCTCTCCTACCCGATGTTCACGTTGATCACGACCGGCGACGAGGTCCTGGCCACCATCGGCACCGTCGTCTTGGCCATCGCGTTCTCGGGGACCGCCGCGAGCATCCACACCGTCTTGACCGAGATGTTCCCGACCACCGTGCGCTACAGCGCCTACAGCATCGGGTTCAGCATCTCGACCATCATCTTCGGCGGCAGCGCGCCGCTGGTCATGACCGAACTCATCAAGCTCACCCACTCGACGATGATCCCGGCCTTCGCCTCGATCATCGCCGCGGTGATCACCTTGATCGCCCTGATCTTCGTCAAGGAGACCAAAGGCCTGCCCCTGCGGGCAGAGTGACCTTCTCACGGCGGGCCGCCCACCGGCGGCCCGCCCCCGAATCACCTCAGAGAAAGAGGACCACCATGAACAGTTCGCGAGTCGCCGTTGTGGCCGATCTCGGCGAGAGCTTCGGCAACTACACCATCGGCAACGACGAGGCGCTGCTGGAACTCGTCACCGCCTCCAACATCGCCTGCGGCTTCCACGCTGGCGACCCCCGGGTGCTCGACGCCACGGTCGCCGCCTGCGTCGAGCGCGGGATCGAGCTGGGAGCTCACCCGGGCTACCCCGACCTCGTCGGCTTCGGACGCCGCCTCATCGAGGCGTCCGAAGAGGAGATCCGCACGGATGTGCTCTACCAGCTCGGGGCGCTGGACGCCTTCGCCCGCGTCCACGGCGCCGCCATCAGTCACGTCGCCCCGCACGGACGCATGGGCAGCATCGCCCAGACCGACGCCAAGCATGCCCGCGCCATCACCGATGCGATCGCCGCCTACGACCCCTCCTACATCGTGATCTGCCAGCGCGGGCTGCTGGCGCAGGAGTCCCAGCGACGCGGCCTCGACGTCGGCTACGTGTTCCTCGCGGACCGCGGCTACGGCGAGGACGGGATGCCCGTAGCCCGCTCGCATCCGGGCGGCCTCATCTTCGACCCGGAACTCGTGGGCCGACGCGTCGCCCAGGTCGTCACGGAGGGGACCGTCGTGACCGTGGACGGCGCCACCGTCCCGCTCGGGCACGATGCGGATGTCGTGCTGCTGCACGGGGACCACCCGCTGGTCCTGGAGAACGGCCGGGCGCTGCATGCGGCGCTGGCCCAGGCGGGCATCGAGGCGACCGGGCTGCGCGCCGTCCTCGACGCGAAAGCAGCAGCCGCGGCGGAGCGCTGAGCAGCGGACATGTCACGTCGAGAACCGGATGCCGTCACCTTCGAGCCCTACGGTGACAGCGCCGTGATGATCAGCTTCGACGCGCCGGAGGCCACCCTGCGGCGCGCCGCAGCGGCCCGCTGCCACGTCGCCCTGGTGGCGAACCGGCCTCCCGGGGTGACCGAGATCGTCGCGGGGCTGGAGTCCCAGCTGGTGCGCTACGACCCGCAGGCCACGACGCATGAGCACCTGGTTCACGACGTGACGCTGATCCTCGCCCTACCCCAGGACGAGGACGCTCCGGCCGGGGTCGCTCGCCGGTTCGAGATCCCCGTGTGGGTCGACCCCAGCACGGCACCCGACCTGGAGGAGGTCGCACAGGAGTGCGGGGTCAGCCGCATCAGCTGGGAGTGCGGCATCGGACCGTTGGGAGGTCGCACAGGAGTGCGGGGTCAGCACGGACGCCTTCCTCGACACCTTCTTCTCCTCCCCGTTCACGATCTCCCTGCTCGCCGCGGCCATGGCGCCGATGATGGACGGGCACCGGACCGCCACGGGGATCCGGCGCCGGGCCCAGCCGCGGACCGACGTCGCGCCGGGATCGATCATGGTGGCCGGCACCAACGCCATCATCCAGCCGTTCCCCGGACCCACCGGCTGGCGCGTCATCGGTCGCACCCCGCACACGATCGTGGACATCCGGCAGTCGCCTCCCACCTCGTTCGGGCCGGGGGACGCCGTCACCTTCGTCCGGATCGGGAGCCACCAGGCGGCGCTGCTGGAGGGCACGTTCTTGCGCGAAGTGGGTGCGACGCGATGATGGATTGGCAGCCTCAGCATCTGCGCATCACCAGCGTCGGATGGGTGACCACGTTCCAGGATCTCGGCCGCCGCGACACCGAACGCCTTGGCGTCCCCACCGGCGGGGCGGCCGACCAGTACTCGGCGGCCGTGGCGAACATCCTCGTCGGCAACCCCCGCCACGTCCCCGTGATCGAGACGATGGGCGGCGAGTTCGCCTTCGTGCCCACCACCGACCTGCTCATCGCCATCACCGGCTCTCCCGCCGACGTGACCATCGACGGCGCCCCCGCCTGTCGTGCGACGCAGACCACCGGGCAACTCTGGACGCCGTTGGTGGCCTATGCGGGCAGCGAGGTCCGTATCACCAGCAGCTTCATCGGGATGCGTAACTACATCGCCTTCGGCGGGCTCCTGGCCTGCGGGCGATTCCTGGGGAGCGCCGCCCCTGACGCTCGGATGGGGTTCACGCAGGCGATCCAGGTCAATCAGGTGCTCAGCGTGGAGGCGTCGCTCCCGGTCGCGTCGCTGACGCGCGGGGAGTATGTGCCCTTCCAGATGCCCGTTGCCGTTCCCAGTTTCGAGCCGGGGCCGTGGACCATCGACATCATCGAGGGACCCGACACCGATCGGGCCGCCGGGATGCGGGAGCACCTCGCCCGCGCCACCTACACGGTGACGCCGCAGTCCAACCATGTGGGGCTGCGGCTGTCCGGCCCGGTGTCACATCCGGAGCACACCGGCGAGATCGTCTCCCACGGGGTGCCGGTGGGGGCCTTGGAGGTGCCGCCCGCCGACGAGCTGATCGTGCTGGGCCGGTACCGCACCCTCACGGCGGGCTATCCGATCGTCGGCTTCGCGGCGCGCACCAGCCTCGCGCGGCTGGCCCAGGCCGCACCGGGGCGGGAGCTCAGGTTCCGCTGGATCGACCGGGATGAGTCCGTGGGCCAGATCGCCGCCGAGGAACTGGCATTGCGGACGTTGGAAACACACATGTCGGCTGCGGTCCGGGCGCGGACCGCGACCCGCTGACTCTTCGACCATCACACGAAAGGCACACACAGTGAGTGAGACACCAGGACAGGTCGCCCTCGTCACGGGCGCAGGAAGCGGCATGGGGCGGGAGATCGCCCGTCTGCTGGCCCGCGACGGGTACCGCGTCGCGGTCGTCGGGCGCCGGCGCGAGCCGCTGGACACGTTGGCCCAGGAGCTGGACGCCGAGGGCGTCCCGTTGTGGGTGTATCCGGCCGACATCGCCGAGCCAGGAGCCCCGGACCGCCTCGTCGCGCAGGTCGCGGCGGAGCTCGGCGGGGTTCAGGTGCTCGTCAACAACGCGGGCCGCGCCTCCACCGTCTTGAACCCGCAGTACATGAACGATGAGCACTGGAGCGGTGTCGTCGACGTCAACCTGAATGCGGTTTTCCAACTCACCCGGGCGGTGCTGCCGGGGATGCTGGCCCGCGAGGAGGGCACCATCGTCACGGTGTCCTCGCTGGCCGCGCTGACGCCGAACTTGCTCGGCGGAGCCGCCTATGGCGCGGCGAAGGCGGGCGTGCGGAACTTCATGACCTTCCTGCACACGACCTATCGCAATCAGGGCCTGCGGGCGATCACGATCCTCCCGGGCGAGGCCGACACGCCGATCCTCGACGACCGCGCCCACCCGCCCACCAGCGCCCAGCGGGCCAACATGGTTCAGCCGATCGACGTGGCGCGGGCGGTTCACCTGGCGGTGACGCTGCCGGGCCGGGTGGTCCTGCAGGAGGTCGTGGTCGCCCCAACCCGGCAGCGCGACATCTCCTACGACCTGGAGGTCAGCCGGCTCGTCGGCTCCTCCGCCGACACCCCGCCTGCCCCTGCTGCCGATCGGAGCGTCATGCCCGCCGCCACTTCCTTCGCCCCGCGTCCCTCCGCCGCGGTCGCACGGATCGAGCGCGCCTCGCGCCGGGTGCAGCAGCCGCAGTCCAGCGCCGACCTGGTCTCCTTGGCGATGGGGGAGCCGAACTTCCCCACCCCGGCGGTCATCTGTGACGCGGCGGAGGCTGCCCTGCACCGGGGCCGGACGCACTATTCCCCGCTGATGGGTGAGGACGGCCTGCGTGAGGCCCTCGGCGAGACGATCGGCCGGCTGACGGCCGCGCCCGTGGATCCCGCCGACATCCTGATCACCCACGGGGGAACCGCAGGAATCACGGCGGCGATCCTCGGGATCGTGGACCCGGGCGACCGCGTCGTCGTGCCGGATCCGACCTACTCGCTGTACGCGGACGCCGTGCATCTGGCGGGCGGAGAACTCGTTCCGGTGCCACTCCAGGCGGATCTGCACTGGGACCTGGATGCCCTCGCCACGGCGTTGCGCGGGGCCAAGCTCTTCGTCTTCTGCAACCCGAGCAATCCGACCGGCATCGTCCACACGCGTGCCGAACTGGAGGCGTTGGGAGAGATGCTGCGGGGCACGGCCACGGTCGTGCTGAGCGATGAGGCCTATTCGGAGCTGAACTTCACCAACGAGCCGTTCACCTCCGCCATCGCCGTCGACGCGCTGGTGGAGCGGACCCTGTACTGCCAGACGTTCTCCAAGTCCTATGCCATGACCGGCTGGCGGGTGGGGTACCTGTGGGGGCCGCGGCCGCTCATCAAGGCGGCCGCCCGCGTCCACGCCACGGTCAACGGCTCGGTCAACACGGCCGTCCAGGATGGCGCGCTGGCGGCGCTGCGCGACGGCGGGTCGGCCCTGGCGCAGATGCGGGAGGCCTACCGGGCGCGGCGCGAACTGCTGGCGGGTGAGTTGTCCGGCGTTCCGGGGTTGGAGTTGAGCCGACCCGAGGGCGCGTTCTACCTGTTCCCGCGCTACGACCTGGATCTGCCCGCGACCGATGTCGTGGCGCGACTGCGCGAGGCGGGGGTCGCGGTGCGCCCCGGGTCGGAGTTCGGCGCGGCGGGGGAGCATCACCTGCGGATCTCGTATGCGGCCGATGAGGCGTCGTTGCGCACCGGTGCCGCACGGCTCCGGGCGGGTCTGGCCGACCTGAGGAGCCGTGCGGGGCTCTAGACTCACCTGGAGAGCTTGTGCCCGGTGGCGGGGTGGCGCGTTGAGGCGTCCACCCCGCCATCACCCGTAGAGAAAGTGGGGATCGGACGTGCGTGCCGACACGGAGAGGAATCGCCGCCGTCTGATCAGGTCGGCCGCCTATCTGATCGCCCGGAAGGGCTCCGCGGTGAAGATGGCGGACGTGGCCGAGCATGCGGAGGTATCCACGGCGACCGCCTATCGGCACTTCACCTCCGTGGAGGACATCCTCATCCAGTTTCGCCGCGACGTCGGGCAGCGGCTGCTGGTGTTCAGCGAGAAGCAGACGGCCGTCGGGGTGGAGTTGCTCACGACCGTCAGCCGCGAGTGGGTGACGATCGTGCTCCGCCATGGGGGCGCGATGATCCACACCCGCTCCGAGACGGGGTATCTCACCCGCCTGCGCGACCGAACCGAGTATCTGACGGCCCAGGCCCAGGCGCTGCAGCACCCGATCGCCTCCGCAGCCGAGGAACTCGGGCTGGGCAATCCGGGTGACATCGGCCTGTTCTTGTGGAACATCCTGTTCGACGCCCGGGAGATCATCGACCTGCGTGATTCCGAACACCTGGACGCGGACGGCATCAACGCTCGGCTGATCGGGACGCTGTGCGGGGCTCTGCGCGGGTGGCAGGCCGCCGATGCGCGCGACGCCGCCCCAGCTGCTCCCTGAGGGATCCGCGACGCCGGAGGCGCGCGAAGGCCGCCCCGCGGTCAGGCCGCCCAGTCTCCCAAGGCGCCTTCCAGTGCGCCGAGGGCGGCGTCGATGAGGGACTGCCGGTCGTCGTCGGGGCAGCCGCGTTCGACCCAGTGCAGGCAGGCGGCGTCCAGGAAGCCGAAGTAGCCCCACAGGGCGTACTCGTGTCGTTCCTGGGTGCTCGGGCTGAGCAGTGCGCGCAGCCGCTGCACATAGTCGTGGCGGGCCTGGAGGCGGAGGCCCGCGGCCGCTGCGGGCTCGGAGCCGGGGGAGCGTAGCGGGGTCGCCCAGCCGTTCGGGTGGGTGGCGATGTGGTCGAGGTAGGCCGACGTCGTGCAGTGCAGCAGGTCGCGCACCGGCACGCCGACGGGCAGCGCTGCCAGGGCCGCGGACTGCCGGGCCAACAGGCGTTCGACCGAGAGTTGCACGAGTGCGGTGTACAGATCTTCCTTGCCGGCGAAGTAGCGGTACAGCAGCGCATCGGAGGCGTCTGCGCGGCGGGCGATCGCCGCGATGGTCACCTCGGCATACGGCAGGGCCGCGAACTCGACAGCGGCGGCCTCCAGGAGGGACGCCCGCCGCGCGTCGGGATCCAGCCGGGTGCGGGGATGCCGGTCGCTGCGTGCCATGTTGCCCATCCTAGCCTTACTGAACTAGCATCACTAACGCTAGTGAAGGCGATTCAATAGGAGGTCCTCATGAGGTGGATCGAGCATGCGATCTGGTGGCAGGTCTATCCGCTGGGTTTGTGCGGAGCGCCGATCCGCGAGCAGGACGTCGCACCGCAGCCCCGGTTGCGGCGCCTCCTCAACTGGCTGGACTACGCCGTGGACCTGGGGGCCTCCGGGCTTCTGCTGGGGCCCCTCTTCGCGTCAGCGAGCCACGGCTACGACACCCTCGACTACTACCGCATCGACCCGCGTCTGGGTGGGGCTCAGGAGTTCGACGACCTGATCGCCGCCTGTCGTTCCCGCGGACTGAAGGTGCTGCTGGATGGCGTGTTCAGCCACGTCTCGGCGCACCATCCCGCCCTGCTGAAGGCGCTGCGGGAGGGCCCCGACGGCCCCGACGCAGCGCTGTTCGACATCGACTGGGGAGCCCCGGGTGGAGCCGCCCCGCGCGTGTTCGAAGGGCACGGCGAACTGGCCCGCCTGGAGCACGCGAGCCCCCGCACCGTCGATCTCGTGGCCGACGTCATGGGCCACTGGCTCGACCGGGGTATCGACGGCTGGCGCCTGGACGCCGCTTACTCGGTCGACACCGCCTTCTGGGCCCAGGTGTTGCCGACGGTGCGTGCGGCCCACCCGCATGCCTGGATCCTCGGCGAGGTCATCCACGGGGACTACGCCGGCTTCGTGGAGGCCAGCGGCGCCGACTCGGTGACCCAGTACGAACTGTGGAAGGCGATCTGGTCCAGCCTGCGCGACCGCAACCTGTTCGAACTGGACTGGGCCCTCACTCGGCACAACGGGTTCCTGGACTCGTTCGTGCCGAACACCTTCGTCGGTAACCACGATGTCTCCCGCATCGCCAGCGTCCTGGGAGCCGACGGTGCACTCACCGCGGCGGCGATCCTGCTCACCCTCGGCGGGGTGCCCTCGGTGTACGCGGGCGACGAGCAGGGCTTCCTCGGCGTCAAGGAGCACCGTCTCGGCGGAGACGACGCGGTGCGGCCCGCCTTCCCCGACCGCCCCGACGGCCTCGCCCCCTGGGGCGCTGCGCTGCATCGCGCCTACCAGGACCTCATCGGCCTGCGCCGTCGCCACCCCTGGCTCGTCACCGCCACCACCTCCCGGCTGCACTTGAGCAACACGGCCTACAGCTATCGGGTCGGCGCGCGCGACGCGAGCACCTGTCTCGAGATCGACCTGCAGCTGGATGCCTCTCCCGCCGTCACGATCCGCGCAGCAACCGGGGAAACGCTCTGGTCGCAGGGTTGAGCCCGCGCCGCTGGGTCCCAGGAGTCCCACGACCTGCGCTGCGCCTGTGGGGCGGGAATGAGCGGTCGGATCCGCATCGCGCGGGCGTGGGAGAATCCCGGCATGAGTACGCCTGTTCCGGCCGAAGGTGCCGGCTTCGACGCCGCCACCAAGGCCCGCCTCATCGAGACCAACGGCATCGACATCATCGACGAGTCCGAACGCACCGCCAAGCCGCGTGACCTGTTCTGGCCTTGGTTCGCCGCGAACGTCTCGGTGTTCGGGATGAGCTATGCGGCCTTCGTGTACGGCTTCGGGGTGTCCTTTGGCCAGGCCGTCGCGGTCACCATCGTGGGCGTCGTCGTGTCGTTCCTACTGTGCGGCATCATCGCCATCGCCGGGAAGCGGGGTTCGGTCCCCACCATGGTGCTGTCGCGGGCGGCCTTCGGCGTCCAGGGGCAGAAGCTGCCCGGCATCGTGAGCTGGCTGCTGTCGATCGGCTGGGAGACCTTCCTCTCCATCATGGCCGTCATGGCGACCGCCACCGTGTTCTCCGCGCTCGGGTGGGCCTCCGGGACGGCCACGAAGGTCATCGCCACCCTGGGGATCGCCGCCCTGATCGTCGTGGCCTCGGTGCTGGGCTACCACACGATCATGCGGCTGCAGTCGATTCTCACCTGGATCACCGGGGCGATCACTCTCATCTACATGGCGCTCACGATCGGCCACATCAACTGGTCGGTCGTCGCAGGCATCCCGAACGGCGACGTGGGTGCGGTCATCGGGGCACTCACCATGGTCATGACCGGGTTCGGCCTGGGGTGGATCAACATCGCGGCGGACTGGTCCCGGTACCAGCGCCGGGACGCCTCCAACGCGAAGATCGTGCTCTGGAACACGCTGGGTGGCTCGGTCGCCCCGGTCATCCTGGTCGTTTACGGCCTGCTGCTCGCGGGCTCCGATCCGGCCCTGACCGAGGGGATCACCAGCGACCCCATCGGCACGCTCGCCGGCATCCTCCCGATCTGGGTCTTGATCCCGTTCTGGCTCACGGCCGTGCTGGCGCTGGTGTCCGGGGCGGTGCTGGGCATCTATTCCTCGGGGTTGACGCTGCTCAGCCTCGGCATCAAGATTCCGCGTCCGGCCGCCGCCGCGGTCGACGGCGTCATCCTCACCGCGGGCACGATCTTCGTGGTGTTCTTCGCCGAGAGCTTCCTGGGGCCCTTCCAGAGCTTCTTGTTGATCCTGGGCGTGCCGATGGCCGCGTGGGCGGGGATCCTGATCGCCGACATCGCCTCCCGCAAGCGTCCCTACGACGAGGCGGCGCTGTTCGATGCGCGCGGGCGCTACGGGGCGGTCGACTGGGTGTCGGTGGCGACGCTGGTGATCGCGACCGTCATCGGCTGGGGCCTGGTCGTCAACCAGTTCGCCAGCGACGCCGCCTGGGCCAACTGGCAGGGCTACCTGCTGGAGCCGCTCGGGCTGGGCACCCGCAGTGTCGTGGACGGCGTCGAGCAATGGGATGGCACCTGGCCGTGGGCCAATCTGGGGGTCCTGCTTGCTTTGGTTCTCGGCTTCGTCGTCACCTGGTTCGGCCGTCGCGGAATCATCGCGCGGCAGGAGGGCCGGGCGTGAGCGAACCCTGGCTGGTGGTGATCGACCCCCAGCGCATCTTCGCCGCCCCCGACAGCGAGTGGGGATCCCCGCTGTGGCCGGGGGCCGAGGCGAACATCGCCACGCTGTTGCCACGATTCTCCGGTCGGACGATCATCACCCGCTGGGTTCCCCCGGCACCCGGGCGACGGGAGGGTTCCTGGTCGGCCTACATGGCTGCCTGGCCGTTCGCCGACAGGGACCCCGCTGACCCGTTGTTCGACGTCCTCGATGTGGTGCGGCCGGCGATCCAGGGCGGCGCGGTCGTGGTGGACGCCCCGACGTTCGGTAAGTGGGAGCAGATCGTTGCGGTCACCGGACCCGCGCCGCACCTGGTGGTCACGGGGGTCGCGACGGACTGCTGCGTGATCTCGACGGTGCTGCCTGCCGCCGACGCGGGCGCGACGATCAGCGTCGTGACCGACGCCTGCGCGGGCTCGAGCCTGGAGCACCAGCAGGCTGCGCTGACGGTGATGGGGCTCTATCCGCCCCAGGTCGATCTACGCACCACCGAGGATATTCTCCGGTCCCCGGTCTGACCATGAATCGCCTTGTCCCAGCCCCGTCCTCGGTGTCCGAGCGCGGGGCTGGGATATTTCTCACGCGAGAACTGGCGACGCTGAAACAATGATTCTTCCGTGATTGTCGAGTGGGGTTCCGCGGTACGCGGGATCGGCGCCGATTCGGCTCTGTGGCTCACGTGGGTTAGTCTGGTTGAGATCTTGAGTCGTCCGTTGGGGCCGGGCGGAACGACAATCGTTAAGGTGAACCGCAGTAATGAATACCACCCCCCGTCTTGCCACCCCGAATACTCGCCTCGCTCCACGAAGCCCGCGCGTCAGGATTCCCGCCGCCACGGTGGTGAGTCTGGTGTTTGCGCTGGTCATCTCCTGGTTCCTGCCGTGGGCGATCCTCGGCGGGCAGACCTCGCTCAGCGGTGTCGCGTGGCTGGCCGGGGCAGCCGCCCTCAGCCTCGCCCTGCTGTTCAGTCGCTGGCATCAGCCGCACATCGACGACCGCGACCTCGACCTGATCCTCGCCGCGCTGCTGGGCCTGGGCGGGCTGTGGCTGGTGGGTGCCCATGGCCTGACGGGGGAGTCGGCCGCCGTCGTCGGAGGGCTCTTCGCGTCGGCCGGATGGCTCTTCTTCACCCTCGGTACCCGGGCGACGGTGCGGCTGTGGCCTGCGGCACTGCCCGTCCTCGCGCGGCTGGTCCCCGGACTGGACACCGCTGTGATCGCGTCAGTGGGTGCCGCATGTTGCCTTCTTCTAGGGGTGATGGTTCTCTCGTGGCGGGGTTGGGCGGCGGCGGAGCAACTCGTCCCGATCGCCTGGGGGCGATACCTGGCCAGCCTGGCGTACCTGATCCCGGTCATGGGGATTGCACGGGTGGTCGCATGAGCGAACCGGTTGCCCGGCTCGCTGCTGACGAGACGGCTCCGCTCGCCGGCAACGCACTCGCGTTGCCGCGCTCGGTGGCGGGGCTGGATGCCGTTCAGCGCGCCCACCTCGCCGCCCACGCGCTGGCGGAGGCCGCGCCCACCCTCTCGGCACGCTCGGTCACGACCCGTGGCCAGCGTGTCGCGTTGGGGGCGGTGGCGGTCGCGTTGGTGGTGGCGCTGGTCGCCGCCCCCCAACAAGCCCTCACCGTAGCCGTGGGGATGCTTTCCGCCGTGTATCTTGCGGCCCTGATCTATCGCGGACTCCTCTTTTATCAGGGCATTCGGGGCGGCCAGGTGATCCGTGTCAGCGACGAGCAGGCGCGCTCGCTGCATGTCGACGACTTGCCCGTTTACACGGTCCTGATCCCCGTTCTCCATGAGCCGTTGATGAGCGTGTTGGTCGCCAATCTGAAACGGCTCGAGTACCCCGCCGATAGGCTGGACATCAGGCTGCTCGTGGAGGCCGACGACACGATCACCCGGGCGGCGCTCGAGGGGCTGGAACTGGACGCCTACTTCACCGTGGTGGACATTCCCCCCAGCCAGCCGCGCACCAAGCCGAAGGCCTGCAACTTCGGCCTGGGGGAGGCTCGGGGAGGCCTCGTCACCATTTACGACGCCGAGGACCGGCCCGAGCCCCTGCAGTTGCGCCGCGCCGCCTACGCGCTGGGTCACCTGGGTCCGGAGGTGGCCTGCATCCAGGCCCAGCTCGCCTTCTACAACTCGCGCCAAAACCTGCTCACCCGCTGGTTCGCGCTCGACTACGGCGCGTGGTTCCACTATCTGCTGCCCGGTCTGGAGGCGCTACGGGCCCCCATCCCCCTGGGGGGAACCAGCAACCACTTCCGCGCGGAAGTGCTGTACGGCATCGGCGGCTGGGACCCGTGGAACGTGACCGAGGACGCCGATCTGGGGCTGCGGCTCCACCGCCTGGGCTACCAGGTGGAGGTGCTGGAGTCGGTCACCTGGGAGGAGGCCAACTCCGACGGGATCAACTGGATCCGCCAGCGGTCGCGCTGGTACAAGGGCTACCTGCAGACGTTGCTGGTCCATCTGCGCGCGGGGGGGCCGGTTCCGACGCGGGGCGGGTTCGCCTCCTGGGCGGGCCTGCTGCTGTTCGTGGGCGGGACGCCGCTGCTCGCCGCTCTCAACGGCTTCCAGTGGGGCCTGACCATCGCCTGGGCGTTGACGCGCAGCGAGGTGATCGCCGGCTGGTTTCCCCCGGCCGTCTACTACGTCGCGATGATCAGCGCGGTGCTCGGCAACGGCCTGGTCATCTACTTCAACGTCCTGACCGCGCGCGCCATGGGTCGTCCCGATCTGATGTGGGCTGCCCTACTGAGTCCCGGCTACTGGTTTCTCATGTGGTTGGCCGCGCTCAAGGCCTTCGTCCAGCTGATCATCAAGCCGTCCTACTGGGAGAAGACCGCGCACGGCCTGGACGAGGGCGATCATGCCGACTGAGGCGACTGCACCTGCGCGTCGACCCCGCGCCGAGCCCTGGCTGTGGTTCGCGCTGACGTCAGCCCTCTACCTGGGTGCGGGCTGCTGGCTGTTGTCGAACGACCTCATCTTCCCGGACGCGCTGTCCCGCGTGGCGAACGGCTACTACGTGCTGTTCAGCCGGGATCCGCACCTGGCGGCGATCGGGTTCGTGTGGAACCCGCTCCCGTCGCTGGCGACCCTTCCGCTGCTGGCATTCTCCCCCTGGATTCCCGCCTTGGCCGGGCTCGGGGCGGCGGGCACCGTGGTGTCGGCGCTGTGCGGGGGCGGTTGCGTCGCCCTGCTGGCGGTGATGCTGCGTGAGCTCGGTGTGACTTCGGCCTGGGCACGAGGCCTGCTCACCGGGCTGTTCGCCGTCCAGGCACTGGTGGTGCTCGGCGCGGCCACCGGTGCCAGCGAGGCCATGCTTCTGCTCACCTGCTTCTATACGGCGCTGCACCTGCTGCGGTGGCTGCGCGAGGCCGATACCTGGTCGCTGGTCCACGTGGGCACGGGCCTGGGGTTGGCCTATCTCACCCGCTATGAGGCCGCCGCCCCGGCGATCGCGGTCGTCGGGCTCGTGTTCGTCGTCAGTGTCGCGCGGGCGTCGGCGCAGCGCTGGTCGTATGGCGTCAACGACGCAGCCCTGGCCGGGCTGCCGTTCGCGGCGGCCGCTCTCGGCTGGGCGGTGACCTCAAAGGTCATCGTCGGCACCTGGTTCGCCACGTTCACGTCGCAGTACGGGAACTCGGCGCAGGTGACCTCGGGCCAGACGTCCATCGAGTCGGTGACCGGCTCCGGACTGGTCGCCCGGACGCTGTATCTGAGTGAGCAGTTGGTGCATCTCGCCCCGCTGGCGCTGCCGGCGACGCTGGCGGCGCTGATGGTGGCATGGGTGCGACGTGAGCCCGGGCCGCTGGCGGCGGTCGCCGTCTTCGGAGCGGTGCTGGCCTTCGACGATCTCACGTTCCTGTGGGGTTCCTCCTTCGGCTGGATCCGCCTGCAGATGGCCGCCATCCCGCTGGGCTATCTGGCCCTCGGGTACCTGCTCGCCGCGGCACGTCGTCGCTGGCTGACGTGCGTCCTCGTGCTCGCCTTGGCGGCCACGACGCCCCTGGGGTGGCTGGCGGAAGCGAACCCCCGGCTGGGACGCGAGGAGACCCTCGCCCGCGAGGTGGCGGCCGCCGGGCAGTATCCGATGCAGCGCGCCGTCGCCACCGACCTCGACGACGTGAGCCCGGCGGACGGGTCGATCATCACCGACGTGGCCTACTCGTTCCCTGTCTTCCTGGCGAGCAGGCATCCTCACAGTTACGTCATCACCACCGACCGCGACTTCCAGGAGTCGCTGGCCGACCCGGCGGCCGCAGGGGTCACGTACGCCCTGCTCGCCTCGCCGCAGAACTCCCCCTCGGACGCGGTCGAACTGGCCTACCCCGGGATGTTCGAGAACGGCGCCGGGGTGGCCACGCTGACCGCGCAGTGGCAGGACGCCCGGGGGACCACGTGGCGGCTGTACCGCTTCGCGTGAGCGTCCGTCTTCGCGCCGGTCAGGCGTCGGTGAGCAACTGGTCGCGGACCTGCTTGCGCAGTACCTTCCCCAGCATCGACCGGGGCAGTTCGTCCACCACGAACACGCGGCGCGGCACCTTGTAGGCGGCCAGTCGATCCCGGGCCGCGGCGCGGACCGCCTCCGGATCCAGCGTCACGCCGGGTGCCGCGACCACGGCCGCGACGACGTCCTCGCCGGAGTGGGTGGAGGGAAGCCCCACGACGGCGGCATCCGCGATGCCGTCCTCGGCCCGCAGTGCCTGCTCCACCTCGGTGGGGGAGACGTTGAAGCCGCCGGTGATGATGAGTTCCTTGAGACGGTCCACGACGGTGGTGAAGCCGTCGGCGTCGACGCTGACGAGGTCCCCGGTGCGCAGCCATCCGCCCTCCAGCAGGGTCGCCGCAGTGTCCTCGGGGTTGTGCCAGTAACCGCTGAACACCTGCGGGCCGTGCAACAGAAGCTCGCCCACCTCCCCTGGGGCCACGTCACGGCGGGGATCCTCGGGATCGACGACCTTCATGAGCGTGCTGGGGAACGGGACGCCGACCGTGCCGGTGCGTCGGGTAGGCCAGAACGGGTTCCCCAGCGCCACCGGGGAGCATTCGGTGAGGCCGTAGCCCTCCACGAGCAGGCCGCCCGAGACGGACTCCCACACGTCCACCACCTCGTCGGTGAGGGCCATGGCGCCCGAGATGCAGAACCGGGCCGAGCGCAGTGAGATGCCGCGCTCCTGGGCGCGCTTGGCGGTGCGCTCATAGATGGGCGGCACCGCGCAGTACACGGTCGGGGGGCGAGTCTTGGCGACGTCGAGGATCATGTCGATGTCGACGTTGGGGAACAAGACGATGCGTGCGCGCTTGAGGACGCCGAAGGTCAGGTACAGCGTCATGCCGAAGGCGTGGAACATGGGCAAGACGGCGTAGATGACCTCGTTGCCGTCCTCGGCGTCCTTCATCCAGGCGGCGCCCTGCAGGGCGTTGGCGAACAGGTTGCGGTGGCTGAGCATGGCGCCCTTGACCCGCCCGGTGGTCCCGGAGGTGTACTGGATCACGGCCAGGTCGTCGGGGCGCGGCTGGGGATGGTCGTCGGCCAGCCGGGGTCCGGTCAGCACCTCGCGCCAGGCGTCGGCGCTGGGCATCGGCTGGTGCAGCTTGTCCCGCGTGGCCCGGAGCTTGGCCAGCGGCAGGCTGAGGGCGAATCGCTTGAGGGGCGGGAAGGCGTCGAGAAGGTTGACCGCCAGCACGTGCTGGACGCCCGTGCCGGCGATCTTGGGTGCCGCCACGTCCCAGGCGATGGCCACGGTGGCCCCGTGGTCGGCGAACATCTCCTCGAGTTCGGGGGCCGTGTAGAGCGGGTTGTGCTCCACGACGACGCCGCCGATCCGCAGCACCGCGTAGAACGCCACGACGTGCTGGGGTGAGTTGGGCAGCAGGAGGGCGACCCGGTCGCCCGGTCGGACGCCGTAGCGGTCGGTGAGCGCCCGGGCCAGCCGGGAGACCTGATCCTCCAGCCTTCGCCAGCTGGTCGTGGCACCGAAGAACTCCAGCGCGACGGCGTCGCCTCCTGCCGACGTCGCGCGCTGCAGGAGGGAGCCGAGTGGCTCATCGGGTACGTCGATGGTTGCCGGGACACCTGGCTGGTACTGCGCCACCCAGGCGGGAGTCGGCTCAAAACGGTCGGTCACGGGAGAGGTCACCGGGCCATTATCCCGGCAGCGCGCTCCGATGACCATCGACGGGGCACGTCACAGGTTGTCGTCACCGCCATCGTCGGGCAGCGTCGTGGGACGGTTGGCCTCCGCGGCCTCGTCGCCTTGGCGACGGCGCAGGGGGCTGTGCTGGGGATCGAACGGCGCCTGGGTCTCGGACACGTTCTCGACGGAATCCTTGGCGTGGACGCCGTAGTGACCGGCGGCGCTTCCGGTGAGATTGCTCCACAGATCCCGCAAGGGACCAAAGTCGCGATCGCTTGCCATGCGGTCCTCCTTCTTGCTCATTGTTCTGCGTCGGAGGCCAACCGTGGCCGCCGTTAGACTTCGCGCATGACCGAAGCCGAAGCTGAGCAGGCTCTCCATCCTCCCGTACTCGTGGTCGATTTCGGTGCCCAGTACGCACAGTTGATCGCCCGCCGAGTTCGCGAGGCGAAGGTGTATTCGGAGGTGGTGCCGCACACGATGCCGGTGGCCGACCTGGCGGCGAAGCAACCCGCGGCCATCATCTTGTCGGGGGGGCCGCAGTCGGTGTACGCCGCAGGTGCTCCTCAAGTGGATCCCGCGTTGTTCGACCTCGGCATCCCCGTATTCGGCATCTGCTACGGATTCCAGGCGATGGCGGTGGCCCTGGGCGGGCGGGTGGCCCACACCGGCCAGTCGGAGTACGGCCGGACGCCCACGTCCCTGAACCACCGCGGAGTCCTGCTGGACAATCTGCCGGAGTCGTTCTCGTGCTGGATGAGCCATGGTGACCTGGTCACCGACGCCCCCGCGGGATTCACGACGCTCGCGCACACGGCGGCGACCCCGGTGGCCGCGTTCGAGGACACCGGGCGACGGCTGGCCGGCGTCCAGTGGCACCCGGAAGTGCTGCACACCGAGCATGGCCAGCAGATACTGGCGCAGTTCCTCTACGACATCGCCGGGCTGGTTCCGGACTGGACGCCCGCGAGCATCGTGGAGGAGTCGGTGGCGGCGATCCGGGAGCAGGTCGGGGACAAGCAGGTGCTGTGTGCGCTGTCGGGCGGCGTCGATTCCGCCGTGGCGGCTGCCTTGGTGCACCGCGCGATCGGCGACCAGCTCACCTGTGCCTTCGTCGACCACGGCCTCCTGCGCAAGAACGAGCGCGAGCAGGTCAAGGACGACTTCGTCTCCATCACCGGCATCAAGCTGGTCGTCGCCGACGCCGAGGAGCAGTTCCTGAGCGCGCTCGCCGGGGTCAGCGAGCCGGAGACCAAGCGCAAGATCATCGGCCGTGAGTTCATCCGGGTCTTCGAGCAGACGGTGCGCGACATCGCGGACGACGCTGACATCGAGTTCCTCGTCCAGGGAACGCTCTACCCCGATGTCGTGGAGTCGGGTGGCGGCGAGGGTGCCGCCAACATCAAGAGTCATCACAATGTCGGCGGGCTGCCCGACGACCTGCAGTTCACGCTCATCGAGCCGTTGCGATCCCTGTTCAAAGACGAGGTCCGGGCGGTCGGGGAGGAGCTTGGCCTGCCGCACGAGATGGTGTGGCGGCAGCCATTCCCCGGGCCCGGCCTCGGTATCCGGATCATCGGCGAGGTGACGCGGGAGCGGCTGGATCTGCTGCGTGAGGCGGACGCCATCGCTCGCGAGGAGCTGGCCGCGTCCGGGCTGGAGAAGGAGGTGTGGCAGTTCCCGGTGGTGTTGCTGGCGGACGTCCGCAGCGTCGGCGTCCAGGGCGACGGCCGCACCTACGGTCATCCGATCGTGCTGCGTCCGGTGACGAGCGAGGACGCCATGACGGCCGACTGGTCCCGGTTGCCGTACGACGTGATCGAGAAGATCAGCACGCGGATCACCAACGAGGTGCCGCAGGTGAACCGGGTGGTCGTCGACGTCACCTCCAAGCCGCCGGGCACGATCGAGTGGGAGTGAGCCCCCAGGCGGCCGGACGGCTGCAGCGCGCCTTCGGGCAGGCGTTGCGGTCGCGGGTTGCCGGGCGCGACGCGGAGGATCGCGGGCGCGTCATCTGGGGCAGGCCGGGGGAGCGGTGGTTCTCTCCCGCCGACCCGATCTGGCGGGTGCACGCGGATGCGGCGATGTTCGCGGGCGGGATCGGGGCGTTGGTGTTGCAGTCGCTGCATCCGCTGGCCATGGCCGGGGTGGCGGGTCATTCCGGCTATCGCGGGGATCCGTGGGGGCGCGTCCAGCGGACGGCGCACTACATTGCGGTCACGACGTATGGCACGGTCGACGATGCGGAGGCCGCGATCGACGCGGTGCGGTCGGTGCATGAGCGGGTCCGGGGCAAGGACGCCCAGGGGAGGCCCTATCGTGCCTCCGACCCGCACCTGCTCGCCTGGATCCATGCCGCGGAGATCTTCGCCTTCATGGAGGCGCATCGCGCATTCGGACCCGTCCCCCTGTCGGAGGCGGACGCCGACGCCTATGTGGAGCAGGCGGGACGCTCGGCGGCCTTGCTGGGTGTCGAGCGGCCACCGCGCACCGTGCGGGAGTTGTCCGGGACGGTGCTGGGGTATCGAGACGAGTTGGAGTTGAGCCCAGCAGCCGCGGACACGATCAGCTTCCTGCTGCGGACCCCGCCGCTGCCCTGGGTGGCACGTCCCGGTTACTGGATGCTGGCGGCGGGCGGGATCGCTGTCCTGCCGGAGTGGGTTCGGGCGCTGGCGGGGTTGCGGGTGCCGACCCGGATGGCCTTGGGATGGGGCAGGCTCGGCACGGCCGCCGTGCGCTGGGGGCTGGACGGCGTCGAGGACGGACGCCGCAGTGCGGCGCCCGCCCCCGAAGATGATGCCTAGTTCGAGCCGCCGTTGTTCGAGAACTGGCGCTTGAGGCTCTCCAGGCCGGAGGGGCCGTTGTCGCTGGGCAGGAACAGCCACAGCGCCAGATAGAGGACCCAGCCGATCTGGGTGAACAGCAGAAGGACGAAGACGACGCGGATGAGGTTCGCGTCGATGCCGAACTGGCGCGCGAGGCCGCCGCAGACGCCGGCGACCACCTTGTCGGTGCTGCTCCGTCGCAGGTTGAGATCGGACATGTCGATTCCTTTCGTGGGGTTGTTCAAATCCGGTTGCGGGAGGCGAGGAGTCCCAAGACTCCGACGGCGACCAGGCACAGGGGGACAGCGAGTCCGACGCCCGCCCAGGAGACCGTCCCGAAGGCGGCCCACAGGCCTAGGGCGGCGAGCAGGAAGCTCATGAGCCCGATCACGAGGGCCACGACGTCGGCGCGGGGCTTCATGGCTGCACCACCGTGATCTCTCCGGCCCGCAGGCGCAGGTTGATGGTGAGGGTCGGCTGGTCGGGCTCCTCGATCCGGCTCCAGGTTTCCTGGAGCTGCATGCCGTCGCGCTCCCCGCTGATCCCGCTGATCGTGCCCGCATCGACGGCGGTGGTGACGACCACGTTGCCGGTTCGGGGCACCCGCAGTTCGATGTCTCCGGCCAGCATGTCGTAGGTCACCTCAGAGTCGGCGGTGACGATGGTGTCGGAGAAATCCAGCGTGTGCTCGCCGATGCCGAGGTCGGCCAGCCCCGACGTGATGGTGGGGGCAGGGCCAGTGGCCACCTGGGCTTTGGCGCCCCAAGTCTGGGAGGCGACGGTGCCGACGAGCAGTCCCGCGGTCATCAGCGCGGTGAGTACCGTGACGGTGGCCAGCAGCGGCGGTCGGCCTCGGGCTGCGCGCGCAGGCCGTGCCGACCACAGGAGCGCCAGGGCGAGGACGGCCAGGGTGCCGCTCGTCCAGGCCAGGGCGGAGACCTCGATACCGGCCATGGCCAGCGTGCTGCAGACGAACCAGACCGCGCCCACCCCGACGAGGACGCCGAACCAGCTTCGACGCCCCAGGCGTCGGTGCACGGAACTGCCCACCACATCGGAGGGGGCGTAGGCGCCCACCGGGAGAGCCGCCGACTCCGGGTCCCAGTCGGCGGGACGGCCCGCGTCGATGTTGGTCAGGCGTTGGTCCCAGTCCACCGAGAGCCGCTCGAAGGGCGTGCGCGGTTCGGGGCGCGGCGTCGGGGGTTCTGTGGGGCGACGTGAACCGCTGCCGCGCACCAGCGCGACCACCACGAGCACCACGATCAGCGTGCCCGGCCCGGAGCCGGTGAGCAGGGTGCCCACCACCAGGCATGTGCCGAGAACCCCGGCGATGAGGGCGAAGGGTGACCAGGTGCGGGTGAAGGGGAGCCAGCGACGCAGCGGGACGACGCCGTCAGTGCGTGAGGGGGTCAACCCCCACAGCGCCAGGTAGCCGAGAACGCCGACCCCGCCGGTGAGGAACGCCAACAAGACGAAGCCGATCCGCACGAGGACGGGATCCAGACCCGCCGAGCGTGCCACCGCTCCGGACACGCCACCGATCACGGCGCGGTCGCGGTCGCGCACGAGCGGTTGCAAGGTCATGGAACCATCCTGCCCGCTCAGGGCGTCGTGGCGGTCAGGGAACCCCCTCTCGCCACCCCGGAGGGTGGCCGGGTCTGCGTGGGCGCGTCCCCTAGGCTGGAGCCATGACGAGGGAGGGTGAGGCCGCGGTGCTCGACGGCGCCGGGCCCGCATCCCGGCGTCTGGAGCGGCCCTTGTCGCGCGCCCAGATCGGCGGCGTGGCGGCAGGGCTGTCCGAGCACACCGGTCTGTCGGTGTGGGTGATCCGGGGTGTGTTCGTCCTCGTGGGAGCGTGGCAGTTGGTCGGCCTCGCCGCCTACCTCGCGTTGTGGCTGGTCATCCCACCGGCGAGCGCCGGTCACGCGGCCCCCGGAGTGGATGCGGCCTCGCGGCGTGGCATGCGGGAGATCAGCGCCCCGACCCCCCTGGGCGCGCGCCGTGATCTGGGCCAACTGGCCGCCTTCGCCTTGGTGTGGCTGGGCCTGTTGTGGTTCGTGCAGCTCCTGGGCTGGGGGCTGCCCCCGCGCACCCTCGCGATCGCCCTGTTGATGGCGGCCGCTCTGGGCCTGGTGTGGTGGCAGGCCGACCGGGCGGGCGGAACGGCGAGAGACGCCGCCGAGGGCTTGCGCGGCTGGGCGAGGTCGTTGGCCGCCCACTGGTCCACCGTCGCCGCCCACGTTCTGGCGGCCCTGTGCCTGGCCGGCGCCGTCGGGGTGGTCGTGCAGGAGGATCCCTCCTCGCCTCCGACTCTGTTCGCGGGGCTCGCGCTCCTCCTGGGCGGGATCGGGTTGATGTCGGCACCCTGGGTGCTGCGCGCCCAGCGAGCCCTCACGCAGATCCGCGAGGACAAACTGTTGTCCGATGCGCGCGCCGACCTGGCCGCGCACCTCCATGATTCGGTGCTGCAGACGCTGGCGCTGATCCAGCGCCAGGCCGATCGGCCGCGCGAGGTGGTGCGGCTCGCGCGCCGCCAGGAGCGAGAGTTGCGGGCCTGGCTCTACGGGTCGGACGAGCAGGCAGCCACCCTGCGGGCGGCGTTGTCCGAGGCCGCGGTGGAGATCGAGGACCGCTTCCCCGTCAGCGTCGAAACGGTGACCGTCGGTGACGACCCCGAACTCAGTCTCGCCCTGGCCGAGTTGGTCAAGGCAGCGCGGGAGGCGATGACCAACGCGGCGAAGCACTCCGGCGCCGACGTCATCGACGTCTACGCTGAGGTGAACGAGGATGTGGTGGAGGTGTTCGTGCGGGATCGCGGCCAGGGGTTCGACCTGGAGTCCGTCCCCGAGGACCGGCACGGCGTTCGCGGGAGCATTCTGGAACGGATGGGCCGGCACCACGGCACGGCCCGCATCACATCGAACCCCGACCGTGGCACGGAAGTGAGCCTGGAGATGAAGCGATGAGCGAGCAGCCCCCCGAGACGGCCGACACGCCCGAGCAGCCCAACCGGCAGCGTCGCGTCGTCGTCGTCGACGATCACGCGATGTTCCGTAGCGGCGTCAAGCACGACATCGGCCCCTACGTGACCATCGTCGGCGAAGGCGAGGATGTCGCCACCGCGGTCACGGCCATCACGCGCACCACCCCCGATGTGGTGCTGCTGGACGTCCACCTGCCCGGGGGTGGCGGCGTCGAGGTCATCAAGCAGGTGCATGCGACCCAACCCGAGGTGAAGTTCTTGGCCGTCTCCGTCTCGGACGCGGCCGAGGACGTCATCGGGGTGATCCGCGCGGGCGCCCGCGGCTACGTCACCAAGTCGATCTCTGCTCCCGAACTGATCGAGGCGATCGGCCGCGTCGCCGACGGTGACGCCGTGTTCAGCCCGCGCTTGGCCGGGTTCGTTCTGGACGCGTTCTCCGGCGCCATCGACATCGCCTCGATCGATGAGGACCTCGACCGGCTCAGCCAGCGCGAGCGGGAGGTGCTGCGCCTCATCGCGCGCGGCTACGCCTACAAGGAAGTCGCCAAGGAACTGTTCATCTCGATCAAGACGGTCGAGACGCACGTGAGCAGCGTCCTGCGCAAGCTGCAGCTGTCCAACCGGCACCAGCTCACCCGCTGGGCCACCGACCGCAAGCTCGTCTGAGCCCGCACGCACGAAGCCCGGCCGACGCACAAGGCGTCGACCGGGCTTCGTGCGTGTGTGATCAGGAGCGACGCTTGGCCACGAAGCCCCAGACGGCCAGGACGATCAGGGCGCCGATGATCGACGTGATCAGACCCGAGAAGGAGAAGATCGAGTTGTAGCTGACGCCCAGGAGAGCGCCGCCGAGGAAGCCGCCCAGGAGGGCGCCCACGATTCCCAGAACCATGGTGGCCAGCCAGCCGCCACCCTGTTCGCCGGGCATGATGGCCTTGGCGATCGCGCCGCCGAGAAGGCCGATGACGATGTAAGCGATGATTGTTCCCATGCGTCGATAGTAGGAGCGGCGGCGAAGGGATCGCCAGGCATGATCGGCGGGAACGGGGATGAATCAGTGACACCCCGAGGAGGCTCAGGGTGCGGCCAGGGGGCCGCCGGACGCATGTGGCCTCGCCGGGAGGCCGCTACAGAATGTGCCGCAGCGGGGACAGGATCGCTTCGCTGGCCTTCATCGCGAACGAACGACTTTGCCAGTCGTGAAGTGTGAGCTCGACGCAGTTGGACGCGTCCATCACGAAGATGTCCTCCATCTCGCGCGCCAGGTCCGCGTCGAGGATCTCGGCGTTGATCTCGTAGTTTCCGGTGAGGCTCAACCGATCCAGGTTCGCCGTGCCGATCATCGACCAACGCCCGTCGGCGGTTCCCGTCTTGGCGTGGACCATGGCGTCCTGATACAGGAACAGCCGCACGCCCCGGCGCAGGAAGGTGGCGTAGAACCCGCGCGAGATCCAGTCGGCGACGATGTGGTTCGACTCGGCGGGAACGATGATCCGCACGTCCACGCCCCGGTCGGCCGCTTCCACCAGCGCGAAGATCAAGTCGTCGTCGGGGATCAGATAGGCGTGCGTCAGCCAGATCCGCTCCCGTGCCCGATCGATGGCCTCCAAATAGGTGTATCGGATCGGGTACACCCCGATGCTGGGAACGTTACGGGTCACGCGGACCGCCGACTCCCACGGCCGGTTGGAAGGCTGCGGGAGAGCACGCTGCCCGCGCCGGGCCATGTTCCAGTAGTCCACGAACGCGTTCGCGACGTCGGAGGCCGCCTGACCGCGGATCCGCAGGTGGGTGTCGCGCCAGCGCGAGGCGTACAGCGATCCGAGGTTGTAGCCGCCCAGGAACGCGGTGCTGCCGTCCACCACGAGGATCTTGCGATGGTTCAGCCCCGGGCTCCGGAAGGAAAGGAGACCGCGGGCACCCGTCCAGGGCCAATGCCGCAGGACGTGGATGCGGGGGTCGAACCGGAAGAAAGTCTGCGGGACGACGAGGTTGGCGAACACGTCGTAGACGACGTGCACCTCCACCCCGCGCTCGGCCGCATCCGTGAGGGCCTGCTTGAACCGGCGTCCGACGCGGTCGCCCTTCCAGATGTAGGTCTCCAGGACGATGGTGTGCTCGGCCGCCTCGATCGTGGCGATCATGTCGTCGAACAGGTCCCGGCCGCGGGTGTAGACGGTGAGTTCGTCCTCGCCTGCGAACAGCGGCTCGGGTGGCTTGCTGGGGAAATTGACGTGCCCGCGGTGCCTCTTGCGGCGGCGATCCACCACCATGAGCGCGGCGATGGTGCCGACCTGAGCGAGCGCCAGGGCGCCCGCGCCGACCTTCAGGGCGGTCTGCACGCGTCCCAACACCATGACGCCACTGTAGGGGATGGCCCCGGGCGGGACGGTGTGAATCGCGGCGGTAAACGTCGCGGTTTTTGCACCGCTCGCGTTCGTGCCGGAACGCCGGAAACTGGGCTCTTGTCTGGCTGCGGTCGGTTCAGTGAATCGAGGTGATGAGGGTCAGCGCCGTCAGGGTTCCGTCCTCGGCGGAGATGGCCTTGGCGACGTCGGTTATGCGGCGGCGTCGCTGCTCCGCCCCATCGAGTGCGGCGCTGAGTGCGGGTTTGGTCAACGCACGTCGTGGGATCGGTGCGGGCGTCAGACCGCTTTCGTGGAGACGGGATCCCCAGAACGGCTGGTCGGCGATGAAGGGCACGATGACGGATGGAGTCGCGGACTCCATCGCCGCGTGCACGGTGCCGATGCCGCCGTGATGCACCGCGGCGGTCGCGTACGGAAGGACCGCCGCATGCGGCACATTCCGAACGACGAGCACGTCGGCACCGAGGTGGTCGGGCGGCACGTCGATGCCTCCAAGGCCGGTGGCGATGAGACAGCGGCTGCCTCGAGCCCGCGCAGTGTCGATGATCGCGCGTCCGCGCGCAGCAGCGTCTCCCGTCGCCATTGAGCCGAAACCGGCATAGATGAACGAACCATCCGCGATGAAGTCGGCGGCTTCCGGTTGCAGAGCCCGCGCGCGGTGGGCGCGAGTCCAGCGCCCGGTGAGCTGCACCGACGCCGGCCAGTCGTGGGGGCGCGGGAGGATCGACGGGCTGATAGGAATCAGCGTGACGGCGGGGTCGGAGGATCCGCGCTCTCGCGTACCGATCATCGCGCGGACCTCGGCGAGCTCGGAGTGGAACATCGCCGCTGCCGCGCTCCCCGCCAGATACGTCAAGCGATTGAGGCGACCGATTCCGCGAGCGAGTGTGCCCGCCGCTGGAAAGTCCCTGGTGGGTGTCACCGCAGGCACGATCTCGACCATGGCGTGTGGCACTCCGAGCGCGTCGGACACCAGCGGAGCTGACAGGACTTTCGGATGGTAGACGACCAGATCGGGCTCGTAGTCGAGAGCGGCTCGCGCAGCGCCGACGATGACGCCTCGCATGATCGGGCGCACCACGGAGCGGTAGTTACGCAACGCCCCTATGAGGGAGACGCCTTGGTCCTCGATCATGCGTGTGTAGTCGATCCCCATGCTCACGACATCGAGATCGTCCATCTCGACGCCTGAGTTGTCCGGAGTCACCAGACGCACCTCGTGCCCTAACGCACGGGCCCGCTCTGCCAGGGCGACGAAGGGCTCGACATCGCCGCGCGAGCCCGCTGTCGCCAGCAAGATTCTCAATGCTGCTCCCCCCGGACGCCGACTGCAGCAGCGAGCAACCCGCTGTCGGCTACAAGGCCGTGCGTGTAGATCTCTGCGATCGGAACCGCCAGCCGTGCCACGGCCGTGTCCAAGCCAGCGTCTGCCCACCGGGCAAGGAACGCAGGGAAGGCAAAAGGTGCAAGTCCGAGCACCAGGAGCGCCACCGCTTGTGCCTCGGAATCGGACGATCCGCGCAGCGTGCCCGACTCGGTGCCCTCCGCGACCACCGTCCGCGCCACTTCCAACAACACTTCGGCAAGCTCGCGAGAATCCTTTGAGTCCGCCGCGACCGCTCGCGCTGCGTACGCGCCGTACTGGACGAAGACTGCGTCGAGGTTCTCGGCGGCCGGGGCACCGGTCCGGAGTTTGTCGCGCACGAACTTCACCACGCGACTGTCGCACTCTCGACGGAGGCCGTCCTTGCTGCCGAAGTAGTGAATCACTAGAGCGGCACTCACCCCCGCCTCCCCGGCAATCTCGCGGATGGTCACCGAGGTGAATCCGCTCTGGGCAAAGCGCTGGAACGCTGCTGCCACTATGCGGGCGCTTGTCTTCAGATCGCTCCAAGGCAACGTCGTGGTTGAACTCACGTTCAACATACTGTCGTGGTATTCAACTCGCGTCAATGGCGGAGCCAGCTCCGAGGCGCCTGATCCCGCGCAACATGCTCATAGGTCTTGTAGACGACCGTTCATGAGTCAGCCGACTCTCTCATCGCTCATGTGGCTTCGTTCGCTTGGTGGCGGGGTTTTTGCAGCGCTCCGTGGCGGTCTTGTTGCCGCGATCACGCAGGACTGGCTGCAGGTAGGTGTCGCGGTCTGAACCGAGAGGGGTGCGCCCGGTCGGGGCCGTTTGGATCGCCGCCGCTACGTCAGAGTCCGAAGGCTCCGCCGCTGACGAGGATCACGATGCCGAGGCCGATGAGAACGATGGGGAAGAGGATGTGCTCCCAGCGTTCGAGCACTTCGGCGATCGGGGGGCGGGTGGCGACGAACTTTGCCAG
>RRZT011522585.1_pt1 | contig 28732 bp, 24 predicted proteins | sample 2165551 | NCBI WGS metagenome assembly RRZT01 (sample SAMN10456910, study PRJNA506462) | wastewater metagenome | biome: wastewater; feature: sludge; material: wastewater sludge; isolation source: wastewater sludge with Escherichia coli K12::gfp cells carrying plasmid... | place: USA: Moscow, Idaho...
ATACCGATGGCTTATTTAAGCTGGGTCGGGCTCTTTCGTCCACTGCATAATCTATTAACTCATCGAATTATTAAAGCTCCTGAGTTATTTTTAAATGCTAATATAGATAATGCTGATATTGAAATGTATAAAGGAAAGGATCGATATAAAGTTGCGAGAGTCACCGAATTTATTGCTACTTGTCCAATCTGTTCAGCTCCAATTGAATTAGCAGACGGTAAGCCCGACCAAAAAGCTCCCTTGGTAGGGCGTTGTCGTGAAGCCCCTCATGCTCATATTTATAGTTTTGATAGGGTGACGTTAAAAGGTTATTTTTTGGGACATGAAGGCTATCTTAAGATAAATACTATTGAAAATTAATTTCTCAAAATACGAGAACTTTTACCCATTTATTTTTTCATTTTTAAAATTTCTGGATAATCAAGTGGGGGTCAAAATCTACTTGCTCAAAAATTAACCAAGGCACAATTTGGGCACAAAAAGAGCACAAAAAAAATTTCGCTCATTTTTATGTGCCCAAAATCACAAAAGTGGTCAAAATTTCAACTCTCGAAAAACCAAGTAAACACTTGATATCACTGCAATAAAAAAGCCCCAATCAATCGACTGGGGCTTTTGGAATATGGTAGGCATAATCTGACTCGAACAGACGACCCCCACCATGTCAAAGTCGCTAGACTAATCTACCCTATTTGATATTAATGTACTTTAATACTCAAAGCTTTGATACGAGTGGGTTTAACTAAGCATACAAGAATAACATTAATGTGATTTAATGACAATTAAGAAAATTATCTTGCAGTTTGGTCACGCAATATTGCGTGTTTTTAACCCCCACTCTTCTGATGTTTTTGATGGATAAAGCTCAAATTTATATTATTTTTATTAATTAAATTTAATTTAAATTATTATTATAATTTAATATTAAAAACCATTGTCTTATTAAAATGTGCAGTTCTTTAAATAATAAAGTAGACATTAGATTGTGATAATCATTTATATTATTTCAAAAATATCAGATTTAGCTTTATAAAATCAAATTAAACTCCTATCAATTTCATTACTTTGCCATATGAGCAGCAGGTTAATTTTTATACAACCTATTCTTGGATCATTCCTAAAATGACTTTTAGAAGCATTGGTTTGGCAAATCGATTGACAATGATTGTCAATTAAGTTTTCGCTTTTTCCACTACACTTGTGGATAAAAGTCTCATAAGCCTGCTTGGGGGTTGTTTTGAGAATTTGGATTAAAAAACATTCTTAAAATCAGGAAAATATCATATAATAATTCATAATTGAATGATTAAATGCTAAAATAGTAAATAAACAATCAAAAATGAATAATTACGAGATAGTAACTTAGTATGCGATTTGACTTTTATACGCCCTCTGAAATTACTGATATTTTGGGCAAACGCCTGAAGCAACAGCGTTTGTACCAAAATTTGACGCAAGCTGAACTCTCCCAAAAGGCAGGCATTGGACTAAGTACTATTTCTCGTATTGAGTCAGGAGAAGGAGGAACGCTCGATAACGTTATCCGCTATGCCATGTCGGTAGGGCTAGTCAATGAATTTGCCAACCTGTTTGCGAATAACCCTAAGACGATTGATGAAGTGATGGCACAAAAAACATCACGCAAACGGGCTTCAAGCAAATCGTAAGTGATACGGATATTAGACTACAATTTGGTATTTAGCCACGAGATGTGAGAGGAAGTGAAAGGATATGGCTATTCAGAAAATCTTTTAATCATCAATAGATGCCATTGAGGTTTATTACGATGGGTTTGGTGAACACCGTTTAATTGGTTACGTCATCTTACAAAACAATCGACCTGTATTTGGTTATGACCCGTCATGGCTGGCATCGGGTTATGAGTTATCGCCCATTGAGATGCGGTTACAATCCAAACTTTACCAAGGTAAACATCACTCCTCGCAATATTTATGTGGCTTGATTGCTGATAGTTTACCTGATGGTTGGGGTATGTTGTTGATGGATCGTTTTTTTCGCAAAGAACTTTCTGTGTCGGTTAATGATATGAATGTCTTGCATCGGTTGGCATACATAGGTGATAGAGCCATGGGGGCACTCGGTTTTAGACCTATACATCATAGTACCACCGATGATGCTGAACTAAGTCTAAGTCAAATTGCTCAAGCGAATGAGAAGATTTTATCTGGTCAAGATAGCGAGATTTTAGCTGAGTTAATCGTGGTTGGCGGTTCACCACAAGGCGCAAGATCTAAAGGCCTAGTGATGTTTGATATAAACACGCAAACTATCAGCACTGATTTGAAACAAGCGTATCAACATGATACGACTTCTGCCACACCTTGGCTCATCAAGTTTCCTGCACAGCATGAAGATAAAAGCGTGTGTCTGCTTGAGGCACTTTATGCCGATATGGCGACCCGAGCAGGGCTGGTCATACCTAAACATTATTATTTTAATATTGATAGTAACCATGCGGCATTTGGCGTAGAGCGGTTTGACAGGGTGTCAAATGGTATGTCAGCTCAAAGTCAAAGTAACCCAACTTTTGAGCGGGTACATATTCATACACTGGCAGGTTTGCTTGACCTAGATTTTCGTCTACCCTCATTGGATTATTTGTCATATTTACGATGTGTACGAATGATGACACAATCACAAGCACAGGTTGAGCAGGCGTATCGCCACGTTGTGTTTAATGTGGTGATGAATAGTAAAGACGATCATAGCAAAAACTTTTCATTCATAATGGATAAAGATGGCAAATGGTCACTTGCCCCCGTGTATGATGTGACTTACAATACAGGCATTAACGGTTATCACCAGATGGATGTATGTGGCGAGGCTCAAAATCCTACGCTTTCTAATTTGTTGAATCTTGCCAAATTGGCGGATATTAAGACTAGCCATGCTAAAGCAATAGTAGAGCAAGTCGTGATTACCGCTGAGCATCTGTTAGCGATCATCAATGATTATCCGATTCATAAGGCGTTAATAGCAGATGTGCAGCGTGATATCAATGCCAATGTTAGTAGGATGGTAAACACCTCATTGCGTAGATGAAATTGTAAATGTACTACCAACCTATTGGCAGGTCGATAGCTCCATGGATACCATTCTTGGCGAAAACTGGTTTCTTTTTCGATTTCGGTTTTTCGGCGTCTGGCGTTATCACTGACAATAGCAAGACGAAATGCAGGCTTTATGTCAAAGGCAGACATGAGCCAAACTACCACCTTTTCACCTGTGATTAATACTTATATTCTTACAGTACCGTCACTTCATCACTAAAGTTATCACTTACCCTTTGTCCATTACACAGTACCGAATACACCATGCAATCAAGTTTTTGCTTTTGCGATTGGAACTTTTGTGCAAAACCGCTCGATAACTGACAATCTCCATCGGATAACATTAAGATATCGGCTTTAATGTAGGTGTCTTGCGAGCCAATGATTTGCATTGAACGTTGTAAAGGCGTTTTAAAGTCTGTACCACCACCGAAACCCTGTTCAAGAAAATGTAACAGCCCTGCCAAATCTTCTGCCCCATCAAGGCGATATTCTTTTAGCTGACCACTTGAGCCAAATAAAATGACATACAGCGAGCGTTTTTCTTGTTTTAAGATGTTGGCTATGGCGAATAGTAAGGCTTTGGCTTTATTAATTGGTTCACCACCCATACTGCCTGACGTATCAAGACACGCCACCACAGGACCTGTGGTTTTGGGTTGTTGGTAACTTTCGTCTTGGGTAACGTTGGTAATGCCTGATAGCTGATAGGTGATGAGATTTTTTTCGAGCAATTTGGCATAAAATAGCATTTCCAAATCTTCATCTTCTAGGTTTGCCAATTCGCTTGGCAATAGTCGCATCAGGTCATCACTGCGGTGTGTGCCGTGGACTTCGCTTTTACTGGCTTGCGGAATTTTGATTTGGCGTTTTTTCTCTTCGGCGATGTAATTTCGCCCCATTTTTTTGGCAAGGTCTTTGATGGCTTGGTTATGTTGTAGTTGTTTAGCAAGGCTGATAAAGTCTGTACCTTGTCGCTGTAGGCTCTCTAGTTGTTCATAGTTAAAACCAGCGTCTGGACAAAGTGCTAAAAATTCCGCCATTTCGTCATATTTATCGCTGACCTTTTGCAAAGTGGCTTGAAAGGTTTTTAATTTTTGTACAATATCTGGGGGAATATTTTCATCACTGATTTCATCGAGATAATCAAGCGTATCGTCCGATTGTAGGCGTAATTGCTGGATAAACTCTGGGGTTAAGGCGTGTTGTTTAAAAAAATCTTGCTGAGCATTCCAATCGGGTTCGGGTTCTTGTTGTCCATCTTGTTGCAAGTCCCAAAGTCGCCATTTGGTCGCGCCGATTTTGTTGCGAGATTCTTGTTTAAGCCTGCGAATGGTGGGTTCCCATTCTAGGTCAAAGGTTGAAAAAAAGCGGTTTTTTGCCCTTTCCCAACGTGTCGGCGTGTAGGTAGATGCTTGTAAACAGCGAGTAGAGAAATCGTGGCAGTTGTTAAACATTAGCCCATAAAAGTTTTTTTCACCAACGTGGCTGTGGGCTTTGTTGGCGACTGGGTCGCTACCGACTGCGCCGTGCTTGTCGCACGATACATAGATTTTTGTGCCGTATAGGCTTTTGGATGAAAAGTCTTGGTAATCGCTTAGGCGAACGCTGCTATCTGCGGTGAGTAGGTTATTGACGACAATGTTGGATATTTCCCCATTTTCGACATAGATGCCTGAGTGTTCTGCTCCGCCAAGTAGGTCGCAATAGACGACACTGCCTGCGACTGGGGCGACTTTTTCTCTAAAGTTGCTATCGATAAAGTGGCGAATGGGTTTGATGCCGATACTAATGGCGATACTACCGACCATGTTCATTGCACCTGTGGCGAATGAACCGACTGCAGATACGCTCGTTTTGGCTACGTTAAAAAGACTGCCTAACATATCTTTCGCCTATAGCCAAATGTTGTTTTCAAGTTGTTGTTGTAATAGACTTTTTTGGTTTGGGTCGTCGGTTATATTTTGTTTAGCTTGTATTGCATTGATATTTTGGCGAAGGGTTGGTTTTTTAGACTTGTTATCCCATTTCCAAACGTTGTCAAAATCCCATTCTAATGTATTTTCAAAATAAAATTGTGTTAATTGAATGGGGTCTATTTCTGTACCTTGTGTTTGTTCATATTCATTAGTATTGATATAGAAGCTATCATCGATAACAACATCTTTATTTTCGTAAATAATACTACTTAATTTAAAATCTTTAGGGGCTTCGATCTCCCCAAGTACGCAATTATGAATCTTGCTTGCTACTCCACTATAACTTATACCTGCAAAATAAGTCCAAAGAGAATTACTTATGTTTAAATCAGAACTTGAAACAAAACAATTTTCAATTATAGAGTTATGCATATTGTGACTGATAGCTGCTTTGTAATTATCTTCCTCAAAATCTTCATTCGACATTAATAAAGCTTTACAGTTTTTAATATGACTGTTATCTAATTCATGTGTAATTCCAAAATTAATCAATAATAAATTTTCAATGATGCTTTTCTCACTTACTTTATTAAAAATATATAACAGGATATTTTCATGCTTAATTTCAAATCCATTACCATTGTAATATCCTTTAAAGTTAATGTTTTGCCAAGTGTTAATCGTTGAACAGTCAATATTAGCTATTTGTTTAAAGTAGTAGCCTTTTTGACCTATATTAGCACGTTGTAACCCTAACAATTCATCGACATTACCAATTAAAATTGGGTCGTCAGCCGTTCCGCTACCTTTATAGCCTTTGATAACATTACCGCTAGTAGGTTGCTGATTACTAGACTTCATTAAATTTGATTGGTCATCAGTAGCAATATCCTCAGATTGTTCAATCTTAAAGTAACCTAAAGTGGTATTTTTTGAAATACTTAAAAATGAATTAGTCTTATTTGGACTTCTCGATGAAATTCCACTCAATATAATGCCACTAAATGCAGAATTTAATGCAGAATTTAATGCAGAATTTCTGGATGAATTAAATTGGTTCATTTTTTCATTTGCTCTAGTAATTCTATCTACCACACCATCATCTTGAGCCTTAATTTTTACTGTTCTAGAGTTTAGATTACTTTTATCCATAACTACTAATTTAACTAAGTCTTGCCCTTTTTTAATCTTAACATTTTCTTTTACATGCCAAGATATTTCTATTACACCTTCGCTTGCTTTTAAACCATTTGGTTGAATTTGTAAGGTTTTTTGGACTGTTTTAGTTGCATTGGTTTTTGCCCCCAAAATATTTTTAATTAAATCCCTAACTTTGAGAATATTATTTGGATTATTCCACAAACAATCTTTTAACAACATCAAATCCGAAAAATCCACTTCATCACGCTCATTCGTCACCGCCGACACACGCAACAAATGCAACACCTTAAACAACTTCCTATCCGATAAAAACTCATCGGCATCTTCCTTGAAAACTTCCATATGTTTCGCCCAAATCGCCATAATCGCCTGTTGCACATCATCAGGGAATACCACAGATTCAGCTTGTTGGCGGATATCATCCAACTCCGCTTGGGTCAGCTTATATTCATCCTGTACACCCTGTGATTTTGGTAAATTAAAAAACGCTGGAATATCGCTACTATCGACATAATCCACCAGTTTACGCACCAAAAAACGGTCGTAAAGAGCCGACAAACTCTCATCACCATTGGGCAATTCATTGGACGCAGACACCAATGTCTGTAGCGGAATATCTTCGGTTTTTGTGCCATTATGGTATTTACGCTCATTGAGCACCGTCAGCAATGCATTTAAAATAGATGAACTTGCCTTAAAAATCTCATCCAAAAACGCCACGCGAGCCGTGGGTAAATACCCTGCCGTGTTACGCACAAAGTTATCTTTTTTTAGCTCACTGATGGATAAGGGTCCAAAAATCTCTTCAGGGGTAGAAAACTTGGTGAGCAAATACTCAAAGTAATTATTTTCTGTATTTATCGGTGCTAGGGCTTGCGACATCTTGCGAGCGACCATGCTTTTGCCTGTGCCTGGTCTGCCCACCAGTACGATATTTTCGCCTGCTATCATGGTGAGTAATGATGCTTTGATTTCATCATCACGGTTGATAAGCCCTTGAGATAGTTGGGTTTGTAGTGTTTGGATTTTTTGTTTCATGCAGTTTCTTACTTAATAGATAGTAGATTTTTGGGTGAAAAATAAGCCTTGTTGGTTTGATATCAATTCACAACTGGATAAAATGGTTTACCCCAGTCATTCTTTGGATTGTCCAAAATAATTTGGATAATCGCAGGAATCAAAGCGAGTAAAATTTGGCAACCATCTTTTAGCTGTGAGCGATTGATTTGACTTTCATAGGTAGCCCCGCCATGCACTAATTGATTACGTAAGGTGTAGAGCCTATCAAAGATAACTAACAAAATATCATACGTATCTTGGCTAGCTAGCGCATTCAACGCTTTTTTATTGGCTTTCTCAAAGTCTTCACGCCAAGCTTTTTCAGTTATTTTGCCATTTTGAAAATCCCAAAATGGCTGGAAAACATAGCGATTATCAAGCATGACACGGATATTCTGCGGAAAACGCTGCCAAATTATTTGATAAATGCTTTTTTCTTTATCCAATCGACAAATCTCTGCGATAAACTGATTAAATGTTTCACGGTCTGCGGCGCGTTCTTTTGTGAACTCTTTGGCATAAATAGCATTGAACGATATCCAAAGCGTGATGAATTGGATATCCATATCTTCTTGACTGTTTTCGGCTTTTTCTAGCCAACTTAATGCACGGTGTAGGCGCAAATTGAGTTCATCGGGACGATTTGATTTATTTTGGGTGAATAGATTAAAAAGATTAGACATAAAATTTCCTAGTAAATGTTTGAAGTAATCATTATAAAATTATTCATAAAAAATAATGTTAGGCAGCGGCAGCTTGGCTCGCTTGGGTAAGACTCTGTTCAGTTTTTGCCAAGTTATTATTTCGATTTGCCCAACATTACGTAACCGCTGATATTTGCCCGTAAAGTCTTCAATCAAAACTTTATTTAAATCAATTTTCTCCCGGTTTTTAAATACATACCAAATCGGTACATATTCCTCACATCTGTTTTTAACAAAAAATTTGTTGATCGATAAATTCATCATCATCCTTTTGTATCTTTATTTACATTTTGGCAACATTCTAAGCGAATTTAATGTTATTAGTAAGTGTTTTACCTTTGAGATAGAAAATTCCAACGTCATTATAAGACGCTACTTTGCTTTATATTACTATCAAATTTAATAATTTCTTGGTAAATTAGCTATATTAAAAATCTGATACACTTTTTAACCTACTTGCAATATCTCAGAATTTGAGACTTCTTAATGAACAATACAGCAACCCAAATTATTAAAAGACAGCTATTAATTATTCAATTTTTTTTGGCTAATAATTATGTTTCGACACTTGATATTCAAGATTATCTAAAAGAAAAAGATTTTGATATTCCGCTTAGAACTCTCCAACGAGATTTGACCACATTATCTGAAATTTTACCCATTGAATGTCGCAAGGAAGACAAGCCATATAGTTGGCGTTGGCAACGTTTGGCAAATACATCTTGTCATGGCTTAAGTATGTCCCAAGCGTTAGCATTACGCATTGTTGAAACTGAGCTTAAAGGTGTAATACCAAAGGACTTGTATGAACGGCTTACCCCATTGTTTATCAAAGCCCAGTTTATTAAAGGCTTGGCAGAGATAGAAATGTCAGAATTCGATTGGTCAAATGATGGTGATAAGCATGAAGACAGGTTTTCTGGCACACATGGTTTTAGAAATTTTGTACCCCAATCGTCTGTAAAGTCTTTTATCAATCATTTAACTGCCTTGACAAAAAATAAATCGCCAATTGATTCAACCATAACTGGCAAAAACGAGCACATTAAGGAATTTATCAAGAAAAAAATACCCATCTATGATTCTTCAACAAAGCTGAATACCACAAAGCAAACAGATATTATTGAATTAGCTAATGAATTAAATAAAAAGCAATTAGGTTTTTTAGCTGAATTACTACAACAAGACTAATCTATTTTATACATAAGGAGCGAGTCATTTCATGAGTTATCAAAAAGTCATTGAGCAAAGTAAATCTTTGCGAAAACAAGCAGATACCCTGCAAAAAGCCCCAACAAATCAATCAGAAAAACCGCTAGTCGTAGTTTGGGGGTTGATGAATGCAGGTAAAAGTTATCTGTTAAATATGCTTACTAAACATATTGATCAAGAATATTTTAAAGTCAATGATTTTCGAGAAACCGCTGTAAATAGTGTTTTTGAAGACGAAAAATGTTGTTATGTAGATACCCCAGGCTTAGATGCTAATGCCAAAGATAATGCCGAAGCATTAAAAGGCGTCGCAAAAGCTGATGTAGTGCTATTTGTTCACCAACTCCAAGGCGAACTTGAAGCGGTTGAAATTGAATTTTTGAAAAAAATCAAAGACTCCTATGGCGAGTATGCGAGTGATAATATCATTATTATTTTGAGTAAAATTGATAAAGAATCACCTGAAAAAGTGCTTGAGATTCAAACCAAAGTGCTAGAGCAATGTAAAAAAACACTAGGATTTGAACCAAAATGTTTCCAAATCTCAAATACGCGCTATAAAAAAGGCATAGAAACGCATAAAGATGCCCTAATCCGTAATAGTCATGTTGATGAGTTAAAACAGCATATTGAGCAGAATATTGGAAATGCGACCAAAGTTCGCCGACAAAAAGCTAACTTTGAGAAAAAACAACTGCTAGAAAAACTTTTGGCTCAAAAACAGGCATTAGAGCAAGAAAAATATCAGAAAAGAGCGATTATCGAAGATGCTACTAAGCAACTAAAAGCCTTTACGAATGATATGCAATCACTTATCAAGTTTATTGATAATAAGATTTCTGACTATCAAAATATTTAATTTAATCAATTTATTAGGAGAATAATATGCCATTACCATGGCTTATCGGACTAGGAGTGGCTGTTGTAGGTACAGCTGTTGTTGCTGCATTAAGTGATGATGATTCATCAAGCAGTAGTTCAAATTCGTCCTCAAGTCGAGAGGATGACGAAAAAAGACGAGAATTAGAACGTAAGGCAGAGAAAGAAAGACTTGCCAAGATTAAAAAAGAGCGTAAGGAAGAAATCACGCTTGAACTATCACGCTATCTTGATAATCAAAAATCCGTTCTAAACAGCAACTTGTCAAAACTTGCTTATTTCTCAGCATTCACACCTAACTTAGAAGAGATAAAATCTATTCTTAAGCAAAAAACTGACTGGAAAACATCAATTAACTCTAGTCATGCTATTACTAAAGAATGGAGTATTTTTAACGTATCAAAATTGACCGACAGTTTAGCGATTTTTCAGGAACTTTACCAAACCGAAGTTAATCAAAAGAAAGAATGGCTTGATACGCAAAAATCTATTAACGATATTGATAACGAAATCAAACAACTAGATAAAAGTATCGCTAATTTAAAAAAACTTATCGGCTAACGCAAAAGGACTGCCATTTTGAAAGCTATCGCACACAATGCCCGTAATGACTTATTGAATACCTTTGGTGATTTACAGAAAGAATTTGATCAATCACTCGCTCAAGCCAAACAACAGGAGCAAGAATTCAATCAACAATGTCTGGATTTCCAAAAAAAGGTTACTAGTCATCTGACCCGAGCAAAAACTAAATTTGCTGATAATAACCCGTTAGCAAAGCCGATTGAAGGCTTTATCAACCTTATCGAAGATACCAACGAGCAATGGACTAAACGTATTGCTCAACAGGATAAGGGTGTAAAGTTTCGGGAAGGTTTTAATGACTCATTACTAGTATTTGTGTTCGGTAAAGTAAAATCTGGCAAAAGTTCGTTAGGTAACTATATGGCGTGGGGCAATACTGACCCCACGTCTGAACAAAAGCAAGCCACGCCGAAAGCTCTACAACCTATTTATCATTCCCATGAAAATACCACAGTAAAAAGTGGTGATAAGCATAAAGAAGCTGAAAATAAACAAGAATTTCGAGTAGGAGCAACAGAGGCTACCAGCTCAATTCAAAGTTTTTCTTTACCAGGTCTAACATGGGTAGATTCGCCAGGCTTACATTCTGTGAATGAAGAAAATGGACAACTCGCTAAAGACTTTGTGCAACAGGCAGACTTAATCTTATACACGATGAAATCTGATTCACCAGGGCGAGAAAGTGATATTAAAGAAATCGCCCAGCTTCATCGAGATGATAAACGCATTATTATCTTAATCACAGGAAGTGACGAAGTTGAAGAAGATGAAAATGAGGATGGTGATATTGTTAAAGTAGTTATCATGAAAAAGTTAGCTACTCGACAACAGCAACAGCAGGCGGTTCGTCAAGCCTTAGATAATGTACCAGAACTAAAAGCGATTCGGGATAATATTGAGATGATTTCTTTCTCGGCTCGCTATGCTCAAGAGCATGAAACAGAAAAAAAAGCCTTTGATGATAGTGGTATGGGACAGTTATTTGAAATTTTGCAAACCCTAGCTAAAACGGATGGCATAAAAATCAAGCAACAAACACCGCTGATAGGCTTTAGAACCTATCTCAATACCTTTATTAAAGATTTACAAAGTTATGAAAATTCATTGGGAGAATTTAATAAGCCACTTGATGAACTAAAAAATAATATCCCCCCTGCGGTTAGCAAGCAAACAGGATGGGTTAAAAATCAAGTAATGGCACTTATCAATGAAAAATTTTCTGAACTTGAAGCTTACCGTGATGATGAGCATCAAATTCAATCAAAACTTAAAAACTTGCAAGAGAGCTTAAATAAAGAAAAACAACAATTAATTATCAAAGCCCAACACCATATTATTCAAGATGTTATGGCAGATTTCAGTGAGAGTATGCTTGCAGCAATGGATAATAGTGAAACGCTTAATTTACCTACATTTGAGATAGAAAAGAAAAAAGAAACTTTTGTTAAAAGTGTCAGAGCGGGTACAAAGAGCCGTAATTCAGGTTGGGGGGCATTGATTGGCGGGGCATTAGGGGCGGTAGCAGGATTTTTTTCTCCTATTCCAGGCGGAGCTATTGCTGGAGCAACGCTTGGCTCTACTTTGGGGGGTATGGCAGGTAATGCCACAGGTGATGATGCCAGTCGAGAACTTGGTGAGGTAACTGTGAATGTTGGCGACAATCTATCAGATATCAAGTTAAAATATCATGAGCTATTTGAACAATCTATCACTAACCAAATGGCAAACTTTCAAACCGTCTTGTTAGAAAAATCCGTCGCTGAAGCTAGCGAATTTATGGGCAATATTAAAGTGGAAATTGATACTTTACAAAAACAATTTCACCAAAAATTTACCGAAATCGATAAAAAGCTTCAATAAGGAACTTATATGTTTATTCATATCACTAAATTATTTGACGGTTACCAACAACTTAAGCCCTTAGTGGCAACTACAGGTTACGGTGTACAAGATTTCTCTAAATTATCCACAATCTTTGAAGAGAAAATCCAAAATCCTGATATTAGCATCATGGTGTATGGCGTGTATAACGCAGGCAAAAGCACCCTTATCAATGCCATTGCTGGCAAAGAAGTTGCTGAAATGGGGGATATACCACTGACAGATAAAGTCACAGATTACCAATGTGGCGCATTCAAAATCACCGATACCCCAGGCATTGATGCCCCAAAACAGCATGAAGAAACAACCCATGAGCATTTAATCAAAGCGGATATCGTAATTTTTGTGGTTAATCCGCTTGGAGCAGGTGAAGAGCAAAAGACCCTTAGTACGTTAATGGGTCTAGTTGAGAAACGCAAGAAAGTATTTTTGGTATTTAATGATAAAAATCAAATGCCTGATGATGATTATATAAAGTTAAAAGACCAAACTTATCAAATACTGCAAGACATAGCAGAAAAGCGAGGATTAACAGATACCCTTAAACATATTCCAATTATTAAAATCAATGCCAAAACTGCCTTAAAAGCAAAGCTAGAAACTAAACCCAAACTGCTTGAGCATAGCGGTTATGTCGCGTTCGAGCATGAACTTAACCAATTTATCGAAGCTACTTCACAACATGATATTTGCCAACGCTTAGAAAGTGAATTAACTAATTTTATTACTACCTTAGAAAATGAAATCAAAAGTCATTCAGTGAGTGAATTAGTCAAAAAATATGACATTTTACTGTTAAAAATTGCTAGTGATAAAATTCAGACTCGTGAAGTGGTATTTTCTCTTATTGAAGATTACAAGAGACAACTTTATCAACAAGTTAAATCTTGGCTGTATAATGAAGACCCTAATTTCACTGCTAAGTTAGAAGATTGGTTTAAAAGCAATAGTGATATTATTGATTTGAAATTTAAAGCCATTCTTGAAAATTTAAGCGTTGAAATTCAGCATGATATTAATAAACTGCAAATAGAAATCCCTAAATTAGCAGTAGATCGTCCTACGGTTGATATTGATCTATCTAATACCGCTGAACAAGCAAAGAAGGATACTTTAAATGCTGAAATTCCAGCATCATCTATAGATGCCAATAAAATAACAAGCCTAGCTACTACACTTTCTACGCAGATTAAACCCGAACACATTGTCACAGGGCTACAAACCCTTAAAAGTTATTTACCAACACTAATGAAAGGCGTTGGCACAAAAACAATGGAGAAGTGGGCAGGTCAAGCGGTAGGAAAAATTATTCCATTCGCTGGGGTGGCAATAAGCATAGGTATGGCTGCTAAAGATTTACTCTCTGAAGATGAAAGCACTAAAGCACTTCGCCAAGAGAAAGAAGCCATGGATAAAGCAAGAGAGTTAAGAGAGCGTAAGATTGAAGACTATAGTAATGAAATTAGCAATCAATTTTCTAATTCGCTAACAATTGCCACTAATCAAACGATTAATGAATTTTTTGACCATATTTCTAATGAGTTAAATAGCATTTCTCAACGCTTTGGCTCAGAGGAGTCTAAAAATACTGAGTACTTGGGACAACTTATGCAAATCAAACAAAATCTTTATCAATTATTATAATGAATAAGACCCCATTCCCTTGCAATACCTGTGGACATTGTTGTCGCAGTGTCCACCTAAGTGCTGAGACTAACTTCCTAAATCGAGGTGACGGTATATGTCAATTTTTTGACGAAAATACGCATTTATGTAAAATTTATAACAATCGTCCTATTGTTTGCCGAGTGGAAGATTATTATGACGCATATTTAACGAACTTCTATACTTGGGATGTATTTGTTAACATGAATATTGAAATTTGTCATAAGTTGCAACGTGATAATAATCAAGTTAAGTAATTAGGGCAGTAGATAGTGGTATTGCAAGCATCTGAACAAGCCCTATTATACCAAACCCAAAAAGTATTGTAGGATGCGTTTTACGCACCAAAGCAGAGGCACTGTATTTAATGTTGCATAGAATGCACCCTACTCAAAGAATATTTTAATTATTGGGTTTGGTATTATTTTTTTCAAACATGCAGTAACAGCTTATCAATATCCTATTGGCTGACACACCTGTCCTTGTATGCGACATCGCTGTTTAATCGTTTAGCATGACAAACAATCGTGCTTAAAACACTGTGTCATTTGCCTAAACTTTAAGCAAATAGAAATGACAGCCAAACAAACTTTGAATGATGAAGTGAAAGCTATTGATAGTAGGTTAACGCGTCAAGCAGGCGATTTTTGATCGCTTCCCGTATTGCAACAGGCTCAATCACTTCCGACATATGTGACATACTGACAAGCCAATCTTCAAGACGTAAGGTATTCATTACAGTAGCCGTCAGCAATAAATTCTTTTCGTCAATTCTCTCTAGTGTCTGATTATCGGATAAAGGTCGCTCTGTAAGATGTTGTGCGGCATAGGGGTTAATTTTGAGTTTAAGTTCGATAAACTTGCCTCGGTGAGTTAGGTGCGTTTCAAGCATTCCTTTTTGACTTAATTTTTCTAAACTCAAGTCCTTCACCCAGTTTGGTATGGCTTCTTCTAAAATCTGTGCGGATTGAATGCGTATGACAGCGTAATTACGGTTAGCATCTAAATAGACTTTTTTAGGAGTTGATATACTTTCTTCTACTTTGTAAAAAGCGGTTAAGTAAATCATATTATCGATAAATATCAATCCTTTTGGATAAACCCAACGTGTGACAGGCTGGGTTGCCCATTTGGCAAGATAGCGTATTTTTAGCCGCTTTCTAGCGATAATCGCTTGGTGAACGGTGTTAAGAATAGTGTCGTCGTATTTTGGGGCTTGCAGTAAACTTGGCAAAGTATAGAGATGAGTTTTCCATTGTCCAAGTTGGCTAGCCTGATATTGTAGATTTTGGTGATTTTTGACGTTGGCGATTTTAGCGGTTAAGGTATTGTGAATATCCTTTGGCAAAAAATTAGCAGTGAATTTGTCGAGCATTTCCCAAAAGAAGAGATTTTCATTGTCGTAGCTGTCTAGGGTAAAGTTGGGATGTAGATAGTATTTTGGCGTTTTGCCTGTGATTGAGCCTCCTGCCCATGTGGGAATACGGCAGATTGAATTTTTGCCAAACAGTGAGTATAAAGAAAGTAAGTCCTGCTCAAGCAGTTTGGCTCGGCTTTTGACTTTTTCGCCTGTGGGGTTAAAGATGGTTAAAAGCTCGCTTAGGGTTTTGGCGTTTTTTGCACCCTTTGGTAGATTTTGATACAGCAAAATCAGCCGTTCGCCACGAGCTTTTTCCATGATATTGGGCATAGAGCTTAATTGACCTTAATTTGTTTATCAATTAGGTTGTTATACAATAACTCTACTTCATCCATAATTTCATTAGCTAGTGTCCCATCTTCAATTTTTTGCCAAATTTCAATATCTTTTTGCCAATATCCAAATTTAGGAATATACCAACCAAGCCAAGTATCTGATATTTTCATATTTTTATTTGGTAATGATAGTCTAACTTTTTCAGCAAGCTCATTAAACTTTGGACTACCTTTTTGGTACTGTTTATCCATCATGCGATAACCCATACATAATTCATTATAATTTGCTTTTTGAAATTCAAAACTTATCTCAATGCCATAGCTAGAACAATCTATATCAAATCCAGCATAACGATGACTCCCCATTTTAGTGACAGTAGGCAAATACGATTTTTCATTAAATTTTTGTTTTAGTTGTTCGGTAAGTTTTTCTATCAATTTAGCTTGTACATCAGGAATAGCATTGTAAACTCTCATAGCTGAAGCTAGACTTGTCGAGTTTCCCATAATGCTTTCAATAACTGTGTTTTCTTGATTCATATCTTCCACTCCCATAAATTGTTTTTGGATAAATTTGATAAATTGGTTTAAAAACTCGGTGACGCTGTGACTTTGGCAATCTTTTTTACATTCAGTCAGCCAATCAACTAGCTTGGTATAAGTCACATGGCTAAAAACTTGCTCATCATGCCATATTTTTAATATATCAGCCTTGACACTATTCTCGCTTGGTTCGCCATATTCGGATAAATAAACGATATGTTTATGCGTGAGATTGCGTTTTTCCAACTCTTTAAAATAATCTGTTAATTGGTCTGGTTGGTCGTTTGCATAGGGCTTGTTTTCGATACAAATACCAAAAGTTTCGTCATTAATTTTTGCGAATAGATAAATATCCATACGGCGATAAGATTGACTGGCAGTTGTCGTATCTTCTGTTTTAACATCTGCTTTAGGTAAATTGGTCAAATAGTTTTGCCATTTATTGTTATCTTGAATGTTTGGTAAGCATATTTTTATGAAGTTTTCCAAAAATAAGGTCTTTTGCCCATGATTGCCGTTAGGGTTTAGCAAACTGGCTAAAATCCAACTTAACCCAGTTTCATTGGTATTCACAAAATCGAACACCAAAAAATTGGGGGCAAGTTGCTCGCCATAAAGCTGTTTTGCCGTGTCTAATGCCTTTATCTTTGCATTAACCTCCTTTAGTAAATTATGTACGCTATCCATTGTTACTCCTTTGGTGTTGTCGTCTAAGATATTCTTGAATTGTATTACCCGCTACTTGCTTTGGATTAGTGATTTTTATCGGTATATTGTGTTCTATAATAACTGGCTCAATATCATTTTCTTTATCCGAATAAGTCAAAAACATACAAATACAACAACCCTTTTCGCCATCCTTCCAGACATCAAATTCATCAAAAAAATTCACTTGATACAAAACATTAGCGTCATCACCATCGATATTTTTTTGCATTTCAATAGTGATAAACTCCAGTTTCTCAAAATCAAAACTCACATCTGCAAAAATACTAATCATCATGCCTTTTAACATATATTTAAAATTGTGAGTTTTAAATTTATTTATTAGTTGCTTACAGGCAATTGCTACACAATTTTCACCAATCGCAGAACTATGCAAAAATTGAATGCTGTTCCCATAAGAAATTGCTGTTTTCACATCATACCAATCAATGCCAATAAAACCACCGAAATTAATCATAAAAGCCAATCCGTACACCGCATTTTCAACGTCATTTGGCTTACACTCAATCATACTATCGGCAATATTCATACATTCATAATCTTTATCCGTCGTTTTAATGGCGATAAGACATTCAGTTTTGGTTTGCTCTCGATATTGCTGTAAATCGGTGAAATCAATGCTGTCATCAGCGATAAAAAAGGTAATCAAATTAAAATTTTCTGCTAATTTGTTCGGCTCATAGACTTGATACGTCCATTTTTCGGTCTCATCATCATCAACGGCATATTTTAATAACTCAAACATTTCATCTTCCTATTTATTCAAATCGCACCAAAATCGCCGTCGCATTATCATACGCCTGACCATCGGACGCATAAATCTGCTTGCGTAGCTGTTTTAGCCAATCTTGCAAATCGGTATCTTTATCAATACCCTGCCAATCACCACACGGCACAAGGTCATGCACGCCATCGGTACACAGAAGCAAGCAGTCACCCGATGATACCGTTAATGTTTGACTGTCATGAGCAGGCATTGGGTTATTATCCAAATCGCTATCCACCGTCAAACAATCGGTTAATGCGTACATCGGGCTTGCCATGCTATCTTGGTTGTATTCGCTAAAATCGGCTTGACGGTTTTCCATTGCGGCTTGTTCATCCACTAACTGATTGAGCAAATTATGGTCACGGGTTAGACATTGCCAGTTTTGAGTGGCTTGAGAAAAATGATAGACACGGCTATCACCGATATTTTTGATAACGACAGATGAATTCATTTGCTTATCTTTAGCAAAAGCTCGATATACCAATGCCAGGGTGGCAGATGCCCCATAATAGCGTTTTGGCAGGGTTGCAATTTTTTCATAAATCTTGGCAACATCTATCACAGCCGATTGATTTGGATTCTCTAGGTAACTTTGCCAAAGTGTTTTAATCGTTTTGACTACTTGTAGACTGGCAAATTGCGATACATTGGACTGTGACACCCCATCGGATACGGCAACACAAAACGCATCATCACAATGATAAATAGGTGTGATGCCCAGCATCTCTTGGTAATAGTCATCAATAAAGAAAAACGCATCTTGTTGTAATCCGTTAATGGCATTACCTTGAAAGGTCATGGCACATAAAGTAGTGTCTAATGGCATTATATGAACTCGCGGGTGGATTTGGTGGCTTCTGTGGCGGTGGCAATGCCTATACTATACGTCACTATACAGCTTAGCCTAGAAAAATAATTTATAGGTTTTCATACAGGCAATTATTTATTGGGTTTCAGCTAATATTGCAATAATGTGAAGTTATCATGTGTTTTATATTCCGGGCTACCATAAAAAAATATGACGATGCACCATCCATTGATTACCCTTGCCAAAGAACGTGCTGTGCAAACTGTAAAACTTTATTTGCTGATTTTTATACCGATGTGGCTGATGTTTTTTGTCAATAGCACGGTATTATTTGGTACTTAGAATCGCCTAGGTATCGAGCCTCGTGAGTTATCGTTAGGCAATTTGGTGGGCATTATTAGCGTGTGGACCATGCACGCCAATCTTGCTCATATTGTCGGTAATAGTCTTGTCATGGCACAGATTTTATTTTTATTTGGGCTGTTTGAGTCAAATGCGTTTCGTACCATTAGATTATTAATTGTCGACTCTGGGCTGCTGACTTGGCTGCTTGGGTCAAGTGACTCTATTCATATTGGTGCGTCTGGTCTGGCTTTTTCGATGATGGGTTATATGATTGGTGGGGCGATTTTTGCACGGCGTTGGGGATATTTGGTTGCCTGCGTGGCGATGGGTGCGGGGTTTTGGCTTGCGATGCTACAAGGGTTGATACCGCAAATGGGTATTAGTTTTGCGGGTCATTTTGGTGGGCTTGTGACGGGGCTGTTATATGGGGCAGATTCGCAACAACGCCGTTATCACATTGGTTATCGTCAGTGGTAGCCTGTCACGCTACTGGTGCCTGACAACGCGTTATCTGTCATCGTTTCAAAGCACAGCCACAAACAGCCACAGCTATCATTTAACCATCATTGCCTAGCTTTGTTTTGCAATGGACGACAATAGTTTGTCTAGTTGTACTTTTGCCGCTTCATATTGGCGTTGGTAGTCTGCTAACGCTGTTAATTCCGTCGTTAATTCCAATGTTGCAATGTCTAATGGGTCTTTAAAATAGCATTTTGGATTTAGGTCATACTTATATCGTGCAATTTGTGCTTGCGTCACCTTAACCGCAGCGTTATTTTCAGTTGGATTTTTTATAAAGTCGATGATTTTTTCCATCGATTGCTCAGCCACTTCACCGCCATATTTGCCATTAAGCAGCATATTTTCTGCCGTCATCAACCAAAACGCGTCGGTTGTTTTTGCTGTATTTAATACCACTAAGCATACGTTGGCTTGACTATATTGCAAAATTCCCAGCGGCAAAAGGGTCACGCTTTCAATCAGATTGTGATGCACCAATGCTTCTCGCACAGCAAGGTCATACCCCCCTTTAAATAACCAGCCGATGGGCAATATTAGGTATGCCCTGCCCTTATCGTTGAGATGATATAAATAAAGCTGAATCCATAAACTTTCGGAGGCACTGCTAGGAATCGCATGAAAAACACTTAAAGGCTGTAGATAGTTAATCTCTGTTAACGCAAACGGCTGAATCTCATTGCCAAAACTTGGTAAACAAATACCAATATCTGCTTGATGGCTTCCTTCTTTTGCTGTCAAACTGTCTAAAATTTTTAACTCGGCATCACTCTCAACCATAGTTAATAACAATCGGCTTAGCAAGGCAGGCATCATGTGAATTTCTCGCAAAATAAGCTTGCCAGGTGCTAGGCTAAAGCCACTATTTGCCACGCCACTTGCCCCATCGTATAGCGTCAAGCCGTGCGTCTCACCAATAATCCCTTTTAATAGCAGGCTAATTGCCAATGGGTCGCCCCATTGATTTTTAATAGATAGGGCATGTAATTTTTGATAAAGCAATGGCGTGATTTGCTGAGCATAGGCTTGTGCTGTTAAAAATTGCTGTTGCAGTTGGCTAAAATCCGCTTGAATACACTGCCATGGATTGGCGGTATCGGATAACAATTTGATGAGCGATGCAATGACAACATCCAAATCTTGGCTATCATAAAACTGTCGTAATATTTGCTCGATTTTCACATTGGGTGTGAGCAACGACTGGTCTGTTAACTCCTTTGCTGCAAGTTGATGAGGTAAAGCTTTGTCATCGTCTTTAGCGGTCATCAAGTTGCCAACCAAATCAGCAATTGGATTTTGCTGCGCCTCGTTAAGGTACGCCACATAGGCAGATACTATCATCACCAACATGGCATTTTCAGCGGTGAGCTCTCGTCTGAGTGATTGATAGTTTTTATCAAAAACGGCATTAAAAGTCGATATTTTTGTATTGTTTGGTGATTTTGTCCTATTGGTCATGATGACTACCTTGGGGCATTAAGGTGTGAAACACGGCATAAGCGGTGCGTTGATGTTGTTGCATCAGTTGGTTTAACGCTTGCAAAGTAACTATATTTTGCCAAAAAAAATCGGCTAATTGTTGTTGGTTTTCTTGGCTTGGCACATCTATTTGCCAGTCTTTAAGCCGCCCCACTGAGATAGTTGCGGTAATTGTCGCTCTATTATGGCTCGCAAGCCAGGTTTGCCCGTATTCGCTGTTAAGCAGACTGACCAATACTTCAGGTAACAGCAAATTAGGTTTGGCTCTCAGTATAAAACAATTGACCCCCACCACAAGCGGTATATCACCCATATCCTGCGCTCGCACAATGACTGAGCGCATATTAAATCCACGAGCCACCAATAACACATCGCCTACTTGTAGTTGCTGTGTGGTGAATACCTCAGGTGAAATAGCGACCAAACTGTCGGGATTGTCATCAATCTCAAGCGTGCCCAAATCAGTAAAATTTTGCGCGGTCAGTTGTCTGACGGTGATGAAATTGTCACCTTGATTGATAAACTTTTTATTTAAACCAACAAAAATTTTGGCAAGGTCTTTTAGTTGCATGAATGTTCCAATTTAAAGTTTACATATCATCAGTTGATGGTAATATCGCTTTTAACGTCTCATCCGTGATAAGCATAAAATGGGTAAAATAACGCAGTAATGCCGAAAATCGCCACGAATTTGTTCGATTTAGCTGATTATCTGGCGTGGCTATGCCGATTGAAATTGAAGTCTGGCTGTTATCATTTTTATATCGAAACTTAAAATTCGTTTGCACTTCTTCAAGTTTTTCTGTACTCAGTTGTGCCTCTGGTTGGGCATTGATATCTTCAAATTGATTATCATTATCGCTAAATAACTCATGCCTATCAAATAGTTGATGACGTTGTAAGATAGTCAAAATCGGTTCATCACAACTGATCATCCAGCGATTTTTGGGCAATATTGTAATCGCCATCGGTAAAAACTTCAGCAGGATTTGCACTTCCTCGGTACTTTTACCAAACGGTATGGAAGAATCGGTGGTCGTCATTCTATCGGCAAGGGTACGGATAAAAAACTGCCAATTAGGTAAATCTTGTCGTAAGATATTGGCATTTCTGAGCATCATACCGAGCATTCGATGCTCAAAATGCGTTTGTATAGCTATCATGCCGTAGTGCGTGTTTTCGTGTAAAAATCGATAGTGACGACGTTCTGTCATTATCTTTTGGATGGCGAATGCTTTTTGTTTAATCAAGCCAATATCTTGTGGCGATACTAACGTATCATCGCCAATCACATTGCTATCAGCCTTTGGATTTTTTTCCAAATGTTCTAACACGGCTTGAATTTGTTGGGGTCGATAATTGAGCAGCGGTGAATCGCTGTGCTTTGGTAAGTTGCGTCCAAATATTTCATCATTAAAATTGAGATTGGCGATTGCAAATGACGTTGATTTTCGCAGTTTTTGCCCAAAATTTTCTCGAAACAATAATGCACGTATATCAGCGAGTTGTACATCATGGCGTTTTGAAATTGCGCGGTGTTGCAAATTGGTAATGTTTATCCAACTATCGTAAGGCAAGCCGATATTGGCTTTGCTAAGTTCATAAGTTGCCGTGAGCATCGCAAAGTGGTTGTAATATTCAAAACTACGTTCTGGCGATAAATGCCCCATCAGCCCCGAAATGGCATACCATTTGTCAGTATGGTATTTTTGCACACCCAATAAACCTTGGACAATCTGATCAATATGTTTGGTATTTAGACCTGTTAAAGTTTGCGTCAATGCGTCATCTGCATTTAGCGCGAGAGCTAAGTTGCTAATCGCTGTATGCCGAAATGCATGAAAGGTAAACTTGGTGTCAGTGTTTTGGGTACTAGTGTTTTGGATATCAGCATTTGGGGAAATATCTTTGACAATTTTATCCAATAATTTTAGGGGCGTATGGCTGGGGATTGGGGTATTCTCAGTAGATAACGTGAATAAATATTGTTGCTGCTTGCTGATATGATTGCTTTTGACATACTCAGTAAAAAACTCAAGTTCCTGTAGACTTAATAAAGCATAAAGTGCCACTCTTCGAATACTGCCTTCGGTTTTGGTTTTGCGATAATTGTTTGGACGTATCAGTAGCGACGGCTCATCGGTGCCAATCGCTTCAATATCGCTAAAACGTAAGCCAAGTAGCTCTTTTTTTCGCATCCCTGTGCGATAAGCAAGGATAAACAATAACAAAAACATGTCTGCTTCCATCGGGTCAATCGAGCGACGGATTTGTAATAAGATACGTTGGTATAGGTTGGGCGAAATCCACTCGGCACGTACACACCGCATGGCGGTGGCTTCAGGAATATCTGCCTCGACAAAACCGAATTTTTCCATCCCAAAATTATGCAAGCGTTTTAGCAATTTGGCAGAATAAGCAATGTCCTTGTTTTTAAGCTTTGATTTTTTAAAATCAACGATTTCTTCATATAGCTCTTCAAAATCATCTGCCTCCCAACCTTGTAACTCACTGTCACCCACAAAGTATAGCCACTCGTAGCCAATGGTGAATAGATATTTCTCAATACTTTGTAGACTGGTTTTTGAACGCTCTTTAACCAAATCAATGACCCATGCCAATAATACTTTTTCAGCCTGCGTTGCCACCACTTCTTGCATATCGACAAGCTTATACCGCACTTTATCTCGCTTGGATAAACTATCAAAATTGGGGACAGTAATATGATAGAGTCTGGCATTTGGTTCTCGCAGTACTTTTCGAATATTGATTAAAACATCGGTTTTGCGTTGTTCCGCTTTCTGGGAAAGGGTCAAGTTGTCGATATTTTTATGGTTATTTGCGGTGATGGTCAGCGTGAGCAACTCATCAATATCATAAACCTTATCATGATTGGTAAAATTGCTGTCATGAATTGTTAAAAAACTCTCAATTCTTAAACCAGTGGTTACTTGCCGACCTTGTAATACCATGGTTAGCGCATGGTCGATATGTACATCTCGCAATCGCTCCCAATGAGAACTGGCTGACTGTAACAACCGAGAAAATGACGGGATGGTTAAATTGGCTTGTTTAAGTAAAGGGGTAATTACGTTAAATAAAAGCACATGAATATTGAGATTGCCTAGCATTGACGTATCGATAGGGTCATGTTGTAGGGCTAACAGCCAACATTGACTCATCGGATCAATACAAATTTGTTGGCTGTTATAAATACCACCATCATCAAGTCGTTCATTGCCGTAGTTTTTATTGGCGTAGCGGATTTGGGTCAATAAACGATAATTTAAGTAAGGTTGAAAGTCATTGTTTAGCAAATTGATTAGCCATGCGTGCAGCATTTTTGCATCATTGATACCACCAAACGCAATACCTGAGAATATCAGCCAACCAATTTTTTCTTCGATTTTAAATTTCTTGGTGGTTTGCCAATGATTTTTTACTAAATCTAAAATTTTATTAAACTGCTTACCGTGTCTGACATAAGATTCCGTAATTTGTAGCGGGTTAATTTTTGATGGCATGGTTTGGGGGGCTAGCACTACCCCAAAGTAGTGCTCATTTAACCGAAAATTGCTATTTTGATACGCTACAAATTGCTGTAATAGTTGCCTAGCGTAGCGATAAATTGTTTCACTCGCCCCGTACTCAGCAAATAATAAGGTGTTGGCTTTTTTAATAAAAATATCAAATCCTTTATTTGATAGGCTTTTATAGTCTTTTTCAATCTGATATAAATCTCGCAAATACTGCAAATACGCATTTGACGAAATATCGCAACAGATTTGTTTGATGTGTAGTGATGCTTGAGCCTTTTTCCATTGAGCTTTGATACTTTCAATTTTGCGAATTGGTGATTGCAAATGCCGAGGATTTGCCAAAAGCGACTCATCGGCTTGGGTTTGGTACCACAAACATTGCAATGTCTGCCAAATTGGATTATAAAATTTGTGCCAAACACTCCAGCGGCTAAATTCTGATGGCATTTGGCTATAGTTAGATTTTTTAAGCTGTCGTTTTTGTTGTTGCGTCAATCTTTGTTTTTTTGCTGCTTTTCTCATCTAATGTCTCATCGGGTTTAGAAGATTGCTCTGGTAATAGATGTAATAACTTGTCTATTTTTTGAAATTTTGCTTTGATGTCATTCAAGCCTAAATCGTTGGCTATGGCCTCAAACACATCAGCTAGTGCGTAGATAGCGGATTTACTCCCCGATGAGTATCGACCAAAAAATTCTTGGCGATGTTTTTCATGACCGATGACACCATTGATAATGGGCATTTCGACACCGCGTTTTTCAAGCTGAACTCTCACAAAATGCCGAGTAAAGTAGGGATCTATGTCAAAAAAAGGTTTGATAAATTCTGCAATCTGACCACGTTTTACTGTCACTATTTTCTCGCCTTGTTCACAAATTAAGTTAATTAGCATATTGTCGCTATCGTCATGTTCATACAAAATCGGTTTGATCACTTGGTTGACCCATTTTCTACGATGGAGCAATTGGGCAAATTTGGCGAGAAACCAGCGGTATAACGTCAACGTTGTTACTAGCGTTGGGCAGATTGGCACTAGACGATGATTTCTCACGGAACGATTGGGTTTGTCAGAAATAAGGATTTGAGCAGAATATTCATTTAAATCAATATCATGAATATGGGTGATACGATTATTGGGACGAATCCCTGTGGTGAGACAAAAAATCAGCCAGACATAACTACTGACGTTATTAAATAGTTCAAATTTTGATGTACTGGTGATGACGGCTGTATGAAAAATATCATCAAGTAATGATCTGACAAATGATAGTGTGAGTGCTTGCCCCGAGCCTGTGGTATAGTCTTTTTTTGTTTCTAAAAATCCCAAGTCAAATGACGTATCTTTTCTCAGCCAAACCAACGCATTTTTATAATGGGTGATTAATTCATTTAGCGTATGACTGCTATAAAATTTTGCAGGTGCGGATATTGGCGGGATTCGGCAGATAATTTCAGCAATATGGCTATTACTACCCTCGATATAACGAGTCAAGCTAACTTGCAAGGCTGACTCAATACGATGCACTGATAGGTACGGCAAACTCAACTCTGTTCTCACTTGAGCGATATAGTCTCGAACATCAGTCTGTGTGGGTAATAATCGTTTATTCGCTAAAAATCCTACAAGTTTAATGGGCATTGGCAGCTCAATCTCTGCTTTCTCATTTTCAAAAATGTGGGCTTCAAATTTCTTTTTACGTGCAGTAATTTCAAAGGATGCGTGCAAATAAACCTTGGTCTTTAATAGCTTAAATATCCCAGACTGTCTCACAAAACCTTTTATCATGAGCGATTCAACAGGAATAGACGTGATCATTGATAACAGCAAAATTGCGGCTAATGTTTTAAGCTTAAGCTGCTCACGACTTAATATTTCTTCTTGTAACTGACAGTCTTTTACTAGCCTTGCAAAAACGAGCTGGTAGGCTTTTGGCGAAAGCAGATAAACACTTGAATTTAGCATCAATTCACGCTGGCTGATAAACATTTGCCGAACGGATAAATCAACCATTTGCAGCGGTGCATTGTAACGAACCAAAGCATTGGGGATGGTTTGATACTCAAGTAACGGCTCACCCGTGTTATCGACTGTAACTTCGGTTGAACTGGCTGTCGATTGCTCAGTATCTTTACTTTCAAAACACACTGTCTGCAGTGCGGGCTGATAATTTTCAACATCATCCGTAGTATTCAAATTTGGATTAGATTGAAAAGTGGGTTGGATAAAGTCCCGAGCGGATAAATTTTGCGGCGGCTTTTTTTTGCGGGGTTTTCGTTTAGCATTTAGCTTTTTGATTGCTCTATCAATTTTTTTACGACGCTTTGGATTAAGCGCAACTTCAAGACACAATCGGATTTCAGTCGCTTGATTGCGACGCGTTTTATTATCGGTCTGGATTTCTAAATTAGCCAAAAAAGCGATTAATACATCAATTTGCAAAGTGCATGCAGGGTCGTCCGAAAAATCGGGGAGATTTTCTAAAATCCAAGTTTTTATGGGTGTTTTATAAAAACACGCAATCTTTAAGCGTTTGATGATACGTTGATAATAAGATTTTAATTTATGATGCTTCAGTACTATTGCCAAGTAAAAAGCAATTTTTGTCCAGCCGATTTGTTGTGGCGCTAATTCAAACTTTGAAATCAAAAAAGGCAACTTTAGGAGATTTGGCAGCTTATTTAATTCACCTCTTTTCGCTTCTATACTTTCCAATATATTAATTTTGAACGCTGTTTGAATTTTTTCGATTTTTTTAGTTTCAATATCGCCATCTCGCACGATTTTTTGTGCGATTAAACACGTCATCACTAGATTTTGGATCAGCTGCTCTTTTGCTTTTGTGTCTGCTTTTTCTTCAACAAGGTAATTTTCGAGCAACAAGATGTCTTTTATTAAGCTTTGAAAATCATGCCGTGACAAAAGTGGTAGTTTTGAATTAGATTCTTCAGCATTTTCAGTCATTTTTATTCTCTAATTCTTGCTGACGATGCTGTGCCGTACGCATCTTTACGTTAATGAGATTGTAAAAACAAGTTTTTGTAAACTTGGCATTCGGGTAAATCTTTTTCCATGCAAGTGGATTAATAAGCAAATCAAGTGCATCATAAATTTCGTTTAAATTTTCAAATGATTTGCTGTTGCGACAAATAATATCGAGCGTTTCAAATATCACATTCGATAAAAAATTAAAGGCTGCAATATCTTTTACCTCAATAATTTTCAAATTATCTTCACCTTTTATCATTGATTGATAAGTTAATTCGGTCAGGACGTTATTCAAAATTAAATTATGTGTGAACTGGTAACTCTTCTTGTCCTTTAATACAACTGTGTTTATTGATTTTGCACGCAAATATTCTGTTTTTATTTGCTCACTATTCAAATTACAAACGAGATAATTTAGATAAAAATCCTTCCAATCCAATACATCAGGATGGACATCCATATCTTGTTTAGAAAGATAACTTAGTAAAATATTTTGCATTTTATAAATAGTAATATAATTACGATTTTTTAATTATAGCCAAAATTTCTAACAGAAAGACCCCCACACGCATTTTTTTGAGTTGTTTTTTTGTTAAAATTAGCGGTAACTTTATTGATTCAAAAATTTGCTAATAGATAACTGACCATGCTGTTTTTGATTTTTATAAAAAAACACCGCTAGATTGCGGTGTTTTTTAAATGCGAAGGCTAATTAAAATGGTATTTCATTATCAGGTTCAACTGATGCCAAAAATTTCTGTAAATCTACGACACCTCTATTGATAAAGGCTAAGCATTGCGCACATTGCCAATCTAAAAAATAATTAGGATCGGGCAAATCGCACGGGTTGTAAAGCTCGTACAGTTTGCCACAAGTTTTACAGCGAATACTTGAATCATAAGCCCTTACCATCGATAATCTCGAGAATAACTCTTCAAAGGTTACTTGATAGTAATGACATAGCTGTTTGATATGCCACTCAAGTCGATTGGGATGATGTTGATTAAATGGATGCCAGTAATCTAGGCACATCTGGAGCGAAGTACCATTTAGCATATTATTTGTCAGTAATCGTACACGCATTTTAATGCACCTCTTCTATAAACTCTGAAAAATTGGCGTAAAATAGTCGACGAAGCTGACGATATCTTTCAAAATCCGTTTCATCACTATCAATTAATGGCAA